>Ga0214473_10008715_pt1 | contig 11986 bp, 5 predicted proteins | sample RVTome_7_FD_203509 | JGI IMG/M metagenome (GOLD analysis project Ga0214473, IMG submission 203509) | Soil microbial communities from uranium-contaminated site in the Upper Colorado River Basin, Wyoming, United States - RVT98D197 | ecosystem: Environmental > Terrestrial > Soil > Contaminated >...
TCTGGCCGTGACGAGGTCGTTGACGGCTGGGGGGTGGGGGGAGTCGGGTAGTTCGATCATGAAGTACCGTTCGGCACGGCCGGCGGGGTGGGGGGCGGGGGTCTCGATCAGAATCTGAGCGGTTTCGCCGAGGAAACTGACGATAATATAGGTCGCTATGGCGGGATGGTCCAGGCGGGACCGGATCGGTTTCAGACGACAACGCCAACATATCTGTTGACAACAAGCCCGTTGGCAACGTGCGAAGTCTCGGACTCGGGCCCTCAGTCGTCCGGAGATGCGGTTGGTTTGTTTGTCTCGCGGCCCAGCACAAACCATGGCTCAAGGGCCTCTACAAGTTCCCGTCGAACTCGCTCGTCTCCGGTGCGGCTCTCCGCCAGTTCTGTAAACCGGGCGACAGCCTTGTCGATCCGGACGTTCATGCGATCCAGCAGTTTCAGGCACGAGTCCAAATCCCCGGGCAGTTCAACTTTGCCGCTTACGCCCAGATTGGCTAAGCGCAGGATCAATTCGGCTTGCCCACGAGACGGGCAGTCAACGTGCGTTTTGCGCGCCTTTCCGAAATAGACCGTGTTCGGATCAAACATGGGCGACGGTGACAAGATGGCCGGGCGTTCTTCCGGGATATCCACGAGCATCTTGGACCCGGGCCATTGCTCGACCCATTCGGCAAGTGGCGTGGCATCTTCAAGCTCGGCCGCATCCCAGATGTCGGCGGCCAGATCGTGAACACTGAAACGCTGATTACTCGACTTTGCCCGCTGCTGCATCTTCTCGATTTCGACTACGCGAATATCACGGAAGTGTTGCGCTGCGGCCTCATACAACCGCCCCACAAGATCGGCGCTCTCCCCCGGATCAATCACTCCCAGCAATTCGAAAACCGCGTCATCCAGATCTTGGCGATCGCGCTGGTGCAACTCGTCAGACAGCACGACCGGTCCGGCGGAGATTCTTCTTGCGCGGTCCGGTGTGTGGCAATCCATCAACTGCTCTTCCACCAGGCGACCTACCTCCCGATGGCTCATGCGGCTCAACGCATCGGTCAGTCGTTTGGCCAAATCCCTTGATATGCCGCGAGGATCGGGCACCTCCAAGAGATTCACGTCCACTACTTCGGTCTTAAGGTTGCCTTCCGTGCCCGCGAACCGCCCGTAAAAAGTCTTGAATAGACCCACAAGGGTGGAATTCAAGATGGCCACGAGAGACTTAGCTTCGAGTGCGGACAGTTCAGCGGAGGCTATGTCAAAAAGATTGTGATTGCAGATCAGACCCTCGGGATTGCCCGCGATAATGTGGCGGTACTGTTGCGCCATGGGCCAGAACGCAATACCGGGGCGTACCAAGCCTGTCAGGTCGTACCAAGGGTCGCGAGCAGCACACGTTGAGCGCTTGGGGACAGGCACATGCCTCGACTTCTTCGACTCAAAGGTCACGGTCATGCCGTAGCGAAGATATCGCCAGACCCAGGGCGACTTGGTTTTCAGCTTATCCATCGGCTCCTTGACGAGCAGGACCACGCGGTCCAGATCAGAGGCGCGAACAACGGGGCGATCTACCTTCATCAAGCTATGGACTTCCGGCGCCAAGTATCTCGCTTCAATGGGATGGATGCTCCCGTCGCCGGCTTCCACAATCTTGAGCTTGCCCGACTCCACGTCTTTCCGGGGGGCACCGCCCGCGTGCTGACGAAAGGCGTGGTCGCTGTCATGTGCGCCGAGGAGGTCCGCGGTTATGTCCCTGGGCATGAAGAAGGCGTCACAGCCACTTGTTATCCCCCTTCGGATTGTGGCCACCTCTCCAAGAGGAACAAACCGGCTGCCGAACCGGCGCATGATTTCAAAATAGACGTCCGGGGCGCGAACGTATCGTCCCCATTTGCCCGCGTGATAATCACCATTTTCCTTGGCTCCGTTCGCCGGTTTGGTGGCGGTCGCCTCATCGTCCTCCGACTCAGGTTCGTGCCCATTCTCATATTCCTCGGCGAGAAGCTCCAGTTCCACGTCGCCCAGAATCGTCCCGGCGCGAACACCATCGTTCCACAAGTCGCGCTGCATCTTGACGATGATCCGCATGTCTTGGTCTTCGTGGTCCGTCTCCGTACTCAGAATCCGGTAGCGCATTGCCTCAATGGAAGCTTGGCGGGCGTCCTCATTTGCGCCTGGTGGGATGGCGATGATGTCGGCGAGCTTGCAAGAGAATCGCACAAAGCGAACTCGGTTCTCCATGCGTTCCGTCTCGTCATCACACCGCTGCAAGATCGTGACGCAGGTTTTGACTCTCGCATCTTCGAACCATGGCTCGGCCGCACTCTCCATGATCGCGAGGACCTTGAAGTGGCGGAGAATCCAGCCCTGAAGGGCAAAGCCATATTCAGCATCAAGCCACGAAGAACTAGTGAGAAAACCGAAGTAGCCACCGGCCTTCAGCAGACGCGTTGCGGCAGGCCAGAAGTAGCAGTGCAGGTCACTTCGGCCGCTCAACTGCAAATCGGGCCACGCGTGGCTCGCAAGCTCAGCAAAACGGGCCTTGTCCTTCTTCTCGATGTTCAACTGTTGAACATATGGCGGGTTGCCAACGATGGCATCCAGCTCCGGCAGCAATATCGGCGTCTGATCTGAAGATTCAGTTGGCACAGGAATCTCGCAGAAGGTTTTATCTGGATCGACATCGAAGAAATTGCGCCGGACGATGCGCGGGTAGTTTGCCTCGTCATTGATTTCGCGGGCCGCAAGGTTCAGCGTCGCCAGATGTGCCGGATAGAGGGCGATATCGCAACCGAACAAGTCGCCGATCAAATCCAGGTGTGCGCGCGACGGATCCAAGTGACGCTTGCGGTAGTAGGCACGCACCAGGAAGCTGCCCGACCCGCAGGCCGGATCAAGGATCGCATCTGATCCGCTTCGGACGCAGAAGCCATTGATCAGGTCCACAACGTCATCACCCGTGAAGTGCTGGCCGAAACGGTGGCGTTCATCCGGGCCAATTAATTTCTGGAAGATGCGTCCCACCACATCGGAGGGGACCTCGCGAAAGTCCACCGACTCAAGATTTCGCAGCACCCCGCGCCAGGTATCCAAGGCGGTGGGCGGATCAAAGACAAGGCCGGTCGCCCAGTCCTTCGCGTCGGGCATCAATAGCGGCTCATAGTCGTGGCTGCGATCGACAGCTCCCTGGAACAGGCGGTTGAAGGCGGCCAGAGCCTCATCGGGCTTCTTGATCGAACGCCGCAATTCGAGGCGCGGCAGGTCCGTGAATCTGGCACGCAGGGCTTTGTAAAAGATCAGCCGGTTTGCCCACACATAGACCAGGGTCTTGGCCATGTTGTCGACGGCGTTGATCCAGTCCTCCTGCGGTGTGCGAACGAAGGTCCACTCCTGATCCGACATCCACCGCTGAACGCGCAAGTCAAACGGCTTGCTCTTGCCCGACTGTTCGAGGACGTACGCACTGGTCAGTCGCACCGGCCAATTGAGATGGCCTTCCAGAGAATGAATGAAGATGTCGTCCGGCGGCAGCCACTGGCGCTGACGGCCGGAAAGAAAATCGGCCAAGTCGTGCAACAGGTTGGGCAGGAAGTGGGTCTTGATGAAATTGAGATTTTCTTCGCGCGCGACGTCTTCAGGGCCGGCTAGGTTTCGTGCCAGTCGCCACGGCCGAACTCGCCGGTCGATCAATGGCCGATCCCAAAGACCGCGATCAAACAGCACGAATTCGTTGACAGTCCAGGTGAAGAAGAATTGAACGCCCGCGTTGTCGGCCTTGGTGAAGGCATCCTGCATGAGTTTGTCTGCAAACGCAGAGCGTCCTTCGTATGTTCCAGGCAGCTTCACTTCGCCGCACAGGATCAGCTTGCCGTAGGAGTCGAAAAACCGCAGGTCTTTGCGCTTGCGGTGTGCCGTGCCTGTCCCGAAGCCCTCCAGACGCGCCTCATGCAGAGGAGCGTAGGCCTCTGGATTCCGGCTTATAAGGACATTGACCGTGGAGGCCATCTGGCCGCAGAAGTCAATTTCATGGATTGCAGCTTTCTGAGAAGCCACTATGGTGCCTTTCCCTGACACACCGACCAAGTTCGTGAACCCTCGAACGCTGCTATGATAGTACCGGCAAGAGCATGGAGCAAGATACAAGGGGGCACTTGGCCAGCAAAAAGACCCCTTTTCAGTCTCATCGACCCGTCGTCGCTCTCCGAGTCAGTCTGTGCTCGAATCATCGTCCTTCGGATAATCGAAATCGCCGGGAATGATTTCCTGCACATCGTAGGTCCAACGGTATTTGTCCTTCACTCGACAGGTTTGGTCCACTGTTTCATTGGCGTGGATGGGGGAATCGGACGGAAAGCGCCATCCATAGGCCCAGAACCCCTTCGTGCCGGAAGGCCGATGCAAAACACGATAGTATTTGACCTCTGGAGCTATCACAGGGATTCATGATAGTATCGCCACGTTTGGGCAGCAAGGCGCAATTCTGGACTGTCAGTTATCAGGTGGTCAATGTTGCCATGACCCCATCAACGCCGTTCTTCTCCATTCTGACGGTGACAAGATCATTGGGGGCTGGGGGGTGGGGGGAGTCGGGTAGTTCGATCATGAAGTACCGCTCGGCACGGCCGGCGGGGTGGGGGGCGGTGGTCTCGATCAGGACTTGGGCGGTTTCGCCTATGAACTGGGTGCGGAATTCAACCTGGAGGGTCTCGTCGAGGGTGCGGAGGAGGTGGGAGCGGGCCTTTTTGACTTCTGGGGGGACTTTGGGTTGCATTCGGGCGGCGGGGGTGCCTTGACGGGCGGAGAACGCGAAGACGTGCATCTTGGCGAAGGCGACTTCCTTCGCCAGGGCGACCGTTTGGTCGAAGTCGGCGTCGGTCTCACTGGGGAAACCGACGATAATATCGGTCGTGATGGCGGGACGGTCCAGGCGGGATCGGATCAGGGCGACTTTGGCGCGGAAGTCGTCGGCGGTGTAGGGGCGGGCCATCCGGCGGAGGATGTTGTTCGAGCCGGACTGCAGGGACAGGTGCAGGTGCGGCATTATGTTGGGATGGGCGGCGAAAACGTCCATCAGGCGGGGGGTGACATCCGCGGGATCAAGCGAGCTGAGGCGAATGCGGGCAAGATTGGGGATTTGGGCAACCTTGTCCAGCAGGGCGGGCAGGTGCTTGTTCTCTTCGTCCGGCCAGTTGCGTCGGCGGGCGGTCTCATAACCGTAAGCACCGAGATGAACGCCTGTTAGGACGATCTCCTTGTGTCCGGCCGTCACGAGAGCCGTCGCTTCGGCCAGAATTTCTTCGGGCTTTTTGAAACGAATGGCGGGACGCGCCGTCGGTATTATGCAGTAAGAGCAGAATGCGTCACAGCCGTCCTGGATCTTGAGAAACGCCCGGGTCTGGCCTTGAAAACCTGTCAGCGATGGCAGCTCATCGGGCGGCTGTAAGTCGTTTTTGGACTTGACTTTGTCGCTATTTTGTGCTCTAGTCAAGGGGTCGAAGTACCTGGAGCTTTGTGCATCTGGGGTGGTTGCTTGGGTAGCGACCAGGCAGCGCAAGGTAGCGGTAAGGTCGCATCGGTCCTTGACAACATGGACGTTCTCTCCGGCGGCGTGGAATTCATCGGTTTGGACCGTGGGCAGACAGCCGCAGATCACGACAGCCTCGGGGTGATGCTTCTGGGCCAGATGGGTGAAGTGGCGGCTCTTGGCGGACGCGGTGTGCGTCACGCAGCAGGTGTTGACGATGACCAGTTGCGGCTGCTGCGAGGCATCGACCTGCCGAAGGCCGTAGGATTCGAGAAACTGGCGAATCTGCTGGCTCTCATATTGGTTCACCTTGCAACCGAGAGTTAATATGGCGAAACTCTTGAGCATATGGTATAATCTACGCTTGTTGAGAGTCGTTTACAAGACGATGTAGAGTACCCACCAGACCGGATGGGAGGTTCATCATGGCAGCAGGATCAGATGCGATTTGGGCGGTTGACTTGGGCAATTGCTCGCTTAAAGCCCTGCACCTTATGGCTGTTGGCGACGTGGTCCAGGTCATCGGCTTCGATCACATCCCGCACGGCAAGATTATTTCCAGCGGTGTCAGTGCGACGGAACGCGAGGAGCTGATCGCCATTACGTTGCGGCAGTTCGTGCAGCGAAACGAGGTCGAGTATGACCCGCTGATTATCTCGGTGCCCAGCCAGAACAGTTTCGCCCGCTTCGTCACGCTGCCGCCCGTCGAGGCCAGGAAGATCCCGGAGATCGTCCGGTTCGAGGCGGCCCAGCAAATCCCGTTCGAGATAAGCCAAGTGCAATGGGATTATCAACTTTTAAGCGATCCGGATAGTCCGGAGAAGCGGGTGGGGATTTTCGCGATCAAGAACGAGGTGGTCAACACGGCCTTGGAGCAGTTCGAGCGTGAAGACCTGCAGGTGAGCTACGTGCAGATGGCGCCGATGGCCCTGTACAATTACCTGCTGTTCGACCGGCCGGACCTGGTCAGTTCCGACAAGCGGGCCACCGTGGTGATCAACATTGGGGCCGACAGCACCGACCTGGTCGTCTGCACGGCCTCGAACGTCTGGCAGCGGTGCATCGTGATGGGCGGCAATGCCTTCACGCAGGCGATCGCCGAGGCCTTCAAGCTCAGCTTCGAGAAGGCTGAGAAGCTCAAACGCACCGCACCCGTAAGCAAGTACGCCCGCCAGATCTTCCAAGCCATGCGACCGGTTTTTACGGACCTCGCGGGCGAGGTACAAAGGTCCGTCGGGTTTTACACTAGCTCCAATCCGGATGTGAAGATTGCTCGCGTGGTGGGGATGGGCGGCGGGACGAAGCTTCGGGGATTGCTCAAGTATCTGTCACAGACCCTGCAGATTCCCGTGGAGAAGCCGGACGCCTACAAGCGGCTGGCCATCGCTCCCGGCCTGTCCAGCGCGAAATTCCACGAGAGCGTTGCCGACTTTGGCGTGGTGTACGGACTGGGCCTGCAGGGACTGGGCATGGCCCGCATCGAGAGCAACCTGCTGCCCACGAGCGTCGCTCGCTCGATGGCCTGGGCGGGCAAGACGAAATTCTTCATCGGCGCCGCCGTGCTGCTTCTGGCGGTCTCGCTGATGTGCCTGGGACGGGTGGGATGGGACAAGATCACCTATGCCCGGCAGCAGGACACGCGGACGAAGACCAAGCGCGTGGTTGCCCAGGCCCAGGAGATCATCCAGAGCAAGGACAGCGTCGGGCAGCAGGAGACGAGCATCCAGGAGAAGGCAAGAAAGCACTTCCAGTTGTTCGAGTACCGGGACGTTGTACCAAAGCTGCACGAGCTTCTCATCTCCGCGCTGCCGAACGCCAGGAACAACCCGGAGCAGCGGGCGCTCTACGAGTCGTTCGCCGCCGGCGACGTCGGAAAAGTCGTGGCTGTCCCGAGGCCCCAGAGGAAACAGCTCTTCATTACCCATCTGTCTCTTTATTACGCGGACAACCTGGGGTCGGCCCAGTTCAACAAAACGGCCCTGATGCGCAGGGACCAGATGACCCAGATGATGGGGGGCGAGGAATCGGAGCTGTATGACCAGGAGATGATGGCGGAGCTGGAGTCCATCTACGGCAAAGAATACCTGCAACAATCGGGCATGCTGGGCACGACCCAGGAGACGGTCAAGGAAACCGGCTTCGTGGTGACCATCGCCGGGTACAGTCCCTACGAACGATACGAGGACCTGCTGGACCCGATGGGCGTGGAGACCGAGCCGGCCAAGTGGGGCTTCGTGACACGAATCGAGCACCTCGACCGATTCCTCGGCCTGGACCCCAACAGCACGCCGTTCGAGTTGTACAGCCGGGAAGTGGACCACTTCGTCCTGGAAAAAGGCGTCGTGGACCCGGCGCAGGACATGCCGGGCGGTGTCGGCGAGGTCCAATACGTTCAGGACCCGGCCGATCCGCAGGCGAAGGCCACGACGGGCATGATGGGCTACGGCATGCGGCCCGGAAAGCCGATCCTCGTGGACCCGATGACCCGCGAGGAGATCGGCGCCAAGACCACCTTGGACCAGTACGGCCGTGCGGCGGTCGACGCGACGGGAAAGCCGAAGCTCGAGGAACGCGACCACTGGTTTACCCTGCAGTTCAAGCTGCTCTGGAAGACGGACGCCGGCGCGACAGGCAGCTCAGACGCCGCCGCACAGGCATCCACGACAGGGACCAAGTAGGACGAACGAATCATGGCGAATCTCAACGTGACAGATGTCCTGAAGAAACTCAGCTTCTTTAAGAATAACCTCTCGCTGCTGGTGCCTATCCTGATCGCCGTGGTGGCCCTGCTGCTGTTCATCCCAACGAAGATTCTCGGCAGCAAGCTGCGCAAGACCATGGAGCAGGAGAGCGCGGCGACGGGACGGACCATCGCCTCGCTGGCCGGCCAGCTCGAGGACGCGGCCAAGGCCCGACAGATGGAGCCGTACATCAACGCCTATGCCCGCGATGCCAACCAGATCGAGAACCTGATGAAGCAGACCACGCTGCGCGAGATGCTCAGTTACCGGCTCTTCCCCGACACGAACGAGAGGACGACGCTGCTGTTCGAGGAATTCGCTCGCCACTACCATAGCGGGGTGGACGCCATGCTGCAGAGCGTCAGGGCGGGGGCGCCTCCGAAGGACGCGGAGATCACGGCCGCCATGCAGCGGGCGCCGCAGACGGGCATGGGCGCCTACGGGAGCCCGTATGGAGGGTACGGACCGGGCGGCCCCGGCCGGATGCCATCCTTCAGTCCGACGATGCCATCGTCGTCGTCGCCCTATGGCGATTACAGCCGCGGCATGGGCACGGCCAGCTTCCCGATGACCGACACGCAGCGCAAGATCCTCGATACCATTTGCCTGGAAAAGGCGCAGGCGGCGGGCGTCTACGCCGGCCCGGTCGATGTGGCCGGCTACCTGTACTGGGCCGATTGGAGGTTCGAGAACCGCGACGCCGCCTATAAGGACTGCTGGTACTGGCAGATGGGGTACTGGATGATCGAGGACGTCTTCACGGCGGTCCGCGAGATGAACAAGGGCTCGAGCAGCATCGTGGATGCGCCGGTCAAGCGGGTGATGAACGTCAGCTTTGTTCTGGGGCGCACGATGGGCCGGGCCATGAGACGTCCGGGACGCGGCATGCGCGCCAAGAAGGAGGGAGAGAACCCCGTGTATGTGACCGGCGCCAAGGACGGAATGACGACCGCCTGCAGCGGACGAGTCTCCTGCGAGGAATACGACGTCATGCATTTCAACGTCCGCACGATCGTCGATGCCAAGAGCACGCTGCCGTTCATGAAGCAGTTGTGCACGGCCAAGCCGCACAAGTTCAGCGGATGGAAGGGCAACGAGCCCGCGCAGACGTACTTGCACAATCAGATCACCATCCTGGAGAGCAGCACGGCCCCGGTCGATCCGGAGCACTTCGAGCACATGGTGTACCGCTACGGGGACGCCCAGGTCGTCGAGCTGGACCTGATCTGTGAGTATGTCCTGAACAAGGCGGCTTATGAAAGTATCAAGCCGCGGCAGGTGAAGGAGGACATCACCACCGCGATTGAAAACGCTACGAAGGGAAAGAAGAGATAAGAACTCCACTAAGACAGAACAGTTGTGTGGCGGGATGAGCTATGCAGGACCTGATTAAGAAAGTCGGACGTTTCGTCGAGAACCACGTCGAGAAGATCGTGCTGGTCATCGTGGGTCTGGTATGCGTGGTGCTGTTCTTCAAGTGGGTGATCTTCAGCCCCGCCGTCGTGACGGTGGACCGCAAAACACTCAGCGCCGGCAGGATCGATAAGGAGATCTTCGAGAAGGCCCAGGAGCTCGAGCGCAGCATCAACAGCAGCAGCGAAGGCCAGAAGGCCCCGCCGTACAAGTCCGTGCTCACCGGCCGGATCGATGTGAACGACCCGGTCATCGCCGGGCTCTTCGACAAGCCGCTGCCGCAGGGGTTCATGGGTCTGTTCCGCTCGCCTCTGGGCTCTATCACGAGCGGCGCGCCGGTTGTGCCCCCGGGCCGCACCGTCGCGGGCAGCCTTCGCAGGTTCAAGCTGCCTCCGCGGATCGGAGAGGTCACGGACGTGGCCGCCGTCCACCTGCGAGCGGCCGCCTGGGTCCCCCTCGAAGAACTGACGCCGGAGAAGGGATACGAGAAGGTGGAAGTCGAGGCGGACGACGTCGACCTGGTGACAGTCGAGGCCAAATTCGACACCGTCCAATTGTATCGCCAGTTCCGTGCCCATTTCGCCGGCGAAGAGGTGGCCAAGGCCGAATGGCGCGACCCGTGCTTGGCCGAGCCGGTCTTTGCGGCCGTGCAATTGCAGAGACAAGAGTTGCTCAGCGACGGGACTTGGGCGGACTGGCAGGAGGTTCCACGTAGCCGCGTGGAGTCTTATCGCGAACTCTTCACGGTCGCCGAGCGGATGGAGGACCTGCCTCCGGGCGGTCTCGAGATCCGGCTGATGCAGATGCGGCCGGAAATGGTCAGGATGGACCTGCTGCAGCCGCAAGCCTACCAGATTGCCTCCTCTGAGGAAGACTGGTTCCCGCCGAGTTTCTACGGCAAGTTCAAGACGCTGCAGAGGAAGGTGGACATGGAGGAGAAGCGGGAGGAGAGAGAAAAGGACCGTGGGCAACAGCCGGCCCGCGACGACGGGCGGATTCGCACTGGTGTGGGCGGCGCCCAGGGCGGTCAGGCGACCGGTCCCGGTGGGCGATACCGCAGTGGTACGGCCGGTGGGATGGGCGACTCGATGTACGGCGGCACCGGTGCCGGCGGCATGCGGGACCGTCGCACCCGCGGCGGGCAGACCCAGCAGGACAACCTGTACGGCCCGGGTTATGGCGACCCGACCGCGCGCAAAAGAGGCGCCCAGAAAGGGCGAACACGAAGCCCCGACGAGATGGGCCTCTACGGCGACATGATGTATGGGCCGGGAATGGAGATGATGGGCAAGGCCTCCACCAATGAAGCCTACAACGACCTTGCCCAAGTGCTGATCAACTACCGCACGAAGCTGGACGAGTTGGAGGAACCCTTGTTATTTTGGGCATTCGACGACACGGGGCAGCCCGGCCGCACCTACCAGTATCGCATCCGCCTGGGGGTCTTCAATCCGGTCGCCGGGACCAATCAACTCGTCGAGCAGGATGCGAACAGGAAGAACCAGGTTATCCTCTGGAGCGAATTCTCCGATGTCACCAAGCCGGTGGAAATCCGCGAGCGAATGTATTTCTTCGCCAAGGACGTGCAGGAGGCGAAGAAGAGCGCTACCGTCGAGGTCGCGCGTTACTCGCTCGGGTATTGGCGCAGCGCCGACTTCGATGTGAAGCCGGGCGAGGCGATCGGCAAGGAGATGAAGCCGCCGAAGGTTGAGGAGAGGAGGCGTCCGCCTGGACTGGGCGGCGCGCGGATCACCGATCCTGCGTACGCGGCGTATAACATGCCGCCTATGCCCGGCGGGCCGGGCTTCGGGCCTCCCGATCCGGACAAGGCTTCGACGCCTGAGTTGATCGACTATCGCACGGGAAAAGTCCTTCTCGATCTGGTGCAGGTCGGCGACTGGGGCGAGGCCCCGAACCTGCGTCCTCGCATGTACCATGAGATGCTCTACACGGGTGACGGCCGCAATATCGAGCACATGCCCGTCAGCACGTCGAACTGGTCAAAGGACCTGGTGGGTGCATATCAGTATGTCAAGACGGAGCTGCGCAAGGAGCCGCAGCCGTTCCGCCAATTCAAGAAAGGCGGTATTCGCAGCCGCGTGCAGCCCGGCATGATGGGCGGCTACGAAGGCATGGAAGGTATGTACGACGAGATGATGTACATGCAGCCCGGCGGCCCGGGCGGTCCACGCCGTTAGCCCGACTTCGCGGATTCGGGGTTGATTTGGATTTTTTTCGGGCTGAAATCCCATATTTCGGGGGCGTGAGGGGCGGTGGAGGGTCCCAAACCCGTTGTAGTGACGACCTACCCTGTTGGCGGA
>Ga0214473_10008716_pt1 | contig 11986 bp, 6 predicted proteins | sample RVTome_7_FD_203509 | JGI IMG/M metagenome (GOLD analysis project Ga0214473, IMG submission 203509) | Soil microbial communities from uranium-contaminated site in the Upper Colorado River Basin, Wyoming, United States - RVT98D197 | ecosystem: Environmental > Terrestrial > Soil > Contaminated >...
AGCCGCAGCGGCAGCCTTGACGTCGTCGCATTGCGTTTGACGAGACAACTCAATGTGGTTACTGTGAAACTATGAAAAATATCACAGTTTCCGTGGATGACGATACCTACCGCATGGCGCGCCTTAAGGCGGCGGAACGGGATACGTCCGTATCGGCTCTGGTGAAGCAATTCCTCGCCGGGCTCGCTGCGGACGAGAGCGAGGCTGACAGTCTCGCGCGTCAGGAGCGTGACTTGCGCGGGCGCATCAGCCATTTTCGCGCCTCGGACCGGTTATCGCGCGATGCCTTGCACGATCGCCGACGATGACAGCGACGCGCTTTCTCGACACCAACATTCTGCTCTATTCGATCAGCCGCGACCGCCGCGAGACGGCGAAGCGCGATATCGCCGTGGCCTTGCTGGACCGGCGCGACAACGGGCTCTCGGTCCAAGTCCTTCAGGAATTCTATGTGCAGGCAACGCGGGCGACGCGACCAGACGCGCTGCCGCATGAGATTGCCGCCGGCCTCGTCCGGACATGGCTGCGTTTTCCCGTGCAGGAGATCTCCGTGGCGGTCATGAGCGGCGCGCTCGACATCAAGGCCGCATTTGGATTGTCCTACTGGGACGCGGCGATCATCGCCGCGGCACGGGCGCTCGGCTGCCACGAGGTTCTGTCGGAGGACATGTCGCACGGGCGCCAGATTGACGGCATCGTGGTTACGAATCCTTTCCGCTGAGCGAAAAAGGGCCGCCCGCAGGCGGCCCCGATCGATTGATGCGCATGCGCTGCGGAGAGCTACTCCGCCGCCGGCAGCGCGGCGGGCTGTTCGGCCGCCGCGGCTGCGGCGGCAGCGGCCGCCTTGGCGGCGTCCTTCTCCCGCTCCGCGAGGATCAGCTGGTCGCGATGCGTCGCGATCTCGCGCAGCTGGTTCATCTGCGCGCCGGTGCCGGCCGGGATCAGCCGGCCGACGATGACGTTCTCCTTGAGTCCGTCGAGGGTGTCGGCCTTGCCATTGACCGCCGCCTCGGTGAGCACCCGCGTCGTCTCCTGGAACGAGGCCGCCGAGATGAACGAGCGCGTCTGCAGGCTTGCCTTGGTGATGCCGAGCAGAACGGGATGCCCGCTCGCCGGCGCCTTGCCGGCCTCCTTGGCCTTGGCATTGATCTCGTCGAGCTCGATCTTGTCGACCTGCTCGCCCTGCAACAGGTCGGTCTCGCCGGAGTCGTCGATCTCCACCTTCTGCAGCATCTGCCGGACGATCACCTCGATGTGCTTGTCGTTGATGTTGACGCCTTGCAGCCGATACACCTCCTGGATTTCGTTGACCAGATAGGCCGCGAGGTCCTCGATGCCCTTGATCGCCAGGATGTCGTGCGGCGCCGGATTGCCGTCCACCAGGAACTCGCCCTTCTCGATGACGTCGCCATCCTGGAGATGGATGTGCTTGCCCTTCGGGATCAGGTATTCGCGCGCCTCTTCGTCCTTCTCGTGCGGCTCGATGGTGATGCGCCGCTTGTTCTTGTAGTCGCGGCCGAAGCGCACCGTGCCGGAGACCTCGGCGATCACCGCCGCCTCCTTCGGGCGCCGCGCCTCGAACAGTTCCGCCACCCGCGGCAGGCCGCCGGTGATGTCGCGGGTCTTGGCGCTCTCGGTCGGAATGCGCGCGATCACGTCGCCGGCCTTCATCTTGGCTCCGGGCTCGACCGAGATGATGGCGTCGACCGCGAGCTGGTAGCGTGCCTCGCCGCCGCGCGCGAGCTTTGCGATCTTGCCGTCCTTGCCCTTGATCACGATCGCCGGGCGCAGGTCCGCCCCGCGGCCGGAGCTGCGCCAGTCGGTGACGACCCGCTTGGTGATGCCGGTCGACTCGTCCTGCGTCTCCTGCACCGACTGCCCCTCGACCAGGTCCTCGAAGGCCACCGAGCCTTCGACCTCGGTGAGGATCGGCCGGGTGTAGGGATCCCATTCGGCGATGCGCTGGCCGCGCTTGATCTTGTCGCCGTCGTCGATCCGCAGCCGGGCGCCGAACGGGATGCGGTGCGTCGCCCGCTCGGTCCCGTCGGTGTCCATCACCGCGATCACCATGTTGCGCGCCATCGCGATCAGATCGTTGTCGGAGTTGCGCACCGTGTTCTTGTTCTTGATCTTGATCGTGCCCTCGAAGTTCGACTCGACGAACGACTGCTCGGAAATCTGCGCCGCGCCGCCGATGTGGAAGGTGCGCATGGTGAGCTGCGTGCCCGGCTCGCCGATCGACTGCGCGGCGATCACGCCGACCGCCTCGCCGATGTTGACCGGCGTGCCGCGGGCGAGATCGCGCCCGTAGCAGGCGCCGCACACGCCCGTGTTGGTCTCGCAGGTGAGTACCGAGCGGATGCGCATCTCCTGGATGCCGGCTTGGGTGACCGCCTCGACCTGCGGCTCCTCGAGCAGCGTGCCCTTCTTCACGACCACGGTGCCGCTCGACGGATCGCGCAGATCCTCGGCCGTGGTGCGGCCGAGGATGCGGCTGCCGAGCGAGGCCACGACCGTGCCGGCGTCGATGATCGCCCGCACCTTGATGCCGCCCGAGGTGCCGCAATCCTCCTCCGTGATGATGCAGTCCTGCGCCACGTCGACCAGACGCCGGGTGAGGTAGCCGGAGTTGGCGGTCTTGAGCGCGGTGTCGGCCAGTCCCTTGCGCGCGCCGTGCGTCGAGTTGAAGTACTCGAGCACCGAGAGCCCTTCCTTGAAGTTGGAGATGATCGGGCTTTCGATGATCTCGCCCGAGGGCTTCGCCATCAGACCGCGCATGCCGGCAAGCTGGCGCATCTGCGCCGGCGAGCCGCGGGCGCCGGAATGCGCCATCATGTAGATCGAGTTGACCTGCATCTCGCCGCCGTCCTTGTCCTTCCGCACCGCCGAGATTTCACGCATCATCTCATCGGCGATCTGATCGGTGGACTTCGACCAGGCGTCAACCACCTTGTTGTATTTCTCGCCCTGGGTGATCAGGCCGTCGTTGTACTGCTGCTCGAACTCCTTGGCGAGCTCGCGCGTCTGCTCGACGATCTTCCACTTCGACGCCGGCACCACCATGTCGTCCTTGCCGAACGAGATGCCGGCCTTGAATGCATGATGGAAGCCGAGCGCCATCGTGCGGTCGCAGAAGATCACCGTCTCCTTCTGACCGCAGTGGCGGTAGACCTGGTCGATCATGCTGGAGATCTCGCGCTTCGTCATCAGCTTGTTGACGACGTCGAACGGGATCTTGTAGCTGCGCGGCAGCACGGTGCCGAGCACGACGCGGCCGGGCGTGGTCTCGTACCATTTCTGGATGTCTTTGCCCTCCTCGTCGACGCCCTCCCAGCGGTACCTGATCTTGGTGTGCAGCGAGATCACCTTCTCGTTCAGCGCATGGTCGATCTCGGCGATGTCGCCGAACAGCTTGCCCTCGCCGGGCAGCCCCTCGCGCATGATCGAGAGGTAATAGAGGCCGAGCACGATATCCTGCGACGGCACGATGATCGGCGAACCGTTGGCCGGGTGCAGGATGTTGTTGGTCGACATCATCAGCACGCGCGCTTCGATCTGCGCCTCGAGCGACAGCGGCACGTGCACCGCCATCTGGTCGCCGTCGAAGTCGGCGTTGAATGCGGCGCACACCAGCGGATGCAGCTGGATCGCCTTGCCCTCGATCAGCACCGGCTCGAACGCCTGGATGCCCAGGCGATGCAGCGTCGGCGCGCGGTTAAGCAGAACCGGGTGCTCGCGGATCACCTCGTCGAGGATGTCCCAGACTTCCGGCTTCTCCTTCTCCACCAGCTTCTTGGCCTGCTTCACCGTGGTCGACAGACCCTTGGCGTCGAGCCGCGAATAGATGAACGGCTTGAACAGTTCGAGCGCCATCTTCTTCGGCAGCCCGCACTGGTGCAGCTTGAGCTCCGGACCGACCACGATCACCGAGCGGCCGGAATAGTCGACGCGCTTGCCGAGCAGGTTCTGGCGGAACCGGCCCTGCTTGCCCTTGAGCATGTCGGCGAGCGACTTCAGCGGGCGCTTGTTGGCGCCCGTGATGACGCGGCCGCGCCGGCCGTTGTCGAACAGGGCGTCGACCGCCTCCTGCAGCATCCGCTTCTCGTTGCGGATGATGATGTCGGGCGCGCGCAGCTCGATCAGCCGCTTCAGGCGGTTGTTGCGGTTGATCACGCGGCGGTACAGGTCGTTGAGGTCGGAGGTGGCGAAGCGCCCGCCGTCGAGCGGAACCAGCGGCCGCAAATCCGGCGGGATCACCGGCACCTGGGTGAGGATCATCCACTCCGGCTTGTTGCCGGACTGCACGAACGCCTCGATCAGCTTCAGCCGCTTGGCGAGCTTCTTCGGCTTGAGTTCGGACGTGGATTCGGCGATCTCCTGGCGCAGGTCGGCCGCCATTTTCTCAAGGTCCATGCCCTTGAGCATCTCGCGGATCGCTTCCGCGCCGATCGTGGCGGTGAACGAGTCCTGGCCGTACTCCTCCTGCGCCTTGTGGTACTCGTCCTCGGACAAGAGCTGCCGGTCCTTGAGCGGGGTCAGCCCCGGCTCCAGCACCACGTAGTTCTCGAAATAGAGAATCCGCTCGAGGTCCTTCAGCGTCATGTCGAGCAATAGCCCGATGCGCGAGGGCAGCGACTTCAGGAACCAGATGTGCGCCACCGGCGCGGCCAGCTCGATATGGCCCATGCGCTCGCGCCGCACGCGCGACAGCGTCACTTCGACCGAGCACTTTTCGCAGATGATGCCCTTGTACTTCATGCGCTTGTACTTGCCGCACAAGCACTCGTAGTCCTTGATCGGACCGAAGATGCGGGCGCAGAACAGGCCGTCGCGCTCCGGCTTGAAGGTCCGGTAGTTGATCGTCTCCGGCTTCTTGATCTCGCCGTAGGACCAGGACAGAATCTTCTCCGGGCTCGCGATCGAAATCCGGATCTGGTCGAAGACCTGCGCCGGGACCTGCGGGCTGAAAAGATTCATGATCTCTTGATTCATCATCTTCTCCTTGACCGGTTGAACGGTCGCAAACTTTGCCGCTTTCATGCCCCGCGAAGGCGGGGCATCCAGTAATCACCGCCGCTGCGGGTTACTGGATCGCCCGCCTCCGCGGGCGATGACGACCGGAGAAGCGGTGCTCAAAGCACCGCTTCCCCTTCATTCTTACTCCGCCGCCTGTTGCGTCTCGCCGGGCCCGCCACGTCCCTGCTTGGAATTGTGCAGGTCGACATTGAGGCCGAGCGAACGCATCTCCTTGACCAGAACGTTGAAGCTTTCCGGGATGCCGGCTTCGAACGTGTCGTCGCCGCGCACGATCGCCTCGTAGACCTTGGTGCGGCCGGCGACGTCGTCGGATTTCACCGTCAGCATCTCCTGCAGCGTGTAGGCGGCGCCGTAGGCTTCCAGCGCCCACACTTCCATTTCGCCGAAGCGCTGGCCGCCGAACTGCGCCTTGCCGCCCAGCGGCTGCTGGGTGACGAGGCTGTAGGGGCCGATCGAGCGGGCGTGGATCTTGTCATCGACCAGGTGATGCAGCTTGAGCATGTAGATGTAGCCCACCGTCACCTTGCGATCGAACGACTCGCCGGTGCGGCCGTCGAACACGGTCACCTGGCCTGAGTGATCGAGGCCGGCGAGGTCGAGCATCTTCTCGATGTCGGCCTCCTTCGCGCCGTCGAACACCGGCGTCGCGATCGGCACGCCGTGCCGCAGGTTGTTGCCGAGCTCGATCAGCCCCCGCTCGTCAAGCGACTTGATCGTCTCCTCGTCGCCGTAGATGCGCTTGAGGATATCCTTGAGCGGCCTGATGTCCTTCTTGTTGTCATAGGCTTCGACCGCCTGGCCGATGCGCAGGCCCAAGCCCGCGCAGGCCCAGCCGAGATGGGTCTCGAGAATCTGCCCGACATTCATCCGGCTCGGCACGCCGAGCGGATTGAGCACGATGTCGACCGGCGTGCCGTCGGCGAGGAACGGCATGTCCTCGAGCGGCACGATCTTCGACACCACGCCCTTGTTGCCGTGGCGGCCGGCCATCTTGTCGCCGGGCTGAATCTTGCGCTTCACCGCGATGAACACCTTGACCATCTTCATCACGCCGGGCGGCAGCTCGTCGCCGCGCTGCAGCTTTTCGACCTTGTCGAGGAAGCGCTGTTCGAGCCGCTTCTTGGAGTCCTCGTACTGTTTGCGGATCGCCTCGATCTCGGCCATCAGCTTGTCGTTGGGCGAGGCGAACTGCCACCACTGCGAGCGCGGATACTCTTCCAGCACCGCCTTGGTGATCTTGGAGTCCTTCTTGAACCCTTTCGGGCCGGCGATGCCGGTGCGGTTCTCCAACAGCTCGCCGAGCCGTCCGTAGACATTGCGGTCGAGGATCGCCTGCTCGTCGTCGCGGTCCTTGGCGAGCCGCTCGATCTCCTCGCGCTCGATGGCGAGCGCACGCTCGTCCTTCTCGACGCCGTGGCGGTTGAACACGCGCACCTCGACGATCGTGCCCTGCACGCCGGGCGGCACCCGCAGCGAGGTGTCGCGCACGTCGGAGGCCTTCTCGCCGAAGATCGCGCGCAACAGCTTCTCTTCCGGCGTCATCGGGCTTTCGCCCTTGGGCGTGATCTTGCCGCAGAGAATGTCGCCGGCGCGAACCTCGGCGCCGATATAGACGATGCCGGCCTCGTCAAGGTTCTTCAGCGCCTCTTCCGAAACGTTGGGAATGTCGCGCGTGATTTCCTCGGGGCCGAGCTTGGTGTCGCGCGCCATCACCTCGAATTCCTCGATGTGGATCGAAGTGAAGACGTCGTCTTTGACGATCCGCTCGGAGAGCAGGATCGAGTCCTCGAAGTTGTAGCCGTTCCACGGCATGAACGCGACCAGCACGTTGCGGCCGAGCGCGAGCTCGCCGAGGTCGGTCGAAGGACCGTCGGCGATGATGTCGCCCTTGTCGACGGAATCGCCCACCTTCACCAGCGGACGCTGGTTGATGCAGGTATTCTGGTTCGAGCGCTGGTACTTCATCAGCCGGTAGATATCGACGCCCGGCTTGGTCGGATCCGCCTCGTCGGTCGCGCGGATGACGATGCGGGTGGCGTCCACCTGATCGACCGCGCCGGTGCGGCGCGCCGCGATCGCTGCGCCGGAGTCGCGCGCAACCACGCCCTCCATGCCGGTGCCGACATAGGGCGCCTCCGAGCGCACCAGCGGCACCGCCTGGCGCTGCATGTTGGAGCCCATCAGCGCGCGGTTGGCGTCGTCGTTCTCCAGGAACGGAATCAGCGCCGCGGCCACCGACACGAGCTGCTTCGGCGACACGTCCATGAAGTCGACCTTGTCGGGCGCGATCATCTGCACGTCGCCGGCGTGGCGGCACACGATCAGGTCGCCGACGAAGCGGCCGCGATTGTCGAGCTGGGCGTTCGCCTGGGCGACGCTGTAGCGTCCCTCCTCCATCGCCGAGAGGTAGATCACCTCGTCGGTGACGCGGCCGTCCTTGACCTTGCGGTACGGCGTCTCGACGAAGCCGTACTTGTTCACCCGCGCGTAGGTGGCGAGCGAGTTGATCAGGCCGATGTTCGGGCCTTCCGGCGTCTCGATCGGGCAGATGCGGCCATAATGCGTCGGGTGCACATCGCGCACCTCGAAGCCGGCCCGCTCGCGCGTGAGACCGCCGGGGCCGAGCGCCGAAAGGCGCCGCTTGTGGGTGATCTCGGACAGCGGATTGGTCTGGTCCATGAACTGCGAGAGCTGCGAGGAGCCGAAGAACTCGCGCACCGCGGCCGCCGCCGGCTTGGCGTTGATCAGGTCCTGCGGCATCACCGTGTCGATGTCGACCGAGGACATACGCTCCTTGATCGCCCGCTCCATGCGCAGGAGACCGATACGGTACTGGTTCTCCATCAGCTCGCCGACCGAGCGCACTCGGCGGTTGCCGAGATGGTCGATGTCGTCGATCTCGCCCTTGCCGTCGCGCAGGTCGACCAGCGTGCGGATCACCGAGGTGATGTCGTCCTTGCGCAGGACGCGCACGGTATCCTCGGCGTCGAGGTCGAGCCGCATGTTCATCTTCACCCGCCCGACGGCCGAGAGGTCGTAGCGTTCCGAATCGAAGAACAGCGACTGGAACATCGACTGCGCGGTGTCGATGGTCGGCGGCTCGCCCGGGCGCATCACCCGGTAGATGTCGAACAGCGCGTCCTCGCGCGTCATGTTCTTGTCGACGTTGAGCGTATTGCGGATGTAGGCGCCGACATTGACGTGGTCGATGTCGAGCAGCGGCAGGTCCTTGTAGCCCGCCTCGATCAGCGCTTTGAGGTTCTTTTCGGTGATCTCCTCGCCGGCCTCGGCGTGAATCTCGCCGGTCTTGGCGTCGACCAGGTCCTCGGCGAGGTAATGCCCCACCAGTTCCTCGTCGGTCATGCGCAACGCCTTGAGGCCCTTCTCGGCGAGCTGCCGCGCCTGGCGCACCGTGAGCTTCTTGCCGGCCTCCAGCACCACTTTCCCGGAGTCGGCGTCGACCAGGTCGTTGATCGCCTTGTAGCCGCGCAAGCGGTTGGCATCGAACGGCACGCGCCAGCCGTCCTTGTGGCGCCGGTAGTGCACCTGCTTGTAGAAGGTGTTGAGGATCTCCTCGCCGTCCATGCCGAGCGCGAACAGGAGCGAGGTCACCGGAATCTTGCGGCGGCGGTCGATGCGCGCAAACACGGTGTCCTTGGCGTCGAACTCGATGTCGAGCCAGGACCCGCGATACGGGATGATGCGGGCGGCGAACAGGAGCTTTCCGCTAGAATGGGTCTTGCCCTTGTCGTGGTCGAAGAACACGCCGGGCGAGCGGTGCATCTGCGACACGATCACGCGCTCGGTGCCGTTGACCACGAAGGTGCCGTTCATCGTCATGAGCGGGATGTCGCCCATGTAGACGTCCTGCTCCTTGATGTCCTTGACCGACTTGGCGCCGGTCTCCTCGTCGACATCGAACACGATCAGGCGCAGCGTCACCTTGAGCGGCGCCGCGTAGGTCATGCCGCGCTGGCGGCACTCGTCGACGTCGTACTTGGGCGGATCGAATTCGTAGCGGACGAATTCGAGCATCGAAGTATTCGAGAAATCGGAGATCGGGAACACCGACTTGAACACCGCCTGCAGGCCCTCGTCGGGCCGGCCGCCGGCGGGCTCGGCCACCAGCAGGAACTGGTCGTAGGACGCCTTCTGAACCTCGATGAGGTTCGGCATCTCGGCGACTTCCTGGATTTTTCCGAAGAACTTGCGGACGCGCTTGCGACCGGTAAACGTTTGCGCCATCGTGGCCTCTCGTTTCGCCGAACCGGGCCGGTTTCGGGACCAACAGCATGCGAAAGCGCGTCGTCATGACGCGTTTTTTGCGCGGCTCGGAGCAAACACATCCGAACCGCGGGATCTGGTGCCGCCGGAGCCGCCGAGGCTGAAATTCAGAAGAATTTCAGGCCCCGAAAGCGGCCACCTGCAAATCGCGTATCCGGCATGGCGAATCGCGAATGATATCGCCGATGCGCCGAATACGGGCGGCAAAATGCGGCGATCCGGGCGATCTTTTCCCCGGAATCACCGCAACTTCACGGACTACTTCAACTCGACCTTGGCGCCAGCCTTTTCCAGCTGCGCCTTGACCTTCTCGGCCTCCTCTTTGTTCACGCCTTCCTTCACGGCCTTGGGCGCGCCTTCGACCAGGTCCTTGGCCTCTTTGAGGCCGAGGCCGGTCAAGGCCCGGACTTCCTTGATCACCTCGATCTTCTTCTCGCCGATAGCGGCGAGGACGACCGTGAACTCGGTCTTTTCCTCGACCGGAGCCGCTGCGGCCGCCGCCGGACCCGCCACTGCCACTGCGGCCGCGGCCGATACGCCCCACTTCTCCTCAAGCAACTTGGCGAGTTCCGCCGCCTCAAGGACGGTGAGACTCGACAAATCGTTCACGATTTTCTGCAAGTCGGCCATGATATAGGTATCCTTTCGATTCGAACCAGTCGGATGTTCGCGAAGGGCGCTACGCCGCCTCGCTCTTGTCGGCATAGGCCTGGATCACGCGGGCGAGCTTGGCCGCAGGCGCGTTGACCAGTTGTGCCAGCTTGGTCGCAGGCGCCTGGATGAGACCGACGATCCTTGCCCGGAGCTCGTCGAGCGACGGCAGCGAGGCAAGTGCCTTGACGCCGTCCGGGTTGAGCGCAGTCTTGCCCATCGCTCCGCCGAGGATGACGAACTTCTCGTGCGTCCTAGCGAAGTCGACCGCGACCTTCGGCGCCGCCACCGGATCGCCCGAGTAGGCGAACACGGTCGGCCCCTGCAGCAGGGACGCGATCGAGGCGACGTCGGTGCCTTCAAGAGCGATCTTGGCGAGGCGGTTCTTCGCGACCTTCACGGTGCCGCCCGCCTGCCGCATCTGCCTGCGCAGATTCTGCATCTGGGCGACCGTGAGGCCGGAATAGTGAGCCACGACGACGACGTTCGCGGTCTTGAAGACCCCGTTGAGCGTCGCGACGAGCTCCGCTTTTGCCGCTCGATCCACTGCAGGCTCTCTCTGTTGACGGCTTGTCGCCAGCATGGCAGGCCGCCGGGTTGCTCCAGCCGTCCGCCGGGTTCACGAGCGAATCCGGGCAGAACGACGCTTGTTGAGCCCTGCCCCCCGGCGCGGACCAAGCCGCCCCGGGTCTTCCGGTTCGAACCAAACACGGGCTCGCCTCAACCGGCGCGCCCAAATCGGTCAGACCCGTCTGTGCTGGAGATTAAGCCGGGCAAGCCCGGCGCCAGCAGTCTCGGACAGGACGATTTTCCGGCTAACCGCCGGAAACTGCGCGCCTTTCCCAGAGAACAGAAAGCCCTTCGTCCCCTTAGACGAATCCCGCGGGATGAGCTCTAAGAGGGGTCCTGCCTTCGTGTTTTCAGAAAAGACGCGCATAAACGCGCCGGCAAATCGGCCCGGCACGCCTGGGGCGCTATTTAGAGGCTTTCGGGTGGTTTGCCAAGCCCGATTTGCGGGCATTTTTCGATGCGGTGCCCGGCGAGCGGCTGGGTTCACCACCCGAAGCGGCTGGAATATCAAAGCTCTTCATCCGCTCGACGTATTCCAGGTCGTCGAGTTCCTGCAGCGCCGAACCATCGGTGATATCGATACCCGGCATTGGCCCGCCAATCGCCGTGCTGATGCGCGGCAAAATCCGTTCCTGCTCTGAAGATTTTCGGTTGTCGGCCACCATGATTCGCAAAGCCTTTCCCGAGCGATCTCATATCAGACCTCCTGGATAAAGGCTCTCGATGATGCGCCTTGACGGGAACTCCGCGATAGGATAATAGTCCTCATCCCCGCTCACTGAAGGGCGCTCTCATGAGGCGATCTGAGGCGGAGCGGACTGGAGAAGGATCAGGCCGGAGATTCGGCCCGGTCGCTCCGGTGGCCGGCGCCGGGCAATTCCCGTCCTCGGCCGGAGCGGCGCCCGCGGGTGAGTCTCGCAAACTCACACTCGGGCGGCGTCGGGGCTCCGCCCGGGGTCACTACGGACCCCTGCCTGGAGCAGGCTGACTGCCTGGGCCCGGAATGCCCAGGAGAAAGCGCGGCCCGGCGCCGGATGTGAGAACGCCGCGGTGGAGCGCCGCGAGGCGAGCGCCCTACGTCATTGGGCGCCACGCCTTCGCAAAGGCGTGAGGTTGAGCGCCTCGCGGCGCTCCGCCACCCCTCGTCGTGAGGGGAAGGAAGGGAAGGGGGCGTACCCGGCGCCGACACAAACAACACGGGCGGCGGAGCGTTGGCTTCGCGGGCTGTTTGAAACTTCCGATCTGTCTTGAGAACCTGCGCAAGTGCCGCGCACTCCCACCCTCCCCCTTGTGGGGAGGGTCGATCGCCGAAGCGCAGCGAAGGCGATCGGGGTGGGGTGACAACGAAACGGTTGCGCAAAGGCCCCACCCCGGCTCGCATCGCGATGCGATGCTCGCCGACCCTCCCCACAAGGGGGAGGGTAAGCGCCGAGAGGCCTCGGAC
>Ga0214473_10008717_pt1 | contig 11985 bp, 16 predicted proteins | sample RVTome_7_FD_203509 | JGI IMG/M metagenome (GOLD analysis project Ga0214473, IMG submission 203509) | Soil microbial communities from uranium-contaminated site in the Upper Colorado River Basin, Wyoming, United States - RVT98D197 | ecosystem: Environmental > Terrestrial > Soil > Contaminated >...
CCCCCCCATCGTCATGGCGGCCCAGAGCCCGGGGGCCGCCGCGCGGGCCGGCCGGCTCGCCGATGGCATCTTCTTCGGCCCGCAGATCTCGTGGAAAGGCATGGCGCACCTGATCGGCGTGTACCGGGAGGCCAGAAAAGAAGCCGGCAAGCCCGGGGACGGCATCATCGGATCGTCCCGGAGTGTCATGCTCTCGAAGGACCGCGAGACGGCGGTGGCCGAGGCAAAGGCGTACATGGAGCGGACGTTCGCGATGTACAGCGGCTGGGACATGCAGGAGAAGGGCATGGTGCAGCTCCAGCTCTCCGCCGAGAACGTGGACGAGTGGGCGATCCTCGGCTCGGCCGACGACTGCGTGGCCACGATCCAGAAGGTCGAGCGCGGGGTGGGCCTCACGCACATCTCCATGAGCTGCTACAACTTGCCACCCGACCCAGCGGCCCGGGTGGACTACGTCCAGCGCCTCGGCGAGGAAGTCGTCCGGCGCGCCGGCCGCGCTATGAACACCGCGCCTGAGGAAGAAGGCCGATGATCATTGACGGGAAATTTGTCGTCGCCGCGACCCGAGACGAGGCGTGGGCGAACCTCTCCGATCTGCCTTCGCTTGCCCCACTCTTGCCCGGGTGCGAGTCGATCCAGCCCGTTGACGGCGGCGCCTACGCCGTCACGGCCCAGGCGAAGGTCGGACCGATCAAGACGCGACTCGCCGGGAAGATGAGCGTGGTCGAGCTGTCCGCGCCCGAGGCGATGCGCCTTCGCGTCGAGGGGCAGGACACGCTCACCGGGAGCCACGTTCGCGCCAACCTCGGCTTCACGCTGGCGTCGGTCGGCGAGCGACAGACAGAAGTTCAGTACTCGGCCGACGTCCTCATCTCCGGTCGGCTCGGGATGATCGGGCAGGGAATCATGCGCGAGACGGTCGCCACGATGCTCGGCGAGTTCGTCCGGCGGCTGACCGCGAGGATCACGGGCGAAACCATCGAGGAAACCGGGCTCGCGGCGCTGTCGGTGAAGGCGGCCGCGCGGGCCCTCAAAACCGGCGTCACATCGCTGTTCGAGCGCAAGGAGGCGCAACCATGAGACCATCCACTCTACTCCTCGTCGGCGTCCTGGCTGCAGTCGTCGCCACGGCAGTCCCGCTGCCGGCGCAGACTCCGGCCCCCTCCATCGCCACCATGTCGCCGATCACCCTCCGCTACAACGACTTCGGGCCGCTGCGCCGGGAGATCATCCAGCCAGTGCACTGGTGGGCGGAGGAGCTCGAGAAGCGGACCGGCGGCAAGGTCAAGGTGCAGTTCCACGGCAGCAGCGAGCTGGGCAAGGCCACCGAGCAGATCGACAACGTCCAGAACCGCGTCTTCGAGCTAGCCCTGCACTGCTGGGGCTTCCAGGCTGGGAAGACCCCCCTGACGATGGTCACCACGCTGCCGTTCGTCTCCAACGACGTGGTCGCCATGGGCAAGGCGGCGTTCGACCTGTTCGAGGTGCCCGAGGTCAAGGCCGAACTGGAGCGGCTGAACCTCCTAGCCGTGGCGCCGGCGCCGACCCTGAGCTACCAGCTCCTGTCGCGGAAACCGGTGACCTCGGTCGGAGACCTCAAGGGACTCAAGGTCCGCTCCATCGGGTACCAGGCCAAGGCCCTCCAGCGGCTGGGCGCGGTCCCTGTGGCGCTGCCCACCAGCGAGATGTACGTCGCCATGGAGCGAGGCGTGGTGGACGCGGCCCTCTGGGTCATCCAGGGCGAGCTCGACGCCTACGGGTTCACCGGCGTGACCAAGTACGCGGTGGAGGTAGACGCGGGCGCCCTGGCGCCGTGCGCGGTCATCATGAACCGGCAAGTGTATCGGGACCTCCCCGCCGACGCCCAGAAGATGATGCGGGAGCTGGCCCTCCAGACGCCGGGCCTCTACAAGGAGGTCTATCGCAAGGGGCGGGAGAAGGACGAGAAGGCGCTGGGCGCCCGGGGCGTCAAGATCACCCGGCTGCCGGACGCCGAGCTGACGAAGATCGCCGAGATCGCCGGACCGCCGGTCTGGAAGGAGTGGGAGGCCGAGACGAATCAGAAGGGCCTGCCGGGGACGAAGATTCTGAACTTCTGGCTCGACAAGGTGCGGCAGCACGAGGGCAAGTAGGAGTTCCGCCGGCCCGTGACGGGATGCTGAGCCCTCAGGCGATTGCGCTCGACCGCGTGGAGCGCTGGCTCGACACGGTCGAGCGCGCCCTCAGCTTCTCCGCCTCCATCCTCGTGCTGGTCCTGACGCTACTGACTGCGGCCGAGGTCGTCCTCCGTTACGGGTTCAACAGCCCCATCCCCGGGACCTGGGAGCTCTCGCAGCTCCTGCTGGTGGGGATCGTTTTTCTCGGCTTCGCCCACACGCAGGCGAAGGGGGGCCACGTGCGGGTCGAGCTCCTGATCGCCCGGGTCGGGCCGGCCTGGCGCCGCGGGCTCGATCTGCTGGGGCTCGCCGTCGGCGTCGCGGTCTTCGCCGTGATTTTCTGGGTGGGGCTCAAGGACACCTGGACGGCCTGGGCCATAGCCGACTACACCCTCGGGAGCGTCGCCTTCCCCATCTGGCCGTCCAAGCTGATGGTGCCGGTCGGGAGCCTCCTCCTCTGCCTTCGGCTGGTCGTGCAGATCGTGCGCAATCTCCTCGAGATGCGGGGCGGGGGTCCTCCCGGAAGCCAGGCTAGATGACACCGTTCCTTCTGGGCGGGCTCGCGCTGACCGCGCTGGTGGTCCTGCTGACGCTCGGCGTCCCGCTCGCCTTCGGCTCGGCGCTGATCGGGTTCGTCGGGATCTGGCTGATGCTCGGCCTGACCCCGGCGCTCTCGTCGATCACCACGGTGCCGTACCTCACGGCATCGGACTACGCCCTCACCGTGATCCCGCTCTTCATCCTGATGGGGTACCTGGCCTCCGCCGCGGGAATCATCGCGGATCTGTTTCGCACGGCGAATGCCTGGCTGGGTCGCCTGAAGGGGGGGCTCGCCATCGCGTCCGTCGCGGGCGCCGCGGCCTTCGCCGCAGCCTCGGGCTCGAGCCTCGCGGCGGCCGCCGTCCTCGGGCGGACCGCGATCCCCGAGATGCTCCGGCACGGGTACGACACGAAGCTGGCCTTTGGGACGATCGCCGCCTCGGCTACGATCGCGACGATGATCCCTCCCAGCATCCTCCTGGTGCTCTACGGGGTGATGGTGGAACAGTCCGTGGGCAAGCTGCTCATCGCGGGCATCTTCCCGGGCCTCCTGGAGGCCGGGACCTACATGGGGCTGATCTGGCTGCTCGTCTGGCGCAATCCTCGGCTCGCGCCCCGCCCACCAGCGGCCGTCTCCTGGGCCGAGCGCTTCCGAAGCTTGCGCGCGACGTGGGGCATCCTGAGCCTTATCGTTCTGATCATGGTGGGAATCTACTTCGGCATCTTCACCCCCACCGAGGCTGGCGGGATCGGCGCGGGCGGGGCGCTGATGCTGGCGCTGGTGCGGCGCCGACTGACCCGCCAGGGCCTCGTCGACGCGCTCCTCCAGGCGAGCCGGGCGACGGCCGTCATCTTTGCCATCGTGATCGGCGTCGCCCTGCTGGCACGCTTCCTGTCGCTCTCTCGCTTCTCGCGCCAGCTGGGCGCCCTAGTGACCGATCTGCCGGTGGGGCCCTACGTGATCCTCGGCGGCATCGTGCTCCTCTACGTGTTTCTCGGGATGTTCGTGGACGCCTTGGGCCTGATGATCCTGACCCTGCCCGTGGTCTATCCGGCGGTCATAGCGCTCGGCTTCGATCCCATCTGGTTCGGCATCCTGGTGGTGCGGGTGATCGAGATCGGGCTCATCACCCCGCCGGTGGGGATGAACTGCTATGTCCTAAAGGGCGCCTTCCCCGAGGTCCCCCTGGGCGACATCTTCCGCGGCATCTGGTGGTTCGTGGTGGCGGACCTCGTCAACGTGGTCATGCTGGTGGCGTTCCCCCAGATCGCGCTGTTCCTGCCGTCGCTGATGCGGTGAGGCGCAAGCTAGCACGGCCAGAGACCCGCCCGGGCCGGGCCGGGCGCATCAGTCGAGCGCACGATAGCGCGGGAGTGGTCGGCTAGTCTGGGACAACTCAGTCCGGCGTGATTAGGCCCATGCCCAGCAGCGGGGCTGGTAGGGGCAGGTCGGGCAGTGCCAGGCGACGACGGGGTGGAAGGCGCCGGCGGCGATGGCGTGGAGGACCTCCGCGGCCAGGCGGAAGAGGCGGAGGTTGGCGGCGCGGTCACGCAGGACGGTCAGACGGGCAGGGCCGGACAGGGGCGGGCCGCGCTCCTGTTCACCCTCCCCGCTACCCGGCCTTCTCTCGGCGGAGGCGCTCGACAATCCACATCCGCATCAGAGTCTGATAGGGGACCCCCAGGTCCCGCGCGACCGCCTTGATCTCCCGCACCCGGGAGGGTTCCATCCGGAGCGTCAGATTCTTCTTGCGCTCCCTGACCCGCTCCCGGATCCGGCGGGACAGCTGGACTCGCTCGGGCACAAGCGCCCCCACGTAGTCGCCCGGTCGATGGGTCTCCCAGAAGGCCCGCTCTTCCTCGTCCGTCCGGAACGCCGGCAGCCGGCGTCGCCGAGAAGTCACCCTGGCCATGCGCTTACCTCCTGTGGCGATCGTAGTACCGCCTGGCCTTCTCATCCATGTCCATTGCTGTCACACACCGGGCGCGCCCCCGGCCCCGCGGGGAGAGGACGACGAAGAGATACCGCCCTCCCTCCGTCTTCCCCAGTGCGTACAGGCTCTTCCGCCCGGTCTCCGGGTGCCTCCTCCCTCGCCGCCACACTGCACTGCCGGCCAGGACTTCTTCGACCTCGTCCGGCCTCACGGCATGACGGGCGAGATGCGCCACATCCCCTTCGGTCCATTCGATCTCGGAGATACGCACACGGCCGTCCTTTGTGCACCATAGCCTGATGCCAATGCATTGTCAATGCGTCTCGGATCGCGTCGGTTTCACCCCCACGCCCAGCACTCCGACTGGTACGGGCAGGCCTGGCAATGCCAGCCGACGATGGGGTGGAAGGCGCCCGCGTCGATGGAGTGGAGAACCTTGGAAACCAGGCGGAAGAGGCGGAGGTTGGCGGCGCGGTCGCGGGTGGTCCAGTGGCGGTGGAGCTGGGGCTCCTTCGTCTTGGTCAGGACGTCGAAGCGGAGGCGGAGGTCCTCCTCGTCGGCGAGGCCGGTCATCGCGACCGCGTAGCTGTAGATCGAGAGCTGGAGGGAGGCCTCGACCTGAAGGTCGGTGTATTTCCGAGCGGCAGTCTTGATGTCCACGACGACGAGGACGGCGTCGGGGGAGCGCTCGAGAACGTCCAGGCTCCCGACGAGGGAGGGCTCCAGGACCTCGCCGGTCTCCTGGCTGACCAGGGGGACCTCGAAGGGGTACTCCACGTCCACGACCTCGGGCCAGGGCTCCAGACTGGCATAGAAGACCGAGCCTAGCCAACATAAAGGCCGTTCTCGGATGCGCCCAACGCGGCCCCGGCCTGCGATGCGACTGCCCACGAGCCGGAGAGAGTCACCATCTACCATCCCTGATACAGGCCTTAGGCATCTAACGCGGAGAAGGGGCGGCGGCTTGCCATCAGTCGCTTATTCGCCGATCTTTGTGCAGCCAACACCGGTCTTATAGAAGGTTCCCCATGGGCACGCGCCCTTGGGAGCGTCCTGGCGGCCGACCGCGGTGGCCGGCTCGGTTGGAGATTCCTTCCGGGTCTCGGGCGTAGGCCGCGAAGACAAAACCTGGTAGAGAATGAGGAGCACAGCCACCAGGATGATAGCCAGAAAAACGGTGGCGCGTCGGGATAGACCGAAGATTCCCGAGGCCGGAGCCCTGACGGCCCCTTCGGCGCCAGCGGGCTTCGGCAGAGTCTCCACCCCGGCCTCCGGCATTGGCTCCGCCGGTCGCACAGTCGTCGCGCTTTCCTTGAGACCGAGCTCAGAGGGCGCAGAGCCTGCGTCTTCCGGGGCGAATTCCCCCAGGTCCAGGCCGGCAATGCCGAGATCCGTGCACCGTCGCCGCCAAGCATCTGCCGAGAGCTCGCCCCGGGCCAAGCGTCCCAGCACCTCCCACGGGGCAATGACATCTTCCCCCTTTTGCACGGTGTCTTCGGTGCCGGGCGCAACCTTCACCGTCCAGCCGCGTCTGCCGAGCGCCAGCGCGAGCGCAGCCCCGAGGGTTCCGATCGCGATGGCAGCCGCTTCCTCATCGCTAGCGCCCTGCCCAGCGATCTTCCGCCCGAGCTCGGCGAGTTTCGGGATGAGTTCGGGAAGGAAATACGGCGTGACCCCGCGTAGCACCCCAGCATGTTCACGGCAGTGGGCCTCCCAGGACGGGATGCTCACCAGCGTTGCAACGTCGTCCCACCGGATAGTCTTGAGACGGCGGACGTCCTCCCGACCGGTCGCCACTACCAGGAGTCCCGTTTCCAGCTCTGGCAACGCGTCTACCAGGGAGATGGCCAGGGGGTCGGGAGCGGGCGCCTGTCCCGGCGGAAGATCGCGGACGGCGGCGATCCGCTCCCGGAGGGGCGGGTGCGTGTCGTACGGATCCTGCCGCGCACCCACCATCTCCGCCGCTACCACCCGCGTGGTGGCGTTCGCGACCGCGTTTAGGAAGCGGGCGAAGCCTTCGGCAACGGGTGGCCGGAAGCCGGCGTTGAGAAGGGGGAGCACTTCATTCCTCACGAAGGGTTCGAAGGCGGCGCCCGCTCCGTGAATGGTCCCCAGGCCATCTATGAGTGGCTGCGAACCGAGGGCTCGCGCCGCCAGTCGGTCGGCCGCAAACTCCTGCGATCGGGACACGGCGTGAGTGAGGCGCAAGAACATGCGACCATACCAGAGGAACGGGAATTGGAGGATCGACTCGTGCCGGCTGAGCGCCTGGAACGTGCGAACGATGGCGGCGCGCGTGGTGTAGACCAGGGGACCTAGCTTCGTATCTCCTCCGTGGTAGTGACCGAACTCGTGAGCCAGGACCGCGCGGAACTGGGACACGGTCAGGACTTGCAGGAGAGGCAGGCCGAGCCCCATCACCCGCCGGCCGCCGATCCCCAAGATTCCACCGCGCTGGGCGACCCAGGCGTTGACCTGAGGGTCGAGATAGACCTCGGCAGGCATCGGCTGGCCCACGGCGCTGGCGATGTGGCGCAGTTCGGCGAAGAGTCTGGGCTGGGTCTGCGGCAAGAGGCGAGATCCCGGTGGAACGAAACGGTCGCGGCGGGGAATGATCGACCAGAGGATGAGAGCCGCTCCTGCCACGCAGAACACGATCAGTTTGCCGGGTATTCTCACGTGGTACTGCCATTGGGCGTACGGGACGTAGAGGAGACCGCCGATGATTCCGAAGGCCAGCGCATAGAAGCCGATCAGTAGCGCCAACGCGAGCACCGCCCGGCCCGTCAGTGACTGCGGGTGGGTCACCGGGAGGCGGGTCGAGGGCGGCCCCTCCTCGGGTGTCGTTGCCGCTCCCGTGATTTCCAGGAGCGCCCGCTTCGAACAGCCAGTCCGCCGCGCCGCCTCTTCCTTACAGATTTCGTGGACCCGGGAATCTTCCCACACATGGCTCGCGAGGGACCACTTGGCGGTGGCCTTGATGGCGATGTGGGTCACGTCGGCGGCGGAGAGCTCGAAGGGCAGCGCCTGTTGGACCTGGTCGAAGCGAGTCCGGGAAGGCTTGAACCTTTCCAGCATGCAGAGGCAGTCAAGGTCGTCGAGCGTCGCGATTTCCATCCGCTCGGGATCGCACACGATGCCGGCGACGTCTTGGAGCCGCCCGCAGGTCTGGGGGTCAAGGTGTTTCGACTTCACCCAGGCGTCGAGCTTTTCTCGGATCCTGTCTGACCAGTCCAGAACGTCGATGAGTCGGACAACAGGTTCCCGGCTTCCAGTGAGCGAGTACTCCGCCCACAGCAGGTCATTATCCGTGGGCGTGCGTATCGGACGTTCGAGGGCGTTGACGATCGCTGGAATCTCGCCTTGAAGGCCTCTGAGGAGGTCCGCAATGAATGCCTTCCCCTGGGGTGACGCCTTTTCGAGCGCTGCCTCGTATCCCGGGATGACAGTCGGGTGGTCCTGGGCAATCCGGGCAAAGAAGTAAGCCGCTGGCGCGCGGGCGCTGGCGTCGTTGACCCACGGGGACAGGGCAAACCACTCCAGGGCGTCCGGCGCCCTGTCGGGGGCTGGGGACCGGTAGTAGTAGGTCGTGAACTCGTGAAACTCGGCTTGTGTCACAGCCGTTTCTTCTTAACTCTGGGCCGCAGGGGAGGGAAAGCGAACGGGCTCAGCGCTACCGGGGCGCCGCACGAGCGGCAAAGCTTCTTCCCGAGACCGACCGGCTGGCCGCAGCTGGGGCACGCGACTTCTAGCCGGGCCCCGAACCGGGCGCGTTCCGGGCTCTCGGCCTGGCAACGGGGACAGATCATGCCGCGGCCTCCACCTCTCGGGCCGGTAAAGGACCGGACGCCTCCAGGCGGGCCGATGGTAGTGCCGCGCCCGACGCGTCGTCAAGGCGTTACTGCCACGCCCAGCAGCGGCCCTGGTAGGGGCAGGCCTGGCACTGCCAGCCGACGACGGGGTGGAAGGCGCCGGCGGCGATGGCGTGCAGGACCTCCGAGGCAAGGCGGAAGAGGCGGAGGTTGGCGGCGCGGTCGCGGGTGGTCCAGTAGCGGTGGAGCTGGGGCTGCTTGGTCTTGGTCAGGACGTCGAAGCGGAGGCGGAGGTCCTCCTCGTCCGCGAGGCCGGTCATCGCCACCGCGTAGCTGTAGATCGAGAGCTGGAGGGAGGCCTCGACCTGGAGGTCGGTGTACTTCCGGGCCGCGGTCTTGATGTCCACGATGACGAGCGGGCCGCCCGGCGAGCGCTCAAGGAGGTCGATGCTCCCGACGAGGGAGGGCTCCAGGACCTCGCCCGTGTCCTGGTTGACCACGGGGACCTCGAAGGGGAACTCCACGTCCACCACCTCGGACCCCGGCTCTAGCTCGGCGTGGAAGACGGCCAGCATCCGGGTGGCGAGGTCGAGGAGTCCTTCCTTCGATTCCTTCTCGCCGTAGCGGATGGGCCTGGTGCTGGTCTCGAGCTGCCAGAGGCCCTCGAAGTAGCGCTGGAGGTCTGCGAGCGCCGGGGGCTGGCCCTTCTTGACCTAGCGGAGGAAGAAGCCGATGGCGCCGTGGATCCCCGAGCCGAAGGCGAGAGACGCGGGGACGAACTCGGGCGGGAGGCGGTCCACGTAGGTGAAGCGGTAACGGAGCGGGCAGCGCAGGTAGGTGTCCAGCTGGGTGAAGCTGACGTGGGGACGACGAGGGCGGTCGGGAGCGACCATGGCGATTCCTCCCGAAGACGAGCGAGGGGAGAGGGTTCGCCCCTCTCCCCTGCCCGCGGTGTGAGTGGGTCAGGCGGCCTTACGCTTGAGGTTCGAGAGTTCCTTGATGAGGCTGGCGGCCTCGGTCTGGGCCAGGGCCTCAGGCTTCTTTCCAAAGCCACGGAGGCTCAGGCGCTCGACCTCCTCCGGGTCGAGACCCTTGGCCGTGCCGACCTTCCAGATCGCGTCGAGCTGGCGGGGCGTGGCCCGGTCGCCGTTCGGCGCGGGCTTCCCGCCGTTGGGGTTGGACGCCCTGGCGGCAGAGGGCGCCGCGGGGCGGAGCGGCTTCTCGGCATAGAGGTGGAGGCCGACGCCGAGGGAGGTGGCGCACTTCTTCAAGGCGTCGGTGGCGGCGGCCTTGAGGTCGTCGCCGAGGGAGACGAGGGTCTTGGTCTCGCGGTCGCGGGTGACCTGGGAGGCGCCGAACTGCATCTTGACGACGCCCTCGGCGGCGAGCCGGCCGAGGACCAGGACCTCCTCCTCACGGATTTCGTGGGAGACGACCTCGAAGGACCAGGCGCCCTCGAAGGCCTCGTTGAGCCGGGCGATGACGGTGTGGCCCTCCACGTAGTCGAGGAGGCCGTTCCGGCCCTTGCGCTGGCGGATCTGGGCCGGCTCGAAGGGTTTCTCGAGGAGCGTGATTCATGGGATCACCTCCGTTCCCACGGGCAGCCGAGCTGGGAGAGGAGCACCGAGAGGAGCTTTCGCGCCTCGGGGAGCTCGCCCTCGCCAAGCTCGGTGGTGAGCTGCTGGACCTCGCGCGCGAGGCCCTGGACGGCCGCCGTCAGCTCGGCGGTCTCCTTGAGGGCCGTGCGCGCGAGGGGGATCACGTCGAAGACGACGAGGTCGGCGAGCGAGCGCTCCATGGCTCAGGCCTCCTCCTTGACCCAATCGGGGGCCGCCTCGCCCGGGGCCCCGGACGGGGCCGGCCGGTAGAGGAAGGTCACGCGCTGGGCCACGACCTTGAGGCGGGAGCGCTTCTCGCCGGCCTCGGTCTGCCAGTCGTCCTGCTGGAGCCGGCCCTCGACGAAGACGGCGCGGCCCTTGGTGAGGTGGGCGGCCGAGGCCTCGGCCTGCTTCCCCCACACGACCACCTCCACGAAGCAGGGGTCCTCCTGGAGCTCGCCGGCGCCGTTGGTCCAGCGGCGGGTGAGGCCGAGGCCGAACTGGCAGACGGCGGCGCCGCTCTGGGTGTAGCGGAGCTCGGGGTCGCGGGTGAGGTTTCCGAGAAGCAGGACGCGGTTGATGCTGGTCATGGGGGTGTCCCTCCGTTCGGGGTTCTGGGTTGATCGGCCAGGGACGGGTCCTCGACGCGGCTCAGGTAGGCCTGCACGGCCTCCCGGATCTGCCGGGCGATCGGGACCCTGGTCTTCTCGCGGATCTGGTACAGCCGGCCAAGAAGGGCCGGCGGCACGACCCAGCTGTACATGGCGCTCACCTCCTTTGCGCTCAGGTCGCCTGCGGACAGACCGGATCAGATCAGCGGGGCCTGGCGCTCGCGCTCCCGCGCGAGGCGGCCCTCCATCTCGCGCTCGTAGGCCTCGGTCTCGGCGGCTTCGGGGTCCAGCCGCCGCTCTAGCTCCTTGAGCTGCTCGCGGAGTTCGCGGCTCTCAGCGCGCTCGGCGTCGAGGGCGCGCTCGAGCTGATAGAGCGCTGAGGTCTTGAACCGCTCGATCCCCTGTGCAGGATCAAGGCGCGAAGCCTCCTGGAGCGCGTCCCAGAATGAGAGGCCGTCCCGGACGTAGCGGCGGGCCAGGCGATGTGCAGCCTCGAAGCAATCGGTTTCCGCACCCATGGGCGTTTACCTCCTTCCTGCGCGGTGGTGTGCCCCGAGGCCAGAGGGGATCAGATCCAGGCGGTGCCAGAATTGTGGGAATTATGGTAGTCTCTAGAAGACGGAGGTGGAACGATGGTGCGTAAGGTCTCGGCGATGGCAGTCCGCGACAGGCTGGGCCAGCTCCTCGAGGAGGTCTACTACAAGGGGGATGCCGTGATCATCGAGCGGGCCGGCCGGCCGATGGCCGTGCTGGTCCCGCCGGCGGAGTACGAGCGCCTGCGTGCGAGCCGGGCCAAGCGCTTCCGGGTCTACGAGCGCATCAAGGCGCGGACGAAGCGCATTCCCGGGGCAAAGCTCGATCGCGCCATTGCGGAAGGAGTGAGGGCGGCCCGGGCCGGGCGGTGATCCGCGCCGTCCTCGACACGAACCAGTATGTCAGCATGGCGATCAAGGCGGGCGGCACTGCCGACCGGCTGCTCGCCGCCTGGCGGGAAGAGCGGTTCGTCCTCCTCCTGTCGCCACCGATCCTCGACGAGATCATCCGGGTGCTCCGGTATCCTCGCCTCCGGCTCACCGTCGGAGAGTCAAGTGAAACGAGGAAGACCTTGAGAAGGCAGGAAAGAAGCCTACTCGTGAGTAGACGACTCATGAGTAGACTCGCGCGCGCCGGACCGGCGCGTCAGGATGGCCCTTACTCCCGGTAGATGCCCTTTCGATGCCGAACTCGGTGGAGGACCACGTCCTGGCCGACGATGTCATAGCGGACTCGATACGGCCAGACCTCCAGACGCCACTGTCCCACCCCCTTGCCCTTGAGCTTCTTGATCTTCGGTG
>Ga0214473_10008718_pt1 | contig 11985 bp, 13 predicted proteins | sample RVTome_7_FD_203509 | JGI IMG/M metagenome (GOLD analysis project Ga0214473, IMG submission 203509) | Soil microbial communities from uranium-contaminated site in the Upper Colorado River Basin, Wyoming, United States - RVT98D197 | ecosystem: Environmental > Terrestrial > Soil > Contaminated >...
ACGCCTTTGGCACCGGCATTGATATGCTTTTCGGCGTCCTCCTTCTTGGTAAAAAGGCCCGTTGATTCGACAACCACCTCGACGCCGAGCTCTTTCCAGGGGAGATTGGCGGGGTCTTTTTCCTTGAGCACCTTGATCTTTTTGCCGTTGACCATGATGCCATCATCGACCGCCTTGACGTCGGCAGCGAAGACGCGATGGATGGAATCGTATTTCAAAAGATGCGCCAGAGTTTTGGAATCGGTGATATCATTGACCGCGACAAACTCCAGCCCTTTTTCGTTAATGCCGGCCCTTAAAATGAGCCGCCCAATGCGACCGAATCCATTAATACCTATCTTAGCCATTCCTGCTCCCTTCTTAAATCACGAATCAGCCGAAGAACACTTCGGCATCTTTGTATAAGTCTTCTGAAATAGTTTTCAGCTTTTGTACGGCATCGGAAATGGGGACAGCAACAATCTTGTTGCCGCGTAATGCGACCATTTTACCGAAATCGTTATTATGCACCAGGTCGATGGCCGCCAGGCCGAATCTTGTGGCCAGCACCCTGTCGAATGCCGTGGGCGAGCCGCCCCGCTGTATATGGCCGAGAATCACCACTCGCGATTCGAATCCCGTGCGCATTTCGATCTCCTTTGCAAGGATGTTGCTGATACCGCCGAGCCTGACATGACCGAAAGCATCTTTTTGCATGTCCTGAAGGATTAGGGTTCCTTCGTGCTGTTGTTCGGTGCGAAACCTGGCGCCTTCGGCTACCACCACGATCGAGAAATCGCGGCCACGGTTGTGGCGCTGTACGATTAGCTCGCAAACCTTTTCGATGTCGAACGGCTTTTCGGGGATGAGTATGACATCGGCGCCGCCGGCGATTCCCGCCTCGAGAGCGATCCAGCCGGTATGTCGCCCCATGACCTCGACAACCATCACTCGATTGTGAGATTCGGCGGTGGTGTGAACGCGGTCGATGGCTTCCATAGCAATATTGACTGCGGTATCGAATCCGAAGGTGTAATCTGTGCACTCAAGGTCATTATCGATAGTCTTGGGCACTCCTACAACGTTCAATCCGCGCTCGAAAAGTTTATTGGCCACCCCCAACGTATCCTCGCCGCCGATGGCGATCAGCGCCCGCAACTTTAGTTTGGAAGCGTTATCTATAATGAGCTCGATTCCGTTCGGAGTCTTGAGCGGATTGGTGCGCGACGTTCGAATGATTGTGCCTCCTCTATGCAACGTACCGCTGACCTTCTCACGGTCCAGAACTTCATATTCCATCTCGAGCATTCCCAGCCACCCTTTCAAAAAGCCGATTATCTCGTAATTGTAGTGGCTTATTGATTTGCGAACGATGGCCCTGATAACGGCGTTTAGCCCGGGACAATCCCCGCCGCCGGTCAGGACACCAACTCTATCAGGCATATTGATTTATTCTCCTCAGTCTTGAATAGGTTCAATACGTTGAATAAGGTTTTGTTCGAAGAATTGTTTGTCGTCGTGCACGATTTCGAACGGATTGGCTGTCAAGTCATTCTCCACAAGGCCTAACATGGTGTCAGATTCGCCCGACATGGGCCTCGCCACACCGGCAGATTCAAGGCGGACGTCGCGCCCCCCGCTCGTGGTCTCAAAAACATCATATTATAGCCACGTTGCATCGGAAGGTCAAGTTTGTTCCCCAGCTGCTTCGAATTCATGCGTAGCGGACCACGGCCTGAATGATATCGCCAAGTGCAAATTCCTAATTTTCATAGTCTCATCAGGATTGAATTATATCATGCATCTCGGGGATATCAAGAGGAATTGAGACGATGAAATAATAATGAGGGCTTGCGGTGCTCGCGCATCATGCGGAAAGACGCAATAAGATAACAGCGACAAATTTCTGAATTGCAGCCTCAAGTCCGGGCGGAATAGAAATGGCTTCCCGCCTGGGACTTTACAATCCAAAGGGCGCCGCAAACTTCGCATTTTATATAATTCCCATCACCACAATGAGCCAGCAATTCAAAACTATCGAGCCCGCATTTGGGGCAAAATGAGAATGTATCGTCGGGCCAGTTATCGAAATTCTCCAGCGGCAAATACAGCCTCATCTGCGATTTTGAACGATATTTCGCCAGCACTTCACACCCCCATTGACTAAAAAAAGTGATAGACTGAATACCATTCGAATTATCGGAAAGAAGATTGCAGGTTATATTTAAAGTATGGAGAAATTACGCCCCGAAAGAGCTGGGGCATGGCATGTACGTTTCAAGCATGAACATGCGGTATGTCAGCCCTTGATGTTGGCCAGGGGGAGAAAGCGCGCGGCCTTTTTCGATATCCCCAAGCTGTGAACGGTATTGACCACGTCAGAAACATCTTTATATGCAAAGCCGGCCTCTTCGGCAAGGCCGGAAAAGGAGGCGGTGCGAACATATATCCCCGATGCCTGCATTTGTTCAAGGAGGTCCGAACCCCTGACCCTCTTCCTGGCGGCAGAACGCGACATGACTCTTCCGGCGCCATGGCATGTGGAGCCGAAAGTGAGTTCCTCGGCCTTCCTGGTTCCCAGCAACAGATAAGAGCCGGTCTGCATGGAGCCGCCGACGAGGACTGGCTGGCCGGTCTGGCGAAAAAGATCGGAGAGGGCTTGATTATCCGGGCCAAATGCGCGCGTGGCTCCTTTACGATGGACGAGCAATTTGGTGGGCCTGTCATCGATGTTGTAAGTTTCCAATTTGGCGATATTGTGAGCGACGTCGTAGACCAAATTCATGCCCAGCCTGTCCGCTGGCTTCGCGAACACTTTTTCGAAAGATTGGCGAACGTGGTGCGTAATCACCTGGCGATTGGCGAAGGCGGCATTGGCGGCGCAGGCCATGGCTCCAAAATACTGTTTACCCTCGGGGGAATTGATGGGTGCGCAGGCGAGTTCCCTGTCGTTAGTGGTGATTCCGTATCGTTTCATGGCCGGGCCGAAACTCTGCAGATAATCGGTGCCTATCTGGTGTCCGAATCCTCGAGAGCCGCAATGAATCATTACGGTGATCTGGCCCGGCTCCTCGATGCCGAGCAGGCCGGCCGATTTGCGGTCGCAGTCCTCATCAAAGCGAACCGTTTGAACCTCGAGATAATGATTTCCAGAGCCGAGCGTGCCGATTTGGTCGATACCGCGTTTGACGGCCTTTTCGGAAACAGCGGATGGATCGGAGTCGGGAAGCCGGCCGCGCTGCTCAATATGATCAATATCCTGTTCCCAGGCATAACCGTTTTTATGGCACCATTGGGCCCCCAATGTGATGAGGCTCTCAAATTCCTTGCGGTTGATGGAGACCGATCCGCTTTTTCCGACGCCGGCCGGTATGTTTCTGAAGAGCATGTCGACAAGCTCCTTGAGCCTGGGCTTAACTTCAGTTTCAGTTAGATTGGTTCGTATTAAACGAACGCCGCAGTTGATATCGAATCCGATCCCGCCGGGTGATATTACGCCTTCCTCCAGGTCGAAGGCCGCAACGCCGCCGATAGGGAAACCGTAGCCCCAGTGGCCATCGGGCATGCACCAGGCATACTGCCTGATACCCGGCAGGCAGGCGACATTGGTGACCTGATTGAACACGCCCTCATCCATCTGGTCCATCAGTTTTTCAGAGGCCACGATACGCGCGGGAACCCTCATGCCCGGTTTTTGATCGGGCGGAATTTCCCAGATGAATTGGTCGATACGGTTCTTTTTCATATTTCTTTTACAAGTCAAGAACCATTCTGGTCATAAAGCCGCCATCATGCTTTTTGATTTCGAGGGCGTGATAAGTAACAGCTTTGACGTCGGTCTTGATTACATGCTTATTATAGTCAATCGCTTCTCCCTTGACAACAGAATAGAGCGATTGTCGATCTTCGGAAATCCTGACCTCGAAACTTGAAAGGAATATCTTTTCAGTGTCCTTGAGGTATATCAATTCGGCGATATAGTTATAGAGGAGCTCGTTGAGATTTTCTCCCGAGACCGATATATCATATTTCAATTTGGGTTCGACAAGACGGGGATCGGTCATGGCTGTAAAGCAGGCAGTGGCACATGCAATAAAGAGGTTTTCAAGAGTGTCGGCGTAGGCGTCGAATACAAAATCGGCCGATGCGAAATCCTCGACGAGTTTGAATTCGAAATTGTCGGATTTCATAATGCTCTGGCGAGGCTGAAAATGTCGACCCCGGCTGCGCCGGCGGCCAGCAGGGGCCGGGAAGCTTCGTAAACGGTAGCGCCCGTGGTCACAATATCGTCGACGAGCAGAATATTCTTGCCTGCGATTCTCGTCTCGAATTTTGCGGGCACCAGGAATGCATCTTTGACATTTGACCAGCGCTCGTTTTCCGGCAGTTTCGCCTGCTGAAAAGTGGATTTGGCGCGAACGAGGTATTCGGCGCTGAAGTTTGTCTGCCAGAATTTGGAAAGCTCGGCGGCCAGCAATTCCGATTGGTTAAACTGCCTTTGACGACGTCTCCTGCGGTGGAGCGGCACGGGCATGACAAGGTCGTATTTGTCCAGCGGAAAGCATTTCAAGGGCGATTCGCAGGACAATTGCACCAGGCGAGGCCCAAGTTCTCGCGCGCCATGAAATTTGAATTGCAGGATGCATTCTTTCAGCTCGCAATCATAGACGCCCCAATAATAGAGGCGAAGGGCGCCGGGAGCCGCACATGAATGACATTGGGGATCAGTCAGAAGGTTTCCACAGAATGGACAAGCGGGACCAACGCCGGGATTCATGGTTTGGAGCGCTTGAATGCAGGCAGGGCACAAGAGACGATCTTCGAAATCGCGAGCGCGGCCGCAGCACAGGCAAGATGAAGGCGCCAGGAACTGTTGAAAATCGTCATAAAGTCCCCGGAAAGCGGCATGGGTTTTATGCCACGCTTGAGTCAGCACGCCTTTCGGTTCCTTTGCGCGATCGTGAATACATAATTATGAAAGCAATAATCGACCCGATCAACAAGAGCAATGAAAGGAATTGATTGCGGGAGAAGTGTTGATGGTCTAAAGTCATGATCACCATTGAATCCTCGTAATAGCGATAAAAATCGATTAAAAAACGCCAGGCGCCGTAAAGGCCGAGAGTAATCCAGAACGAATGCCCGTCGAACTTCTTGTATTTTTCGCTCCAGAGCACCAGAAAAAATATTATAAGTCCGGCTATGGCCTCGTAAATTTGCGTGGGAATGAGAGGCATGTCGGGAAAAGTGTATCCGGCCAGGGAATCGAGCGGGAAAACAACACCGAGGCTGCTATGGGTTGGAAGTCCGAAGCAGCAGCCATTGAGAAAACAGCCGATGCGGGTAATGCCGATTCCCAGAGCGAACATCGGCATCATGACATCGAAAACGGGCCAGGGGCGCATCCGTTTTATGACGAAAAAGAGGAAGGCGGCGGCTATGGCAAGAATGACACCTCCCATCATGGAAAGCCCGGCGATACCTATATACCCGGAATGAAATGGGTTTATGATATCGAACAGATTATTGGAAAACTCCTCGGTATGATAGATAACGTAGAAGAAGCGCGATCCCAAAATGGCCGCGACGAGGGTTATGAATGACAGGTCGACGATGGTATTCTGCTCCAGGCCCGCCTTCCTTGCCCTGCGCATGGAAAGATAGACGCCAAGGAGAAAGGAAAGCGCCAGGAGCAGCCCATAAGACCTGATGAACGTAATGCCTATGAATTTCAACGGTTCCGGATACATTAGTACTCCTGCCAATCGCGGTTAATAGCCATTAGAAATCCTATCATGGCCCAGAAAAAGAGCAGCGAAGAGCCGCCGTAGCTTACGAACGGCAGCGGCAAGCCCGTCACGGGCATCAGCCCCATGGTCATTCCGATATTCAAGAGGACCTGAAAAACGAGCACCGACATAAGGCCGCAGGCCGTGTAGCTATAGAATTGATTTCTGGCTTTAAAGGCCGTAGAGAAACCTTTGTAGAACAGCCAGGTGAAAAGCCCTATCACGATTATACCGCCAAACAGCCCGAATTGCTCCGAGAGGGCGGAGAATATAAAATCGGTATGCTGCTCTGGAAGAAAGTTTAGCTTAGTCTGCGAGCCTTTGAGAAATCCCTGCCCCAAAATGCCGCCGGCGCCTATGGCAATTTTGCTTTGAATTATCTGATACCCGGCGCCGCGCGGGTCCTGGCCGGGATCGAGGAATATGATGATGCGCATTTTCTGATAACCGTGCAGTTTATTCCATAAGAGCGGGGTTATCATGCCGAATCCCAGATTTATTACGAAGAAAAAGAGACCCTGAAGGACGGTCAGGCGGGAAATAAGTATCAGTACAAGAAGCAGAAGGAAGAAAATGGCCCACGTGAACCAGTGAATGGCGGCGAGCATGCTGAAAACCGGCGTGATAATGAGAAGAATCCTATTGAGCGGCATACCGGTCCAGATGAGAATTCCAAAGAAAAGCGCGAAGAAAACGAGAGAGCTTCCCAGGTCAGGTTGAATCAAAACCAGGGCCGCCGGCACCGAGACTATCAACAGCATAATGAATACCCAGGAGAATTTTTCATAATCCAGTCTCTTGAATGCCAGGTAACGCGCCAGCATTAAGGCGACGGCAAGCTTGGCGAACTCAGACGGCTGAAAGCTGAAGGGACCCACTCGAAACCAGCGCTGAGCCGTTTCGGAAGACGTGGCCAGCAGCACCGTCAAGAGCAGGAGAATGCCCGCATAGTATATAAATGATAAGACCTCATGCATTCGCAGCGGGATAAAATAGATGCTGAGGCAGAGAATTATCCCCAGGCATAGCCATGCCATCTGCCGGGAATGCAGACCGTGGTCGGATGGGGTTGCCGAATAATAGGTAGCGGAATAAATCAAGAATACGCCAATAAGGCTTAACGCCAGCGCCGGCAGAAAAATGCTAAAGCCAAAGCCCCTGTTCATAATCTAATTCACGGGATTATATGCCAACGCGGAATCCCCGCTAATGCCGAAGTATTGCTCGAGGACTTTCTGCGCCACCGGCGCGGCAATCGAGCCGCCATGACCGGCGTTCTCGACGAGAACAGCGACGGCTATCTCGGGGTTTTCCGCGGGAGCATAGCAGACAAACCAGGCGTGATCGTTGCCATGCGGATTCTGGGCGGTCCCGGTCTTTCCGGCGACAGTGTGCCCTTTGACTGCCGCTTGATGTGCCGTGCCCCTGGGCGAATTCACGACACCTTTCAGTGCCTCATGCAGCACGTTCACTGTTTGCGATGAGACCGGGAGTCTCCCGAGGCGTTCGGGTGGATAGAAAGTTGTATCATTGTCCGGTGAAATAGCCCTGGAAACCAGCCGGGGTTTATAAAGAACGCCCCCATTGGCAATGGCGGCATAGACGACGGCCATTTGAAGCGGCGTGACAAGTACCTCTCCCTGGCCAATGGCGAGATTAACCACCAGATACCTGGTCCAGCCTGCCTCGCCATATCGTTTATTGTAATATGCCTGATCAGGGGCAAGTCCCGGCAGTTCGCCCGGGAGGTCGACGCCGGTTCTCTGACCGAAGTGGCAGCCTTTGGCCATACTCGCCCAATCTCCAACCCCTTCGCGGGCGCCAAGCTGATAAAAGAAAACATCGCATGATTGGATAATGGCATCGATGACTCCCAGAGAACCATGACCTTCGGGCTTCCAGCATTTGAATACACGATTGCCGAATCTCTTGGCCCCACCGCAGGAATCGAACCTGGAAAGAAGACTGATGTGCTTTTTTTCCAGGCCGGCGGCGGCAGTGAAAACTTTCATGGTGGACCCCGGAGGAAAAGTACCTTTGATGGCCCTGTTGAAGAGAGGATGCAGGGGGTCGTCCGAAACGACTTTCCACTCCTCCGGCGTGATGACTCCGGAAAAAGCGTTGGCATCGAATTCCGGAACTGAAGCGAGGACCCGGATGCCGCCGTCCCTGACGTCTATTGCCACCACGGCCCCGGAGCCTCGGCTCTTGAGCTCCTCTTCGGCCACCCTTTGCGCTTCCCAGTCGATTTCGAGATTGAGCACCGATCCACGCACCGGATTCAATCTTTGCCTGCCGGGGAATTCGCCAAGAATTTTGCCGGCGGCGGTCACCTCCAGATACTTATAGCCGTTTTGCCCCTTGAGTAGATCTTCGTACTGTTTCTCCAGACCCTCTTTGCCAATAACATCGCCGATGGAATAACCGGTATATTTGGGCTTGGAAAGCTCATCCTCCGTTATTTCGCCGACGTATCCCCAGATGTGAGTGCCCTTGTTATCGAGAGGGTATTGGCGAGTGGATTCCACCTGGAACATGACGCCCGGGAAATCATGAGAATGTTCCTCGATATAAGCCACAGTTCTGAATTCGACGTCGCGCTTGAGACGAATTGGTTGGAATTTCCCCTGCCAACCCAGCTTGATTTTTTCCTTGATCCCCTCCTGGGGCTGCTCCATCAAGGGGCTCAGGCGCGCGACCACGGTATCGATATTTTCAACTTCATAGGGCAAGAGATACATGGAATACGAAGCCCGGCTTTTGACGAGAATCGAGCCGTTGCGATCGGTCAGTAAACCGCGCGGCGCGAGAATAGGGACCATGCGAATGCCGTTGGTTTCGGAAGCCTTCTTATAGAAATCGGTCGAGATTACCTGCATGGCGAACAGCTTGGCGACAATGACAAGCAGGGCGCCGAAAACCACGCTCATGAACACTCTATAATTGAATTTACGTCTATCAAAAACCGGAACGGTCATGACAATTCCCTGGCGCCGTATCTTTGGCGCTGAAATACAATGATAAAACCAACGACCACAACGGTATAAACCGCTATTAAGAATGATTCGGCGATCATTTTCGAAAAATTAGCGAAGAAAAGTTGAGGCTCCGGCAGGAATCGATAGAAAAGAAGATAAACAAAGGTCCCTATGAAGACAATTGTCGATTCGAACCAGGGATTCTCAAGGTAAATCGTTTCGCGAACGATGCCCGCGCTATACGCAAGAAATGACGACAACAGTGTCATCCAACCGAGCTTGTGCGGATCAAGCAGGTCCACGGAGATGGCAAGCGTGAAGGCAAACCAGACTCCGAATCGTCGCCCGTATCTCAAGGATATAATGATAATCACGGCGGTGAGTATATCGGGATAAATGCCGGATATGACCAGACGAGGCACAACCACGACCTGTACGAAGGTCACAACGGCCCACGTGACAAAGTAATACAGGAACGGCACGGCTACTGCCTCTCCAGAAAGGGATAGGTAGGCACGGCTGGCGTCACGAAAACCTCATCGAGCGCGGAGATGTCGGCCCCCGGCAAGACTTTGATATCTCTGAACAGTCCTCCCTCTCTGGCTTCGGTCTTGATGACGGTTCCAATGAAAAGCCCTTCGGGGAAAATTCCCCCCAGACCGGACGTGACTACGCTATCTCCAACAAGGGCCGATTCCTCCGCGGGAACATCGCGCATAGTGAGAAAATTGCCGCCGGCGTAAGTGATTATGCCCTGGGCGCGGCTGGCTTGAATCCTGGCTGCTACTCTGCAGGCAGGATCGTAAAGCAGCTGCACGGTGGAAGAGTGGAACCCGGCGGCTATAGTCTTGCCCACGATTCCCGAAGGAGTTAAGACCGGCATGTTCGGCCCGATATTCATTTCGCTGCCGGCATTGATGACCATGGATTTATAGGGGTAGCCGAACGATACGGACACGACCTCGGCGGGAATCAGCCTCAGAGGAAGATGAAGGTCGAAACCGAGCATGGCCCGCAGGCGGTCGTTCTCATATTTATTCTCGATCAAGCGGGATACCAGGACGGAGAGTGAGTCGAGCCTGCGATTCAGTTCGCGATTGGCATCGAAGGCGGTATCGATTCGCCTCAGGTATCTATCGAGCTCGCTGTAAGGGTATAGAAGCGACAGCGTGCCGATCCTGGAGGCAGTCGTCCTCAAATCCAGGGGTAAAATTATCAAGAAGGCCGAAATGACAACGGCTACAATCAATGGAATCAGTTGCTGATTTCTGAAAATTCCCCTTCGAAAATTCAGCATTTATTCATTAGAGTCCAAAACTTCAATGAGGTCTTCTTTATATTTTGCCTTCATTAGTTTCTGGCGGTTCTTATCGCTCTTCATCAAGTATGACAATTTGGCCATGACGTTGAGGTGGGCGCCGATGGCATCCTCGGGAGCGGCAATGAGAAAGAACAGATAAACGGATTTGCGATCCATGGCGTCGAAATCGACCCCTTCGTTTTTGCGTCCGAACGCAATCACGATTCCTTTCACGGCGCGGGTCTTGGCATGGGGGAAGGCCACGCCGTATCCAACGCCGGTGGTAACCAGTTTTTCGCGCTCCAGGACAGCCTTGAGGAGCTCATCCTTGTTCTTGACCATTTGAGAATTGGCAGCCAAATCGACCAGCTCGGCAATAACCTGGTCTTTGGTCTGGCCTTTCAGATTGAACGAAATGACATCATCTTCACAAAATCTTGACAACTTTATCATCGAGCCTCCAATTAGAATCTCTCCGCTTCATTAATGAGCATTATTGGGATATCGTCCTCGACCGCAAAGCGCAAACGGCATTTATGGCACACAAGCTTGTTGTTAACCTTGTCGTATTCCAGGTCGCCCTTGCACTGCGGGCAGGCCAGGATGGAAAGCAGCTTATCCGATAACATTCTCGAAGCACCTCACATTTCCATGAATACGCCCATGGCCCTGTATTTTCGCAATCGATTCAAAATCAACGATTGCTTGTCAATTTGAGTTAATTTATTCAGATTATCGACGAGATGTTGTTTGAGGTTTTCCGCCGCCCTGGCATAATCTCGATGAGCGCCGCCCAATGGCTCCGGAATAACGCCGTCGATGATATTGAGCTTCACCAGGTCCTCGGCGGTGACTTTCAAGGCATCGGCGGCCTGCATGCGATTGGCCTCGGCCTGCTTGGGATCCTCGACCTCTTTCCACAGGATGGCGGAGCAACCTTCGGGCGAAATTACGGAGTACCACGAATTCTCCATCATGAGCACGACGTCGCCGACTCCGATTCCAAGGGCCCCTCCCGAGGCGCCCTCGCCGATTATGGCTATAAGAATCGGAACCTCGAGCACCGACATTTCGCGGATGTTTCGCGCAATGGCCTCGGCCTGGCCTCGTTCCTCGGCGCCGATTCCGGGATAGGCCCCCGGGGTATCTATAAAAATGATAACGGGCAGGTTAAATTTTTCCGCCAATTTGAACAGCCGCAAAGCTTTTCTATATCCCTCCGGATGACACATGCCGAAATTCCTGTATTGCCGCTGCTTGACGTCGCGCCCTTTTTGTTGGCCAACCAGCATAACGGGAGTCCCGTTTAGAACGGCGAAGCCGCCGACCAGGGCTTTGTCATCGGCGAACAGGCGATCTCCGTGGAGCTCTATGAAATCGGTGAAAATCAGGGGAATATAATCGAGCGTGTAGGGGCGAAGCGGATGACGGGCCAGTTGAACTCGCTGCCATCGCGAGAGACGGGAATAGACATCCGACTGCAGGTTATCGCGCCTTTGCTCGAGCTGTGCGATCTCGTCCTGCAGCCAGCCGCTCTCCGCAGCGGTCAGCTCCTTCATTTCGCGAATCTTGCGATCCAAATCGACTATCGGTTTTTCAAATTCCAGGTAATATTTATCGTCCATTGCCGCCTCCCGATATCAATTTCCGGGATAAAATTAATCCGATAAATATAACAAAAATGCCCTCCATGACAAGAATTAAGTTGGCCCGTCCGAGCACCAGGCCAACCGCCATGATGGAAAACTGAATACTAATGAAATAAAATAGCCAGACCACACCGCGATGGGAAAACCCGATTTCCAACAAATAATGGAACAGGTGGCGGCGATCGGCGACATATATTTTCTGCCCCGTCACCGTGCGGCGGACAGTAGTGGTTACGACCTCCAGTAATGGAACCCCCAGGGCCAGTATAGGCACAAACATAATGATGGTG
>Ga0214473_10008720_pt1 | contig 11983 bp, 8 predicted proteins | sample RVTome_7_FD_203509 | JGI IMG/M metagenome (GOLD analysis project Ga0214473, IMG submission 203509) | Soil microbial communities from uranium-contaminated site in the Upper Colorado River Basin, Wyoming, United States - RVT98D197 | ecosystem: Environmental > Terrestrial > Soil > Contaminated >...
CTCGAGCACCTCCAGGCGCTCGGGCTGCACCATCACGTCACGACCAGCACGGGCGACGCGGTCTACCGGGTCGACGTCGACTCGTACGCCATCGAAAACCTCGTGATGAGCGGCCTTTTTCCGCTGGCCACGTCGGTCACCACGCTGGCCGTGATGTTCAGCGTCCTGCTGACGCTCGACGTGACCGTCGCGCTGCTCTCGCTCTCCGTCGTCCCGTTCCTCTTCCTCTGCCTTCGCTACTACACGTCGACGATGGTCAACCGCGAGGAGCGGGTCAAGGAGTTCGAATCCAAACTGATCGAGCGCCTGTACGAGACGTTCTCCGCCATCCGGCTCGTGAAAGGCTTCGCGCGGGAACCGTATGAAGTCGCGCGCTATCAGAAGGCCGGCAAGCAGACCATGGAGGCGCGCATCGCGCTCACCTGGCGGCAGTCGCTGTTCTCGGTGGTCGTCACGACGATTACCATTCTCGGGACGGCGCTCATCCTGATCGTCGGCGGGCGGCACGTGATGCGCGGCCAGATGACGATTGGCGACCTGACGGTGGTCATCGCGTATCTCGGTGCCGTCTACGGTCCGCTGTCGGCGATCGCGCATACGACGGGCCAGCTGCAGGGCGCGCTCGCCGGCGCCAAACGCGTTCGCGCCATGTTCGGGATCGTGCCGGAAACCGTGGACGTGCCGGGCGCCGCCGACGCGAGCCGCATCGTGGGCGAGGTGCGTTTCGAGGACGTCGGCTTCTCGTACCCGGACGGGACGCAGGTGCTGCACGACATCGCGTTCCAGGCGAGTCCCGGCGAGATGGTGGCGCTCGTCGGCCTCACCGGCGCGGGCAAGACGACGCTCGTGAGCCTCATCCCGCGTTTCTACGACGCGACGGCCGGGCGCGTGCTCATCGACGGCATCGATACGCGCCAGTACCGGGTGCGGGAGCTGCGCCACAGGATTTCGATCGTGCTGCAGGACCCGGTGTTGTTCTCCGGGACGATCGCCGACAACCTGCGCTACGGACGTCTCGACGCGACGCCGCAGGACATCGAAGACGCCGCGCGGGCCGCCCACGCACACGACTTCATCGCGCGGCTGTCGAAGGGGTACGACACGGAGATTGCGGAAGCCGGCGGCGGCTTGTCCGGCGGCGAACGCCAGCGTCTGAGCGTGGCGCGCGCGATCCTGAAGAACGCACCGATTCTGATCCTCGACGAACCGACCTCATCGCTCGATGCGATTTCGGAAGAGATTGTCTTTGCGGCCCTCCGCCGGCTCCGCGCGGGCCGTACGACGATTGTGATCGCGCACCGCCTGTCGACGGTGCGGGACGCGGATCGCATTCTCGTGCTCGACGGCGGCAGGATTGCCGCGCAGGGGCGGCACGACGAGCTGTTGACCTGCAGCCAGCTGTACCGCCGGATGTGCGCCAGGCTGTCGGTCGGCAGGTCGCTCGACGACCCGGAGACCGTCGATGAACTGATCGAGGCTGCCCGGATCTCATGATGAATCTGGTCATCGCGGCGAGCACCTGATGCGCATTCTCTTCGCGGGCATCATCGCCCGCTATCCGTTCGGCGGGGTCACCTGGTGCTCGCTGATGTACCTCCTGGGCCTCCGCGCGCTCGGCCACGAGGTCTTCTACATCGAGGACACCGGCGAGTGCGTCTACGATCCCGTGCTGAACACCCGTGCGACGGATCCCGGCTACGGGACCACCTATATTCACAACGCGCTCGAGCCGTTCGGCCTGGGCGATCGCTGGTCGTTCGTCAACTACGACGGGACCTACCACGGCCGACCCGCTGAGGACGTGCGCCGGTACGCGAAGGACGCCGACCTGTTCATCAACCTGTCCGGCGGATCCTGGTTCTGGCGCGACGAGTGCGCCGGAATCCCGCACAAGGTGTTCATCGATTCTGACCCGGCATTCACGCAGCTCGCCATTGCCAAGGCCGAGCCCTGGTATGTGGAGTTCTTCCAGCGGTTCGATCGGCTGTTCACCTTCGGGGCGAATATCGGCACGCCGGCGTGCGCCATTCCCACCGGCGCCTTCACGTGGCACAAGACGTGGCAACCGATTACCCTCAACGACTGGCGCGTGGATCGGACACCGCGCGACCGCTTCACCACGGTGATGACCTGGCAGATGGAGAGCTTTGCCGACGTCGGGGGCAACAAGGACCAGGAGTTCGTGAAGTTCATCGAGCTCCCGTCGCGGACTCCGCAACGCATCGAGCTCGCCATCAACGGCCCGCAGACGCTGCTGCGGCAGTACGGCTGGGACACGGTGGGCGCGATGGCCGTGTCGCGCACGCCGAACGCGTACCGCGACTTCGTCCAGGATTCGAAGGCCGAGTTCGGCGTCGCCAAACACACCTACGTCGCGAATCGCACGGGCTGGTTCAGCGATCGCACCGAGTGCTACCTGGCGTCAGGCCGGCCGGCGCTCGTGCAGGACACCGGCTGGACGGCTCATCTCCCGTCTGGCGAGGGCCTGCTCGCGTTCTCGACGATCGAGGAGGCCGTCGCAGGCATCGAACGGATCAACGCCGACTACCCGCGTCACGCGCGGATGGCGGTCGACATCGCCCGCGAGCATTTTGACGCCGCGCGCGTGCTGCCCCGGCTGCTCGAGGAGGCCTGCGCGTGAGGCCGCTCCGCATCGCGCACATCGCGCCGGTCGCCACGACGATTCCCCCTCCGAAGTCGGGATCGGTGGAAACCATGGCATCGCTCCTCACCGAGGGGCTCGTGGCACGCGGCCACGACGTCACGCTGTTTGCCACGGCCGACTCGAAGACCACCGCGACGCTCTCCGCGATCTACCCTCGCGGGTACTGGCACGACAGCGACATGTGGCCGTGGGAACTGTGCGAGATGCTGAATCTGGCGGCCGCGGTCGAGCGTGCGGCCGAGTTCGATCTCATTCACTACGAGGCGGCGTACTACCCGATGTCGCTGGCCTTCTCGCGTCTGTCGCGAACCCCGATCGTGCAGACGCTTCACCACTCGCCGAGCCCGGCCGAAGTCGCGTTGTGGTCCCGCTACCCGGACGCCCCGTTCGTGGCGATCTCCAACGAGCAGGCGAAGCTCCTCCAGGGCCTGAACGTCGTCGGCACCGTCCTGCACGGCATCGACATGAGCGGCTTCACCTTCCGCAAGGAGCCCGAGGACTACCTCCTCTTTCTCGGCCGCTTCACCGACGGCAAGGGCGTCCTGCAGGCCATCGAGATCGCCAGGCGCGTCGACATGCGGTTGATCCTGGCTGCCGCCGAGGGCGCGTACTATCGCGAACACGTGGCGCCGCACGTGGACGGCCGGCGCATCGTGTACTACGGAGAAGCGGATTTCGCGGCCAAGGTGACGTTGTACGGCGGCGCGCGCGCGCTGCTGTATCCCATTCAGGCGGGCGAGCCGTTCGGCCTGGTGCTGGCCGAAGCCATGGCGTGCGGCACGCCGGTGGCTGCGCTCGATCGCGGCGCCGTGCGCGAAATCGTCGACGACGGCGTCACGGGATTCGTCTTCGAGGACCTGGAGCAGATGGTCAACGACCTGCCGCGCGTCCTCGACCTCGATCGGCAGTGCGTCCGGGAGCGCGCCGTCGCCCGGTTCGGCGCGGCTCGCATGGTCGACGAGTACGTCGCCGTCTACCGCCGGATCGTGGAGGCTCAGCGTGCCCGTTGACGCCCCTCTCGCGGGTCGCACGGTGCTCGCCGTCTTCGCCCACCCGGACGATGAATCGCTCGCCTGCGGCGGCACGCTCGCGCGGCTCGCTGACGCCGGCGCCCGCGTCGTCCTCGTGTGCGCGTCCCGCGGTGCGAAGGGCTCGACGAGCGACCCGTCGCTCGTGCCGGAGGGCGACCTGGGGCTCGCCCGCACCCGCGAACTGCACAACGCCGCCGCCACGCTCGGCATTGCCGACGTGCTGGTGATGGATCATCCCGACGGCGCTCTCCGCTGGGATCACGTGCCGGAACTCCACGCCGACATCGTGGCCGCGATCGACCACTACCGCCCGGACGCCGTCATCACGTTCGGGAAAGATGGGCTGTACTGGCACCTCGATCATGTCGGTGTGCATGAGCGGACGTTCACGGCGGTGAAATCGTTCGGCGCCGCCGCGCCGCCGCTGTACTACGTGACGATGCCGCACGGCGCGATGCGCGAAGTGGTCGAAGCCGCGCGCGCCAAGGGCGGTCCGCCGCCGGATTCGAATCCGTTTGGCATTGCGCCCGGCCTGTTCGGCCTCGAGGTGGACACGCCGTCGTTCGTGATCGACGTGCGCGCCTGGATTCCCCGCAAGCTGGCCGCCCTGCGCTGCCACCAGACGCAGATGGGGCCCCGCAATCCGATCAGCTGGATCGACGAGGAGGAAGCGCGCCGATGGCTGGGCGTCGAATGCTTCCAGCGATCGCCGCTCGAATCCTCCGGCGGCGCGATACTCGAACAACTCGGCGGACCAGCGGCGAACAGGTAGCATGGATCTCGAAACCCTCGACATTCTCCGCTGCCCGTACTGCGGCGGGCGGCTCTCGCTCGTCGACTCGCTGTTCCACCGCGCCAGCGGGACCGCGATTCACGACGGCATTCTCGGCTGTCACTGCTGCATCTTTCCGGTCGTGGACGGCATTCCCGTGCTGCACCTGCTGCCGGCCTCGACAACCGCGCGCGACCGGATGCAGGCCGGCCGGCCCGACCTGGCGCGCCGCACGATGTTCGGGCTCGAAGACGCAGGCGAGGCCGACGCGTTCGACGCGGTGGCGTCCTCCGACACGGCGACGTTCAGGGAAACCGTGGAGGCGCTCGGGCCGAACTTCGAGGGCGGTTATTTCCTGTATCGCTTCTCGGATCCGACCTACCTCGTCGCCCAGGCCGCGGTCCGCGCGGTGGCCCGCACGGTGCTCGGCGGCCGCCGGCGCGCCATCGACATCTGCGGCGGTTCCGGCCATGTGACGCGTTCGCTCATCGGCCTGTCGTCCCAGCCGCCGGTGCTCGCGGATCTCTATTTCGCCAAGGCGTGGCTGGCCCGACGCTTCACGGCGCCGGGATGCGAGCCGGTGTGCTGCGACGGCAACGCGCCCATGCCGTTCGCGCGCGGCGCCTTCGGTCTGGCGATGTGCACCGACGCGTTCATGTACATCTGGACGAAGCGCCAGTTCGTCGGCGAGATGGAGCGTCTGGTCGACGCACGTGGCGCCGTGCTCGTCGGCCATACCCACAACGAGCGCACGTGGTGCCCGTCCCACGGCCAGCCGTTGTCGCGCGAGGGGTACGCGAATCTGTTCGAGATGATCGAGCCGCGTATCTTCGGCGAAGCCGGTCTGTTCGCGGACGTCGTCAACGGCGGACCGCTCGACCTGACGCGGCGCGACGCGCCGGAAACGCTCGACCGGGACCCCGCGCTGACGATCATCGCGAGCCGGCACCCCGGCGTGTTCGCCCGGCACGACCTCGACACACCCGGGGACGCGACGGGCGAGTTCCGCCTCAACCCGCTCTACGCCGTCGAGACGGACGGCGATCGCGTCCGGCTGCGCCTGCGCTTTCCCTCCGACGACTACGAGCAGGAATATGGCGCGTGCCGCCAGTACCTGCCGGAGGAGTTGACGCTCGATCGCTCCGTTCTGGCCTCGCTCGCCACGGGCCGCATGACGGGCGATCTCGCCGATCTCGTCCGGCGGAAGGTCATCGTCGACCTGCCCAGGCGCTATTACTGAGCGAGGGCGGCGGGGACCCCGGGGGCTCGCCCGACAAGGAATGTGCCAGGGCTGAGGGCCCGGCGCTGAAGGCTCCCTCAGCTCTCAGCTCTTCCTGTTTGTCACGCCTGGGCTACGAGTCGCGAAGCGCGATGGAGGGTTCGACCAGGGTCGCCCGCCGGGCGGGCAGGTAGCACGCCGCTGTCGCCACGCCGAGGAGCAGGATCGTCACGCCGGCGTACACCGGCACGTCGTGCGCGCCGACACCGAAGAGCAGGCTCTGCAGGTAGCGCGTGAGCGCCACCGAGCCCGCCAGGCCCAGCAGGATCCCGACGCCGGCCGTGCGCATGCCCTGGCGCAGCACGAGCGACAGGATGGCGCGCTGATTCGCACCGAGCGCCTGCCGGATCCCGAATTCACGCGACCGCTGCGCCACACCGAACGCGAGCACCCCGTAGATGCCGATGGCCGACAAGGTCAGCGCCACCGCGCCAAACAACGCGAGGAGCAACGTCGGCGAGCGCCGGCCTTCGAGCGAGCGCGCCATCCACTCGTCCATCGTGCGCACGTCGGCGATGGGCTGCTCCGGATCGATCGAGGCGACCGCAGCGCGCACCGCTCCGACAAGGGCTTGCACGTCCATTCCGGCCTTCACGACGATCCCCATGGCCGGATTCCCCATCTGCGCGCTCGGATAGTAGATCCGCTCTTTCGTAACCGGTTCGCCGAGATCGATGCTGTTGATCGTGCCGACGACGCCGATGATCGTGAAGGGCGGACTGGCGGAACCACCGCGGCGAAGCTGCTGGCCGATCGGGCTCTTGTCCGCGAAGTACCGCTTCACCAGGAACTCGTCGATCACGACGACCGGCGGGCTGTCCGCCGTGTCGGCATCCGTGAACGTCCGGCCGGCGACGATGGGAATTTCCATCGCGCGAAAATAGTCACCGCCCACGACTTCCTGCCGGCCGTGCGGCTGCGCCTCGTCCTGGGGCGGTGTGTAGCCGACGATCGAGTACGACCCGGAGCCGACCCTCCCGTTGAACGGCACGTTCGAGCTCAGGCCGACGGCGGTGACGCCAGGGAGCGCGCGGACGCGCTCGACCAGACGCGCCCAGAACCCGTGGCGCGCGGCGGCATCCGGATAGCGCACGGCCGGCAGCGAGAGCTGGGCCGTGAGGACCCGCTCCGGCGAGAAACCGGGATTCACGTCCTGCAGCCGCGCGAAGCTCTTGATCAACAATCCCGCGCCGACCAGCAGCACCAGCGCGAGCGCCGTCTCCACGATGACCAGCGTCGCGCGCGTGACGCCGGTGCGCCTTCCCGAGGAGCCGCGGGCGGTATCCTCCTTGAGCACCGTGTTCGTGTTGCTGCGGATGACGGCAAGCGCGGGCACGAGGCCGAACACGATCCCGGTGACGAGCGCGAGCAGCGTCGTGAACGCCAGCACGATCGGGTTGAGCGATGCCCCGGCCATGCCGGGCACCTGCCCCGAACTCAGCGCGACGAGGCCGCGCACGCCGGCGAGACCAAGGGCGAGTCCGCCAGCCGCGCCGCACATCGACAGCACGACGCCTTCGGTGAGCAGCTGGCGCACGAGCCTCCACGGGCCCGCGCCGAGCGTGACGCGGATGGCGAGCTCGCGGCCGCGACCTGTCGCGCGCATGAGGAGCAGGCTGGCCACGTTCGCGCACGCAATGAGCAGCACGGCCAGCACGCCAGCCTGCAGCACGTAGAGCGGCGCCCGCACGTCTCCCACGAGCTGCTCCCGCAGCGGGACCGCGTAGCCGCCGAACCCGCTCGACGTGACGAATCCCCGCATCTGCGGCAGCCGATCGAGATTTCGATCGACGATCGTCTTCATCTGCGCGTCCAGCTGTTCGATGCTCGCGCCGGGCCGCAGCCGCGCGATCATCGCGCTGCTCTCCCGGCCACGCTCGGCGTCGGTCATCTGTGCCGGCAGGAACGCATACGGCACCAGCATGGCGATGTCGTTGGCGGGCAGCTCGACGTCAGCCGGCAGCACGCCGGTTACCTGGTACGGCTCGCCGTTCAGCCGGATGTCTCGGCCGGCGATCGCGCGGTCGCCGCCGAAGTGCGACATCCACGTGCCGTGGGTCAGCACGACGAACTTGTCCGCTCCGGGCTTCGCCTCGTCTTCCCCGAACGCCCGTCCGATGGACGGCCGCCGCCCCAGCGTCGAGAAGAAGGAGGGCGTCACCGCCAGGCCGCGCAACTGCTCTGGCCGGCCCTGTGCCGAGGCGAGATTCAGGCTGCGAGGCGTGAACAGCGTCGCGTCCTCGATGGCTGGCGCCTGCGTGGTCCTGTCCAGGTAGTCCGGAATCGACACGCTGGCCTGGGGCAGTCCCATCAGCGGGTACGTGTTCCAGACGTACACGAGCCGATCGGCGTCGGCATACGGCAGCGGGCGAAGCAGGATCTGGTACAGCAGGCTGAAGATGGCGGTGTTCGCGCCAATGCCCAGCGCGAGCGTCAGCACGGCGACCAGCGTGAAGACCGGCTGTTTCCGGAGCGAACGGATCGCGTAACGGACGTCCTGCATGGCAGATTGGACGGAACGAGGCGCAAAAAGGTTGCGACCGGTCAGCCCGAACGCTTCCTCGATCGCGCGATCGCCAGCGTCAGCACCGCCAGGCCCCATGCCGTCAGCGCCAGGGCCTGCGGCCACAACACCTCCAGCCCGACGCCTTTCAGGAAGATCGACCGCAGAATCACGAGGAAATACCGCAGCGGAATGAGGTACGTGAACCACTGGATGACCGCCGGCATGTTCTCGATCGGAAAGATGAAACCCGACAGGTAGATCATCGGCGTCAGAAAGAAGAACGTCGTCGTCATCATCGCCTGCTGCTGCGTGGACGAAATCGTGGAGACGAACAGTCCAAGACCGAGCGTGCTCATGAGGTACACGGCGCAGAGCGCGAACAGCAGCGCGACGCTGCCACGCATCGGGACGTCGAACCAGAACACGGCAACCGCCACGACGAGGCAGACGTCAATCATCCCGATCAGCGCGTAGGGCAGCAGCTTGCCCACGACGAGCTCCCACCGGCCGAGCGGCGTGACGTTGAGCTGCTCGAGCGTTCCGCGTTCCTTCTCGCGCACGATGCCCATGGACGACAGGTTCGTGGTGATCACCAGGAGCAGAAGCGCCAGCACGCCAGGCAGCATGAAGTCACGGCTCTCCAGCCGCGGGTTGAACCAGATGCGCACCCGGGGCTCGATGCCGCCGGGAAGCGCCGCGCCCTGCGGGCTCCGCTGCGCCACCAGGTCCTGTGCGTAGCCCGCGATCAGACTGGTCGCGTAGCCCAGCGCCACGTTGGTCGAGTTGGCATCGCTGCCGTCTGCCACGACCTGCAGTGTCTGCGGCTCGCCGCGGCCGAGCGTCTCGCCGTAGCCCGCCGGAATCGTCAACGCCATCCAGGCGCGGCCGCCGCCGAGATACGGATCAATCTCGTCGGAACTCGTGACCACACCGGCGATCGTGAAGTTCGAAGAGGCGGCGAACCGCGCGACGAGTTCGCGGCTCGCCGCGGACCGATCGGCATCCGCCACCACGATGGGCACGTCGCGAATGTCGGTGGTCGCCGCGTATCCCAGCATGAACAGTTGGATGATCGGCGCGAGCACGACAATCCCGAACAGGCGTGGATCGCCCTTGAGCTCGAGGAGTTCCTTCCAGATGAGAAATCCAACGCGTCGCATGTCAGGCCCACTGCCGGCGCAGCCGCGCCGACGCCAGCGCCAGCACGGCCGCGGCGAACACCGCGAGCGCGACGAGCTCGCTGCCGAACGCCTCGATGCCGGACCCCTTGAGCACGACGCCCCGCAACGCGATCAGAAAGTAGCGCGCCGGCACGGCGTAGGTGACGATCTGGAGGAAACGCGGCATGCTCGAAATGGGAAAGATGAAGCCCGACAGCATCAGCGTCGGCAGGAAGGACGCCAGCATCGCCGCCTGAAACGCCACCTGTTGCGTGTCGGCGACGCTCGAGATGAGGAGGCCCAGCCCGAGTGCGCCGACGAGGAACAGCGACAGCGCCACGAGCAGCAGCGCCCACGACCCGCGCATCGGCATGCCGAAGAGCGTCATCGCGGCCGCGATGATCACGAGCGCCGACGCCAGCGACACCAGGAAGTACGGAATGGTCTTTCCGACAATGAACGACCCGGCGTTGAGCGGCGCCATGCGGACCTGCTCGATGGTCCCCCGCTCTTTCTCGCGGACGACGGAGAGCGCCGTGGAGATGACGGCGGTGATCATCGCGATGTATGCGATGAGGCCGGGCACAAGGAACAGCGTGCTGCGCAACTCCGGGTTGTACCAGACTCGGGGCTCCACCGAGAGGAGCGGAACCGCGGCCGCCGGCTGGTAGCGTGCTGATTCGCTGCGGATGATCGTCAGCGCGTAGCCCATGACGGTGGTCGCCGTGTTGGCGTTGTCGCCGTTCAGGAGCACCTGCACCGACGTCGGCCGCGAGGTCTGCACCGCCCGGCCCAGTCCGGGCGGGATGACCAGGATGGCCCGCACGTCGTTCCGGTCCATCAACCCGACCGCCGTCTGCGCGCCCGCACGAAGCCGGGAGATGAGCGTCCGCTGCCCGGGCGCGGCCCCGCCGGCGTCGACGGTGGCCACGAGATCGAAATAGCCGGAGTTGACGAACGCGGAGACGAGCGACCGGCTCTCGGCCGAGTGGTCGCGGTCCTCGACGGCCAAATGGACGTTGCGGATGTCGAAGCTGAGCGCGTAGCCGAAGAGAAGCAGGAAGAACGCGGGCACGAAGAGCAGGATCATCAGCGTGCGCGTGTCCCGCGCGATCTGGCGAAACTCCTTCCGCGCCACGGCCAGCATCTTGCGCATGGCTATCCCGCCTGCTCCACGACATCGAGGAACACGTCTTCGAGCGACGGCCGCACCGGCGCCATCCCTGTGACCGAAACACCGGCGGCCTCGAGGCGGCCCTTCAGCGTCGGGGTCGCGTCGGCCTGGTGGGCCTTCAGCACCGCATGGACCGCGATCCCAAAGATGCTCGTCTTCTCCACCTCCGGCATCCCGTCGAGGAGACGCATCGCCTCCACGGGATTCGCCGCCTGCACTTCGATGATGGCGCGGCCGGCGAACACCTGCTTCAGTTCGTCAGTGGTGCCCAGCGCGGCAAGCTGGCCCGCGTGGATGATGGCGAGGCGATGGCAGTGCTCGGCTTCGTCGAGATAGTGGGTCGTCACGAGCACCGTGGTGCCGGACGCGGACAACTCATCGATCAGGCGCCAGAATTCGCGGCGCGACAGCGGATCGACGCCGCCGGTCGGCTCGTCCAGAAAGACAATCGACGGCTCGTGCAGGATGGCGCAGCCGAGCGCGAGACGCTGCCGCCAGCCGCCGGCGAGATCCGCCGCCAGCATCTTCTCCCGTCCGTGCAACCCCGCCATCTCGAGCACGAAGTGGCGGCGAGCGTCGAGGCGCGCGCGATCGAGTCCATAGAGGCCTCCGAAGAACGTGATGTTCTGGTTGACGGTCAGGCCCTCGTACAGCGAGAAGCGCTGCGACATGTACCCGATGCGTCGCTTGACGCCTTCGGGATCGCGGCCGACGTCGATCCCGCCGACCGTCGCCGAACCGCTGGTCGGTTTCAGCAGGCCGCAGAGCATGCGGATCGTGGTGGACTTCCCGGCGCCGTTGCTGCCGAGAAATCCGAAAATCTCACCTTCACGAACGCTGAACGTGAGTGCGTCGACGGCCAGAAAGTCGCCGAACCGCTTCGTCAGATCCGTCACGGTGATGCTGTTCATTCGCCGATCGCCCGCGCGAGGCGCGCATCGGCCAGACGCGCGCTGGCCATCGCCTGCGTCCGATCCAGCTCGGCCTGCAACAGCGCGATCTGCGCGTCGAGGACGTCCGTGCTCGTGGCCACGCCCGCCGCGAACCGCTCGCCGACCACCCGCCGTGCTTCGGCGGCGCTCCGGACGGCATCCTCCGCCGCGTCGATCACGGCGCGGCTCGATTCCACGTCGCGCGCCCGCTGACGCACGTCGGCGGCGATGGCGCTGTCGAGCTCGGCCAGGCGCTCCTCGATCGCGCGCGCGGCGGCCGAGGTCTCGGCCATGTCGCTGCGCATCCGTCCCCCGTCGAAGAGCGGCCAATTGAGGTTGATGCTCGCGTCCCACGAGGGCTTCCACGCTTCCTCTCGCGGGAAGATGCGCGGGTTGGGCCGGCCGTAATCGACGCCGCCACCCACGGCCACCGTCGGCTTCATGCCGGCCGCAGCCGCGCGACC
>Ga0214473_10008721_pt1 | contig 11983 bp, 5 predicted proteins | sample RVTome_7_FD_203509 | JGI IMG/M metagenome (GOLD analysis project Ga0214473, IMG submission 203509) | Soil microbial communities from uranium-contaminated site in the Upper Colorado River Basin, Wyoming, United States - RVT98D197 | ecosystem: Environmental > Terrestrial > Soil > Contaminated >...
GATAAACCTGCCAACTCGTCCAGAAGCCGGCGGACATCACCTGCGTTTGTGTTCCTTGTTACCGTTCTCGGAAAATCAGAGACAGTGGCCGCTTCCAGGAGAAACATGTCGTCGGTTAACCGCTGCGTTCCCGGTTCGCGGCGAGCGAGCAATTTCTCGCCGGTACCCGTCTTCACGATGACGCCGAACCACTCGCAGGCATCCCGGATAGTCTTTACTGGGATAGAACAATGCCCGGATGCGAGACAGTAGTCGATGATCGGAATGACCGCTGATTTTCCGGTTCGGGAGGCTCCGCTGATGACAGTTACCTTCCCTAGCTCGAATGAAACACGACGAGGTGCAAACCTAGAGTTTCGTGGCCACAGGATTATTTCCTTGATTTGGAATAACATTTAGAACCTCACTTTCAGTGTCGCCGCTATTTCGTGCATGGTCAGTACACCACACCAACCACCAAGTTTCTCTGCAGTCTTCATCAATCGCCTAACATCAGGTGGAATACCCGCTACAGCTTGGGTGTGAGACAAAGGGATTACGGAGGCGACATCGAGGTATAATAAACGGGTAGCGAGGGTCAAACGAATGGACTCCAAGCTGAGCTCTCGCAATGCCAGTATTCGATCATGAACGGCCAACAGGAGGTCCTGTTTTGAGTTCTCCGCTTTGCTAAACTTCGCGGCAAATACTCTCAACCCGGACGACTTCTGGGTGTTATTTACAAATTCCTCAGTCTGCTCATGCAGAGTGATCGGCAATGCCAGGAAAAGAAGGGGAAGTGGAACCGCGGCGTGAGTCGGATGGCTATCCACATAGCCACAGGCAAAGCGCCAGACCATCCCCGCCCCGAGAGCCGGGTTCTGGATATTCCTCACCTCTCTGGTCAAGCCGTTCATCATGTCTCGGTACCTGCCTTTTCAAGGAGATCGCGGTATTCTGGGTGCCAACCAATAATCATATCGTCAGCCAGGCGATGAAAACACCCCGGAACAAAGTGGGCTGGCGCTTCCATCCCCTGCACCTTGGCTATATGTCCCATGCAACGAGCATGCAGCAGCAGCCCGCGTTCGACGGCGTCTTTCGCGGCTGCTTCCAGGCGAGTCGCGCGGTTCAGATTTTTCCACGCTCGACGAAGGTTGTCATCTAATTCAATGAAAGAATCTTCATGGACATCGCCTGCTCTGCTCCAGTGGGCGCGGTCCCAGCACGCTCTAAGAAAGTCGCTGATAGCCTCCAGCTTGTCATCGAAACCGAGAGCGATAATGTCAAGTTGCTGAACAAATATATCAGGCATGTGCTCTCGTTTTTCGACATCTGAAGGTTTTCTCGCTAGGCTCTTCAAAATGAGGTCACGGTCTACCATCCGGGCATAAGACACATATTCCCGGTGAAAATCGTCGCGCGAGATGACCGCAGGAAGGCCTTGCTCCAGTAACTTATCTGCTTGCCGTTTAACCCAACCACAGAGCTTGTCTGCTATATCGAACACCTTGCTATCAGACACCGGATGCCGGCGAATTACGGTCTCGATATCGGATTGCGGGCTACCGCTTCCACAAACGAGTCGAAGGTTGACAATAATGGGGAGCAGGATTTCTTCGTTGGCTTCTAAGACGGGGTTGGCGTAGCGGCCTAAGCCTTTCGCCAAGGAATCCTTTCTATCGTAAGCAGGTGCTTCACCCCACAGCTGTTTGCGTGCCTTGTTCACTGCAAATCTGGCTTCTTCAGGCGACCTGGACCTGCCGAAATCACTGATCAGCTCGCCTTCGACCTCCCTTGAGACGTATAGCTCAAATACGGTTTGAACAGGATCAACCAGTCCCCTTTTCACGATTTCCAGCCAATTGAATAGCGCCTTCCAAAGTGGAATTGCCCGGTCGGCCACCGGGTTGGCCGTTAAAGAACTCTTGGCCTGGATTAACTTGGCTTTGCCATCTCCGGTTTGTTCCGCAACATCATCCAAGACCTCTAGGCTGCACAGACTTCCCCCCTCAGCTTCCAGGAGCATAGCAGTTAGTCGAGTGTACTGAAGGCTGTAACCGAGTGCCTGTCCTGGGGCGGTTGCTGGAACGATAATTGGGTCAGCACTCATGGGGAGAGGCCCTCCTTGAGAGTAGCTTCGAGGAGTTGGCGGCGGGTGGTCGCTGTGGTGCTGAGCCGGGATTCCAGTTCGTCGCATATCGCCATCAGATCATCCACCTTTGAAAAGCGGGACGTTGGTTCAAAGACAACTTATTAATGCTGACGATTCAGTTTTGATTGTTTTCTGATTTACCATCCATTTCTTTTTTGGCCACTCCAATTCTCTCTCTTCTTCCAGTTAACCACAGCAAAAGTTTCTTTTGAACCAACGCCCCCTCCTTGCCTGCCGGTTTTGACCGGCGCTTTCCCAACGTCCCGGCTCCCAATCATCTTTCCAAGGAATTATTCATCAGAAAATATTCTCATATGCGCATTTTTTTCTATTTCTTTACAAATAATTTCCATTCGTTCTCTCAAAAACTTTTTATAACTCCTACGGATATCATGTTCCCATAGAGCGCTTTTCTTGTTTAAGGGAAGCAAATGGCTGCGCAAAAATGCAGGGAGGCTTCTACCGTCAAGATATTCGCTTAAATAGTCTTTTGGTTTGCTAGCACCAATTGATTTATTCTCGGGGGCAACAATGAAGCAAATATTGCAAATTCGATTATATTCTTTTTCTTTGAATCCCCTATTTATTAGGAGGGCTCTCGGAAATACATGGTGTTTTTGTTTTTGATTATAGGCAGAACAGACAGCCTCTGTTGGAATTTCACTATTATTCTCTAAATACCGAGGCTTCTTACCAATAAGCAGACAATAAAACGTCTTTGTTATCCCTGACCCTGCAGAATACTTTTCAAGTAGAAGTTTACTTTTTGCCACCCTATCTTTACAAATAAATTTCGAATTATCTCTCTTAGAAAGTCTAATAAAGAAATTTACGTCCTCGATTATATTAGATCGATATCCAGCACCTGAATATCTCTGGCCAATCCCAGTTGCCCAGAACCATTTTCTAATTTCTTTTTGCTGTTCTGGACTTGGTTGTCTGTTATTATGATGGAAAAAAAACATAGACAAAGTCGAAATCATATTTGTTGAAGGAAGGAATCCTAATTCAACAGCGTTGAAATGTTTTCTAATATAATCAATCGTAAGGCCCATAGAAACTTTAAGCTTGTTCCAATTCTTCGAAAAATAATCTTTAATTCTTATATCCGCGTTAACTTGTTTTGTCATTTTATCTATAGCGGTATTTATCGCAGGTTCGCCGACTTCAATTTTACCGAGCGAAAAACAAAATGCTTGCAAAATAATAATATAGGGCAAATGGTTGAATCCATGTGACCAATCATTGGCTACAGATTTTGCCAGTTCCCTCAAATCAAGCGATGATGCCTTAGAGAAAAGCCGATCTGCGGTCGATAATGGCGTTCCTAATGTGTTTACTCTAAGGAATGTTTCACGAGCTTCTTCGACGTGTTTTGATTTCATAAATAAGAAAGGTATTTTATATTCCAAAATAGTTTGCCTACATTCCACGAGGTTTCTATATTTGTTTTGTTTACTTTGAAATCTAATAAGGCGCCTTCTCCAGAAAGGAGATAGGATATCACTGAGTCTAACTTGGCGATTGGGATTAGGCTTATTATGCCTCGCAAAAGGTGATTCTTCCGAATTATTCACCGTGAAATAGACCTTATCAAACGAGACGAGTTTTCCATTCGAATTTTCGATTCCTTCACCCTGTAATATTCGATATAGCACAGACAATCTCTGTTGGCCGTCCAAAATAAACCAGACCTGCTTGTTCGAAATGTCGAAACTTGGCAGGGCTATATTCGACTGTTGAAGCAGATTGCTTTGATTCCGGGATGTGGCCCATATAAGAATGGTACCAATAGGGATATTTCTATATATGCTGTCCAACAGTTTGCATGCTTTTTTTATATCCCACACAAATTCTCTTTGTAATTTTGGTATGGCAAACTTACGTTCACCTAAAAAAGAAAGGACTTTTTTAATTGGATATGGCCTAAATGTGATCTCCGCCATTTGATTTCCCCTTTTATGCTTCAGCTATTTAGATTAAGCAACTTCCCTCATTTCCTTTAGGGGTCTCCATGAAATTCTATTCGAAGGTGCCTTTCAATGACAAGACATCTTAATCCTTGCCCCCTTTCCTCGGTGCGCCGTACCGCCTGCTGGGTTCTACTCCTTCTCGAAACCGTGGCTCGTGAATTTCAGTGTCCGGCTGTTCTCGGTGACAGTGCGGACAACGTGGCCCGGGGCGCCGGAAGGGATGTCGGCCTCTATCTCGAGCGTGACAGTCACCGTCGCGCCGACCAGGCCGGAAAGATGCGCGATGACCTCATCGGCGATGCGGCTGGCATCGCGCCCGACGCGGGTGGGGTCCAGGGTGACTGTGCCGTGGAAGCGCTTCGGGTGTGCCGCCGCAGGCGCGGGGGTTCCGGGTTGGTCGGCGACCGGCACTGATGCCTTCGGTCCGTCGCGTTCGACGGTCGGCCCGATAGGCGGTCCCCCCACGGGCAGCTTCACGCTTTCGGCATCTATCAGTTTACGTGCTGTAACTCCCTTCACCAGCAGCCCTGGCGCGTCACTGTCAGCCAGCGATACGATCTGCCCACCGCGCAAGCCGCGGTAACGGCCGGCGCCTTCGTCGAAGCTTTCGGCATAGGCGAAGGAGTCTTGCTCCCATGTCAACAGCCCGAAGCCGTCGCGGATCGCGCCGAGCAAAACCGTTGAGTCCTTGAGCCGCGGCAGGTAGAGATAGCGCGCGAAGTCTTCGACAATTTGCTTGATGGCTACATGATCCCCGCGCCAGAGCGGAACGCGGTCCATCTCCATTCGTAGCCGCGTTGCGGCAAAGCTGGTGATCAGCAATTCGTCGCTCTTGAGCTTTTTGCTTGCTCGCACGGCGAGGGCGTCCTGCCCCGAGAGCCGCAAGGCCTGCCACCCAATTGCTGCCTGTGGTGTCGTCTGCACAGGCACCAGCAGCCACTGGTAGGTCTCGGGCAGGCGCGCGGTCACGGTACCATCGGCGGCGACCTTCTGGGTCTCGGCCTGCTTCACCTGTTGCGGATCAAGATTCAGCGTCACCTTCTCGGCCAGGATTGATTCCCAAGCGCGATACTTCCGTACCGCCTCGTCGAGATCCTGCAACCGTATCTTGTCGGCCGCAAGGAAAACGAGTGTGTTGCGATAGAGCCGAGGCGTGTTTCCGCGCGACTCTAGAATGGCCTTTGCGGCAGTTTCGGCTGCACTTCCCGGCTCCTTGCTATAAGGGTGATTGACCCCCAGCACGACTAGCCGAGCGTCGAGGTCGTCGGGTACGTCCTGCCCCGCCTGCGGCATGGGATGGATACGGCTGAAGTCACCCTTGCGCTCCAGGTCCTTACGCAATCGCCCCTCCAGCTCATGCACGATCTTGTCCGGATCGCGTTTGAGCTGCTCGGCTCGGTCCTCCGCCAGTTTGGTGACCGTGGGCTGCGTCGAGTACCAGTAGCGCGGGCCGTCCTGGTAGAGGTAGGTGGCCGCACCGGCCAGCCGCCGCAAGGCATCGCCAAAGACCGCCGGCGACTCGCCCGGCATCACGCAGCCGAGCTTGATCCGCCGGTCCTCGATTCCGCGATGGGCCGCCGTCGTCGTGGGTGCTGAGCCCATGTAAATGGCACGCGCTACCCGCCGACACGCAGCGAACTTACCGAGGTTGGGCACCTCACCATCCAGCCGCAGAGGCAGCGAGCTCGGGCCGTCCACGTCCTTTTCGATCACCGGAACCCAGTTGTCCGAGAGGTAGCGGGTCAGCTCGAACTGCACCCGCGGGTCGTCAATCGATATGTTCGCGGGCAGGATTAGCGGGTTCTTGTCCCCCTTCTCCCACAAGCTGTGAATAACCGCGGCCATGAGTCGCAGCACACCGCGGGTGCGCTGAAACTTGATCAGGGTAGACCAGTCCGTGTAGAGCCGGTCAAAGATCTCCGGGTGGATCGGGTAGGCTGCTTTGATGCGCTTCTCGTAATCGGCGTCGCGGCACTCCGGCGGGAACTCCTGGTGCTGCGTTCGGTAGAGGTCCGCGAAGGCTCGCGCCACTACGTCGCGGTCCTTGAACTGGGAGGGATCGGCCAGCGGCTCGAAAAGCCGCCGGCGCACGATCTCGAAGCTTTCCTCGGCGCTGGCAGGCCGCCACGAGGATTCCACCCGCCCAACCACGTTCCTCAACCGGTCGAGCGCCTCGCGCCCGCGCTGACCGCCTACCTCTACGTCATTTGCCTGGGTGTGCGGCGAACCTGTTGTGTCCGAAGCCGGGAGGCTGATCACCAGAAGACAGTTCTTTGCCAGTTTCGCCGACTCGGTGAGCACCTGGGCAAAGGTGAACTGGGTCTCGAACCCGCCCGCCGGCAGGTCACCCTGGTCGTGGAGCTGACGTGCGTAGGCCACCCACTCGTCGATCAGTATCAGGCACGGCCCGTACTCCTTGAAGAGTTCGCGCAAGGCATCGCCGGGGCTGGTCGCTTTCTCGTCATCAGCTTTGATACGGGCAAAGGCCTTTTTGCCGAGTTGCCACGCCAACTCCCCCCATAGCGTGCGAACTACGGTGCCGTCAGGTTTGGTGGAAGGGTTGCCGGGTGAGATCTTGTTGCCGACGAGCACCAGTCGTTTGGGGGTCGGCAGTTTATTGGCTTCCGCTTCCTGCATCACCGCGTCGATCCCCGCCAGCTCCGTGGGGGCGATGCCTGAGAACAGGTGATATAGCGCCAGCATGGAGTGCGTCTTGCCGCCGCCGAAGTTGGTCTGAAGCTGCACCACCGGGTCGCCGCCCTGACCGGCGAGACGCCGCACCGCGCCAACTAACATCTTCTTCAGGCTTTCGGTAAGATAGGTACGGCGGAAGAACTCGACCGGATCACGGTACTCGTCCGTTCCTTCCCCCAGATGCACCTGCCACAAATCCGCGGCGAACTCGGCCTGCTGGTAGTGGCCACTGGCCACGTCCTTGTGCGGCGTGACCACCTCGCGCCAGGGCTTGAGAATACCCGCCGCCGCGCTCTCGATGGCGATGCCGGCGCTCTTGCGTTTCTCACCCCGCACCTGCTCGTCGAAACGCAGGCGTAGGAGCTCCGTCTTTATCTTCTCGATCTCATCGGCCTGGGGCGCCGATACGGCGGTCAGGAGCCGCCCGGCCGAGTCGAGAGCGCGATAGGTATCATCACCGGAGAAAGTCTCTTGGTGGGCCCACTTATTCCGGTGTTCGCGGAGCTCGCTTAGGAGGCTGCGCTCGGCGGGTCCGAGCGTCTTGCGGAAGATGTCGTTCCACGAATCCCACATGAGCTTCAGCAAAGCTGCTGCATCCCATTCCACGATCGGCTTCTTTGCGTTCAGGCGATCCTCAGCTAAGAATCGGCTTATCCTGGCCGCGGCTTCCCCCTTGTAGGCGTTTGCGAACTCCCGCTCAACAAAGGGCCCTATTCCGCTTTTCAAGAGTTCCATCGCCTTGCCGACTCGTTCGTGGTTGGTGATTGCCATGATCTATTCCCTCTCTTCTTCGTTAAACAACCCCGTTTGGGCTTTTTGGGGCTTGCCGCCCTCGCGCGCCAGCCGCGTGATCTCCGGCCAGCTCTGTACAAGGCCGTTGTAGGATAGCGCCTCCGCAGCACGCTTTTTTCGCTCGCACAGTGTGTAGAGCCGGTAGGCCAGCTCACGCGCTATCTCGGCTTTCGATCCCAGCTTAGCGACGAGTTCTGCCGCTGCGCCTTCTCCGCCTGCTTCGAGAGAGCGGATAAGCTGATGCACCCCTTCCCAGGCTGTCAGGCGTTTGTCCGTCATCGGGTCCCAGTCCGCCGGGAGTTCGTCGGGGCGGAGCAAGCGCACTTTTCCATGGCTCGAATTCAGGATGCCGGTATCCTCCATGCCCTTGACGCTGGTATTCTTCGCCTTGGAAAGCGTCTCGGCTACGCCGTACTCGCCTTCGGCGAAACCTGACTGCTCGAACCAGGCCACGGCCCAGCGGCTGTCGGCGTCAAAGTCGCCCTCCTGCTCGGCCAGCGCCTCATCCAGGGTCTGGTTGATGAGCGCCAGCGCATCCCGCACTGAGAGCGGCTCGCCCTCGGCGTCGAGCACCCGGGGGTACCGGGTGTAGACCGCCATGCCTGGGCCGATAGCCGCCTGCGCAAGGTCCACCGGGGCAATGTTTCCACGCTGCAGGTGGGCAAGCGCCAAGGGAAGCTCGCTCTTAAGCGCGGTGACGAACTCACGGCGCGTGACCGTGGGTGCATCGGCCGCCTGCGGACGGCAAACCAAGATGATGCTGGAGGCGAGCGCATTGGACACATGATCGCGCATGCGTCCCGGCCGCTCAGTCCTCATCGGCCAGGTGCCGCTGATCGAGAAGCCAGCCCGAATAACCGCATCCAGAAAGGTTTCCCATCCTGTGCTGGATGTGCCTTCATTGCCTTTGTCCTCCGATTGCCTGAACGCATAGTAAATGGTAACTGGAAATCCTGGATGGGCCTGTTCCGACAGACGACGCATTGCCTGTGTCATACCATTCAGAAAGAAGCTTTCCGCCTTCTCTTTGTCCCCGTGACGGCGGGGGGTGGCGACCAACTCTGCAGCTTTCGGCACGGCAAGCGTTGCGAAGAGCTCGGGGAACACGGATTTAAGTGAGTTCCGTAACCAAACGTAGAAAAAGTCAGACAAATCAGCGTAGCCGATGTTGTCATAATAAGGTGGGTCGCACGAGATCACGCGTCCCCCACTCAAGGTCTGCAATGCAGCATCCGCTTGTTGCCCTCGCCCAGCGCTCGACGGTGTATTAGCCGCTATAACCTTGCAAACATAGTCAAGCTGTTTTCCTATGTTCCCTCCTGAGTCGCAGAACGGATTCGCTTCCGCAAAGTCCCAGACCATCTGGACCGTTTGGCGCGAAAAAGAATTCCCGACTATCTCGTTCTTAGGTTGGTTTAACCACGGACATAAACTGTTCCAATAGACTGCACTTTTGTCTACCGCGAATGCTAGATATACTGCCACCGCATCAGCATATGCCGTTGCGCCGTTGCCCCCGCTATTCAGGCCGCAGCCATCATCGTCCAGCCCTGCGGCGCGCGCGTGGCGCATCACCAGATCGCGGGCTTCCAACACACGGTCGGAAAACGTGGTCAGGGCAGTGATCTGCCGATCTGTAAATAGATCACTCCATTTTGACATTCCGTAATTGCCAACGCGGAACCCGAGTGCTTGCTGGAAGAACTCAATATCTGGTTTCCACTCCGGCTTGGCTTTGAGCGCGAGTTTCTCCATTTCAGGCGTCGGGGGCAGATATACTCGTCCATTTTCGCCTTCGGCAACGATTGCCATCATCCGCACCCCCATTCGCCCGGCTTGGGCCTCATGTCTGATGTAATCGATTGGGATCGGTGTTGCTGACATCAGGCACTCGAAATTTCCACCGAGCGAGGGTTTGGTACCATATTTTGCCGCGGTAACGTTTTTCGGCTCTCCCACCTTGACCACAAAGCGGTAGTTGTTACCTTCAATCACTGGCTCGATATAGGATTCCTTTCCTGGCTTGGAAGCGAGGATAAAACTGGAGGCCAGCGGCACATGAACATGCGCAAAGGCCGGGTTCGGGCTCTTCACCGTGCGTGCCCAGAGCCAAGCAATCACGGTGAGCTTTTGACCTGCATAGGGTTTGAGGTCGGGTCGGCTTTTCACCATTTCCGCCGTGATCTCGACCTTGGGGTAGAGGTGGCCGATGCACTTCTCGGCTTCATCACGCATCCATTTTCCGTAGTAACGCACGTCCTCGGCCAAGCCCTGTGCGCCATGCCAGTCTTTCTTGAATAATTCTTTGTCCTTTCGTGTGTCGGGATTTACCGGTGGCTTGCCAGCGAACTTCGGCGGTATTTCGATCATAGCCTTGCATATGAGGACGGCTACCGGGTTAAGATCGGATGCGTAGCTTTCAAGCCCCAGCCGCTGCGCCTCCAGTGGCAGCGACCCGCCGCCGGCGAACGGGTCATGGAAGGCGGGCAGTTTGTGCCTGTCGAACAGTTCCTTCGCGTGGGGGTGGTCGGCGTTTTCCGCACAGGTATAACGCCAACTCTGCCAGATCTCGTCGCGCGCCTGCTGCAGAACTTTCTCGTTGGTGGTGTTCTCCCATAGCACCAGGTCTTCGATGATTCGGAACAGACGCTGCCGCTCCTTCTCCTGCTTCTTTTCGGTGGGAAAGAGATCGGGATGCGCAGAAGGGTCGTCCACCATTTGCGCAAAGATCACCGCCCGCGCCGCCGCCAATGGCCGCCTCGCCCACCAGAGGTGCAACGTGCTCGGGTGCCCGTGGCGGATGGATTTCTCCCGCGCCGAGGCTTTGTTAATCGCGTCTAACGGGAGGGCGACTTCGATGAGTTTTTTCTTGTGAGTCACGCTATCTCCAACGGTTACCGGATGATTGTGCCGGCGGGTCGGATGAATGTCGGATGATATAGTTTTCCCTCAGAAGACGGGAAATCTGACGATTAGAGCCGACCATCGGACGATTATCGGACAATTTAAGCTCAGCAGCGACCCCACCGCCTATGAATTGTTGGCCATCTGGTTTACGATTACGACAGATCGGTTTACGATTCGTTGACGAATATGCCCTGCGACTCGAGGGCTGACGGGCGACCACCGCAGGGGATGGCGTGCTAAATCGGTAGATTAGCCCAATAAATCGGTAGATTATCGGTAGATTCATCATGCCTTCGCCCTGAGGATGTAGCGGGTGCTTCGTCCCTTTCCTTGCGTTTCGAGGATACCAAGCTCCACCAAACTCAAAAGATCTCGGCGGATCGTATCGTATACGACGGACAGATTTTTCCGACACCAACCGCTGGTGACAAAGCCTTGCTCGGTTGCCTGCATTACGATCTTTTTCTGGCGATTGTTCAGCTTTGATTCTATCGCAGGTGTTATCAAGAGTTGCTTTTCGGGCGCCCGCAGACGTTCGATGTTTTCCCCCGGTCCCGGAAAGGTGACCTGAAAGTAACCCGTGTCGGTGCCGAGGAGCGGCTCATCGAGCCCGTGGTCGAGCATCTGGTCGCGCATCCGGCGGAAGCCGCTGCCACGTTCCTCTATTCGGTGGAAGTATGACAGACACTGGGCCAGGACAGGGTTTCGCGAACAGGGGCGGTATTTCCCTTTGCGTAAGTTGGCGAGCGTGATCGGTCGAGGGGGAAGACCGGGGCTCAGGACGATGACGTGATCAGAGAAGATCTCGAGGATGATCTTGCGGCCGGCGTCTTCGTACTGGCGGTGCGCCACCGCGTTGACCAGCGCTTCGCGCAGGCCATCGACAGGGTACTCGTCGAGACGCACGCGGTTGAGGCCAACGATGCGCATCGGGTGGCGTGTGTTGCGATCGATGAAGGCGATAGCGCGATCTATCGCCAAAGGCATCGGTGCCCGGATGTCCTCGTGGTCCCGCGGGTCGCCGTCTGGTTCCGTACTCCGGTAAGCATCGGCGAGGATGCGGCACTGGGGAAACACCATCGAGGGATCTTTGGCAAGGAGAACGATGCCGGCAGCCGTGGCGTAGGTTTCGCCTGTGCCCTGATCACGCCAAGCAAGGCCGCGAGCAGAGGCACCGGACACGAGATCCGCCGCCGAAAGACCTCGCGAGTCTCGGTTCTCGGCCGCGGCAATCAATCTGCGTAGCACCTCGTGGTCAAGATCCTGCCAACGGAGACGAGTAAGCGGCTGTGATTCAAACGAAGACGTGGCCTCGATGGTCTGCTGGGCGATCTTGTCCTCGTCGCTGGACGGGGCGATGCCGAATTTGTCTGCAAGAAGCTTCACCAGGGCAGCACGGACCTCTTTCTGAAGTTCGATGACGTTGCCGAAACGCTTGAACTTCGGCCCGTCCGCATCGAGTTCAGCAAGAAGCTTCGATGTC
>Ga0214473_10008722_pt1 | contig 11982 bp, 8 predicted proteins | sample RVTome_7_FD_203509 | JGI IMG/M metagenome (GOLD analysis project Ga0214473, IMG submission 203509) | Soil microbial communities from uranium-contaminated site in the Upper Colorado River Basin, Wyoming, United States - RVT98D197 | ecosystem: Environmental > Terrestrial > Soil > Contaminated >...
CGCTGGCGGCCATCCTCCTCGGCCCTTGGCAGGGGATGCTGACCATGACCGCCGTGGTATCGGTTCAGGCGCTGGTCTTCCAGGACGGCGGCCTGCTGGCGCTGGGATGGAACCTGTTCAACATGGCCGCGCTGGCTTGCTTCGTGGGCGACCTGGTCTATCGCCGGCTGGGGGCTCCACAGGGGCAGCGCGCTCAAGTAGCTGGTTTCCTGGCCGGATGGCTGTCGGTGATGGCGGCTGCGACGGCTACTTCGCTGCAGTTGGCCCTCTCCGGCACCGTGGCCTTGCGGCTGGTGCTGCCCGCTATGTTGGGCGTGCACGCGCTGATCGGGGTCGGGGAAGGGCTGATCACCGCCGGAGCCGTGGCGTTTCTGCGCGGGGCGCAGCCCGCCGTCCTGGCTCGGCCGGTACACACGTCCGGCGATCGGCGCACGGCCTACCTGCTGCTGTTCCTTGGGCTGGCCCTGCTGCTGACCCCGCTAGCCTCGGCGTTTCCGGATGGGCTGGAGCGGGTGGCGGAGCGGCTCGCCTTCAATGTCAATGCCAGGGCGCTGGGAATCGGCCTGCTGGGCGACTACTCTCTGCCCGGGGTGAGCAGCCCGGCCCTGGCCACGGCGCTGGCGGTGGCGCTGGGCGCGGCCCTGCTAGCTGGCATCGGCTGGCTCATTTCGCGTGCCCTGGCCCGCGGCGAAAGCTAAACCTTGCACATCCACCTGGCCGACCAGTACCACCCCGGCGCCGGCTGGCTGCACCGCCTGGATCCGCGGGTCAAAGTCATTATCTGCCTGGGGTTCATTCTCACCGCCAACGGGTTGCCGCCGGGCAGCTGGCTCAGCTTGGCCTGCCTGTTCTTGATCGCCTTGGGCGCCGCCTGGAGCAGCGGGATGGGCGCGACCTTCGCCCTGCGCCGGTCCCTCATCGCCTTGCCCTTCGCCCTGGCCGCACTGACCCTGCCCTTCACTACCCCCGGCGAGCGGCTGCTGGAATGGCCCGCCCTGGGGCTGGCCGTCTCCCGCCCGGGCCTCATCCGGGCGGCCTCGCTGCTGCTGCGCGCCTGGCTGGCCGTCCAGGCCGCGGCACTGCTGCTGGGAACCACCCGCTTTCGCGAGCTGCTGTGGGCGCTGGAAGCCGTGCGCGTCCCGGCGGTGATCGTTTCCTTGCTGGGACTGACCTACCGCTACCTCTTCCTGCTGGCGGATGAAGCCCTGCACATGCTGCGGGCGCGGCGGGCCCGCAGCCCCGGCGGCCACGGGCCGGGAATGCGCTGGCAGGCGCGGGCGGCCGGCGGCATGGTGGGTGCCCTCTTCTTGCGCGCCCTGGAGCGCAGCCAACGGGTGCACGCCGCCATGCTCTCCCGCGGGTACGATGGCCGGGCGCGGATCCTCCAGAAGCGGCAGTTGGTCCGGGCGGACACGCTGGCGCTCACACTGGCATTCGCCGGCTACGGCGGATTGATCGCCGCAGCCCTCACGGCAGCCTGACATGCACCACGCGATCGAGGTGAGGGACCTGCACTTCAGCTACCCCGACGGCCGGCAGGCATTGCAGGGGGTGACCTTCAGCCTGGCGCCCGGGGAGAAGGCTGCCCTGGTGGGGCCCAACGGGGCGGGCAAGTCCACCCTGATGCTCCACCTGAACGGCATCCTGAGCGGGAGCGGAGAGGTGCGCTGCTGTGGGCTCCCGTTGGAGGAGCGGAACCTGCCGGAGGTGCGGCGGGCGGTGGGGCTGGTATTCCAGGATCCGGACGATCAGCTCTTCTCGCTGACCGTATTCGACGACGTGGCTTACGGGCCGACCTATATGGGGATCCCGCAGGCCGAGGTGCGTTCGCGGGTGACCGATGCCCTGGGCCAGGTCGGGCTGCTCGGGTTTGAGGAAAGGCTCTCGCACCACCTGAGCCCGGGTGAGAAGAAGCGGGTGGCGATCGCCTCGGTGCTGGTGATGCAGCCTGAGATCCTGGCCCTGGACGAGCCCAGTTCCGGCCTGGACCCCAGCGGCCGCCGGGCGCTGATGCGGCTGCTGGCCGAGCTGCCTCAGACCATGCTGGCCGCAACCCACGATCTGCGACTGGTGGTCGAGCTCTTCCCGCGGACGCTGCTGCTGGATCAAGGCAGACTGGTGGCGGACGGTCCCACCGCCGAAGTGCTGTCGGACGAAGCTCTCCTGGAGCAGCATGGGCTGGAGTCCCCCTGGCGGGACCTGGAGCCGACCTGGAACCGGTCGCCAGCCACACCCCACGCAAGTCCCTCTTGACAACCTCACTAAAGTGAAGACAAACTAAACTATAATTTAGGCACGGCTAATTATCTGCCGCGGCCGATTTGGGCCAGGCCACGGCGGTCGAACCGTCTGAGGAGCCAGCCTGACGGACCCGCCCCAGGCGCCCGCGCCGGGCTATACTCTCGGTTTTGGGGGCGACGCCCAAAGGCCCACAACGTTCTATCGAGTCTGAGACCGCATGATCCGCAAGAACCTGCTTCGACGAAAGGCACGCACGCTGCTCACCGTGCTGGGGATCAGCATCGGGGTGACGGCCATGATCCTGCTCGGCTCGCTGGCGGACGGCCTGGACGTCGGCTATACGGACATGCTCACCGGCAGCGACGCCGATCTGGTCCTGAGCCAGCCGCAATCCTTCGACGTCGGCTACAGCTCGGTGGAGGCGGAGGCCGGCGACGCGCTGGCCGCCATGCCGGAGGTGCAGGAGGTCGCCGGCTTCCTGCAGGGATACACCCAGGCCGAAGGCATCCCCTTCTTCATCGTGTTCGCCCACACCCCCGGCAGCTTCGCCCTGGATCGCTATCAACTGATCGAGGGGCAGAACCTGCACAGCGCCGGGACCGGAGGCAGCCGGGGTAAGCCCGTGATGCTGGGCAAGGCCGCGGCCGAAGCGCTGGACAAGTCGGTCGGCGATACACTGCGCATCACCGGCGCGACCTACCGCATCGTGGGCATCTACGAGACCGGCGACGCGCTGGAGGACAGCGGCGCGCTCATGGATCTGGCCGAGGCGCAAAGCCTGTTGGGCAAGCCGCGCCAGCTCAGCCTGTTCTACGTCCGGCTGAAGAATTCCCAGCTGGCCGAACGGCTGACGGAGCGGGTGGACCGCCTGTGGCCGGATCTGGAGCTCAGCGGGGCCAGCGAATTCGCCGACCGCCAGCTGCTGGTGGATGTCATGGACGCCTATGTCTGGGTGATCGGCGGCCTGGCGATCGTGATTGGCGGCGTGGGCATGATGAACTCCCAACTCATGGCCGTGGTGGAGCGCACCCGGGAGATCGGCTTGCTGCGAGCGGTGGGGTGGAGCAGCCGGCGAGTCCTGCTGATGATCCTGGGCGAGTCCGTCACCGTCGGACTGCTGGGCGGAGCCCTGGGCATCGCCGTGGCCATGCTGACGCTGTTCCTCATTCGCGAGTGGGCCCTGTTTTTCGGCGCGGTGGTCCAGGCCGGCCTGATCCTGGAAGCGCTGTCGGTGGCCCTGGTGCTGGGCATGCTGGGCGGGGCCTATCCCGCCTGGCGGGCCTCCCGGCTGCCGCCGGTAGAGGCACTGCGCTATGAGGGCGGCAGCCTGGGCGGAGTGCGGCGGCTGCCCATCGGAGGGATGGCTTTTCAAAGCCTGTGGCAGCGCAGCGCGCGGACCTTGCTGACTCTGGGCGCCATCGGTCTGACCGTAGGGGCCATTATGGCCCTGGAGGCGGTGGTGCGTGGCACCATGGCCTCGATGACCGAGATGGGGCTCGGGGGCGGGGCCGAGATCATGGTCCGGCAGGCGGACATCGCCGACACCAGCCTGAGCGCCATCGACAAACGCATCGGCGACAGCCTGGCCGCCCTGCCCCAGGTGGAGTCGGTCAGCGGGATGATCATGACTGTGGCGATCATGCCTGACTCAGGAGGCTTCTTCATCGTGCTGGGCTACTCCCCCAGCGAGTACTCCATCCGCAGGTTCACCCTGGTGGAGGGCAAGCGGATCTCTGGAAATCACCAGTTGATGATCGGCCAGCTGATGGCGCAGGCGCTGAAGAAGGGGGTTGGAGACACCATCGAGATCTCCGGGGTACGCTTCCGCATCACCGGGATCTACGAATCCGGCGGGGGCTGGGAGGAGATGGGCGGCGTGGTCTCCCTGCGCGACGGCCAGGCCCTGGCCGGACGACCGCGCAAGGTCACCCTGTACGAGGTGAGCGTGCGCGATCCGTCGCAGGCCGACTTGCTGGTGGAAGACATCAATGCTCGCTTCCCGGAGGTGCACTCGGCCCTGACCGGCGAGTTCGCCGACCAGATGCCGGACCTTAAGAACGCCGAGGTCATGATCAACACCATCTCGGTGCTGGCCATCGCCGTGGGCGGGCTGGGGGTGCTCAACACCATGCTGATGGCGGTCATGGAGCGCACCCGCGAGCTGGGCATTCTGCGCGCCCTGGGCTGGCCAGCCAGGGCTGTATTGGGGCTGATCCTGCGGGAGGCCGTGCTGATCGGATTGCTGGGGGGTGTGGCCGGGACCCTGGTCGCCTTTGCCCTGACGGCTCTGATGCGTGCAGCGCCAATGGTGGGGGAGGCATTCGATCCCCGCTGGGAGTGGGACGTGTTCGTCCGCGCCTTTGCGGTGGCGATGCTGCTGGGGGTCGCCGGTGGTCTGTATCCCGCCTATCGAGCCACCCGCCTGCAACCGGTGGAGGCCCTGCGCTATGAGTAGCCGGGAGGCTTGTCCCGCGAGCATCGAAAGGGAAACACCATGATGGCTCACATCGGACGCATACCGTTTCTCACGCTGATCCTGGGCTTGCTACTGGCGGGCTGCTCCGGCGCATCGCAGCCGGAGGCGGCCCAGCCGGAGGCCGCGCCGATCGAGGAGTTCGTTCCGGTCATCAGCGCCACCGGCGAGGTGGTGCCGGTCCGCTGGGCCCTGCTCGGCGCGCCCACCTCCGGCATCGTGGCCGAGCTCCTGGTGGGCCGGGGTGATCTGGTGCAAGCGGGGGAGCCGCTGGCGCGGCTGGGGGACCGCCAGGCGGCGGAGGCGGTTCTGGCCGCGGCCCGGCTCGAGCTGGTCACTGCCCAAATGGCCCTGCAGGACCTGCAGGCCGAAGCCGAGGTGCAGGCCACCCAGGCGCAGCTTGACCTGGCCAATGCCCAGGACGCCCTGGAGGACGCCGCGTACAAGTGGCGGGTGCAGCAGCAGGGCAACCGCGCCAGCCCGGAGGCCGTGCGGGCCGCCGAGGCCAGGCTGCTGCTGGCCGAGGAAAGGCTCGACGCGGCCAAGGGGGACTACGACGAATTCTCCGGACGGCCGAGCGATGACCCGGCTCGGGCGGCCGCGCTGGTGAACTGGGAAAACGCCCGGCAGGCCCGCGACTCGGCCCTGCGCAACCTCAACTGGTACAAGGGCCATCCCACCGAGGTGCAGCAGGCCGTGTTGGATGCCGAGGTGGCGGTGGCGGAGGCGCGGGTGGCCGAGGCCGAGCGGGAGTGGGAGAAGCGGCGAGAGGGGGTGGCGGCGGATGAGCTGACCCTGGCCGAGGCCTGGCTGGCCAATGCCCAGGCGCAGGTGGCGGCGGCGGAGGCCGCTCTGGCCGACCTGGAGATCCGGGCCTCCTTCGCCGGCACCGTGAGCGAGGTGTATATCCGCGACAGCGAGTGGGTGACGATGGGCGCACCGGTGCTGCTGCTGGCCGATCTCGCCGGCCTGCAGGTCGAGACCACCGACCTCAGCGAGCTGGATGTGGCCCGCATCGAGACCGGGGATGCCGCCACGGTGTCCTTCGATGCCCTGCCCGACACATTGGTGGCGGGAACCGTCGCCAGCATCGCGCCGAAGGCCGCCGAGGGCGCCGGGGTGAACTACACGGTGGTCATCGACCTGGCGGAGATCCCGGCCCAGCTGCGCTGGGAAATGACGGCTTTCGTGGATATCGAGGTGGAGCCGTAGGTATGCCAAACGGCCCTGCAGAACAGGATCGAGTATGACGGCACAGCAGAGGTTGGTGGTGGAGACCCGCGACCTGGCCCGCATCTATGGCGACGGCGAAGAGATCCGCGCCCTGGACGGCGTCAACCTCACCGTGGCCCCGGGGGAGTTCGTCAGCGTGATGGGCCCCAGCGGCAGCGGCAAGAGCACGCTGCTGAACATGATCGGCGCGCTCGACCGGCCCAGCCAGGGCAGTGTGCTGGTGGACGGCCAGGATCTGGCCGCGGTGCGAAACAAGGACCAATTCCGGGCCAAGACCGTCGGCTTTGTATTCCAGCTGCACAACCTGATTCCAACCCTCACCGCCCGCGAAAACGTTGAGGTGCCCATGGCCGGCTATGCCTCGGCCCGTGCCAAACGCGAGCGTGCCGATGAGTTGCTGGCACTGGTTGGCCTGTCGCACCGCCAGAACCATCTGCCCAACCAACTATCCGGGGGGGAGCGCCAGCGGGTGGCGATCGCCCGGGCCCTGGCCAACAGCCCCGCGCTGATATTGGCCGACGAACCAACCGGTAACCTGGATACCGCCGCAGGCCTGATGCTGATGAAATTGATGCGGGAGCTCAACGCAAGCCAGGGGACCACGTTTCTGGTTGTGACCCACGATCCGGCGGTGGCACGCCAGACCCGCCGCGTGGTGGTGATGGCCGACGGGAAGATCGCCCGCGAAGACATCATCGGGTCTCCATTGGAGGAGGACCTGAAGATGTGGCGGCACTCCGGCCTGGGTCGGCGTATCATGGCCTCCCAGCACGACGAGCTCGGCCAGTTCGCCCTGGCCGCCGCGGAGCTGCAGACCCTGCAGCGTCTGCTGGCCAAGGCCGACGCAGCCTCCTAGGTCCGTGAGACAATCATCGGCCGAGGTCGTGCTGCAGCACTCCAAGGTGTATGCTCGCGACCGTGAGGACTGCGTGAGCGATTCGTACCAGCAGGCAGTGAGTCCCGGATAGGGCGCAGGAGCGTGGAGCGGACCAGGCTGCAGCAGCTCGGGGCGCTGGGGCAGAGCGTGTGGTATGACCACCTGCGCCGGGCATTGCTGGATTCCGGCGAACTGGACTCCCTCGTCGGCGCCGGCGTGGCCGGGGTGCTGTCCGACCTGGAGAATCTGCGCCGGGCGATCCTCGCCGGCAGTGACTACGATCTAGCCCTGACCCGCCTGGCCGGGTCGGAACTGGAAGTGCTCCAGGGGCTGGTGCAGGAGGACGCCGGGAATGCCGCAGATCGCCTGCTCCGGGTCTACGAACAAAGCCAGGGTCTCGACGGGTACCTCAGCCTGTGGCTGAGCCCAGAGGTGGCCGAGAACACCCAGGCGATCGTGGCCGAGGCCGGCCGGCTCACGCGGACGCTGCAACGCCCTAACCTGATGCTGGAGATCCCCGCCACGCCGGCCGGCCTGCAAGCCCTGCGGGCCCTGGTGGCGGATGGCATCAGCGTCAACGCTACGCTGATCTCCTCTATTGAGGCCTTCCAGGACGCCGCCGAGGCCTACATCCAGGGAATGTCCGAACTGCTGGAATCGGGAGGCGAGCCCGCCCGGGTGGCGTCGCTGGCCAGCATCCATCTGAGCGACCTGGACGGGAAGGTGGACCGCATGTTGGGAGGCCTGGGCGCGGACGACCTGCCGGCCGGCCTGCTGCGCGGCAAGAGCGGCATCGCCCTGGCCAGAGCCGCCCACGCCCACCAGGGAGAGATCTATCGACGGGTGGAGTGGAGCCGGCTGGCCGAGGCCGGCGCCCGCAAACAGCGGCTGCTGTTCCGGGGGATGCTCCCGCTCGATCCGGCCCTGCCTGAAACCTACTACCTGGAAGCATTGGTTGGCCCGGGCGCGGTGACTGCTGCAACCCCGGACGCCTTCGAGGTCTTGCTGCGCCCAGGGAACGTCGAGGCAACACTGGAGGGCGGCCTGGAGGGGACCCAACAGCGGCTGGAGGCGCTGGCCGAGCTGGGCATCGACCTGGGCGAGGTTGGACGGGAGCTGCAGCGGGAGCAGCTGGCGGCCGCCCGGGCATCCTGGCACCGGCTGCTGGAGGCCGTCGCAGACAAGCGCCGGCGGCTGGCTGCCGGCTGGCGGCCGCTGGTAGCCGAGCTCGGACCCCTTCAGGGCGCCGCGGAGCGAGCCCTCAGCGCGATCGCTGGGCAGCGCGTCCCGTACCGCATCTGGGCCAGGGACCACACCGTTTGGAAGCCGGATCCCTCCGAGATCGCCAATCGGCTGGGGTGGCTGCGGGCGGCCGAGATCATGCGAGCGCAGATCGATCGGCTGGAGGGACTGGCTGCTGCGTTCCGCGCCGACGGATACACCCGGGTGGTCCTGCTGGGGATGGGCGGATCCAGCCTGACGCCCGACACGCTCCACCGTGTATTCGGCGTGCGGGAGGGCTTTCCGGAGCTCAATGTGCTGGACAGCACCGATCCGGGAGCCATTCATGACCTGGCGCAGAACCTGGATCTGGAACGCACCGCGTTCATCGTGTCCAGCAAATCGGGAACCACCCAGGAGACACTCTCGCTCTTCAAGTTCTTCTACCGCCGCATGGTGGCGGCGATGGGGGAGTGGCGGGCGGGTGAGCATTTCCTGGCCATCTCCGATCCGGGCACGCCGCTGGTTGCATTGGCGGAGCGCCTGCACCTGCGGGCGGCGCTGCTGAATGACCCCGACCTGGGCGGGCGCTACTCGGCGCTCTCGTACTTCGGGCTGGCGCCGGCGGCCATTATCGGCCTGGACCTGCCCCTGCTGCTGGAGCGGGCCATGCAGGCCGTCAGCGCGTCCGAGCGCTGGGTTCCAGTGGCCGCCAACCCGGCTGCCTGGCTGGGAACCATCCTGGCCGAGGCGGCAAGCCAGGGCAGGGACAAACTCACGCTGCTGGCACCGGGCGGGATCGAGAGCTTCGGGGATTGGTTGGAACAGCTCATCGCCGAAAGCACCGGCAAGCAGGGCACGGGCATCCTGCCGGTGGTGGGCGAAGCCCCGGCCCCGCCTCAGGCGTATGGCGAAGACCGGCTCTTCGTTCAGCTGCAGCTCGGGGAAGATCCCGGGGAGCAGGCGGTCCTGGATCCGCTGCGTGCCGCGGGGCATCCGGTGGTGGGGCTGGGCCTGCGGGACCGCCATGACTTGGGCGGGCAATTCTTCCTCTGGGAGATGGCCACCGCGGTGGCCGGCCACCTCCTGGGGATCAACCCCTTCGATCAGCCCGACGTCGAGGCAGCCAAGGCGCAGGCCCGCCGAATCGCGGGGTCGCCGGGGGCGCTTCCGGAAGAGCGGCCGCTGCTTGAGGCCGATGGTCTGACCGTGTTTGCCGGGTTTCCGAAGCCCTCCGGGGGCGTGGGCGAGCTCATCCAGGCCTTCCTGCAGCAAGCCAGGCCCGGCGCCTATTTGGCGCTGCAGGCCTACCTCAATCCGACCCCCACCGTCCGGGCCCAACTGGCTGCGCTGCGCTTGGCGCTGCGCGACCGGACCCGGCTGGCCACCACCCAGGGCTTCGGCCCACGCTACCTGCACTCCACCGGCCAGCTGCACAAGGGGGACGCAGGCAAGGGGCTTTTCCTGCAGCTCACCGCTCCGAACCCGCTGGACCTGGGTATCCCGGACGAGCCCACTGCGGACGATTCCTCGCTGACTTTCGGAGCTCTGAAGGCGGCCCAGGCCCAGGGCGACCGCCTGGCCCTGGTCGAGGCCGGTCGGACGGTGATTCGTGTGGATCTCGGCGAGGATCCGGCGGCCGGTCTCGATCGGCTGCGGGAGGCCCTGGGATGATCCATCGCCCCGGCGAGGTCGAGGATCTCAAGCGCCAGGCCGCCGAGCAGGGCGCGGCCCTGGTCGAATCTGGGACGGTGGTGGGGCTGGGTTTCGGCAGCACCGCGGTCTATGCGGTCCGGCGCATCGCCGCCAGGCTGGCCGAGGGCGATCTGCGGGATGTTCTGGGGATCCCGACGACCCGCTCGGTGGAGGCGGAGGCCTCCGCGCTGGGGATCCCGCTCACCACGCTGGAAGCCCATCCGCGCATCGATCTCACCCTGGACGGCGCGGACGAAGTGGACCCCCGATTGGATGTGATCAAGGGCGGCGGAGGCGCGCTGCTGCGGGAGAAGGTCGTGGCCCAGGCCAGCCGGCGCCTGATCATCGTCGTGGACGAGCGAAAGCTCAGCTCGCGGCTGGGCAGTCGGGCGGCGCTGCCGGTGGAGGTGCTTCCGTTCGGTTGGGGCTCCCAGGTGGCCTACCTGGAATCCCTGGGGGCCGAGGTGATCCGGCGATCGCTCACGGACGGCTCACCCTACACCACCGATCAAGGGAACTGGATCCTGGACTGCTGGTTCGGACCGCTGCAGGATCCGGCGGCCCTGGCGGCCGCACTGCAGGCGCGGGCCGGCATCGTGGAGCACGGCCTGTTCCTGGGGCTGACCACCGAAGTCATGGTCGCCGGCGCGGGCGGAGTTCGCCGGCTGACCCGAAAGGACTGAGCGGCATGGAACTGGGGATGGTCGGACTGGGCAAGATGGGAGCCAACATGACGACCCGGCTGCTGCAGGCCGGGCACCGGGTCTACGTGTGGGACCGCAACCCTCCCAAGGTCCAGGAGGCCGTCTCGCGGGGGGCGGTAGGCAGCGCGACGCTGGCCGAGTTGGCCGAAAGCATGCCGGCTCCGCGGGCGATCTGGCTGATGCTGCCGGCCGGAGAGCCGACGGAAGCCGGCCTCCGGACGCTGGCGGAGCACCTGGCTCCGGGGGACACCCTCATCGATGGCGGCAACAGCAACTACAAGGACAGCATGCGCAGGGCGCAGCATCTCAGGCCCCACGGGCTACAGCTGGTGGACGTGGGCACCAGCGGCGGGATCTGGGGGCTGCGTGAAGGCTACAGCATGATGGTGGGCGGTGAGAAGGAGGCGGTGGAGCGGCTGCGTCCCATCTTTGAATCTCTGGCTCCAGGGCCTGATCGGGGCTGGGGCCATGTGGGCCCCCACGGCTCCGGTCATTTCGTGAAGATGATCCACAACGGCATCGAGTACGGCATGATGCAGGCTTACGCCGAGGGTTTCGAGCTGCTGCGCGCCAAGTCCGAGTTTGGGCTCGATCTGCACCAGGTGGCCCAGATCTGGCGTTACGGCAGCGTGGTGCGCTCCTGGCTCCTGGACCTCACTGCCGCGGCGCTGGAAGCCGATCCGGATCTGTCCGAGCTGGAAGGTTGGGTAGCCGACAGCGGCGAGGGCCGCTGGACGGTCTTCGAGGGCATCGATCTGGACGTGCCTGCGCCGGTGATCACCCTGGCGCTGCTCATGCGCCTGGTCAGCCGGCAGGACGAGAGCTACGCCGCCAAGCTGCTGGCCGCCATGCGCCAGCAGTTCGGCGGGCATGCGGTCAAACCCACCACAGGCAGCGGATGACTACCTCGATCGTGATCTTCGGGGCCTCGGGTGACCTGACTCGTCGGAAACTGGTCCCGGCGCTCTTCAGCGAGAGCCGCAAGGGGCGTCTCCCGGAGGGGATACGGATCGTGGGGACCGCCCGCAGCCCCATGACCCACGAGCAGTTCCGCCAGCGCCTGCTGGTGGGGTGCCAGGAACTGGCGGGAATTGCCCCCGAGCCGGAGGCCTGGGACTCCTTCGCGCAGAACATCTACTACGCGGCGGGGGATGCCTCCCAGCCGAACGGGCTGGACGAGCTGCTGGCGCTGCTCGGGCAGCTGGAAGAGGCGCCCGCCAACCGGCTGTACTACCTGGCGACCTCCCCCTCCGCCTTCGGGGATATCCTGGCGAAGCTGGGGCACCTCGACATGGCGGCCGAGCGGGGCACTTGGCGGCGGGTGGTGGTGGAGAAGCCCTTCGGCCGGGACCTGGATTCGGCCAGGGCCCTCAACCAACTGGTGCACGCGGTATTCGAAGAGCGACAGGTCTACCGCATCGACCACTACCTGGGCAAAGAGACCGCCCAGAACATCCTGTACTTCCGATTCCTCAACACCATCTTCGAGCCCATCTGGAACCGCAACTACATCGACCACGTGCAGATCACGGTGGCCG
>Ga0214473_10008723_pt1 | contig 11981 bp, 14 predicted proteins | sample RVTome_7_FD_203509 | JGI IMG/M metagenome (GOLD analysis project Ga0214473, IMG submission 203509) | Soil microbial communities from uranium-contaminated site in the Upper Colorado River Basin, Wyoming, United States - RVT98D197 | ecosystem: Environmental > Terrestrial > Soil > Contaminated >...
GAAGCGCCGCCTTAGCGGCGCTGCCAATCTCCCCCATGTGTCATTCTGAGCCAGCCTTCCGCTCGCGGAAAGCGCCCGCGAAGAATCCCTGTAACGACTTCTTCGGAAATAACCTTGTGTACTAATCTCCCGCTCGTGGTGGAGAGGCTTCCCTTCGGCTTCGCTTAGGGCAAGCTGTCGGCTACGCCTCCTCGCAAATAACGTCTCTAAACTATAAACTCAGACACTTTTATCCATTTGCGGCAACACCGATCTGGCCATCGCCTCTAATCCCTCCAGGTCATCCAGATCCAGCCACTGGATCATCACCCGTTGGCAGCCTTCCACGGCCAGCGCGCCCAATTGTTGCACGATTTCGTTGGGCCCGCCAACCAACTTTCCATTAGCCCTTAGTTCCTGCGCGCTGCGCAGGTTCTTCTCCAGCTCAGCTTTGTCCTGGCCAAAAGCGATGCCCAGCATGGCGCTACGTCGCAGGTCGCTGGGCTTGCGACCTTCTTGCTTTAAATATTCGTCTAGACGTTGCATTCGCTCGCGGAATCTGGCCGGGGTCTGGCTGGTGCCGTTCCACTCGTCGGCGAATTTGGCCGCTAATTGCAGCGTGCGTTTGCGTCCGTTGCCGCCCACTATGATCGGTGGGCCGCCGGGCCGCTGCGGTCGCGGCAGCAGGATGGCTTCCTTCAACTTGTAGAACTTTTCTGAATAACTGAATGGCTTGTCACTTTTTAACAAGCGGCTGATAACTTCCAATCCCTCTTCGAAACGCCGCATGCGCTCGGGGATTGCTAATAAAGGCAGCCCAAACATTTCGTGCTCGCGCGGGTTCCAGCCCGCACCCAGGCCGAGCTGCAGCCGTCCCCCGGAGAGGTCGTCCACCGCGGCGGCCATGCGCGCGGTGAGGCTGGGGTGGCGGAAGGAGAAGGGCGAGACCAGCGGGCCGAACTGAATGCGCTTGGTGTGGGTCGCTAGCCAGGTAAGCGATACCCACAATTCGAGCGAATCCAGTTCGGGCGGCTCGGCGTTGGTGTAATGGTCGGAGCGGTAGAGGCCGGCGAAGCCGAAATCCTCGGCGGCCTGAGCTAGGTTCGTCCAGCGCGGCCAATTCAATCCGTCTTGCCCTTCGATCATCAGTGCGAGGTCCATGCGTTCTCCCTTTCCGTCAGATCTCCCAAATTTGCTTGACCTTCTCCAGTACCGGCCGCCAATCTTCGCTTTCTGGCTGCGGCGCGGGGCCGAGTGCGTCCTCAATTTTGCGGCCCATCAGCGCCTGCGCGGCCGCCAAGCCGCAAGCCGCGGCGGCATCCAAATCGTATCCACCCTCCAAGAATAGCGCGATGCGGCCCTGGCAGTTTTGCCCCGCCCAATCCCGCAAAGAGTTTACCGCTTGCGCATAGCCATGGGCGCTGACCAGCAAATTGGCCAACGGGTCTTTCCAGTGGGCATCGAAGCCAAAACTTACCAGCAGCATCTCGGGCTTGAATCGGTCCAGGACCTTGGGGATGATTTCTCCATAAGCCACGCGGAAAGCGCCGTCCCCGGAAAAAGGGGGCAGGGGCAGGTTGCAAATATTGCCGGCGCCGCGCTCGTTGAGCTGGCCCGTGCCCGGATATAGCGGAGCTTGGTGCGTGGAGGCGAAGAACACCTCGCCGCGCTCCCAAAAAATATCCTGCGTGCCGTTGCCGTGGTGCACGTCCATATCTATGATAGCTAAACGTTCGGCGCCCTCCTCTTGCAGCAGGCTTTCGGCAGCTAGCGCGATGTTGTTGAGCAGGCAGAAACCCATGGCGTGCCTGCGCGTGGCATGGTGGCCGGGTGGGCGGGTGAGGGCGAAGCCGCACTCTGTCTCGCGCCGCCAAACGGTTTTAGCCAGGGCCGCCGCTCCGCCGGCGGCCTGCAGCGCCAGCCGCCAGCTGTCCTTGGTCAGATAGGTGTCCGCGTCAATATCTTCGACCCGCTGGCTGTACTCCCGCACCATAGCAACCAGCTCCTGACCGTGGACGGCTAGCAACACTTTTGGCGAAACGGTTTCGGGTTGCACCTGCAGCCCTTCGCTCCATATACCGACATCATCCAAGGTTTTGCGGATCACCTCTACCCGCGCGGGGCGTTCATCATGGCCGGCGCGAGCATGGGCTTCATGTCCTTCTGGATAGAAAAAGGCGATGGGCGCGGGCACGGCGACCATTATAAGAGAGGTGCTTTTGTCCCAGACTTAATAAAAGACCAAATCATCACGGATGTAATATTGCTTTGTAATTTCAGAATAGGCACGATTTTGCCGCCAGTGAAGAACTGCCCATAAAACCTTCTTTTTCAGCTTGCTAAGAGGGACGGCTTCCGCCGCCCCTCTTTTTTTGTGCGTGTCTTCCTGAGCGAAGCGAAGGAATATCCGTATCTAAAAACGAACCTTCCTCATAATCGAAGTCAACATCCGACACGGGAGCGCGGATACCGTTCATTTAGCTGTCTTCCTGAGCGATAGCGGCTTGGAAGGTTAATTGGGATTCGGGTAGCCCTTCGCTGCGCTCAGGGCGACACGGAGGGAGGGTGCTGTTCGTGAAAAAAGCAACAGAAACGGACCGAGATGCGTTAAACTTTATACAGAGGTTAAATATCATGCCAAAAGAAAAGAAATCAAAAGGGGATGGGGAAGAAAAGGCCGAGAAAGGCCAGAAAAAAGCCGCTGGCGGCGCACGAGCGATTTGGTCCGGGGCGATTGCCTTTGGCTTGATCAACATCCCGGTCAAACTTTTTTCCGCCACGCGCGAACAAGAACTGCCGATGAACATGTTGCGCAAGAGCGACCTCTCGCGCATCAAATTCATGCGCGTGGCTGCCAACGATGGCCAGGAAGTTCCCTACGAAGAAATCGTCAAGGGCTACGAGATCGAAGAGGGCGTTTACGTGGTGGTGGACGAAGAAGATATCAAAAAGGCCAGCCCCAAGAAAACCCAGACCATTGAAATTATCGCCTTCGCCAATGAGACCGAGATCGACACCATGTATTTTGAGAAACCTTACTTCACCGCTCCCGAAAAGAATGCGGCCAGGGCTTACATTTTGTTGCGCGAAGCGCTGAAGAAATCCAAAAAGGTGGCCGTGTGCAAATTCATCTTGCGGACCAAAGAGAACCTGGCCATCCTCAAGCCTGAGGGCGACGCACTGGTCTTGAACCAGATCCGTTTCCAATCCGAATTGCGAGAACCCGAGAACCTCAACCTGCCAACGGCTGAATCGATGAATGAGAAAGAGTTGGAGTTGGCACTCAGCCTGGTGGACCAGCTCACCGAGTCCTTCAAGCCCGAACAATTCAAGGACACGTTCACCGCTGAACTGAAGGAAATTATCGAGCAAAAGGCCAAGGGCATCGACGTGACCGCCATTCTGGCCAAGAAGCCCGAAGCCACCGACGATAGCGACCTGCTGGCTTCGCTCAAGGCGAGCATTGAAAAAAGCAAAACCAAGGTAGACGCGTAATTCAGCAAGAGGTTCGCCACGGCCAAGGCAAATAGTTTAAAGGAATATCGCCAGAAGCGCGATTTCAAAAAGACTTCCGAACCTGCGGGCGCTAAAAAAAGCGCCCTGACAAAGCGCGCCAAAAAGGCGCGCTTTGTGGTTCAGCAGCACGACGCCACGCGCATGCACTACGATTTCCGCCTGGAAGTAGACGGCGCGCTGAAATCCTGGGCGGTGCCCCAGGGTCCATCCTACGATCCGCAAGTCAAGCGCCTGGCTGTCGAGGTCGAAGACCATCCGCTGGATTACATCAACTTTGAAGGCGTGATCCCCAAAGGGGAATATGGCGCCGGCCCCGTCATCGTCTGGGACAAGGGCACTTATCGCAACATCCGCGCCGAAAAACGCAAACCGTTCACGATGCAGGAAGCCTATGAACAGGGCCTCATCGAAGTTTGGCTCGAAGGCGAGAAACTTAAAGGCGCATGGGCGCTGGTGCGCACCAAGTTTCGCGATGCGAAAAATTCCTGGCTGATGGTCAAAATGAAGGGCAAGGAAGCCGATCCGGATCTGGACATCACCGCGGAACGCCCCGAATCCGTGAAGAGCGGCAAGACCATCAAGAAGGTTGAGGAGGAAGGCAACCGCAAGCCGCTGCACAAGGCGCTGAAAGCGCTGCCGGAAGATGCACGTGAAAAATTAGCAGCAGCCGATTACCCCGGGTGGCAAGACCCCATGCTGGCGACTCCCTCCGATAAACCCTTTACCCGCGAGGGGTGGGTCTATGAACCGAAATTGGATGGCATCCGCTGCTTGATCTATCGCAAAGGCAAGCAGGTGGTGCTGCTCTCGCGCAACCAGGTCGTGATCACCGAGCAATATCCGGAGCTGGCTGCGGCGCTGAAGAAGCAGGGCATGGGTGATTTTGTGGCGGATGGCGAGATCGTGGCCTTCGAGGGCAAACGCACCAGCTTTGAGAAGTTGCAAAAACGCATGAACGTGCAAAATCCCAGCAAGAAATTAGTCGAAGATGTCAAAGTTTTTCTGTATCTCTTCGATCTCACCTATTTTGAAGGTTACGATACTTCCCGCCTACCGCTGATCGAGCGCAAGAAATTGCTCAAGCAGGTGGTGGCGTATAAAGACCCGTTGCGCTACACCGAGCATCGCACGGGCAATGGGGTTGAATTTCTTCAGGAAGCTTGCGCCCAAGGGCATGAGGGCATCCTTGCCAAGGATGGCAGCGCTACGTACCAGCACCGCCGCTCAAAAAGCTGGCTCAAGTTCAAGTGTGTGCGCCAGCAAGAAGTGGTCATTGGCGGCTACACCGACCCCAACGCTGGGGCGCGCGGCATCGGCGCGCTGGTGGTGGGCGTCTACGATGGCAATAATCGCAAACTGCAATTCGCCGGCAAGGTGGGCACCGGCTTCGACGACGAAACCATGCGCGACCTGCGCCAGCGTTTGTCTTCCATCGAGAATGATAAAAATCCTTTTGCTCCGGATGATTTGCTTCCCAAGGTAAATGTCCATTGGGTGGAGCCCAAACTGGTTGCCCAGGTGGGTTTCAGCGAATGGACCGGGGCGGGCAAACTGCGCCATCCGCGCTTCCTGGGCTTGCGCAACGACAAGGACCCGCGTGACGTTGTCAGAGAGCAGACTGTGGATGCGGAGCTAGAGGAAACGGTGACAGCAGAGTCGAATGGATCTGGGAAAACTGCCGCTTCACGGGATGGTGGGGTAGGGCGCAGCTTGAAAGATACCTGGCGCACCGTGGGCGGCCACAAGATCAAGCTGACCAACCTGGACAAGGTGCTGTTCCCCGCCGACGGCATCACTAAGGGGCAGGTGATCGATTATTACGAGCAGATCGCGCCCAACATGCTGCCGCTCATTAAAGACCGCCCGCTCAGCCTGGAGCGCTTCCCGGATGGCATCAAGGTCAAGGGTTTTTATCACAAAGAAGCGCCCGATTATTTCCCCGATTATATTGATCTGGTCGAGGTGGAGACCGATGAAACCAACACGCAGATGCAGGTGATGGCCAACAACGTCGCCACGCTGGTGTACTTGGCGCAAATGGCCACCATCACCTCGCACCATTGGATGAGCCGCGCCAAGGATCTGCACAAGCCCGATAAGATCGTCTTTGACCTGGACCCCTCGACGGAGGATAGTTGGGACGTGGTGAAGCAGGGCGCTCGCGACCTGCGCGCTATGCTCAAAGATCTGGGCCTGACCTCGTTCCCGCTGCTCACTGGCTCACGCGGCCTGCACGTGGCCGTGCCGCTGAAGCCGCAACTCGATTATGAAGCCATCACGCTGTTCGCCAAGGCGGTGTGCCAAACCCTGGAGAAGCGCGACGCCAAATTCACCACCCAGATCCGCAAAGACAAACGCAAGGGCCGCGTCTTCCTTGATTATTTGCGCAACCGCTATGCGCAGACCGCCGTGTCGCCTTATTCGCTGCGCGCCAAGGACGGTGCCCCGGTGGCCACGCCCATCGATTGGGAAGAACTTCGCTCTTCCAAATTGCGCTCGAACAGCTTCACCATCGAGAATATCTTTAAGCGCATGGGCCGCAAAGAGGATCCTTGGAAGGATTTTTTCAAGCACGCCGCCCCGCTGCCCGATTTTGAGAAGATCGAAAAAGTGTTGGCGGGGTGAGGCCTCACCCCCAGATGGTTTTTCACAAGGACGAACTATATCTCAACGGGGTGAGGTTGTTCAAAAAGTGCTAACAGGCTAAAACAAAACAGCCCAGATTTCCTGGGCTGTTTTTATCAAGAGTTAGCGTTCTATTTGCTGCCTGGGCAGCCGCCTGCGGGCGCAGGGATGATATCGCCCTCATGCTTGCCATGCCCATTCAAGCCGTTTACGTCAACCGTGATCTCGTTGTACGGATTCTTCTTGCTGCTGGTGGCATGGCAGATGGTGATCTTGCCATCCTGAATTTCTGGTTGCGTGGTGGGGCAGCCGCTTGCAGGCATCGGAATAATGTCGCCCTCATGCTGGTCGTGCCCATTCAGCCCATTGGCGTCCACCGTGATCTCTTCGTAGGGGTTCGTCTCGCTGCCGGTGGCGTGGCAAATGGTTACCTTGCCTGTCCCGCCTCCGGAACACGCGGCGAGGATGGTGAGGAAAATCACTGCCAGCGGCAGCAACTTGCTGTTGAATTTGATCAGACGTTTCATGTGACTCCTTTCTATTGTCTAGTAAACAGCTAATTTTCTTAAAGCAATCTTACGATAAGAAGGATGAGGACAATAACGAGCAGCAAGTGAACCAAGTTACCGCTTAATATCGGGTACGACACTCCGCCGAACGCGCCCAGCAGCCACAATAGCAACAAAATGACAATGAGTGTTGTCATAAGAGGTCTCCTTCCGCACTTGTAAACGAATCAATCTCAATGGTTGTTCTGTGAAAAAGTATTGTCAAACCCCTTGAAATTCACCGCGTTTCCACCAGAGAATTCTGGTTCTGTGGCATTAATAGCGCCATCGTTGAAGGCAGCGCGGCGCAAGGCCAAAGCTGTTGAGTCTGTGAATATAGCGGCGTCCTAGGAGTAAGAGGGATCCCAACACCGCCCCCAGCTCAGCGCAAAGCAGCAGCGTCCGCTCCGCCCGAAGCGATAGTTGCAACGCAGATCAGTTAGCAGTACAGGGGGGAACGCCATGCCAGGGCAAGAGCTCACCCTCGCATCGGCGGCTAAAAAAAGGGGAGGAATGGAAATGGAAACATTCGATGAACTCTTGGCGCGCCTGGAAAGCGAAACCCGCTCTGCCCATCGGGCTAAGCAACCGCGATGGGCGGCCGAACTGGACGGCATGCGCAATATGCTCGAAGTTTTTAAAGAGGCGCAGCTCGAAGAGCAAGAGGAAGATGCAACTAACGCGGCCCGCCGGCGGCCGTCGGGATGGAAAAGATAGAGACGAACCTGGCGGCAGCCCGCCAGGTTTATTTCTTTGATTTCCGGCGGATTTTCTTAGCGACTTCTTCTGCTTGCTGCTTGCGGGTGCCCATCTTTTTGTAGGTGGCTTCGCTGCGGCGCTCAATCCCCGAAATAACCACAGTGTTCACATCGTCTGCGACCAAATAGAAAATGCGGTAATTGCCTACTCGGAGCCGATAGAAACCGGGTAGCAGCGTTTTGATTCCGGGAGGGCGTGGATTTTCTTCTAAAGAACCAAAAGTCTCAAAGATAAGCTTGCCAGAATTGCGGTCCCCCTTGACAATGGATTTCCATTGCTTCTCGGTCAAAGCGGTCAAATGGACTTTGTACAAAACTAAAAGCCCAGATCTTCAGCCACTTCCCGAAAATTGCGGGTTTTGCCGTCTCTAAGATCGCGCAATGCCTCAAAAGCGGCCACAAGCTGATCGTATTCATTTGCCGAAAGCAGGTAGCCCTCCACTTTGCTTCTGCGCAAGATCATGATCTTGCCCACCTGAGACAGTTCATCGAGCAGCTCGGTCGTATTTGTACGCATGTCCGTGACGCTGGCGGTTTTAAGTGCCATCTTCGCCTCCGTTTCTTATCAGAATTATACATATTATAAGCAAGATTTATCTAATTATTAACCTATATATTAAGATGTTCATGAATGGGAAAGTTGCGAACTAAAAAAGAGGCGGGATCTCCGCCTCTTTTTTTACCTAAATAACTGAAATTATCTGCCTTTGTAATTCGGGTTCTTGACGTACCCGCCTTTAACCCGCGTGCCGTCCTTCTTTTTATAGCCGCTGCGCCAATAGGTCTTGCGGCTACCGGGGGCCGGCGCCTTCTTTTTAGAATCCGCTCCGGAATACTTCTTGCCCTTGGACCGTTCGCCTCGCCAACTTTTCTTAGCCATTGCTAGATCTCCTTTCCTGGGTGAATATGATTTCGATGATTTGATTATAGGAGAGAAGAGAGGTTTGTGCTGAGAATAGGAGACTATGTAACTGGGCCGTAGCCAAACCGTTGATTAGGTAACGTTAAACAGCAGGGAAAGGGTATCGGTTCGTTCCAACGAGTCCAATGCTATAATGCAAAACTTGTTCCATCAGGATTCTTAAAGAAGAAAATGACAGAAAATGTTTTTATTTTGGGCGCAGGAGCTTCTCGTCAAGCTGGAGCTCCATTAATGTCCGGTTTCTTGGATGTTACAGAGGATCTCCTGTTGTCCGGGGAATTTGGAGAGGAAACTCCAGACCTGATGGAAAAGTATAAGCAAATTAGGATGTTGCAGCAAGTTCAGGCAAAATCCTACCTTGATCTGGACAACATTGAAGAAATATTCAGTGCTCTTGAAATGGCTTACCTAGTACAGCAGTTCGCAGATTTTGAGCTTGATAAAATTAACGAAATTAGAGAGGGATTAATTAGTCTAATTGTAAAAACTCTTGAGCATCGAGTAGTTTTTAGTTACACGAGCACAACTGAGGGGAAAGGCCATCATTTTACCCCAACATACGAATATCGTGAATTTGCTAATGGCCTGAAGGAATCTTTTATTAACTGGTCGATAATAACATTTGGTGAGTATACCTTGACATCAGGTAGAACATATGATATACTTTTAGTCATAAGGAAACCCGAAAATGAAATCTCCGATGACTAAATTCACGCTCAAAGACTTCCAGAAGATGTTTCCTGACGATGATACCTGCCTTGACCACATCCGCTACAAGAAATACCCTGAGCGAATTGACTGCCCGAAATGCGGAAGGAACAGCCTGTTTCATCATGACAACGGGCGCAAATCCTATTCTTGCGGCAATTGCGGCTTTCAAATCTCCCCGACTGCTGGCACTATCTTTGAGAAGTCCAGCACTCCCCTGACGGTTTGGTTTTACGTTGCGTATCTTATGGCGCAAACGCGCGGCGGTATTTCTGCTAAGCAGATCGAACGCGAAACGGGCGTAACTTATAAGACCGCGTGGCGTATGTGCAAGGAAATTCGCCATTGCTTGAATGAGGATTACTCCCCGTTCGATGGCGATGTTGAGCTTGACGAAAGTTACTTCGGTGGGCGTGGGCGCGGTATCCGCGGGCGCGGTGCGGAAAACAAAACCCCTGTCTTTGGCATTGCTCAGCGCGGCGGGATGATCAAAGCGCACGTTGTCCCGAATGTTCGGCGCGTTTCTATTCTGCCAATTGTTGACGCCAACGTTGCTAAGACTGCCCGCGTGTACACAGATGAATTTCGCACTTACAAAGCTCTGCCATCTATGGGCTATGCACACGAGACTATCCCCCATGCCTTGAAAATCTATGTGCTTGGCAATGTACATACCAACACCATCGAGGGCTTTTGGTCGAACGTAAAGAACGGGATACGCGGCGTTTATCATGCTGTGAGTTCTAAATATCTACAGTCCTATTTGAACGAGTACGCCTTTAGATACAACCATCGCAAGGACGTTACTCCGATGTTTTGGACTTTCCTGCATCGGAGCGTTTTTTATCGGGCTTCTTAGCTCGAATTATCTTGTCTAGAGTTTTGAGAAACCCTTCCCTTGTGAGGGGTTTTTCTTTGCCAGTTGGTTTAGGCGGTTGTTTTTTCTTAGCCATATCAAATTGCGCTCACTAATTACGGGCAAACGTCGAAGTTATTTCGCCTATTTTCTGTTTCTTGTTCATCTCAAATAATCTACTGCCCAAATTATCAAATTCCAAATCGGGGGGAGGACAAACGTAAATGCGGCGGCAATTAAACCAGTTACTATAGCCGCGAACCAAAAATTATCACTTATAGGGGTAGAACGAACAACACGAACTTGGGTTTTGTCGTGCCAAGCCAAATCATAAGCAAGTAATCCATTATCGTGCTCATGTTGACCACGAATTATGAATTTGGAACTCGGATTTTTTCTAGTAAGGGTTAGCGTTTCGCGCCAACTCTTATTACCAACCAAAGTTAGAAGTACGCTTCTATTCTCATCTGTTGGTTCTAACCATTGAACATCAATGTCGAAATCCACTGTGCTACTAGCCTTATAGGGAATCCAAGCAAAAATGCGCTTTCCTAAAACCTCTCTCTTTCGCCAACCCGTGGGGAAAGCCTCAAAACGCAAATCGAAGAAATTATTTCGTTTATAAAATTTTGCCATTGGAACGCCAGTACCTATGAACTCTTCAGGCAAGAACATTATACCCCCAATACCTGACGTTAGGGTATACTCGCCTAACATTTAACTACGATATCGCACTTGACTTTGCGATTAATAATATATTCAAGTCGAGCGGGTTGGAAATTAATTATTGTTTGGAGGAGGGCGCTGAAGGCATTAAACTTCTGAAACTTCACGGTTCATTGAATTGGGGGAAATGCTCAGAGTGTAGAATGGTAATCCCATATAAAATTGAAGAATATTTATCAGAAAATAAAGTAGCGATTGATGCAATCTTGGAAACTAGAGGATATAAAAACGCATACTTTGATTTCAGACATAACCTAACATTTTTGAACAAGAAACACAAGCACAAAACTGAAGTTGACTTTTCCCCTATGATTGTTCCTCCGACATGGTTAAAGAGTGAACATCATTCATCGCTTGGTAATGTTTGGAGAAATGCTGCGAATGAATTGCATGACGCTAGGAATATTTTCATAGCGGGTTATTCATTGCCTGAAACAGACACTTTTTTTCGACATCTTTTTGCCTTGGGAACAATCAGCCCAAGCAAAATCCAAAGATTTTGGGTCTTCAATCCGGATCGAAGGATTGCCACATTTGATCGATTTGCGAAAATTGTAGGAACCGATGTTAGAAACAGATTTAGATATTATGAATGGAAGTTCGACCAACTAGCCCACTCGGTTCAATATCTTCTAGATCCAGTTAATATGGATGGGGCCAAATATCATAAAATAGCTAAGGCGGAAGATATTTTCTCTTAAATTTTGCTTATAAGCATTAGTTTTGCAATATTACAAATTAGACCAACACCTCGCTATAAATTGGGTTTCCGGCGATTCTATTCCCCGCCAAACTTAATCCCCTGCGCCAGCGGCAGCTCGCTGGACCAGTGATCAGCAAGCCGCTGATGTAAGGCAGGCCTTTTGCCTGGTTGATGGGATAGCCGAAAACCCACTTCATGCCTGCCGCTTTCGAGACTGGGTATGTAGCCGGGCACGGCGTGAATGAAGGCATTTGGGCGAGTAGGGATGCCAGGCTTGGGCGGCATTTCCACCTTGCCCAGACCCTTTTCGCGGAACATGGCCTCCAGGGGACGCGATGATTTCGGGCATTGGGAGGGCGATGGATTCGACGTCGGAACGGGAGAGATATACAAAGTCGCTGGGTGCCATGTTAGGATCTTGAGATCACTACCGAATACTGCGAATTACCGTGATCTATTTATTGTGTAGATTTCTCTTCGTACTTCACCCGGTCCAATTGATACATTATAGAAATATGCATCTTCAGCAGGGAAGTTGTAAACATATACAAAATAGGTACCCGGACCAACATTGAACGATGCTACACCAGTCACGTCAGTCAGAACATACCACTCGCACCTGTCATCTGGAATGATATTT
>Ga0214473_10008724_pt1 | contig 11980 bp, 11 predicted proteins | sample RVTome_7_FD_203509 | JGI IMG/M metagenome (GOLD analysis project Ga0214473, IMG submission 203509) | Soil microbial communities from uranium-contaminated site in the Upper Colorado River Basin, Wyoming, United States - RVT98D197 | ecosystem: Environmental > Terrestrial > Soil > Contaminated >...
CGGCATGGTGGGCCTCGCCTATGCCTCCGTGCCGCTCTACAGCCTGTTCTGCAAGGCCACTGGGTTTGGGGGCACGACCCAGCGTGCCGATGCCGCGCCTGAAACGGTAACCGATAGATTCATCACCATCCGGTTTGATGCGAATATTGCCGGAAGCCTTGGCTGGAATTTCCATCCCGCACAAACAGTCATGAAAGTCAAAATCGGCGAGCAAAACATGGCCCATTACAGCGCCACAAACATCTCCGACAAGGTATTGACGGGAAGCGCCATATTCAATGTGACGCCCAGCGAAGCAGGCGCTTACTTCAACAAAATTCAGTGCTTCTGCTTTACCGAGCAAACCCTGAAGCCGGGTGAAGGCGCCGACTTGCCTGTGGATTTCTTTGTCGATCCGGCAATCCTTGACGATCCGGATTCGAAATCGATCAGCGAGATCACGCTGTCCTATACGTTTTTTCCAGTAGACAAACCTGACGCTGTTTCTGCGGTTGAACAACCGACGCAGCAAAATACCAATTAAGGAGTAGGGGACATGGCTGACGCCCACGCAAAGCACCACGATTACCACTTGGTCGATCCAAGTCCCTGGCCTGCAGTTGGCGGCGCATCGGCCTTCATTCTGGCTATTGGTGCCGTAAATTGGATGCACGGTGGCAACTGGTTAATCATGGCCTTGGGCTTTGCCCTCGTGTTCTACACCATGTTCATGTGGTGGCGCGATGTAATCCGTGAAGCACATGCGGGTGATCACACCCCCGTGGTCAGCCTCCATCTGCGCTACGGCATGATCATGTTCATTGCCTCGGAAGTCATGTTCTTCGTAGCGTGGTTCTGGGCCTTCTTTGATGCCAGCCTGTTTACCGATGAGGCCATTCAGGCCTCCCGTGTGGCTGTGACAGGAGGTGTTTGGCCGCCAGCAGGCACAAAGATATTCGATCCTTGGCATCTGCCTTTGGTGAATACCCTGATCCTTCTCACCTCGGGCACGACAGTCACCTGGGCGCACCATGCCCTGTTGAACAATGACCGGCAGGGCTTGAAATGGGGCCTTATCGCAACCGTGACTTTGGGTGCTCTTTTCACCAGCGTCCAAGCCTATGAATATGCCCATGCGCAGTTTGCCTTCAGCCGTGAAGGCGAGGGCAACATTTATGGTTCAACCTTCTTCATGGCAACCGGTTTTCATGGCTTCCATGTGTTGATCGGAACGATCTTCCTGCTCGTCTGTCTGTTTCGCGCCATGAAGGGCCACTTCACGCCACAGCAGCATTTTGGCTTCGAAGCCGCCGCCTGGTATTGGCATTTCGTTGACGTGGTCTGGCTTTTCCTCTTTTCCTGCGTCTATGTCTGGGCCTCGGCCGGCGTTGTGATAGGGCACGAATAATTGACTTTGTAGGATGGATGACAACTACTACCCAGAGCTTTCTCCGCTCACCACGGGCCTTGCTGGAAAATGCCCCCGTTGTGGGCGGGGTAAATTGTTTGAGGGCTATTTGAGCGTTGCCAAGTCCTGCAAGAGTTGCGGGCTTTCCTATGCCTTTGCCGACAGCGGCGACGGGGCAGCGTGGTTCGTCATGCTCTTTGTTTGTGTGGTGGGCGTGGGGTCAATCCTTGGCGTCGAGATTGCCTATGCGCCCCCCTTCTGGGTCCATATTCTGCTGGCCATTCCTGTTCTTATCCTGATGCCTCTCATTCTCCTGCGCCCCGTGAAGGGTTTTCTCCTCTGCCAGCAATGGAAAACCAAGGCCCGTGAAGGCCGGATCGAGAAATGAAACTGCGTATCTGGCCAATAATGATCTGGGCGGGTTTGGGCATTGCCATTTTGTGCGCGCTCGGAACATGGCAACTCTCCCGCCTTGCCGAAAAGCGGATGCTTCTCGCTGACATTGCCCTGCAAACCCAGGCACCGCCGATTTCATTGAGCGATGTTCTGGCTCGCAGGGACAAGGGCGCTGATATCGAGTTCGTTGCGGTCAAAACAAAGGGCACATTCGATCATCGGTCCGAAAGGCACAAACTTGCAACTTTTGACGGCAGTCCCGGCTGGCAGATCATCACACCCTTCATGAGCGAGGAGGGCATTGTGGCCCTGGTTGACCGCGGCGTGGTTTCAGATGGTTTGCGCGATACAGGCAAGCGGCCGGAAAACACCTCACCAGTTGAATTGACCGCCGTTGTCCGGGCCCATGACAATGAACGCGGGTTTTTCGATCCCGAAAATGATGTCGATGGCAACGTCTGGTATTGGTGGGATGTGCCTGCAATGCTGTCTTCCGTGTCGATTCTTCCGGAAATGAAAATTGCTCCCTTCATTTTGCAAGTACTTCCGGGCGACGATCCGAAAAAATTTCCGCGCGCCTCAGAACCGGACGCCCAGTTGCGCAATAATCATCTGCAATATGCGATAACGTGGTTTTCCCTCGCCCTTGTGCTTCTGGTGATCGCGGGGCTTTTCATCCGCAAACAGGTGAGAGGAAGCGATGCTTGATGCCACGGCTTCCTCCCGCTAGTTTGAATTTCCAATAAAGAGGTTTCTTCGTGCAATACGTGTCCACAAGGGGCGAAGCCCCGGAGCTTGGCTTTGAAGATGTTCTGCTCACAGGCCTCGCCCGTGATGGCGGCCTTTATATCCCCAGGACCTGGCCGCAAATCGGCACTGACGAATTGCGTGGTCTGCGGGGCAGGTCCTATCAGGACGTGGCGTATGAAGTGGTTTCCAAATTCATCGGCGGTGCAATTCCCAAAGCCGAACTAAAGCAGATGATTTCAGAGGCCTATGCAACTTTCGACCACCCCGCGGTCACTCCCCTGAAACAGCTTGACGCCAACCAATGGCTTCTTGAACTTTTCCATGGACCTACACTGGCTTTCAAGGATGTTGCCATGCAATTGCTGGCGAGGTTGATGGATTGGTCGCTTAAGAAAAGAAAGAGCCACGCAACCATTGTTGGGGCCACCTCTGGGGATACGGGAGGTGCCGCTGTTGATGCCTTCAAGAGCAGCAGCAAGGCCACCACCATCATTCTCCATCCCCACGGCCGCGTGAGCGATGTGCAGCGTCGCCAGATGACCACGGTGGACAGCCCTATCATCCACAACATTGCCATCGAGGGCAATTTCGATGATTGCCAGGCCATCGTCAAAGCCCTGTTCAATGACAGCGGCTTCCGCGACCGCGTGAATCTTGCGGGCGTCAATTCCATAAACTGGGCCCGCATCATGGCCCAGATCGTTTATTATGTATCTTCCGCTGTGGCTTTGGGCGCGCCTGATCGCAAGGTAAGTTTCTGCGTGCCCACCGGAAATTTTGGCGACATCTTTGCAGGGTACGTTGCCAAGCGCATGGGCGTTCCCGTTGATCGCCTGATCATCGCCACCAATGTGAATGACATTCTGGACCGCACCTTGAAAACCGGCCGCTATGAAATGCAGGGTGTGAAGCCAAGCACCAGTCCCTCCATGGACATCCAGATATCGAGCAACTTTGAGCGTCTGCTTTATCTGGCCTACGGGCGTGATGCCGATGCCATTCGCGGTCTGATGTCGGGATTGTCTCAATCTGGCGCCTTCACCATAGGCCAGAAAGAATTGGCGACAATCCGCGAAGAATTTGACTCCTCCGCCGTAAACGAAGATGAAACCGCCAAAACCATTGCCCAGACGCTCAAAGCAACGGGCGAGCTTCTGGACCCCCACAGCGCCGTAGGCTTTGGCGCGGCCTTGCGCGCCAGAGCCAATGACAGCGCCATGGTGACCCTGGCCACCGCCCACCCCGCCAAATTTCCCGATGCGGTTGAAAAAGCCAGCGGAATAAGGCCCCATTTACCCCAAAGACTATCCCACTTGCTCAATGCCAAAGAACGTTTCACTATATTGCCAAACAGCGCCACGGCGGTCAGGGACTTTGTCCTTACCCTCAAATAAGGCCTGAAATGGGATTGAGTTATGGGTGTTGAGATTACCTGCCTGCCAAATGGGTTGAACGTGTTGACCCACGCCATGCCCCATATTGAAACCGTTGCCCTGGGGATTTGGGTAAAGGCAGGGGCCAGGGACGAAAGGCCGGAAGAAAACGGAATTGCCCATTTCCTCGAACACATGGCCTTCAAGGGCACCAGGCGCCGCACTGCCAAGGACATAGCCGAAGAGATTGAATCCGCAGGCGGTGAAATAAACGCCTCAACCGGCATGGAAACCACCACCTATTATGCCCGCGTGCTGAAGGATGACTGGGCCCTGGCGCTTGATATCCTCGCCGACATCTTTACTGAGTCTGCGCTGGATGATGATGAACTGGAACGCGAACGCGATGTTATCCTGCAGGAAATTGCCGCCGCCAATGACCAGCCCGACGACCTTGTTTTTGATCTCGCCCAAAGCGCCAGTTACGGCGACCACCCCTTGGGCCGCTCGATCCTCGGCACATCAGAACTGATAGCTGCCGTGGACCGTGAAAAGATGCTGGCCTGGCGCAACAGGAACTATTGGGCCTCGCGCATTGTCGTGGCCGCCGCCGGCAATATTGACCATGAAAAATTTGCCGATGCGGCAGAAAAGCTTTTTGGGAAAATAGAACGTGGGCAGCAACCCCAGCGTGAACCGCCGAGCTTTTCAGGAGCCGAGCAGAAGGCGCAAAAGCCGCTGGACCAAACTCATGTAGTACTTTCATTTGCGGCGCCAAGTTACCGTGATCCTGAGATTTATCAGCTTCAGATCCTATCGAGTATTCTGGGTGGCGGAATGTCATCAAGGCTTTTCCAGGAGGTCCGCGAAAAGCGCGGGCTTTGTTACAGCGTCTTCGCTTTTGGCTCGGCCTATGAAGATGCGGGCCAGATCGGCGTCTATGCCGCAAGTTCACCCGAACACACCGAAGAACTTCTGGATGTAACCTCAAGCATCATGATGTCAGTCGCGAGTGCTGTGACAGACGCGGAGGTTTCCCGCGCCAAGGCCCAGTTGAAAACCAGTCTGGTCATGAATTTGGAAAGCGCCTCTTCACGGGCCGATCAGATCGCCAGGCAGTTCCTCGCCTTTGGTTTGGTTCCGGCAATTTCAACCCTCGTGGAAAAAATTGAGGCGGTAACACCAGAGCAGGTGCGTGATCTTGCGGCGCGGCTATTTCAGAATAAAATACCCGCCGTCAGTGCAGTCGGTCAGTTGTCTCACCTTACTGCACACCGGAAAATATCGGGTTATTTCTCCAAACACTGATCTGAAGGTCGAGCGCAGTGGTATTTTTAAGATCACCTTTTGCAAATGATCCGGTGCCGCAACTGCGTTATGGTTCCGTATTCCTGCGCCCGCCCGCGCTCGCGGATTTTGAGGATTGGGTGCGCCTGCGCGAGGAAAGCAAGGATTTTTTGGCGCCATGGGAACCCCTGCCGCCCTCCAATGAATTCAGCAAATTCAATTTTCGCGCCCGTATCAAGCACTATCAGCTGCAATCAAAAAATGATGCAGCCTATTCCTTTTTTATTTTTCACCATGAACGGGGTCATCTTCTGGGGGCCATCACCGCCTCAAATATTCGCCGTGGTGCCGCCCAGATGTGTTCCATGGGGTATTGGATTGGCAAGCCCTATGCCCGTCAGGGCTACATGAGCCAGGCCCTGAACGCCATGGTGGGCCACGCCTTCAATGGTCTGGGTTTGCACCGGGTGGAGGCGGCTTGCTTGCCTTCGAACCAGGCGTCAATTGCCTTGCTGCGCCGCTGCGGATTTTCCGAGGAAGGCCTGGCCAGGAAATATCTGAATATCGCGGGAAAATGGCAGGATCACCTGTTGTTTGCGCGGCTGCCGGAAGGCAAGTAGCGGCAGTTCTTGCCAGTGGGGCCGCAGCACGTTACGAAGTAGCCCACCAGTTGAGGCCGACATAACCAGGACGGACGGATGTTATTGCGCTTTGCCACGCTGTTGATTCTGATTTTTGTGAGCGTTGCAAAATTTGCATCGGCGCAAAGCCTTGTGGATGTAGGCGCAATGGGTTCCAGCCAGAACCTTGCCCCGTTTCTGCGCCTGCTCACGACCGACAATCCCAATGTGCTGGTTGAATTGCCACGCGATGCCACGGGAAAGGCCGGCGTCATTAGGCTGAAATCGTCTAGGACGGTTCCGTCCCATCGTTGGGCAATTGTGACTTTGGTGAACAGGGCCGCGGTAGAGCGAAACATGGTGATATCGATTGATCACCAGAAGTTTGCCGGATCCAGGCTTTTCTATCCGCTGCCGCCGGGCAGCATCGTCGAAAGCGTTGCCTATGCCGGAGCCGCGGCGCCTGTCAAAATTCAGGCTCTGGGCCAGGATGCCTTTGACATCGTTCTGGGACCGTCGTCATCGCTCAGCCTGGCACTGGAAGTAACCAGGGACGCGCCTAACGCCATCCTTTGGCAGCGCGATGCCTTTGACTCACAGGTCCGCTCAACAGCCTTTTTTCGCGGCGCGATTTTGGGCGTTGCCGTATTGCTGACACTCAGCATGTTGTTGCTCTACTCCACCCGGGCCCGTGCCTCATTCCTCTCGGGCGGTATATTTGCCTTTGCCTCCGTGGCCTTTGTGGCGATGGAGGCCGGCTACTTCACCTCAACACGGAAACTGTTTTCAGGGTTGGAAATTTCTCCAGCCGAAGCGCGTGGCATCATTGAATCGCTGATGTCAGTGGGTTTGCTCCTGTGCCTGACGGCCTTGGCTGATCTCAGGCGAACCGCGCCGGTTCTTCGAAATGTTTTCTTGAGCTTGGCCGCGATGGGAGCTGCCCTTCCGGTCTATGCCTTTGTGGATCCACCACTTGTTTCGGCGATCGCGCGCGTCTTTTTTACAATTGTTGCCGTTATCGGGTTTGTCATACTCTTTCGCTTGCGCAAGGATAGGCCCGCGGAATCGGCGCTCCTGTTATGGTCCACCGTCGTTATCTGGACGTTTCTGGCAGCCATGGCGGTTTTCTCGAAGAGCAGTGATGCCTTGATTTCACCGGCTCTTCTGCTTGGCCTGATTATTGTTCTCATATTTATGAGCTTTCGCTTTGCCCAGGGCGCGGCCAGTACCGGGTTGCTTTCGAGGCGCCTGTTTCAGGAAGCGGGGCGCCGTGGCTTGGCGCTTGCCGGAGCCCAGCAATATGTCTGGGATTGGCAACCGGAAGATCAGAGGCTGTTTGTAAGTGAGGAACTGGAGCAGGCCTTGGGGCATCATCCGGGAACTCTCGGCCATCCAACGGCGGAGGCCTTGCTTGATCTCATGCATCCCGCCGACCGCGGACCCTATCTCGCAACCGTGGAGAATGCCGAACGCCGTGGGCGCGGGCTTATCAATCAGGAGCTGCGCCTGCGTCGCGGCGACGGAACCTACCGATGGTTTGAGCTTCGCGCCCGTGCCATGGCCGGTTCCGACAACCGCATGGTGCGCAGCATCGGAACGCTGTCCGACATCACAAACGCGAAGCGCACCGAAGAGCGCCTTCTCAACGACGCTGTTTATGACCGGGTAACCGGTCTTCCCAACCGCGCCCTGTTCATGGATCGTCTGAAGCGCGAGAGCACAAAATCCGATTCCGAAAATCTCCATGTCATTCTGGTAGACATTGACCGCTTCAAGACCGTGAATGATGGCTTGGGCCACGAGGCAGGCGACAGTTTGCTGACGGTTCTTGGCCGCCGCATTGAATCACTCCTGGGGCCGGATGATACGGTAGCGCGGCTGCCCGGGGACCAGTTTGCCGTCTTGTTCTCAGGTTCAGACCCCAAGCGCGATATCAAGCGTTTCACCGATGGCGTGCGAATGGCTATCGCCAAGCCGGTTATTGTAAACCAGCAGGAAATCTTCATGACGGCCTGCCTTGGTGCCGCCAGTCTCAGGGAAGGAGGCTCAACCGCCGAGCAGCTCATGAAAGATGCGGCAATCGCCCTTTATGAGGCCAAGCGGCGCGGCAAGGAGATGGTCGAGTTCTTCAAGTCTTCCATGCGCGACAATCGCGGTGAACTCGTGGCCCTTGAAGCGGAATTGCGCCGCGCCCTCGAGCGCAACGAAATTGAAGTGCATTATCAGCCCATTGCCCGGTTGAGTGATATGGACCTGGCGGGGTTTGAAGCTCTGATGCGTTGGCGTCATCCTGTCCTTGGGCTTTTGACCCCGGAAAGTTTTCTGGGTCTTGCCGAGCAGACCGGCATGATCAGGGAAATTGGCCGTTTTGTCTTGAATGAAGCAACACGGCAGCTTGGCATCTGGCAACGAGCCTTTAGGCCCTCGGAGCCGGTTTTCATGGCGGTCAACGTGTCGGCTAGCCAGCTCATGGATGCAGAATTGGTGGCCGACATCAAGGCCGCTGTCATGCGCGAAACAGTTTATCGGCGAACCTTGAAAATTGAAGTGACGGAATCCGCCGTGATGCAGTATCCGGAAAAATCCGCAAGCCTGTTGAATTTGGTCAAGCAGATGGGAGTTGGTTTGGCTTGCGATGACTTCGGCACCGGCTATTCATCGTTGTCAAGCTTGCGCCATTTGCCTTTCGACACATTGAAAGTGGACCGCTCCTTCATTGCGCCCGAATCCGAGCATGAAAAGGCCGCCATCATTCTGCAATCAATTGTTTCCCTAGCCCACGACCTTGGCCTCGCGATCGTTGCCGAAGGCATAGAGGACCAGACGCAGGTTGACCGTCTCGTGGACCTTCAGTGTGACTATGGTCAGGGATATTTCATTGGCCAACCGATGACGGCCAAACAGGTGAGCGAGTCTTTGACCTCCATGCCCTATGTCAAGGGCCATGGCCGTACCGCCATGTCAACCCTGTGGGAGCGCGCCGCCCGTGAGCCTACGCCCGTCGCCGTGAGTGCCGAAGTCACCACCAGCGCCATCGAGAACGCCACCTCTCAGAAAACCGCCGAATTGGACGCGGCAAAAGAAGTTGCTATTGCCATACAGTTGGCAAAGACAGCTGAAAAAGTACCGCCGCCGGGTTCTTCGCCCATGGCGCCCCGTGTTGCAAAAGCTGCTCCCGCGGAATTGCCGGATGCCGCCGCGGCCAAGGACAAACCTGCAAAAAAAGTGAAGAAGAAACCAGCCGCAAAAAAGAAACCGGCGGCCGAGGACAGCCACCCCAAACCATCAAGCGTGGCCTGAGTCAGGCGACAGCATGAGCGGATCAACCCCGATTTTCTTGAGGGCGCGCCCATATTTCCCATCATTGTCCACGCCGAAGATGAGGTCGTCATCGGCCTCGCAATGAAGCCAGCCATTGTGCTGGATTTCGTTTTCAAGCTGACCCGCAACCCAACCCGAGTAGCCCAAAGCCAGCATCACTTTCCCCGGGCCATTGCCCCTGGCGATGGCCTTCAGGATTTCGACGGTGGCGGTCAGGGCAATGCGGTCATTGATAGGGAGGCTGGTATCGTTGGAAATATAGTCGGTGCTGTGCAGCACAAAGCCGCGAAACTGCTCGACCGGACCACCAAAGAGCACAGGCATATTGAGAACCGGCGGGGCCAATCCCCGGACTTCGTCTGGCGAAACGATTTTAAGCTGATCGACAAGATCGGAAAAAAACATCATGGGTGCCGTCTTGTTGACGATGATCCCCATCGCGCCATTCTTGCTGTGGGCGCACATGAAGATGAGAGAACGGTCAAAGCGCGGATCGCCGATGCCCGGCATGGCGATGAGGATTTGGCCTTCAAGATAATTCGAAGCAGTCATAGACTCAATTTATCCGGAATTGGCACTTTAGAAAAGCACGCCATTGTGACAGGAAATTGATTGGGAAATTGGGCTTCCCGGGCCATAATGAGGCCATGAACAGAAGACGTGCTTTACTTGCTTTGGCATGCGCGCCATTTTTTGCGGCACCTGCGCGGAGTGAGGTTCCAAGGCCCTATAAGGTCTCCATGCTCTCAGGCGGGCAGGACGGAGATATGTGGCAGGCTGGCATTCTCGTTGAACTGGAGCCGGATTGGAAAACCTATTGGCGTGTGCCGGGCGATACCGGAATTCCCCCGCAATTTGATTGGACCGGTTCAAAAAACTACGGCGCGATCGCGGTAGGCTATCCCGTCCCCAGCCGCTTTCAGGACGCTGGCGGTGAATCTATCGGTTACCACGATCAGGTTTTGTTTCCCCTGTCCGTGAGGCCTGAGAAGGCGGGCGAAATGGTCCATCTGCAGCTCAATATGTTTTTTGCTGTCTGCAATGAAATTTGCATACCGGCCAAGGTCACAGCCGATTTGCTGCTCAACTCTTCAAACATGAATCCGGTGTTGCAAAATTGGCAACAGCGCGTTCCGCGCGTTGTAGCCATGGGCGAGGCTCCTTTGGTGACCGCGGTTCGCCTTGAAAAGCTCCAGAACAAGCCAATGCTCGCCTTGAGCCTGACCAGGGCGGCCCAGGATATTTTCGTTGAATCGGAGACCACCGCCTATTTTGGAAAGCCCCAATTTGAAATTGCCCCCGGTGAAGCCTGGCTGCCGATTTGGAACCTGAATGAAACTGAAAAACTCCGCGGTATTCCGTTGAAGGTGACGCTCTCATTCGGCGATTCCGGCATTGAACAGAAGCTCGTGATCAACTAAATCAGCACGCGCGTTCTTCTCATTCAGGAATTTCCCATGACAATTGCTATTGGAGACCATCTACCCCAGGTTGAGTTTTTGATGATGACCGGTGACGGCCAGCAGAAGGTTTCAACCGATGTGATATTTGCCGGCCGAAAAGTTGTGCTTTTTGCCATGCCCGGCGCGTTCACCCCCACCTGTAGCAGGAATCATTTGCCGGGCTTTCTGGCCAATGTTGAGGCCATCAAGGCCAAGGGCGTTGACACGCTTGTCTGTGTGACCATGAATGACATCCACGTTGTCAATGCCTGGGCCAAGCATATGGGCACGGAGGGGAAGATCACGATGCTGGCTGATGACAATGGCAAATTCACCAAGGCCGTGGGCCTGAGCAAGTTTTTCCCCGATTCGGGCATGGGCGAACGCTCACGGCGCTATTCCATGATTGTTGAAAATGGCGTGGTGCGTCAGTTGAATGTTGAAGACAAGCCAGGCGTAAATGTTTCGGGTGCGGATACGATACTTGAGCAGTTGTAGTTCAGGGCTTGAATGGCGCCATCGCCGCTCGGGCCAGTTCATCGGCCCGCTCATTTTCGGAATGGCCGGCATGGCCCTTCACCCAATGCCATGAAATATTGTGGGCGGCGATGGCCTTATCGAGACGCTGCCAAAGCTCCACATTCTTCACGGGTTTCTTGTCTGCGGTTTTCCAGCCATTCCTCTTCCATCCGTGAATCCACTTGGTAATGCCGTCCTTGACGTAGGCCGAATCCACATGCATTTCCACTTTGCAAGGCCGCTTGATGCTTTCAAGCGCCATGATTGCACCCATGAGTTCCATGCGGTTATTGGTGGTTTCGGCCTCGCCGCCTGAAAGTTCCTTGCGCGTGCCGTTGTAGGCGAGAGTGGCGCCCCAGCCGCCGGGGCCGGGGTTTCCGGAACACGCCCCATCCGTGTGAATGATAACCTTGTTTGCAGTCATGAGGCGGCTGCTACGGCGCGCAACTCGCGCGGCAATTTAAAGGATACGTTTTCTTCCCGCAGCACTACGTCTTCAACCGCCACGTCGTAATGGGCTCGAAACGCATTGATGATTTCATTCACCAGGATTTCCGGCGCGGATGCGCCAGCGGTTATGCCGATCGTTTTTAAGCCTTGAAGCTGCGTCCAATCCAAATCCGCGGCGCGCTGAACCAGCAGGGCCCGCGCGCATCCATTGTTCTCGCCAACTTCCACTAAGCGTTTTGAATTGGAAGAATTGGGCGCACCCACCACAAGCAACAAATCAATTTTGTCGGCGATGGATTTCACTGCCTCTTGCCGGTTCGTGGTGGCATAGCAAATATCTTCGCGCAACGGCCCGCGAATTGCGGGAAAGCGCCGTTGCAGCGAAACAATGATTTCGCGGGTGTCATCAATCGAAAGGGTTGTCTGTGTGACGTA
>Ga0214473_10008725_pt1 | contig 11980 bp, 12 predicted proteins | sample RVTome_7_FD_203509 | JGI IMG/M metagenome (GOLD analysis project Ga0214473, IMG submission 203509) | Soil microbial communities from uranium-contaminated site in the Upper Colorado River Basin, Wyoming, United States - RVT98D197 | ecosystem: Environmental > Terrestrial > Soil > Contaminated >...
CCGCCACGATCCGGAGATCGAGCTGCACGGGTGTCGTGCCTCCGAGCGGACGGACGGCCCGGTCCTGGAGCACGCGCAGCAGCTTGGCCTGAGTAGCCAGTGGCATATCACCGATTTCATCCAAGAATAAGGTCCCCCCGCTGGCCGCGGCAAAGAGTCCCTCCCGCCTGCGATCAGCTCCCGTAAACGCGCCTTTCTCGTGGCCGAAGAGCTCGGACTCGAGCAGGCTCTCTGGCACCGCCGCGCAGTTGACCGCCACGATTCGCCCACCGCGCCGGGGACTCGCCCAGTGGATCGCCTGCGCGGCGATCTCCTTCCCGGTCCCGCTCTCCCCCAGCAGCAGGACCGAGGCGTCGCTCTCGGCCACGGCTCGGATCTGGTTCACGGCCTCCTGCATGATCCGCGAGCGCCCCAGAATCCGATCGAGGCCTTGCTGCCGCTGTACCTCCGCGCGCAGCCGCTCGTTCTCGCGGCGCAAGCGGTGGTCGTCGAGCGCTCGCCGCACGGCCACGGTGACCTCGGCGAGCTTGAAGGGCTTCGTCAGGTAGTCATAGGCGCCCTCCCGCATGGCCTCGATCGCGGTTTCCAGGGTGCCGAACGCCGTCATCAGGATGACGCGAGGCGCGGGCCGGCACCGGCCGGCGGCGGCGAGCACCTCGAGGCCACCGACCTCGTCCATGACGAGATCCGTGACGACCACATCGAACTCCTGGGATCCGAGCGCCTTCAACGCGGCCCCGCCACCGGTTGCGGCCACCACGGACATGTCTTCGGTCCCGAGATGACGCGCGAGCATGGCGCTCATGTCCGCATCGTCGTCGACGACGAGGACGCGCCGCGTCGTCATGCGAGAGCCTCGTACTCGGGGAGCCAGACCGTGAAGGTCGACCCTTGCCCTGGGCGGCTCTGCGCGAGAATGGTGCCCCCGTGGTCTCGTACGATGTCGCGGCTGATGGCGAGGCCGAGCCCCGTGCCCTGACCCGCGGGCTTGGTCGTGTAGAACGGCTCGAAGACCTGACCTATCGCGTCCGGAGGAATGCCCAGGCCGGTGTCCGCCACCACTACCGAAACACCGGCCCGTCCATCATTCGGGCATGGCCACGCGTTGACGGTGATCTGCCCGTTCGGTGGGGTGGCCTCTACCGCGTTCATCAGGAGGTTGATGAAGACCTGCTGGAGCCGGCCGGGATCCCCGGCCACGTCGCGCAAGTCCTCCGGGATGTTCGTCGTCACGGAGATCCCGCGCTTGCGCACCACGTGCTCCAGCAAGGGCAGCAGCCGGCTGATCAGCACCTCGACGGGCACGCGCTGAACTTCCAGCTTGCCGAGCCGGACCGCGTCGAGAAGTGACCTCACGATGTTCGACACCCGGTCGATCTGGTGGATGATTCGTTCGAGATCCTCGCGGCCCGGATGCTCCGGCGGGAGCGATTGCAACACCATCTCGGCTCGCCCGGAGATGATATTGAGCGGCGTGCCAACCTCGTGCGCGATGCCCGAGGCGAGCTTCCCGGCCACCGCCAGGGTCTCCGAGCGGCGCAACTGCTGCTCGAGGTCCAGCGCGTACTCGCCCTCGGCCACCAATCGCTGACGCGCCTCCTCGAGACGCTCCGTCATGCGGTTGAATGCCTCCGCCAATTCTCCAAGCTCATCGCGCCGTTTCACAGGCAGTGGCGGCCCGCGGCGGCCTTCGCCGAGAGCACGGATGGACTGGGCCAAGTCGGCCAATGGACGAAGCACCTGGCGCTGCAGCACGACGACGATCAACAGGGCCAGCACGACCGTCAATGCCCCGACCCGCAACAACACTTCGCGGATGGCCTGCCGGGCCATGCTTCCGCCGTCGGGTGCGACAAAGGCGATCTCCAGAGCCACCTGCATGGCGGTAGAGCGGCCCCGGCCCACGGGCGCGAAGTACTTGACGGGCAAGACGTACACCCACCAGTTTCTATCGCGGCCAGAGCTCTCGACGACGTCCCCTGTGCCCGTCTCGATCACCCGCGCAACGGCCTCCGAGCTCGGAGGGAGAACCGCCATCCGGGCATTGGACGCGGCGAGAATCCGGCCACCTCGGTCGAAGATGCGAATCCGATCGATCTCCCGCTGCCCGAGCGTCAGGTCGTCGAGAAGGCCGACCAGCTCGGTGGGTTGCCGACCACGCACGGCCAAGGCGTTCTCCACCGCGATCTGTATCGTTCGCGCCATCCCGGTGGCTCGCCCCCGCTCGTCCTCCACCGATGCGCGCGCCTGCTGTTGCACACGGAGCACCCCGTAGATACCGCTCACGAGCAAGAGCGGAAGCATGAGGAGCAAGACCAGGCGGAGTCGAAGCCTCATGGATTGCGCCAATGATAACGCCCCGTTTCACGGCACGCAATTGAGGCGCCGAAGGGCCTCCGGACAACTTGTCGCGGCGACGACAAGTTGTCGTGAGCGGTTCCTCCGTCAATGGACTCTGCCCCTCGCGCAGCCCTCCAACCGCTGAGGATTCCGGCACCTGTGAGGCTCGGCCGAGCCGGGTCGAGTTGGCCCCTGGGTTGCAGCAGCCGATTGAGGGGACGGCTACGCCGAGGCTGCCCGCGCTCATGACGGTTGACCAGGTCGATCAGATCCTCATCTGGGTGCGTTCGCCTTCTGCATCTGGCTGGTTCTGTCCGAGCCGGATGAGCTGAGCCGTGTTCCAGTACGTCCTGCGCCGCCTCCTCGTCGCGGTCCCGATGCTGCTCGGGGCCATGAGCATCGTCTTCTTCGCGATGCGCATCCTCCCGGGCGATCCTCAACCTCGATTCCCTGGAAGACCAGGCTCCCCGAAAAGCGACCCATGTCACGATGTCCAAGCCCGGCCAGCCTGGCCCTGGTGGCCCTCGTCCTGTGCACGCTTCCCGCCCTAGCAACGGCGCAGGCCGTCGGCGAATGGGGCACGGCAACCGTCCAGGAGGGGAAGCTGTGGCTCGACGTCACGGCCGCCCCGCTCGACGCCGTTCTCCGCGCCATCGCCGAGCGGGCGGGTTTCGAGCTGGAGCTGAAGGGAGACCTGAGCATCCCGATCACGGAGCGGTGGGCGCCGGTTCCCCTCGGCGAAGGCTTGCTCCGGCTGGTCCGCGGCAATTCCGCGAGCTTGACCTACGTGAAGCGGGCCGACGGGGGCGAGGTGGTTGAGCGAATGCTGGTCGTCGCGGCGGCGCCGCGGCTACCGCAACTCGCGCAACGCGACCAGCAGCTCGCCACGATCCAGCGCCTGTCCCGCTCCCCCGGCGCGGAGGCGAGGGCAACCCTCTCCGTCGTGCTGAGCAACGACGGCGATCCGTACGTCCGGGGACAGGCGGCGGCGGCCCTGGGAAGACTGGGCGGCCAACCGGCCATTGCCGCGCTCACAGCGGCGCTCGCCGATCCGGCGCCAGAGGTACGCATCCAGGTCGTGCGGGCACTCGCGCAATCGTCGGGGCGGCCCGCCGCGGATATGCTGGCGGAACGACTCGGTGTCGATCCCGATGCCGGAGTGCGTCGCGAGATCACGGGTCTCCTCGCCCGTTTCGGCCCAACACCCAGGGCCCAGGCCGCGCTCGAAGCCGCGCGGACCGACGGCGATCCGGCGGTGCGTCGCGCCGCGGCGGCCATTCTGGGCCGGTGGACGCCGGTTGCCAGGTGACCGGGCCGGGTCCCACTGGTCAGGCACGTCGATCCAGAACACGCCCGGGGGGCTTCGCGCCCACGAGCTTGAGCCCTGGGGTCCTGCAAGTATCGTCGGCGACGGGCCCGCTGAGGAGATAGGCGATGTCCAGCCTATCCGTCGCACAGATCGCGCTACGGCTCGTCTGAGCCGACGTCGGGTATCTCGACCCGGGCGGCGTCAATCCCTCCCGACTGGCTCGCGCGCGCGATCACGACGACGAAGGTCCCGATGGGCCAGCGGTAGATGTTGGTCGACTGTTCGCGCCATCGCCACGGGTCCGCGGGGTCTCGCGAGACGCGCACGACGCTGGCATTCTGAATCCTGATTTCCACGAGCTCGCCTCGCCCGTTCGGCCCTGTCTCCTCGATCACAAGCACCCCGTCCGACGGGCGCAGAGATTGGAGACGGCCTGCGTGGCGGACGACGCCCTCTGGCTCGGCGAGTGTCGCCAGGACCGCCACGATGAAGAAGGCTCCAGCATACCTAGAACAGCCCCGGAGCAACGACCATCGGCACCAGACGCCCAAAGGGACTCGGAAGACGTTGCCCAGCCTCGTGCCTCCCTGGTCCGCCATGTGCGCTACCGCTAATGCAACGAGCGGACCAGCAGCCGATGTGGGTGCCGGTTACCGTAAGCCTTGGGAGATCCTCCGCCTTCGCCTGGTTGAAGCGAGACGTCTGGCCGCGTTGCTGTGGGTGAGCACGACAACTTGTCGCTTCAGCGACAGCCTGTCATCGACGGATGAGTCGCCGCCCTCGTTACACACTCGGCCAGCCACCGGCCTTGGCCGTACGCCCTCGCTTCCTCGGTGTCGCGAGGTGCTCCGGCGCTTGGAGCTGGCGCTGCAGGAAACGGCGGCGGCCCTCGGCCGGTAGTCGCTACGCGGCTCAGGAGGGGGCGCAATAGCGCGGACTAGGGGCGCGCCGCCCGCGCGCGCGGATGACGCGCCTCGATGGGCGTGGTCTCGAGCAGATCGATGAAGGCGCGCGCGGTCGCGCTCAGCGTCCGCGCCTCATTGTGGATGACGTGGAAATGCCGGCGGATCCGGAGGCCCGTGAGCCGGAGGGCGGCGAGCCGACCGCTGGCGACGTCGCCCCGCACCGCGTGAACCGACACGAGCGCGATCCCGAGGCCGGCCATCACGGCCTGCTTGATGGCCTCCGTGTGGCCGAGCTCCATCGAGGCCGCAACCCGAATGCCGCTCTGGTGAAGCGCCCGTTCGGTGACCTGCCGCGTGGCCGAGCCTTCCTCGCGCACGAGGAGGCGCTGGTCCGCGAGCAGGGCCGGCGCGACCTCTCGCCGGCGGGCCCAGCGGTGGCCCGGCGGGACGATCAGGACCAGCTCGTCGAGCAGCCCGGCGGCGAGGCACTCCTCCCCGTGGTGGAGGGCGTGGCCGCCCACGACTCCCAGGTCGAGCTCGTTCGCGCGGATCCGCGCCTCGATGATGGCGGAGTTCGCGAGCTGAAGGCTGAGGGTGATCCCGGGATAGCGCGCCTGGAAGGCGGCGATGACGGCGGGCAGCACGTAGATCCCCGGGGTCGTGCTGGCGCCGACGAGGAGAGACCCCCGCTTGAGGCCACCGAGCTCCCCGATGGTCTCGCGCGCGCTCGCGAGCGTGGCGAAGAGGCGGAGGGCGTGGTCCTCGATGATCCGTCCCGCCTCGGTCAGGGACACGCTCCGGCCCAGGCGATCGAACACGCGCGCGCCCAGCGCCCGCTCCAGCTCGGCGACGTGCTGGGACAGCGCCGGCTGGCTCAGGTGGAGCGCCTCGGCCGCCCGCCGGAAGCTCTTCGCGCGCGCCACCGCCAGGAAGACCTCGAACTGCCGGAGGGTGAGCTGCTGCATAAGCTGACTCTTATCGGAGAGATAAGAACACCGTATTGGACCTTATACAAGCTCGTCCGGTAGTGTCGGGAGCGGACCGAGACTCGGCAAAGGAGGGACCGCGATGATCTTCCGGCAATTCCTCGCTCCCAGGACCGGCTGCGCCAGCTATCTCTTCGGCTGAGGGGGCGCAGCCCGCTGCGCTGTGGTGGATCCACAGCCCGAGATCGAGCCCTACCTCGAGGCGGCCGCGCAGAAGGGAATGCGGGTCACGCACATCTTCGAGACCCACGTCCAGGCCGACCACCTCTCCGGAGCCCGCCGCCTCGCCGCCGCCACCGGGGCGCCGGTGTTCTTCCACGAGTCGGCCGGCGTCCGCTTCCCGCACGTGGCCGTGGAGGACGGCGAGGAGCACGAGATGGGGAATGTGCGAATGACCGTCCTCCACACACCGGGCCATACGCCGGAGAGCGTGTCGATCCTCGTCGCGGATCACAGCCGCGCCGTGGAGCCCTGGTTCGTCCTCACCGGGGACACGCTCTTCTCCGGGGGCGTGGGCCGGCCGGATCTCCTCGGCGCCGGCGCCGAGACGGCGCTGGCCGAGCAGCTCTACGACAGCCTCTTCGGGAAGCTCCTCGTGCTCCCCGACCACATCGAGGTCTATCCGGCCCACTTCGGCGGCGCCGCCTGCGGCAAGGGCCTGAGCGGCAAGCCCGGCTCGACCATCGGCTTCGAGCGCCGGTTCAACCCCGCGCTGCAGCTCGCATCGAAGGGCGACTTCGTTCGCTTCGTGCTGGCGGATCTGCCCGCCCAGCCCGAAGCCTTCGCCGAGAACCGCCGCAGGAACCTCGGCGAAGAGTGAGCGGGTGACGGGTCTCCGGCTCGGCCTGCGGGAAAACCTCCCGCAGTTCGTGCTCCTCGTCTTCCTCAATGCCTTCGTCGGGGCGATGGTGGGCCTGGAGCGGACCATCCTCCCGCTGCTCGGCGAGCAGGAGTTCGGCCTCAGCTCGAAGACCGCCATCACGTCCTTCATCGTGAGCTTCGGCGTCACCAAGGCGATCCTGAACCTGGTCGCCGCCAGGGTTTCCGACCGGATCGGAAGGAAGCCCGTCCTCGTCGCGGGATGGCTCTTCGCCCTGCCCGTCCCGTTCCTGCTGATCTACGCGCCCGCCTGGTGGTGGATCGATCTCGCGAACGTCCTCCTGGGCATCAACCAGGCCATGGCGTGGTCGATGACGGTGATCATGAAGATCGATCTCGTCGGCCCGAAGCGCCGGGGCCTCGCCCTCGGGCTGAACGAGTTCGCCGGCTACTTCGCGGTGGGCGCGATGTCGTGGGTCACGGGATACATCGCCGCCCACTCCGCGCTCAGGCCGCAGCCGTTCTATCCCGGCATCGGGATCGCCGTGGTCGGCCTCGCCCTCTCGGTCCTCTTCGTCAGGGAGACACGGCCGCACGCTCACCTCGAGGCCGCGGCCGCTCCCCAGGCGCCGAGCGCGTCTGCCCCGACGCTCGGCCACGTCTTCTTCATGACCAGCATCGGCAATGCCAGCCTCTTCGCCGCCTGCCAGGCCGGCCTCGTCAACAATCTGAACGACGGGATGTCGTGGGGCATCTACCCGCTCTTCTTCGCGGCATACGGCCTCGGGGTGGAGAGCATCGGAGTGATCAAGGCCGTCTATCCCACCGTGTGGGGGCTGCTCCAGATCGTCACGGGCCCGCTGTCCGACCGCCTCGGCCGGCACGGGCTGATCGCCGGGGGCATGGTCGTGCAGGCGGCCGGGATCTGGCTCACCGTGCTCGTCCCCGCGTATCCCGCGTGGCTCGCCGGCGCCGGCCTCCAGGGCCTGGGCACGGCGATGGTCTATCCCACGCTGCTCGCGGCCATCACGGATCACACCCATCCGGCCTGGCGGGCGTCGAGCCTCGGTGTGTATCGCTTCTGGCGGGACCTCGGCTATGCGGTGGGCGCTCTCCTCGCCGGCGCCGTCGCGGATCTCGTCGGGCTCGGCGCGGCGATCCATCTCGTCGCGGCCCTGACGCTCGTATCGGGGCTGGTGGTCGCGAGGCTGATGGAGCGGCCCCGCCCGGTCATCGCCGCCTCGACACCATGACCGCCGCGCGCGCCGTGTCGACCGATCAATGGACGATCAATGGGCGTGCGTCAACCTCTCGCCCCGGGCCATGGCGAGGTGATGCGGCCCGTGATGGGCCCCCACCGTGAGCAGCCCGATGAAGCCGAGGCGCTGCAGCCGCGTCACGGCCTTGGCGTCGCCAGCCGTCTTCGCCGTCACCGTCAGCCGCACCCCGCCGGGGATCAGCTCGGTCCTGGCCGCGAACGAAGGCATCTGATCGAGCTCGGCGGCGTGGGGCACGACCATCGCGCGGATCGCTTGTTCGGTCCGACCGGTGCCGGTGACGTCCATCACGAGCCCGCCGGGCACCGGTGTCTGCGTGACCTGCGACCGAAGCACGACCTCGTTCATGTCGATCAGGTGCTGCCGGAGCCGCTCCAGATCGACCTTGCCCCAATCAGTCGCGGGATCCGCGTCGAGCATCCGGACGACCTCGGCGATGGCCCCGAAGGCATCCTGCCCGGGCATGGCGGGCGCGCCGCTTGCGCCCGGCCCGGGCTCCGTGTGCGGCATGCCATGCATCGCGCCGTGGGACATGGGCATCTGGCCGCCGTGCATCGGCGGATGCTGCATGGGCGGGCTCTGGGCAAGGACGGTGTGCGCCACGAGCGCGGCGCCGAGCGCGACGCCCAGCGTGATCAGCAGGACTCTGCACATGGTCTCCTCCTGGGTGGGGAACTGTGGGCCCAGTATGAAGAGCGCCGGGCCGTGAAGTAAATGACCTAAGTCACACCGCCGTCTCGCCGCGGGGCGCTCGACGCCTCGCCGCGAGCCAGGGCCGCCAGCCCGGCCGGGTCGCGAACACGACGCGCGCGCGATGAGCCTTGAGCAAGTCGGCGTTCGTCATGCTGGGCCGGGAGCCTGGTATTCGCGCCGTGGTGGACTCGGGTCGCCGAGGTGAGGGTAGCGCAAAGAGGACGCGGGGAGCCGGGAAATTCGTCGCCCCGTGCGCCGTGGACGCGCGGGCTCTGCCCACAGCTCTGAGGGCCGTTGGCGCCACTTGACTCTCCCCTCGAGGGGAGGCTTTACCATGGTGCCAGGGAGGGCGCCCCAATGATTTCCGCCATCGCGGGAAAGGCTCGGATGCATGCAGTGGCGGCTCCGACGTCCGTGTCTCGATCGCCCGCCGATGGGGTGGGCGGGCCGCCGGCGAGATTGATGACGATCGGCGAGGTTGCCCGCCGCTCGGGCTTCACCATCAAGGCGCTGCGCTTCTACGAGCGCCGAGGCCTGCTGCCGCCCTCCGGTCGAACCCCGGGCCGGTATCGGCTCTACGGCGAGGCGGACCTTCACCGGCTCGAGTTCATCCGTCAGGCGAAGGCACTCGGCCTCACGCTCCAAGCGATCCGCGAGCTCGTCGTGTCCACCCGGACCCAGCCGCGAGGCACGACCCGCTCGCGGTTGCTCCGTATCCTTGCCGAGCGCATCGCCCAGACCGGGCGCCAGATCGCGACGCTGACTCGACTCCAGCAGGAGCTCGAGCGGCGCCGGCGGACCCTGGCGCGGCGGCGCGGGGGCCATCGCGCCCATTGCACGTGCCTGGACGAGCGCGGGAGCGCGGGCGTGGCGCCTCGAGCGCACAACGGCGGCGCCGCGGGGAGCCGATGGCGCCCGGCCACCCGCCGCCGCGATGAATGACCGGCCGGCGGCCACGCCGTCGCGGGTGCCGGTCGCGGTGCTCGCCGCCAGCTTCCTGTTCAACCTGGGCCAGGGCGTGCTTCGCCCCTCCCTGCCCCTCTATCTCCAGCAGGTCTTCGCCGCCAACTACCGGATGGTGACGTTGATCCCGGTGGTCTTCGGCGCGGGGAAATGGGTCGCCAGCCTGCCGACGGGATACCTGCTGGACCGCGTGGGGCGGCGGCGCCTGATGGTGACGGGCCTCCTCCTCATCGCCGCCTGCGATATCGCCTCGGCGATGACCGGGAGCTATGACCTCTTCCTGGGCTTTCGCGCCCTTGCCGGCACCGGCTGGGCGATCTTCGGGACGGTCGCGATCACCACGATGATCGACCATCCCGGAGCCCGGCGCCGCGGCCAGGCGATCAGCCTCCTGCTGATGAGCGAGACGCTCGGGCTCCTGCTGGGAAGCGCCGTGGGAGGCTCGCTCTATCAGCGCGTGGGGGCGACGAGCCCATTTGTCTTCGAGGCGGCCTCCATGGTGGGCGCCGCTCTCGTCGTGGGGTCGTGGCCGCCTGCGGCGGTCGAGCACCGTGGTGCGCCGCCAGTCGCCGTCGACTGGCGCCTCCTGCGGGGTGTCCTCCGCGTGCCCGGCGTGCTCCTGATGAGCGCGACCAGCGCGGCATTGACGGGGATCCAGACCGGGGTGATCGTCTTCCTCTATCCGCTCTATCTGCTCGACCAGGGAGGCTTGCGCCCGGAAACCGTCGGGTACCTCGTCAGCCTCGGCGCGCTGGGGCGGCTCCTGGCGCTCTGGCTCGGGGGCAGCGCGTCGGACCGGTGGGGCCGGCTGCCGGTGCTGGTCCCCGGGCTCCTGGGCTATGGCGCGGTGCTGGCAAGCCTCACGCTCATCACCCACCCCATGCCACTCGGCCTCTGGAGCCTCATGATCGGCGCCGGCGCGGGCTTCGTGGCGAGCCTCCCGACCGCCATCATCGGGGACCGGGTGGCCCCACCGCTTCAGGGGATCGCGATCGGCTGGCTGCGCACGGCGACGGATGGCGGGATGCTCCTGGGGCCCCTGGTGATGGGGGCGCTGGCGGACGCGGCGGACCTCGCCGCCCCATTTCTCCTCGCGGGGGCGCTCCTGGGCGCGCTCGCATGGCGATGCCGTCGCCACGCCCTCCGGACGACACCCTGAGCGCGCACGCGCCATGGGCAAACGCATCCTCGTCATCACGGCGCACCCCGACGACGCCGACGTCCATGCGGGCGGGAGCATCGCCCGGTGGCTCGACGAAGGGGACGAGGTCCACTCGGTCATCCTCACGCGCGGGGACAAGGGCCACGATGACCCGAGCATGACGCCGGAGGGGGTCGCGGCCTTGCGCGAGGCCGAGCAGCGGACCGCGGCCGAGATCCTGGGCTCGCCGCGGCTGACGTTCCTCGCCTACGGGGACGGCGAAATGACCTGGGCGGGACCGAGGCTCGCCGAGGAGGCGACACGGCTGGTCCGGGAGGCGCGGCCGGACGTCGTCCTCACCCACGATCCCTACACGGGAGCGCCCGGCTATCGGCAGTTCCAGCTCCACCCCGACCACCGGGCCGTCGGCCTCGCGGTCATCGACGCGGTGTACTTCCGGGCGCCGAGCCCGCTCCACTACCCGGCGCACGCGGCCGCGGGGCTCGCGCCCCACAGTGTCGGCGAGATGCTCTTGATGATGGGCGACCACGCCGACCACGTGATCGACATCACCGCGACCTTCGGCCGGAAGGTGCGCGCGGTGCGCGCGCACGCGAGCCAGTTCGGAAAGCACCCGGACCTCGAGGGGTTCCTTCGCCGCTGGGCCGAGCGCGTCGGCGAGGCCTTCCGCGTCCCGCTCGGCGAAGGCTTCAAGCGCCTCCCGCGGTCGTGATCGGGCACCCTCTCTATCGATGTCCGATATCGATAACGCGTAGTATACTTTCGGGCGATGCGTCGCGACTTCTTCCTCGGCTTCATCAAGATCCACATCCTCCATCACGCGGCGGGGGCGCCCCTGTACGGTCTGTCGCTCATCGAGGAGCTCCGCCATCACGGGTACTCGCTGAGCCCGGGCACCGTGTATCCGATCCTCCACAGCCTCACGGAGGCGGGCTACCTCCTCCGGGAGGAGCGCGTCGTGGGCGGCAAGGTGCGCAAGTACTACTCGATCACGCGGGCCGGCCGGCGCGCCCTCGCCGAGAGCCGCCGTCAGATCGTCGAGCTGGTGCAAGAAGTCGTGGAGCAGCAACCCCGCGCATCACGGCCTCGCGCACGGGGGACGCCGCCGCGACCGTCCGGCACCGACCAGCGCTCGAGGGGGAGACGCGTCACACGATGAGACCGCCCGAGGACGTGAAGGACCATCCGGCCCGGCCACGCTCACCCGCCGCGGCCGCCCTCGAGGTGCTCGCGGCGGCGACTCGATTGGGGCTGACGTCGTTCGGCGGGCCGGTCGCGCACCTCGGCTACTTCCGGGAGGAGTACGTGGTCCGGCGACGGTGGGTGGACGAGCGGACCTACGGCGATCTCGTCGCGCTCTGCCAGTTCTTGCCGGGGCCGGCGAGCAGCCAGGTCGGCATCGGCCTCGGGATATTCCGCGCCGGACTGCTCGGGGGACTGGCCGCATGGGTTGGATTCACGCTCCCGTCGGCCATCGCGCTCCTCGCCTTCGCCGTCGGCGTTCGCGGACTGGACCTCTCCGGGGC
>Ga0214473_10008726_pt1 | contig 11980 bp, 9 predicted proteins | sample RVTome_7_FD_203509 | JGI IMG/M metagenome (GOLD analysis project Ga0214473, IMG submission 203509) | Soil microbial communities from uranium-contaminated site in the Upper Colorado River Basin, Wyoming, United States - RVT98D197 | ecosystem: Environmental > Terrestrial > Soil > Contaminated >...
TTTAAATCTTTCTTGTAAGCCGCGAATTTCGAATAAGGCACTATCTGAAAGCAAACCTTCTTCAATATTTTTCATTTGGTCATGGGTCAACTGGTACGTATATATCAATTCAGAAAACCCAGTTATCGGACCTTCCCGTCGGAGAAGTTTGAAGGCTTGGTAATATGAAGGGTTAAAGGTGTAATCTTGGATTCTATCTGAAGCTATTAATTCTATCGCCCGATTTAATTCTGTGAGAGGAGTATTTTTGTTATGTTCCATTATTGAATCCGTACCAAAAAACTTATCTACGACTATCTCAGAGGGTAGGGACACGTCGGCAATTTCCAGAGTAAGATTTCCGCGAAAATAAGTTCGCTCGATGCCCGTTGGCACAATAGGGGGCTCTTTTGTAATGCTAAATTCCAAAAATGACATAGTTGAATTTTTTATTTTTTACCGTCGAGACGGCCAACCGGTTTTACCCCCTTAAAAGAGCCATTTAGAAATTGGGTTACCAGCCGGTCTACTTTTTCCCTATATAACCAGGCGTTAGCGGAACTGAGTATTAACGTTGATATATATAATGAGTTTCCGGAAATTAGACATATATCTTCAGGGGTAGGATTAATTCCCTTTTTTATGGTCTGGACAACCAAAATAATATCATTACGATATGGCAACCGACTTCTCTCTTGCATGCTTTTTCCGCGCAGTGGCTAATTTTACTCCCAAGCTAATTTGAAGACAAATTTTTAGGCCTGGTTTGCGGCTTCTTTATAAGCTGAGTAGAGGTGGTTTGTAGTTTGCTTAGCCAAATCTTTTTCTGGGATTATAGCCTTGATTACATCGAATCCATGAAGACCAATTATGAATTTCGCGAAAGAAGGCCGTCTACCCATTACATCTTGTCTGGCTTTCGCCCAAGTTAAAGCAATTTCACTAGGGGTCATTTGTTGACTTGCTATCCTTCTAAGAAAAGTCCGACTGACTTCACTGAGAGGATCGGGAATAAGTAAATCCCGCTCTTGTAGATGGCCGATTAACTCTTCAAAGGAGGGCAAACTTAGAGACGTTTCCATCACGCGAGCCCCTTTTGTTTCAAGCATGAAATGTATTATATCAAAAATTTAATTAGAAGCTAATTTGAAGACAACTCTAGTCGGAAACGGAGACTCTGTATTTTTTACTTTGCCAAATTCCCCAGATGAAAATTGCTAAGAGAGCCGCAATTGCCACTTTTGCTCCCTGGCTGCCGTGGTATTGTACGATAACCGGTGCGGCAATAAGGCTTATAAGGTTTACTACTTTAATCATCGGGTTAAGGGCTGGCCCTGCGGTATCTTTTAAGGGGTCCCCTACCGTATCTCCCTCAACGGAAGCTTTATGGGCATCTGACCCTTTGCCTCCCAGGTGCCCGTCCTCAATGAATTTCTTGGCATTATCCAAGGCTCCTCCTGCAACCGACATGTAGACTGCTAAAAGTTGTCCGGTTAGTATTACCCCCGCAAGAAATGCCCCCAATGCCTCAACTTCGAATATCAACCCCACAAGAAGCGGGAGTGAAACCGAAATAGCAACTAAGCTTATCAAATCCTTTTGAGCCGCAGCGGTTGTGATACTCACCACCTTTTCGTATTCGGGAGTTTTGGTCCCTTCCATTACTCCAGGAACTTTAAACTGCTTCCTTACTTCTTCAACCACCTTATTGGCGGCTCTTGCAACAGCCTTAATAGCAATAGCCGCAAAAAGAAAAGGTAGAGCTCCTCCTAGCAAAAATCCAATTGCCGTAGGAAGAGAAGAAATTCTTATCGATTCTAAGACCTCAATCCCAATTCTTGCTTGGACTATTCCTACGTCGGTTATGAATGAAAAGAAAAGAGCGGTTGCCGCAATAACCGCGGAAGCAATTGCCAGCTGCTTTGTTATTGCCTTGGTGGTATTTCCCACAGAGTCCAAATCCGCCATTATTTTCGATGCGCTTTGGGGTACCCCGGACATTTCCCCTATCCCATTCGCGTTATCCACAATGGGTCCGAATGCATCCATTGCCACATTATTTCCGGTAAGGGACAGCATTCCGATTCCTATCATTGCTACTCCATAAAGCATGTAAATAGGAGGCATTCCCCAGTAAATAAGCAGGCTCGAGGCAAGCGCCGCACAAATTACAAATACACTCCAAACCGAAGATTCCATCCCGACCCCGAGGCCCGAAAGTATTGTTGTTGCACTTCCGGTTTTGGTTGACTCAGCAATCTCTAAAACGGGCCTTTTTTTGTAAGACGTAAAGTACGAGGTGAGTGGATTAAATGCGACAGCAAGAGCAATTCCTACTGCATTAAGAAGCGCCAGTTTCCACTCCCCTGCATAAAACATTGCAAAGGCAAATGCGGAAAGAATGGTGAATATGCTTGAGAGTTCATAGCTTCTAAACATTGCTTCTTCCGCGTCCTTGGCACGAAGTAATTTAACAGGGAACTTTTCCCATATAGGGACTGCAAGGGTTCCGATAATTGAGGAAACAACCCCAATTGCGCGTACTACGAGTGGGTAAACAATCCAGAAACTCTGTCCGGTTAAATGATATAGAACAAGGCCCAAAATTAGAGAGGAGACAATCGTTACCTCGTAAGATTCAAAAATATCAGCCGCCATTCCTGCACAGTCGCCTACGTTATCCCCTACAAGGTCGGCAACAACTCCTGCGTTTCTCGGGTCATCCTCTGGGAGATTTTTCTCTATTTTCCCTACTAAATCCGCTCCCATGTCGGCGGCTTTGGTATAAATCCCTCCCCCGATTCTCATAAAAAGGGCAACGAGCGTTCCTCCAAATCCAAAACCCAAAAGCGCATCCGGTGCGGCTTTCCCAAATAGCATAAAAATCACGGTTCCTCCTAGAAGGCCGAGGCCGTCGGTAAGCATTCCGGTGAAAGTCCCTGCCCGATACGCCGTGGTTAAAGCACCGTTATAGTCCCCCTTTACCGCTTTGGCGGTAACCCTTACATTGCCCTCAATTGCAACGCGCATTCCGAGTTGTCCGACTAGAGTCGAAAATGAAGCACCCACAATAAAGGCGATAGTTCGGCCCAAAGCGACTATCAAAGTTGCGTTATCGCCGAATCTGGCGACTGCTTCGGCAGAGGGCGGGACAACATATACACTTAAAAAAAGTATTACGATTAGAGCAAGAAGGACTAGCGTAATTGTTTTCAGTTGTTTTCTAAGATATCCCTCGGCTCCCCGCTTTATAGCTTTCCAAACGGTTTGCATTTTCTCAGTTCCTTTATCTTCGGATGAAGTTTTTCTCCAAAGCCAGAGGGCATAAATGAGAGCCGATAAAGCAACACCGATTACTCCCCAGAGCATCGTTTGTTCAAGTGCTGAAAGTTCGTTCATTGGCGTCAAAATCGACTCGCCTAGCGGGTCTCTAGCTTATTCTAAAAAGAGTTATAAGCTTTTGCAAGAATTATTTTTACACCGCTGGGGGATGAGGAGCTCTTTTGAGGAAAGATCTGAATTAGTTGCCCCTTTTTATGCCTTTGATTAGATTTTGGCCAACTTTTCGTAACGCTTCGTCTCGAGGATGCTTGACCCAGTAGGTCTCAACCGCCTGCTCGCCATCAGAACTTAATTGTAGAAGCGTTCGGACTACTTTCAAAACCGCCCTTTTGACACCCTTATCTCCCTTTTCGTAAAGATTTCGGAGTAAAAGAAAAGTGCTGTCCCCTACTCTTTGTTTTTCGCCTTTTCCGGTTTTCCTTCCGATAAAAGCCGCAACGTTTTCATTTCCCAAAAGCATAAGGCTGATAAGTCTGTTTGAGCCGTCCAGAAGAAGGATTTTATCTTCCTTTTGCCTAAGAAGTATTTTAGGGTAGAAAACATCTCTATTTGTGGGCCTGAATTGGTCCAGTTTTTGCGGGTCGTCGTGCGGGTGCTCATTAAAATATTTTTTAAGATAATTCCGAAACTTTATCGGGGATCTCTCAATTTCGGTCGAGTGGGTTATTAAATTTATTTCAGGACTCATTCCAGTAAGTGTTAAATCGGAAATTGCCCAGAGTTCCTCGCTCCATGAGTATCCGGCATTTCCAACAAAGCGGAACACGTAGTTTAGCCTGTAAGCGAAAGAAAGCGCCTCAAAAAGTCTCCAGAATTCTAAATCATCCATGGAGTCGATATGGCCGTCAATTGCTGCTCTAAAATCTTTGGATCCCGGAAATACTCTTCCTAGTTCACCCTTAAGGTAGTATTTTCCAACTTCGATCGGAGAAATTTGGGCCCTTATTATTTTTTCCGGTGAAGGCGGGGTGGGGACCTTTTGCTCTTTCATCGGGGGATTAGATATCTAAGGTTGCCATCTTGGCGTGGGTTTGGATAAATTTCTTTCTTGGTGGAACCTCTTCTCCCATAAGCATAGTAAAAAGCCTATCGGCAGCTTCAACGTCTTCTATCATGATTTGTTTTATGGTTCTTGTCGCCGGATTCATTGTAGTTTCCCAAAGTTGGTCGGGGTTCATTTCCCCCAGCCCTTTGTATCTTTGCACGGTGACTTTTCCATTTCCGGCCTTTTTGATAAAAGTTTCTCTTTCTTCTTCTGAGTAGGCGTAGTTGATCTCTTTGCCTGCAGCAACCCTAAAAAGAGGTGGAAGTGCGAGATAAAGATACCCCCTGGTGATTATTTCGGGCATATGTCTATAAAAGAAAGTAAGAAGCAGGGTTTCAATGTGTTCTCCATCAACATCGGCATCGGTCATTATAATTATTCTTCGGTATCTGACTTTTTCGTAGTTTAGGGAATCCCCTATTCCCGAACCTAAAGCAATTATCAGATCTCTTATCTCTTCAAACTTAACTATTTTATCTAGTTGGGCCCTTTCGGTATTTAAAATCTTTCCACCCAAAGGCAAAATTGCTTGGAACTTTCGGTCTCTTCCTTGCTTCGCTGAGCCCCCCGCGGAGTCGCCTTCCACTATGTAAAGTTCTGAAGATTCAGGATCAGTACTTTGGCAATCGGCAAGTTTCCCCGGAAGCGTGGCTCCTTCTAGGGCTCCTTTTCGAAGGACGGCTTCTTTGGCAGCCCGAGCGGCGAGCCTTGCCTGGGCGGCTAATAGAATTTTTCCGATAATTTTGCGAGCCTCTGGAGGGTGTTCTTCGAAGTAGGTATCCAAGCCCTCTTTGACTACTGTTTGCACAACCCCCTGGACCTCGGGGTTATTGAGCTTTGCTTTTGTTTGGGATTCAAACTGAAGAGCCTCAGAAGGCATTTTAATGTATACGCAGGCCGAAAGACCCTCTTTCATATCATCGCCGGCTAGAATATTTTTGTCTTCTTTGCCGTTTCCGTTCGTCTCAAGACGCTTCGCGTAGTCAGAAATAGCTCGGGTCAGAGCCATTCGAAAGCCGGTAACGTGTGTTCCTCCGTCGATTGTATTTATGCCGTTTACAAATCCCTTAACGTTTTCAACATATGTATCGGTGTATTGGATAGCCACTTCGCAGGAAATGCCATTTTCTTCTTTGCCGAAATAAATTACTTCCGAGATGGCTGTTTTGCCCCGGTTTGAATGCGCAACTAATGATTTTATTCCACCCTCGAAGTAGAAATTGGCCTCTTCTCCGTCTCTTTCGTCGAGAAGATTAAAATATAATCCCGCCACCAGGTATGCCCTGTCCCTGAGTAGACTTTTCATTTTTGCATTTTCAAACCCGATGTCTCCGAAAATATCTTTGTCCGGATAGAAGGTTGTAATCGTTCCGGTTTTGCCGTCGCCTATTTTTACATTCCAACTTGCAGGAAGCCATTCGTCGAGTTGTTTTTGGGTTGCTGCCTCTACTTTCTTTTCCGGTTTACCCTTTTTGTATTCCTGATAGTATGCCTTTGAGTCTCGAAGAACGATAACTCTGAAAAACGAAGAAAGGGCGTTTACGACAGAGGCCCCAACCCCGTGTAGCCCTCCCGAAACCTTATAAGCTCCCCCACCAAACTTTCCTCCCGCATGCAATTTGGTCATAGTAAGCTCCAAAGCCGAAACTCCGGATTTGTGCTTATCTACCGGAATTCCACGTCCGTCGTCGCGTACGGTTGCGGAGCCGTCCTTATTGATTCTCACCCAAACATTTTTGGCAACTCCGGCAAAGCTCTCATCGACGGAGTTATCTACAATTTCCCGCAAGCACTCATGGAGCCCTCTTGTGTCGGTGGAGCCTATATACATTCCCGGCCTTTTTCTGACCGGTTCAAGACCTTCAAGAAGCTGAATTTGGCTGGCAGTATATGCTTTTTCGGCCATTAAAAACCCCCCAAAAAGGTTATTTTCACTCTCTAATTATACCCAAAATTCCACCCTTAAACAAGGCTGGAAACGAGGTTTGTGAGTTGAATTGTCACATTTCCGTTTCCTTCCAGGGCTTTTTTGCAAAAAGTAGCCTCCCTTATGGTCCTACTATATATAGTGTATGTGTTTTCAGTTTTTAGCATCAGGCCATGGCAACCTATGATGAGCTCCGTTACGAAAGCCAAGGCCGCATCCCTGTCTTTTATCTCGGAAATATGTGCTAGTTTTTCTCCGATCCCTGCTTCCAGAAAATTTTTGGCAGAGTCTATAACGCTATCCTCAGCTCTGTTTCCCGCGCTTCTAACAATTACTTGACACCTGGATACGATAGTGGGAAGTACCGCCCCAATACTTTCGGCAGTAAGAATATAATAAAGCCCTTCTTGAGGCTCCTCGAGGTTTTTCAAAAAAGCATTCATGGCCTCGCCGGTAGCTTTATCAACTCCGCTAGCGTAAATCGCCGTGGGATTTTCCAGCGAAAGACTTACAAAAGAGCCCAGTTGCCTTACGTCTTCTATCTTAGAAAGCGGAAACTCCAACAGGCTCACCTTAAGACTTTTTGCAAGAATGTCCGCCTCCCTTCTGGTTGACAGATCATCTCCAACTATTAGATATGCGTGCATACGAAAAGATTGTAAGGGCTGAAGGCTAAAAGTGCAAAGCACAAAAACCGAAAGTGTCAAAACTCATGGCTACGGGGTTGATAGTTAACGCCTCATCCTGCATAATGTGATAGAAATTTGATTCTTATTTAAATGGTTATGGCTGCCCAAACTCCAGCTTCCCCCATCGATGGCGGGGGTGTAAAAAATCTTGCGGATCTCTTGGTTGCCCAAGGGGCTTTAACTGAGGAAAGAGCAAAGCAGGTAAAACTAGCTGAAATCCAGTATGGAAAAAGCCAGGAAGAGATTTTGAAGGAACAGAATATGGTTCCCGAAGAAGCTCTGGTTAAAGCTAAGGCCGCATTGTATAACGTGCCTTATATAGACCTTGGTACTCTTCCGTCCTCCCCTGAGGCTTTAAGTGTTCTACCGCAGGAAGTTGCGGAGAAATTCGGAGTTTATCCGATTTCCATCGACGGACCAAGTCATACCTTGAATCTGGCGATGAGCGACCCTTTGGATTTAACGGCCATCGAATTTATCGAGCAAAAAACGGGATATAGGATAAAACCTCAAGCAGCCCTTCCTTCAAAAATAAAAGAATATCTTGAGAGTCGATACTCAACCTCTTTAGCCCAAGAGGTAACAGAGGCCCTTAAGGAGGTTTCAGATGAGGGGTCAAAAATAAGATTCGAAACGACTCGAACGGGAGTTATCAGAGAGGAAAGGATAGCGGAGATTGTCTCTCGAATTTTGGAATTTGCCATCAAATCTCGCTCTTCGGACGTACACATAGAGCCCCAGGAAAAATCCACCCGTGTACGTTACAGGGTAGACGGTATTTTGCAGGAAAAGCTGACGATTCCCAAGAATTTGCATGATGCACTTACCTCCAGAATAAAAATTCTTTCGGGACTTAAAATTGATGAAAAAAGGATCCCTCAAGACGGAAGATTTAACTTTAAAGCCGAAGGTGAAGAGGTAGATCTTAGAGTTTCCACTCTTCCTACAACCTGGGGGGAAAAGATAGTTATGAGGCTTCTTAAAAAATCCGGAGGAGTACCTTCCCTGCAGGAATTGGGCTTAAGGGGTAGGGCATTAAGAAACGTAGAAGAGGCGGTCCTCAGGCCCCACGGAATTATACTAATCTGTGGTCCAACTGGTTCAGGAAAAACAACAACACTTTATTCAATCATTTCCAAGATAAACACCACCAAAGTAAATATTGTTACTTTGGAAGACCCAATAGAATACAAGATTGGTGGAGTCAATCAGGTCCAGATCAATCCCGTGGCTGGCTTAACTTTTGCTTCGGGATTAAGGTCGTTTCTACGGCAAGACCCCAACATTATTCTTGTAGGAGAGATAAGAGATCGCGAAACGGCGGACCTGGCCATCCAGGCGTCCCTTACCGGACACCTTGTTTTTTCTACTCTACATACAAATGACGCCTCAGGAGCACTTCCCAGGCTTTTAGATATGGGAGCAGAGCCATATCTACTCGCCTCCTCGATGACCGCAATTGTAGCCCAAAGGGTTTGCAGAAAAATCCACGACGACTGTAAGGGAAGCTACAAGGCTGATGTTAAGGTTGTTGAAGATATTAAAAAGGTACTCGGTCCCTTGTGGCCGGCGGGTAGAGACAATACCCTTTATAAGGGAGCAGGAGACGCAGAGTGCGGAAATTCCGGTTATTTTGGACGGGTAGGCATTTTTGAGGTATTGCCTGTAACCGAAAAAGTTAGTAGGCTTATATTAGAGAGAGCGGCGTCAAGTGCAATCGAAAGGGTCGCGCGTGAGGAAGGCATGATTGCCCTTAAGCAAGACGGCTACTTGAAAGTCTTGGATGGAACATCGACAATAGAAGAGGTACTGCGCGTTGCCCAGGAGTAAAAATAACCTGCCATGAACGTAAAAAGACTATTGGAACTCACCGTAGAAAGAGTAGCTTCGGATTTACATATAATCCCTGGCATTCCTCCTACCCTAAGAATAGAAGGACAGCTACTCCGTGTACCCAATGAGCCAGTGGTAATTCCCGATATTAGTTTGGCTGCCCTTAAAGAAATTTTGGCCGCGGAACAATTCGAAAGACTTCTTGTTAATAAAGAAATAGACTTCTCATTGGCATTTTCGGAAAAAGCGCGTTTTAGGGTCAACGCCTATTCTTCAAAAGGAGCATATGCAATTTCATTCAGAAGGATACCGATTGAAATTCCCGATATAGATTCCTTAGGTCTTCCCAAAATTCTTCATTCTTTTACGTCTCTTAGGCAAGGATTTGTATTAATAACTGGGCCTACCGGTCATGGAAAGTCAACTACACTGGCCTCAATTCTTAACGAAATTAATCACAACCGAGAGACCCACTTAGTGACCATTGAAGACCCCATCGAGTTTGTATTTAGACCCGATAGGTCAATAATCTCCCAAAGGGAGATGGGAGTGGACACACACTCTTGGCAAATTGCGCTCCGCTCAGTACTAAGAGAAGATCCGGACGTTGTCTTGGTTGGGGAAATGAGAGATTACGAAACAATTGCTGCGGCCCTAACCGTTGCCGAAACTGGGCATTTAGTTTTTGCCACACTTCATACAAATTCAGCTGCCCAGACAATAGACAGAATTGTCGACGTATTTCCTGACCAACAGCAGGAACAGGTCAAACTTCAGCTATCAAATGTAATTGAGGCTGTGTTTTCAATGCGTTTGGTGCCTGGAACAACCGGAAGTAGGGTTGTTGCCTATGAACTGATGTTGGGAAGTCCCGCTATTAAAACTACCATTAGGGAAGGAAAGACTCACCAAATCGACAATATACTTCAAACTTCTCAAGAAATCGGTATGAATACCCTGGAGGTTTCCTTGGCTTCATTGGTAAAAACCGGCAAGGTTAATTTGGAGACGGCCCAGAGTTACTCCTTAAGGCCAGAGGAACTTAGCCGCCTTGTGCGCTCTTCCAGGTAAGATAAGCTATGGCATTAAGATATCGTTATAAAGCCAAGGATCAATCCGGCCAACCTATAACCGGCGAGGTTGAGGCTCCTACAACAGAGGTTGCGGCAAAATTAATTCGTCAAAAAGGTCTTTTTCCGATATCCATAGTAATACTACGCGATTCCCCGTTTGCTTTTATTAGCAAAATAAGAAGTAGGATTTCCTATGGAGACACCGCTGTTTTTACCCGCCAGCTAGCTACCATGGTTAACGCTGGGCTTCCTCTTACAGAAGCACTTCTTATTCTTAGAACACAGGCAAAACCCGCCCTGCAAAAAGTTGTTGCGCAAATTTTGGCCGACGTCGAAGCAGGGCAATCATTGTCAGCCTCAATGTCAAAACATCCCGATATTTTTTCTTCCTCTTATGTAGCATTGGTGCACTCCGGAGAAGTAGGGGGTGTTTTGGATGATGTTATGGTTAGACTTGCAGACAACATGGAAAAAGAGCAGGAGTTTAGAGGCAAAGTAAAGGGTGCTTTGATATACCCCGCAATTATAGTTGTTGGTATGGTTGGGGTTGGTCTTATTATGATGATTTTCGTAATTCCCAAACTTCTTTCGCTCTATAGCGAATTCGGGGCCAAAATACAACTCCCTTTCGCAACTCGGGTTTTAATTGGAATTTCAGGAGTGTTGACCAAATTCTGGCCAATTTTTCTTATATTAGTAATCGGCGGAATTTATGGGTTTCAGGCCTACAGAAAAACTCCGGTCGGAAGAAGGAAAATCGACGAGCTTCTTCTAAAAATTCCGATATTTGGCGAGTTACAAAGGCAAGTAATATTAACCGAGCTTACGCGTTCTTTATCTTTAATGGTAGGCTCGGGGGTTTCTATTTTGGAAAGTTTGACGATCTCATCTGACGTTGTGGGTAATATGGTTATGGCCGATGCACTAAGAGATTCCGCAAGACAGGTCGAGAAGGGTTTTCCAGTTGCTTTTGCGTTTGCCAAACACCCCGAAGCCTTTCCTTACCTTCTTTCTCAAATGATTGCGGTGGGAGAAGAAACCGGCAAGATGGACGAGGTTTTGCGCAAGGTTTCACACGTTTTTGAGGTAGAAAGCGACCAGAGAGTGAAAACTTTGACGGCTTCAATTGAGCCGATTGTGATGATATTTTTAGGGATAGGAGTAGGTTTTTTGGTTATTGCCGTAATTTTGCCAATTTATAACCTTACAACGCAGCTTTAAGGCGCAAAAATGGGGGTACTTGACAATATTTTAGGCATACACAATACTGATAATAGAAAGAATTTTTCGAAAGGGGGTGAAAAGATAATTTATATGACTGCCCAACTTATCAAAAAGGGTTTTACCCTCGTTGAGCTTCTAATTGTTATTGCAATCATCGGAGTATTGGCTGTAGTTGTACTTGTGGCAATAAATCCTGTGGAACAGTTGGCAAAAACCAGAGATTCGGGAAGAATATCATCGGTAACACAATTGGGACACGCATTACAGGCATACTACACATCCAAAAATGCTCTTTACCCCCCCGTTGGAACGTGGGGTACACAGATGACTGTATCCGGAGAGCTTAGTACCTTCCCGTCAGGGATTGCCTACACAGCATATTCTGTGACAGCTTGTACGGAGAACGCATTGCCGGCAGCACTAACAACCTATTGTTATGACATGAGCGTTGCAAACGGTGCCCTGGTTTACTCAAGGTTGGAGTCGAATAACCAGAATACCAAGTGTTCTGGAGCAACTCCGCAGGCTTTCGTGGCATTTTCTACAGCGGACGGTAGAGGCGGAATAGTATGTGGAGCGGGATCAGCTCTTAATCCATGGGCCGCGGGGTCTCAAACCTATCAGTAAAAAGGTTTGAGATAGGTCAGGACAAGAAGGAGTAGGTAGTATTGTGGAGGGGGTTAGTAGTTGAATATTAATTAAATTGAGTAAAGAAAATCTTTAAAAGGAGGTGAGAAGACTATTTATATGACTGCCCAACTTATCAAAAAGGGTTTTACCCTCGTTGAGCTTCTAATTGTTATTGCAATCATCGGAGTATTGGCTGTAGTTGTACTTGTGGCAATAAATCCTGTGGAACAGTTGGCAA
>Ga0214473_10008727_pt1 | contig 11980 bp, 7 predicted proteins | sample RVTome_7_FD_203509 | JGI IMG/M metagenome (GOLD analysis project Ga0214473, IMG submission 203509) | Soil microbial communities from uranium-contaminated site in the Upper Colorado River Basin, Wyoming, United States - RVT98D197 | ecosystem: Environmental > Terrestrial > Soil > Contaminated >...
GGCCCACAACCCTGTCATTGTCGAGCTGGTGTCCGAGGCACTCGGTCGGCCGGTGCTCGTCCCCGATCACCCGCAACTCACCGGGGCGCTCGGCGCCGCTTTGCTTGCTCGCGAGATGTGATGGGGAATTCGAGAGGGAAACGGTCGCGCCCCGCCGGTCGCCACGGGGGGCGGCCGCTGGCTGTTCGACAGATTGACCCGCATCCGGAGGTTCGATCATGGCACTCGACGCACTCTTCTCACCCCGAGCGGTGGCGGTGGTCGGGGCTTCCAACCGCGAGTTGACCATCGGCTATCGCATCCTCCAGAACCTGCGGGACTTCGGCTACACCGGGCCGGTCTATCCCGTGAACCCCAAGGGAGGTGAAATCCTCGGTCTGAAGGCCTACCCGTCGATTCTCGATGTACCCGGGCCGGTCGACGTGGCCCACATCGTCATCAAGAACACGTACGTGCCGGCCTGCGTCCAAGATTGTGCCAAGAAAGGCGTGAAGGCGGTGATTGTCAACACCGCCGGCTTTGGAGAAATCGGCGGCGCCGGAACGGTCCTGGAGGAAGAGCTTGTCGCGGCGGCCAGGCGGACCGGAATCCGCGTGTTCGGCCCCAACTGCCAGGGAGTGATCAACACCGATCCGGCCGTCCGCGCCTACTGCAACTTCACCTTTACCCGCCCGGCGTGCGGGCACATCTCCATCGTCGCCCAGAGCGGCGGCGTGGGCGAGGTCATCCACCAGCGCATCACCGAGCTGGGAGTCGGCGTCCGCCTTTACGCCAGCAACGGCAACGCCTGCGACGTGTCCATCCCGGAGATCATCGAGCATTTCGGCGCAGACAAGCTCACCAAGGTCATCGTCGTGCACGTGGAGAGCCTTCCGGACCCCGGCGCGTTTCTACGAGCGGCCACCGAAGTGGCCCGCCGCAAGCCGATCCTGGCGATGAAAGCGGGCCGGACGGCCGAGGGAGCCAAGGCGGTCTCGTCGCACACCGGCGGTCTGGTCAAGCAGGATACGGCCGTCGAACTGGTCTTTGACAAGGCGGGGGTCGTGGCCTTCCGGAGCGTCGAGGACCTATGTCAATCGGCGATCGCATTTGCCCTGCAGCCGGTGCCCGCCGGCAACCGCGTCGGCATGGTCGCCAACACCGGAGGACCGGCCATCATCGCCACCGACGAGCTGATCGAGAACGGCATGGTCATGCCGCCGCTGTCGGCGAAGGCGGAGGCGTACCTGCGGGAGCGACTCTACCCGGAAGCGTCGCTCCACAATCCCGTCGACGTGCTGGCCACCGCCGGCCCCGAGCACTTCGCCGCGGCGATTGACGCCCTGCTGAGCGACGAGGGGATCGACGCCGTCTTTCTGAACTTCGTCACGCCGTTCTTTGTGGATACCCTGGGCGTCGCTCGAGAGATCGCCCAAGCCAATCGTCGATCGACCAAGCCGATTGTCGCCACGGTCATGACCGAGAAGAAGGGCTGGGCGGAAACGCTAAAGGTGATTCGCGAGAGCGGCGTGCCGCTCTACGATATGCCGGAAACGGGAGCCCGAGCGCTCGCGGCCATGGGGCGCTATGCCTTCTACCGGAAGCGACCCGTCGAAGCGCCCGCCGTCTTTGCGGAGGTCGATGCCCGCGGGGCCCGGGCCGTCGTGGCCAAGGCCGTCCAAGCCGGCCGGGCCTGCCTCCTCGCCGACGAGGGCTATTCGCTCCTGAACCGTTATGGAATCCGGGTCGCCGCCCACCAACTGTGCGGGACCGTCGACGATTGCGTCGCAGCGGCGGAGCGCATCGGCTTCCCCGTGGCCCTCAAGATCGATGCCGAATCCCTGGTCCACAAGAGCGACCGCGGCGGCGTGGTGCTGGACATTCGCGACCGGACGGCGCTGCGGGAGCATGCCGGGCGGCTGGCGGCCCAGTTCGCCGACCTGTCGCCCCGGTTGATGGTCCAGCAGATGCTGTGTGGCGGGCAGGAGGTCATCGTCGGGGCCAAGCGTGTGGAGCGGCTCGGCCACGTGCTCATGTTCGGCCTGGGGGGCATTTACGTAGAAGTCATGAAGGACGTGAGCTTCAAGATCGCCCCGGTGGGGCGCCGTGAGGCCCACGGAATGATCGACTCGCTTCGCACCTATCCCCTTCTCTCCGGCGCCCGCGGACGCCCTGGCGTCGACCTGACCGCGCTGGTCGAGATCATCCAGCGCGTCTCCCAGTTGGTCACCGAAATCCCCGAAATCCGCGAGCTAGACATCAATCCCATTTTCGCCTTCGAGGACGGGGCCGCGGCCGTCGACGTCCGCGTGCTCCTCTGACCACCGCGAAGCACGTTTGAGATGCCGCAAGCCGCGCGCCAAACACCGCGACGACCGACATGAACCGAACGGGAGCGAGGCCGCAAGCATGACCCCGTTCTCACACCAACCGCGCCCCGTTTCGAATCCCGGATCGTGTTCGACTTTGAATAGGTAATGCGAGACGACTCCAGCGTTCCATGGGCGGCCTGTCCGCCCCGGTTCTGTCGGTGTTCTCTCCGGCGGGCACCGGTAGAAAGCTGCGAGCCGTGCCCTCCTCAAACACGATCCTGTTGAAAGGCGACCAGGCGCCTCCGGCGAAAAGGCTGCGAGGGGGCGCAAGGAAAAGCCCGGCGCCGGGGCATGTGCCCCCGGCGCCGGGCGTTCCATGAACCGCAGTGGGCCCGGTCAGGCGCTACTCCGCCTCGACCGTACCGTCGTCACCGTACGGCACGCAGCCGGTGGCGCAGTCCACCCAGGCGTAGCAGCCATTGCTGTAGATTTGCCCGTTATCGCAGATGACCGGGTCCCAGACGTCGGGGCACGCCCAGCCGGTGCGCGGGCATTTATCCGGGGGCGGTTCGACCGGCGGCTTCTTCTTGTCACCGCCCGCCAGCAGATCCCCGTAGGGTTCGCACCCGGTGGCGCACTTCTTCTGGGCGTAGCAATCGTTGGGATACACCTTGCCGTCGTCGCAGATCACCGGGGCCCACAACATCGGGCAGATCTTCGGTCGGTCGCAGGTGCCGCCCGCGGCAATCAGCCACTCGCCGTAGGGCTCGCAGCCAGTGGCGCATTTCTTCTGCGCGTAGCAGTCGTTGGGATACACCTTGCCGTCGTCACAGATGACCGGGGCCCACAGCTCGGGGCAGAACCGCGGCCGATCGCAGTTGCCGCCGGCCGCCAGCAGGTCTCCGTAGGGCTCGCATCCGGTGGCGCACTTCTTCTGCGCGTAGCAATCGTTGGGATACACCCTGCCGTCATCGCAGATCACCGGGGCCCACAACTCGGGGCAGAACCTTGGCCGGTCGCAGTTGGCCTTCGTGCTCTCCACGACGATCGGTCCGTCGTCACCGTACGGCACGCAGCCGGTGGCGCACGCCACCCAGGCATAGCAGTCGTTGCTGTAGACCTGCCCGTCGTCGCAGATGACCGGGTCCCAGATGTCCGCACAGAAGATACCCTCACGCGGGCAGCCATCGCCGCCACCGCCGGGCCTCTTCTTGGCGCCCGCCTGGATTATGCCGTCATCGTACGCGACGCATCCTTTGGCGCAATGCTGGCGAGCGACGCACTTGTTGCTGTACACGACCCCATCGTTGCAGATGACCGGATCCCACACCATCGGGCATTGGATCCCGGAGTTGGGGCAGTCCGCCGACGGGGCCGCGTAAGCCACGGCACCCGAGACGACGAACGCGGCCGCAATCCCGCCGACCACAAGTCCAATCCGTACGTTCCTGTTGTTCATGATCTGTCCTCCCTTATTCTGAAGACACGAAGCAAACCCCGCCTGACCAAGTGAAGCTCGTCAGGAGGCGTATCGTAACCGCCGCGTCCGGAAAAATCCAGCATCGTACCGGGTTGCGGCGCGTCCTCCGAGGCGGCGACGAGTGTGTGGACGGCGGTTAAAGTCAGGGAAAACCCTGAGTAAGACGGGCCCAGGATCCGGGACCACGTAGGGTACTTATCGAACGTAACCTTCGCGGGGACAGCACCTTAGTCGTGGCTGCGGGCATCGTTGGCGGGAGCGGATTGGTCTCCAACGCAACGAAGCCACGGAGCGGCGAAGGGCGATGCGACGGAGGGAAGGAGTGACGAAATCCGGTGCCGCGAGGCGCGTCGAACCTGCGGGCATGACGTGGTCCAACAAGCATGTCCAGGGCAGCGTCCGTCGTCCACAGAATCGACGCTCTCCGTCATCGCTGCGCATGACAACTTTCGTACGCATCGGTCGTGGTGTTTGGACGTGCGAGCCGTGGCGCCCTTGGGCGGGCGAGTCGGCCCGGGGCTCGAGGGATTCGCGGTCCGCGCGAATGGACCTGCGGTGTGCCGGACCGGTGGGATCGCGCGGGGCGCGGGGCTGCCGGTCCTCGACGAAACGCCGTTGCTCGAATAGAATCTCGGTCGCGGCGCTTGGGGGGGGCGCTGGGACGACCATGCGGCCGGGAGGCACGAGGGGCGGCGCAACACCGCCAGGGTCGATGGAAGCCGGGGCATCTCCACCCGCGCCACGCGGGGGGAGTTGACGGTTCCGCCGGATCATCGCTACTTGGGGGCCTGCGATGAACAGGTTGTGCTTTCGAGCAGAGGGCCTGGAGCCGAAGCATCGGACGGCGGCGTTCACCCTCATCGAGTTGCTGGTGGTGGTCGCCATCATTGCCCTGCTGATCTCCATCCTCATGCCCTCGCTGGAGGCGGCCCGGCAACAGTCGAAGCAGGCGGTCTGCCTCTCGCGTGTCAGAGCCATGGCATCGAGCAGCCGGGTGTACGAGGCGGACGATCCCAACGGCTGGGGCATTCCCGCCCACCCGCTGCTCTTTCGACAGAACCCCGACAATCCGACCTACATCGGGGCCTATGAGTGGGGCGGCAAAAGCGGCGTCGGCCAACCCGGTTTCGCCCCCGGCCCCGGCGGTAACTTCGCCTTCCTCACCAGCAAGTACGGCACCAAAGCGGGCTTCGGTCCGGCCACCCGGCCGATGAACCGTATCTTCTACCCGGAGGGCTTCACCGATCACGCCGGCCAGCGGTTTGACCGCACCGGTGCCGTCAAGGACACCAAGCTGGACCTTCCGCACTATCAATGCCCGGGAGACGACGGTCCGCCTCGCGGCGGTCACTGCGATGACTGGATCGACAGCCCGGACCAGTCCTCCTACGACCACTTCGGCACCAGCTACGCCGCCAACACCTTCATGGTCGTCCCGGTGGGTGGCGGCTGTCTGTGGAGCAACTCGCCGTTCCTGCGGCCGATCTCCCGCGTTCCCACGCCCTCGCGGACGATCTACTACGAGGAGAACATCGGACGCTACGCCTGGGCGGCGCGGCGCTCCCCCTGCGACCTGGGCGTGTCCGTCGGCGTGGATCCCGGCCCGACCAAGGCCATCCGCGGCTGGCACGGGCGCGACTGGACCTACAACCGCTCCTTCGTCGACGGCCACGCGGAAACGCAGCGGGTGTACGTCGAGGGCAGCGAGGACTTCGAGGGGTACGCCCGGCACTACGTCGTCGAGGTTCTGGACACCTATCCGCCGTATGGGCCGAGCTGCAAACCCGGCAAGGGGGGCCTGCCCGCTTCGGTCAGCGCGGAGGCGATCGACCTGGCCGATTATTACCGCTGCATCATCATCCGTGGCCCCGGCTGGCAGAAGGACACGCTGCCCGCGCCGCTGATCCGCACGGGCCTGGAGCACCCCGGCGACACCCGCGGCTCGTTCGCCGGCTGTATTGACCAACAGGCGGACGATTGAGTGCGCCGCTGAGCCGCAGACTTCAGTCTGCGCGAACCTGCCGGACTCAGGGGTGCATCCGGTACTTCGAACATTCGCGCGGGCTGAAGCCACGCGGCTCGGGTGCGAGTCGGTCCATGCGCGCACGACGCGAGGTATCGATCGTCGCAGAAGTGTCCTGCGTCTCGTTTTTGCGGTAGCCTGACATCTGCAACGGTGCCGCGTGCAGGGACGTCGGACTCGAGAGACGGTCGGCGACAAGGGATGCTTCAGGGCAGTGCAGAGGCTTCACGGGTGCTGGGCTGTCGGCGTGGCGATCCTGGTGGTCTGCGCAGATGGATGCCGGCGCGACGAGACGCCCGCGCCGGCGACGAACTCCACGGCAGAGACTGACCGCACGGCCTCACCCACACGGGAGGGTCCGCCCGTTCGATTTCCGTTCACCGACGCAGCCGAAGAGTCGGGCCTGGACTTCGTCCATTTCATCGGGGCCACCGGCGGCTACCACATGTGGGAGAATCTCGGCCCGGGCTGCGCCTTCGTGGACTACGACAACGACGGCGATCTCGACGTGTACCTGGTGCAGGGGGCGATGTTCGAGCCGGAGAAGACCTACCCAGACTGCATCTTCCCCCCGAGGGTGCCTCTGCCCCCGCGCAATCGACTTTACCGCAATGAGCTCGTCTCCGGCGGAACCAACCACGGCGTGCTGCGCTTCGTCGACGTGACCGAGCCGTCCGGCACCGGGCACATCGGGTTCGGCATGGGGGTGGCCACCGGGGACTACGACAACGACGGCGACGTGGACCTCCACGTCACCAACTTCGGGCCGGACATGTTCTACCGCAACAATGGCGACGGCACCTTCACCGACGTGACCGACGCGGCCGGCGTGGCCGACCCGCGCTGGACGGCCAGCTCCGCCTTCTTCGATTACGACGAGGACGGCTACCTGGACTTGGTGGTGGTTGCCTATTGCGACGTGACCCTGGCCACGAGCCGCAAGTGCGCCGGGTTCCTGGTCGGGCGGACGCGGGAGTATTGCGGACCGGCGATCTACAATGGCATGCCCACCCGGCTCTACCGGAACCAGGGCGATGGCACGTTCGTGGACGTGACCCTCAAGACCGGCATCGCCGACGCCTATGGCCACGGGCTTGGCATCGGCATCGCCGATTTCGACGGCAACGGCTGGCTCGACATCTACATCGCCAACGACGGCGACGCCAACAACCTCTGGTTGAACGACCACGGCCGGTTTACCGACGTGGCCCTGATTCACGGGGCGGCCCTGAGTCACAGCGGCATGGCCCAGGCGGGCATGGGCGTGGCCGTGGCCGATTACGACGACGACGGCGACGCCGAGATCTTCCTGGGTCATCTGACCGGCGAGACCAACGCCCTGTACAAGAACCTGGGCGGAGCGCTCTTCGAGGACGTCTCCATGCCCTGCAAGCTGGGGGCGCCGAGCAAGCCCTTCACTACCTTCGGACTGGGCTGGCTCGACGTAGACCATGACGCTGACCTCGATATCTTTCTTTCCAGCGGGCACATCTACGCGCTGGAGACCGCCACCAATCCCGCCTATCCCTATGACCAGACCAACCAACTCATGATTCACGAGTCCGACGGAACGTTCACCGATCGGACCGCGGAAGCCGGACCCGCCATGAAGGATTCCGCGGTCGGCCGCGGCCTGGCCCTCGGCGACGTGGACAACGATGGCGACGTGGACGTGCTGCTGGGGGACAACAACGCACCGGTCCGGCTGCTGCGAAACGACCTGGCCAATGAGAATCACTGGCTGTTGGTCCGCGTCATCGACGGGAAATGCAGGCGGGATGCGGTCGGGGCGACGGTCACGCTGGCCCTCAGCGACGGCCGCGTGCTGACTCGCCTGGTCGGCACCAGCGGCAGCTACTTGTCGGCCAGCGATCCCCGTGTCCACTTTGCCTGGCCGGGCGAGTTGACCGCCATGTCCCTGCGGGTGACCACGATCGACGGACGGGCGGTCGAGGTGGACCACCCCGAGCCGGAACGTATCATGACCCTGCGCGTCGAACCGGACGCGGGAAAGACACCACCATGAACCTGCGCGGGCTCAGCCCGCTGCTCGGCGCCGTGCTCACCGCGGTGTGCGCGATCGAGTCGGGGGCGGGCTGTAAGCGGGAGCAAGCACCTCATCAGGTCCCCGCGGACCAGCCCGCGGACCAGCCGCCGCCGGCCGGCGCCTCCGAGGTCGCGGGCGGCGAGGCCCCTCCGACCGGCGCCGAACCCGAGCCGTTCACCGTCCCGGAGATCAACCTGGAGGGCTGGAAAGAGGTCGACCGCAAGCAGTTTCTTGCCGAGCAGGAGCGGGCCCGGCAAAACCTCAACGATCCCCAGGCGATCGGGGCCCTCGGCCTGCTCTATCTCGCCAAGAACGTGCCTGGGCCCGCGGCGATGCGCTGCTTCGCCCATGCCATCCGCTTGCAGTCGGATGACATGCGCTGGCACTACTACGCCGGCTACACCTATCGCCGCGACGGCATGCCCGACAAGGCCGTGGCGGCGTACGAGCGGGCCCTCGAACTGGACCCGAGCTACGCGCCGTCCTACGTCATGATCGCCGATCTGATCGTCGAGGAAGATCTGGATCGGGCGGAGACGCTCTACCGGCGGGCGGCCGAGCTGGACCCGCGCTACGCCGAGGCCCGCTTCGGCCTCGGCCAGTGCGCCAACCTCCGCGGCCAGGCGGAGGCCGCCCGCCAGCACTTCGAAGCGGCGGTTCAGATTGCCCCGCAGTACCCCCAGGCGCACTATCAGCTTTCGGTGCTCTTGCGCAGGCTGGGCGAGGCAGAAAAGGCCGCCGAGCATCTCCAGCAGTTCCAGGCGGGCGGACATCCCCCGCTGACCACGGACCCTCTCCAGCGGGCCATCGTCCAGGCGTATTCCGAGGCCACCATCCTGAAACACCGGGCCATGGATCTGCTCGAGCGGGGACGCAAGGCGGAGGCCATCCAGATTCTCGAACGGGTCATCGAGCTGGATCCGGAATCGGCCACGACGCACTACAAGCTGGGCCTTCTCTACACCGGTCAGGGCCGCATCGAGGAAGCCGTGGAGCAACTCCGCATTGCCTACGAAATCGACCCCAGCCGGGTCGACGCCAAGTCGCGCTACGGCCAGGAGCTCATCCGCTTGGGACGGGAAGAGGAAGGGGAACGCGCCCTGCGCGAAGTGCTCGAGCAGCAGCCCAACCACGGCATGACCTTGGCGCGGATGGGCCTGCTCATGGAGCGGCGCGGCCGGGACGACGAGGCCCTGTCGATGTTCCAGCGGGCCTCGCAGCTTGTGCCCGACAACGCCACCGTCCAGTACGAGTACGGCAGGATGCTGGCCCGACTCGGCCGGGACCACGAGGCCCGCGAACCACTGCAGGCCGCCCAGCGGATTGATCCGAACCGGGCCGACATCCGCCAACTCCTCGCCGACGTGGAAGCCCGCCTAGGCGCCGCCCCCACCACGCCGGACAACTGATTCGCGGTGCGCGATGAAGCACCGCGGGGCCCGCAGCGAACCGTCGCACCGTGATCGGAGGCGCTCACGCCGGGCCGACGCGGTGGCCGGCGATGAAGACGTGCTCGATCTGCTGCGGGCGGATCGTGTACAGCAGGGCGGAGATCTGCTGGTCCTGCGGCATGTCGGCGATCCAGCCTTCCGGCCGGACCATCAGGCAGTCCGCCTCGTAGCCCTGGGTGAGGGTGCCCACGCGGTCGTCCAGCTTGAGCGCCTTCGCCCCGCCGACAGTAAGCAGCCACCACGCCTCCGTGGGGCTGGGCACCGAATAGGACCCCCGCGGAATGGCGTGGACCTTGAGGGCCTTGGCGGTCTGCAGGCAGGCGACGGCGACCTGGGGCATGAACGGCTCGGGCCCGGCGGCCACGCTGCTGCCCAAGGCCACGGCGATCCCCGCCCGCCGATGGGCCACGTAGTCCATCAGCCCGCTCTCCAGGAAGAGGTTGGCCGTCGGGCAGTGCACCACCGCCGTGCCGGTCTCCGCCACCAGGCGGCGAGACGACTCGGTCAGGCAGACGCCGTGCCCCAGCAGGGTCCGCGGCCCCAGCAGGCCGACCTCGGCGAAGACGTCCACGTCGTCGCACTGCTCCGGAAAGCGCTCCCGGACCGCCGACGCCTCGGCCGGCGATTCGGCCACATGTGTCATTATGTGGCACTTAACCATCTCGGCCAACGCGGCGGCGCCGCGCATCAGCTTTTCCGTACAGCAGGTGGCCATCCGCGGGCAGAAGGCGTAGCCCAGCAGGCCGCCGCCTCCGCCGTGCCACTTGGCGGCCAGAGCCCGCGACTCGTCCAGGGCCTTGTCCGTGGGGGTGCGCAGTTCGTCCGGACCGTGGACGTCGTTGAGCATCATGCCGTAAATGACGCGATAGCCCCGCCGGGCGAAGACCTCGAAGGCGCGGTCGGTGGCCTGGGCGTGCGGGCTGCCGAACGCCGCCGCGGTGGTCGTGCCGTTGGCGATCAGGCCGGTCACGAACTCCTCGGCCAGCCGTTCGGCAAGAGCGGGGTCGGTCAATCGCGCCTCCGCCGGGTAGACCACCTGGTCCAGCCAGTCGAACAGGGACAGCCCGTCGAGACCGCGGCGGTCCCACTGAGTCAGGTGCAGATGGGCGTCGATGAAGCCCGGGAGGATCCAGCAGCGATCGTCGCCGATCACGTCGCCGGCCGGGGCCCGGCCTGAGTTCACCTCGGCAATCCTGCCGTCGTCCCCGATGCGGACGATCGACCTCGGGGTCACCTCGCATTCGTCGGCCGAGCGCGGCCGCAGGACCGTGCCATACAGCGTCTTCATGGTGCATCCTTCATCGGTTTGCCGTCCGGAGGATTGACCGCCCGGATTCCACTGTAGCCGCGGCTCCCGCCCCCGGCAAGCCGCTTGACTCGGTCCGGGCCGCCCGGTACGGTCCCGACCGGCCGGGTGGAGAGAGCTGGAGAGAAGGGAGCAGGCCCTTGCCCTACCAGTGCATCGTCTGCGTCAAGCAGGTTCCCGACACCGCCCACATCACCGGCGAGGCGATGAAGGAGGACGGCACGGTCAACCGTGCCGCACTGCCCGCGGTGTTCAACCCAGACGATCGGTACGCCCTCGAGGCCGCCCTCGACGTCCGCGATCAGTACGGCGGCACGGTCACCGCGATCACCATGGGCCCGCTCGGGGCCGCCGAGGTGCTCCGCGAGTGTCTTTACCGTGGCGCCGACCGGGTCATCCTGATCAACGACCGCCGCGCCGCCGGCAGTGACACCCTCGCGACCAGCTACATCCTCTGCCGGGCGGTGCAGCGCCTCGGCCTGTTCGATCTGGTGTTTTGCGGGCGGCAGGCCATCGACGGCGACACGGCCCAAGTCGGTCCGCAGCTCGCCGAGAAACTCGGCGTCGCCCAGGTCACCTATTTCGAGCGGTTCCTGGAGCTGTCCGATCGCACCGCCCGGGTCCGGCGCAACGTCGGCAACGGGTGGGAGGTGCTCGAGGCGCGGCTGCCGCTGGTGCTCACCGTGCTCGACACCGCGAACCAGCCGAGACCGGCGGGGGCCCGCCGGGTCATGCGCTACAAGCGGGCCCGCAGCGACGGCGAGGTCGTTCGCCAAGTGGAGGCGGCCATGCCCGAAGCGGATGAGGACGACCGCCAGGCGGAGCAGGCCCGCCGCATCGAAACACTGAAGATGGCAGGGCTGCACATCCCGCAGTGGGGCCTGGAGGATATCGAGGCGGACCTGCAATGGTGCGGCGTGAGCGGCTCGCCCACCAAGGTCCACCGCGTCCAGTCGATCGTACTGACCAAGGAGGGGTATCACGAGGTCCCTCCCACGGAAGCTGGAGTGAAGGAACTGGTCCGGGCGCTGATCGTCGACCACACGCTGGGGTAGCGGCCTCAGGCGATGGTCAATTATATACGGGAACCGATCGCATCAGTGATGATTAAGCCGAATCGTCAGGGCGAAGTCTGGGTGTTCGCGGAGCAGGAGGACGGCCGGCTCAACGAGGTCTCCCTCGAGCTGTGCGGCAAGGCCCGCGAACTGGCCGACCGGCTCGCCGTACCCATGGCCGCGGTGCTGCCCGGCTGGAACGTTCGCGAGCTCTCCTACCGCCTCATCGCCCTCGGCGCCGACAAAGTCTACACCGTCCACGACACCCGCCTGGAGCATTACCGCACCCAGCCCTATGCCCGGGTGATGTGCCAGCTCATCACCCGG
>Ga0214473_10008728_pt1 | contig 11980 bp, 11 predicted proteins | sample RVTome_7_FD_203509 | JGI IMG/M metagenome (GOLD analysis project Ga0214473, IMG submission 203509) | Soil microbial communities from uranium-contaminated site in the Upper Colorado River Basin, Wyoming, United States - RVT98D197 | ecosystem: Environmental > Terrestrial > Soil > Contaminated >...
TCTACGTAACTATCCAGTAATTTGCCCGTCCTGTATATATTATTGGTGAAGAGGAGAGACCGTGGAAAAACCGTTCGCTTTGATTATCGAAGATGACCGGGATATCGTTGCCTTGTTCCGGCATGTCCTGGATCTGGCAGGCTATCGTACGGAAATTGTCCTGCATGGAAAGGTTGCGGTGGAGCACCTTGCCCAGAGTACGCCCGACATTGTCCTTTTGGATTTGGGTTTACCGGGCATACCGGGGAGTGAAATCCTTGCCATGATGCGTGCCGATGAGCGTCTCAAGAATGTTCCTGTCGTTGTAATCACAGCACATCCGCACCTGGCTGAAGCTTTACCCGCGACTCCACAACTTGTCCTGATAAAGCCAGTGGATGTTGAGCAAATGAGCAAGCTTATCCAGCGAATCTGCCCGATTGAGCAATCAATGGAAAGTTTGCCATGGGATGTGCTGACCGGTGTGTACAACCGATCGTTTTTTATGGCCCGCCTTGGGTATGCGCTGGAGCGGACAAAACAACTTCGTCAGAATAAGTTTGCGGTTCTTTACCTGGATCTGGGACAGTCGACCAAGATCAATTACCTGTTCGGCAAGGAACATAACAAGCGTGTGCTTCAAGAATCAGCTGCATTGCTCAAGACAATCCTGCGTCCAACAGATACCATTGCAAGGTTTGGAGGGGATACCTTCGTAGTCCTGATCGAGGATGTCAACAATCATGATACGCCCATCCTGGTTGGGTCTCGTGTACAAAACCGTATCAGGAAATACCTGGCGAAAGCTGAGAGCGAATTGCAGGTGAGGGCGAATGTAGGCATTGTGTTATGTGGTGAAGAGTATTCTTCAGTCGATGAAATACTGCGTGATGCCGAACAGGCGCTTACGCTTGCAAAGTCGGATCGTAGAAAAATGCTGCAAGCTTTACGCTCGAAGCCCATCAGCGGGGCAGCCAATATTAGTACGTCTCCGATCATGCGCTAGTTCTGTCAACCAAAATGATGTGCCATCCAATGGCAGGGCAAGGATGGCAAGTGCGATAAAGGGAACAAAGCGCGTTTGAATTTTCACAGGCGAGATTAGAGGTGCTTGGGCTTTATCCCTCTTTGCGCTGGGTCAAATAATGGGATGGAAATGGAACGCAGGAAACCGGTTATTCAATAGTGACGCGATTGCGTCCTGCCTGTTTGCTCCGGTACATCAGTTCATCTGCACGACCGACCAGGGAATCGGGCGTATCTTCCGCAAGAAGCAATGTCCCGCCAATGGATATGGTTACAGTCAGACCCTGCCCATTCACATCGAGCCGCGAATATTGCACAAGAGTTCGCACTTTTTCTGCAGCCGCCCGCAAATCGTTTTCATCCTGCACATCATGCAAAATGGCGATAAATTCTTCGCCGCCCCAGCGACCGATGGTATCAGTGGCGCGCAAGGCGTGGCGTATCGTTTGGGCGAGCATGTGTAAAACATTGTCGCCCGTGTTGTGTCCGTAGGTGTCGTTAAATTGCTTGAATTGATCCACATCCATAAAGAGCAGACCGGCAGGGCTCGCATTGTTCTGGAACTCGGCGATCACTGCACTCAGACGTCCGTCGAGATGCCTGCGATTGCCAATCCCGGTTAATGGGTCTGTCATGGCAACCTGATGCAATTCCCGCAGTTCGCGGCGAGTGTTGAACACTTGCGTATTATTCCTGAAAGACTCGATTGCGCCGGTGATATTGCCTGAGCCATCGCGCATGGCGGTAGCGCGGATCACCACAGGCAGGCGGTGTCCATCTGCGTGGTGCAGGAAGACCTCAACCTCGCGTTCTTTTCCGTCCTGCATGACTGCCGCAAGGGGACAGTTATTCAGGCAGAGCTGAACCCCGTTGGCTGTGACATGGTTCAGCAGATTGTCGCGGCAGGCCCGGCCAAGGGTTTGCGCGGCTGAGTAACCGGTGATACGTTCTGCTCCCTTGTTCCAGTAGGTAATGACGCGGTCGCGGTCTACGAAATAGACGCCGTCATGCAGGTTGTCAATGATATCCTTGTAAAAATCCTTTTCATCGGGCATGGAAACTCCGGGCGCGTATCTTCATTCTGTGTTCTTCGGGATAAAGAACACAGAATGGACATAAGAAGTTACTATAAGGCGCTATTTTACCTGATAAGGAAACAAAGGGATTGGATTGTCGTGACCTTCATCCGCAGTAGACAGCTTTATTTTCCCACTCTGCAACGAACTTACCCTCGAACCGCTCGCCTCGCGCGGACGTGAGGTTAAATTCACCTTCGACAGGCATTCCCTCCTCGACGCGCCAGAATGTTACTTTGCCGGTCAACTCTTCAAGCGGATCAAGTTCCGCCAGGGAGTATGCCGTACCAACTCGCATGCTCTCATCTGGAAACGAAAAATTAACTGGGAATATGAAGCTCGGCGATTGCCAGATGGAAACCGTAATGGTCGTGATCGGGTCATAACGAAAGGACATCGTAAACGCGGTCCCATCCCATGGCGCGCAGTCGCGGTTGATCGTGGCAGGGAAGACCTGTATGGCAGCTTGACCTCGCGTTGAGAAGGAGAGTAGGACGAGTAGCGCGCTGCCCAAAATTAGAATTAGCAGCCCGATAGCAATGAAAAACCGAGTTTGAGATTTCATCTTGTAAAGAGGACGATGAATTAGCCAGGTATGTTCCTGCAGAAAATCAACAGCGGAGACCAAATCGGTCTCCGCTATTGTTACCTCTCGTTTCGCTGCAGCCCGCAAGCAGTAAAGAATTCCGCCCGCAGCGCTGGATCATCGGCGTAATGACCACGCCAGACAGTAGTGCGGGTCATTGGCGCTGTTTCCCGCACCCCTCGCATTTCCATGCAGAGATGATGAGCTTCAAGAAAAACGGCTACACCGTGCGGGTGAAGCATGGTTTCCAACGTATCTGCGATTTGCTGACCGATCCGTTCTTGTACGGAGAAACGCTTCGAAAAGAGCCGTACTAGGCGGGTTAGCTTGGAGATGCCGATGATGTTTTCGTGAGCGATGTAACCCACATAAGCCTTGCCGTAAAATGGAAGGGCATGGTGTTCACAGAGCGCAAAGAAGGGGATCGGTCCCTCTAGAACCTGGCTTATGCGACAGTCAGGTTCGCCACGGCACTCCGTATCGAAGACTCGTAGCAACTTTGGATCGCCATCATAGCCTTCTGTCGAATCGAAAAGTGCCTGAATAAATCGCCGAGGTGTATCTTTTGTGGCAGAGGTGTTCAAATCCAAACCAAATGCAGAAAAGATCTCTGCAGCATAGCTTTCGAACTTGTGAAGCTGCTCATCAGAAATTTTGCGCATCTGCAGTTCTACAGCCGTACGATACTCAATATCATCCGGGTCATCGTGTAAGTTCATTATTATCTCCTGTTTTCTTTATGGTCATTTAGTATAAGACCATTGAGGGGCTGAGTGCCTTACCAGGATCATCAGCCTTTCAGGTCAGCTGCCTTGAATAGTCGCGTCTCAGCTATCAGAGCACAAGCATTGTCTACCTGCTTCCAGATGTTCCACAACAAAACGCCGCCCACACGATTTCAACAGCGCAGACCAATTCCGCTATCGGTTTTCCGGTTTCCAGCGATTGATCGCATTTTGCAGGCAAGTCAGTCGCGTTGCGCTTGGCCGTTGCTGACGTTCATATTCGATGAGGCGCTCCACCACGGACCGGTCACCGCCTCCCCCTACGGGGGATTGCGGAGCAGGTCATCGAACAGGGCGGCTTCCCTCAACGCGCCCGCCATTTCCAATGGCAACTCCTCGGCAGGATGCGGTTCCCCGCGCAACTTCCGCATCACGGATTCGACCGCCAGCGCAAATTTGCTCTTCGGGCGGAACCTGGGACGTTCCTCCTCTGTTTCATTCGGCTCATCCAAATACACACCGCACTTGGGACACTTCAACAGATCGTGATAAATATATGCACCACAATTGCCACATTCGACTTCGTCGTCTTTGGGAGGAGGGATGAGGCTGGTGGGCATGAGGAGATCGTGTCAAGGAAATAGTGTTGAGCCCCAAATCATATATAGAATACTATATCAGTTATCTAAGATACGAATCAACGGGGGGGAGATTGCTCCTTAAGGACCGTGTTTATCACAGCGCAGAGATGATGATGTGTAATGCTGTTCTGCATTAGATAGTACCTCCGTTCTGTTTTGCTGGCTTTGATTTTTTAGGAGGCATCATGTCCTCGTTTCTCACGATACATATTAGCATCTGCCTCTTTGAGCGCAGCTGAAAGGCCAGTAGTCTTTTGGGCGGTGCTCACACCGAGTGAGATGTGGATCGGTGTTCCTGTGCCGCTTGCATTGTTCTCGTGGATAATCTGCCGCACCCGTTGCAGCGAAACTTCCGCCGCAGTCGCGTCGGTAGCGGGCAGGAGCACGGCAAGCTCATCCCCACCGATGCGCGCCACCACATCTTCTGCACGGAAGGCGGCAGTCAGCGCCTGCGCAACGCGTTTGAGAAGGATATCACCAGCGGCGTGACCTTCCCGGTCGTTTATTTCCTTCAGCTTATCTACATCTGCCATGACAATGCTGACGGGGAAATCCCGTCCGCGTTCGAGCCGCGCCATCTCTTCCATAAAAAAAACGTGATTGTATAAACCGGTCAACGAGTCGTGTATGCTTATGTGTCTCAGTTTTTCTTCTGCCTGTTTGCGCTCGGTGATGTCCACCATTACGGCACGAGACTCCTGCCCACCTTCGAAACAGGTGGCTTCGGTACGTACCCAGATCAACTCACTCCCATTTTTCAGGAACGCCAACTCGTAGGTTTCCTTGCCCACGCCTGATAACAGCATTTCAAAGAAAGCCTCAAAGGCGGCACGGGATTTAACGGAGGCAAAAAGCCCCAGATGCCGATTGATCAGATTAACGCGTTCCACACCCAACAGATTCGCGCCAGCCAGATTGACCTCATGGATCGTGCCCTCACGCGTGAGCGTAAAATAACCCACCGGGGCAAAATCATACAGGTCGGTATATTTACGATAAGCCTCTTCCGCCTCGGCGCGCGAACGCACCAGTTCCTCGTTCTGCATTTCCAATTCGATCTGATGCACCTGTAGCTCGTGAAGGAGCAGCTGTGTATCCGCCTCCGTCGCAGAGGAAGGCGCGGTTTTTTTCTTGCGCCCGTTCAACTTTGTTTCCGCCTGGCGGCGTAGTTCGGTGGCGCTGGTTGAAATAGTCGGTTTCTTTTTCATGGGACGATCTTTGCTCAGAGCTGATCTTCGCTCATTGGTTATTGTTTCTGGTTCTCAACTCCGCTTCCAGTTTCTTGGAAACGGTAATATCGGTAAAGGTAATCACCACGCCGTCGATCATATTCTCCATGGTGCGGTATGGCAGAATGCGCGCCGCGAACCAATTCCCATCGGGGGTGGAAATCTGTTTCTCTATTTTTTCCAACGTTCTCAAGACTTGGCGCGCGTCTTCGGCTAGTTCGGTGTAGAGCAATGCCGAGGCGATGTCTGTGATCGGACGACCTATATCGCCGGGAATCAACTTGGTGACTTTGCTCGTCTCACTGGTAAAGCGCCGCACGCAGAGATTGTTATCCAGAAACAGTGTGGCGATGTCGGTGCTATCGAGCAAATTCTTCATGTCGTTGTTTGTGTGCGAGAGTTCGTCCAGCCGGATTTCCAGTTCCTGGTTGACCGTGTGCAATTCCTCGTTCAAGGACTGCATTTCTTCCTTTGAAGTGGTTAACTCTTCGTTCGTGGACTGCAACTCCTCATTGGTGGATTGCATTTCCTCGTTGGTTGATTTGAGTTCCTCCTGCGAAGATTGCATCTCCTCACGTATGCTCTGCACTTCCTGACGGGCGTTTTCGAGTTCCTGCTTGAGTTCCGCCATACGCTCCATGCGTTTCGTTGGTTTGCCCGTCGTTTTTGTTTTGAGATTTGCGGCCATATCGGTAAAGACGATCATCACCATCCCTTGCAGGGCGTTTTTTTCACCAAGAGGCTCAATGGTGATATTAACAACCTGCTTTTCGCCGTTGGTGTCCACTGTTAAATTTCTGAGTGTGAGGGTTTCTCTTTGGCGAACCGCTTTTTGGAATGCCCCGGTTAATTCATAGCTCAGACCTTCGCGCGCCATGACGAAAATATTCCAGTTGGCTTTGCCGGCGGCTGGTTCCAGATATTTTCCCGTACGCCCGCTGGTGTAAAGAATGTCGCCCTTATTGTTGGTTAGCACGGCTGCCGGGGAATGCTTTTGCAGGAGCAGTTGGTCTGCCAGCGTCTGCAGGTTGGCTGGTGGTTCGGGTGGCGCGGCAGGAGAGGCGGTTTGGGCGGCGACAAAGGTTGCTGGAAACTCGACCAGCTCCGTGGTCACGGCAGAAGCGAGCCGTCGGTATAAGCGGGTTTTTCCGGCCAGCGGCGCGAATAGATTGGTGAATCCGCCGGTGGTCTCGGCGCTGCCTAAAAACAAGAAGCCGCCCGGGTTCAGGCTGTAATGAAAGAGCGGCAGGAGTTTCTTTTGCAATTCCGGTGTCAGATAGATGAGCAGGTTGCGGCAACTCACGATGTCGAGCTTGGTAAAAGGCGGATCCATGATGATATTTTGCGGGGCGAAAATGACCATGTCGCGGATGAATTTTGCCACTCGATAGCCGCGCTCCACTTTGACGAAGAAGCGCTCCAGCCGCTTCGCTGAAACATCCGCGGCAATGTTGGCTGGAAAAACGCCCTCGCGTGCCTTATCAATGGCATGCTTGTCGAGATCGGTGGCGAATATCTGCAGGGTGATATTCCTGGTGGGTTTGAGCTTTTCCAGCGCTTCCTTGAAGAGGATCGCAAGGGAATAGGCTTCCTCGCCGGTGGAGCAGGCAGGAATCCATGCCCGCAACGCCTGATTCGAATTGCGGGCAGCCAATAATGTCGGAAGGACTTCGGTTTTCAATTGCTCCCACGCTTCAGGGTCGCGGAAAAAATTTGTCACCCCGATCAATAACTCGCGGAAGAGCAGTTCCACCTCCTGCGGATTCTCCTGCAGGAAGCGTACGTAACTGGCGATCTTATTAATTTGGTGCAGTCCCATACGCCGTTCGATGCGCCGATAGAGCGTGGTATTTTTGTAGAGTGAAAAGTCGTGCCCGGTTTGTCCGCGCAACACGATGACTATTTTTTCAAGGGCGCTCTGGGATATGGAATCATCCCCAAGTTCGGGTTTCGTGATGAGAGGTATATGCTGGAGGTAACTGATGATCTTGCCTGGCAAAGCCTCCACCGGTGCGGTCACATCTGCAAGCCCGGCGTCAATGACACTGCGCGGCATGCTGTCGAATTTGGCAGAGTCTGGTTTCTGCACAAAGACCGCGCCCGCTTTTTCCTTGATGGCGCGCAAGCCGAGCGTGCCGTCCGAGCCCATGCCTGAGAGGATCACGCCAATGCTGTGTTCCTGCTGGTCATCTGCCAGCGCGCGGAAGAAAAAATCAATGGGCAGTCGTAATCCGCGCGGCGCAACCGGATCAAGCAGATGCAGAATGCCGTGCAGGATGGACATGTCCTTGTTGGGCGGGATGACGTAGACGCAATTCGGTTCGACACGCATCCGGTCCTTGACCTGAAAAACCTGCATGCTGGTGCCGCGGTGGAGCAGTTCCACCAGCACGCCCTTGTGTGTGGGGTCGAGGTGCTGGATGATCACGAACGCCATGCCGCTCTCTGCCGGCACATTGGCGAGGAACAATTCCAACGCCTCCAGCCCGCCTGCCGAAGCGCCAATGCCCACGATGGGAAACCTGGATGGCTCGCTGGCAACTTTTGCTGTCAGCTTTTTCGGCTTTGCGATGTTTAACTTTTCCACGGTTTTCTTTTTAGAAGTCAATCTATTTATCCAGTCAGGTGAATGGATCAGGAAAAATCAACGTGATGTCAGGAGTATATCGAAATGAATCATTGAATTCCCCAAAACATTGTGTAATGTTGCCTGCGGTTTCATTTTATGATTCGCCTGTCGAACTTTATGAAACGGAGAAGCGCACGTTGATCACAATTAATTCAGTATAGCACAAGGGCCTGCCAAAACAAGGCTGCAATACCGCTATTCCTTTTAGGAGACTTCAATGTTTATCACCCACGATGCGAGTGAAATTAAAAGTTATTTTCCCGCTCCCAGCGGCTGATCGCATTTTGCAGACAAACCAATCGCGTTGCAAGGGGTATTTGTTGACGTTCATACTCGATGAGACGCTCCACCACGGACCGGTCACCGCCCACTTTGCGGAGCAAGTCATCAAACAGGGACGCCTCCCTCAGCGCGCCTGTGAACAATTCCTCGGCGGGATGCGTTTCCCCACGTATCTTGCGTATCACGGACTCAATCGCCAGGGAAAATTTGCTCTTCGGGCGGAACTTGGGGCGATCTTCTTCTGTCTCGTTCGGTTCAACCAAATACACACCGCAGTTAGGACACTTCAATAGCCCATGGTAAATGTATGCGCCGCAATTCCCGCACTCGGTTTCATCATCCGCGGGAGGTGGGGTAGTGCTAGTTGGCATAAGAGGATTTTCTATTACAGCTTAGGACAGATGTTTGTTACAGCCTCTTTCGGTGTTCGATCACTTCTAAAAACTCCCCAATGAGGCTCAGGGTCTGGCCAGGGGTATATTCCATCTGGATTCTGACTACCTATGTGTTTCCATGGTGCATCAAAGGCTTCAAATACAACGAAAGTTACATCAGTTTTGTGTAAAAGGTCGTAGTATTCAGCCTGTCGAGATTCGCTGACATCGAGATCGCCGTCAGTGGGCAATCCAACTTCTTTGAATATGAGTGATTTATCTGATACTGGATCAAGGTTTTTGAAAACCTTCACAGTCCATTCAACTGCTTCGTTAGGATTACGATTTCCTGAGAAATATGGATGGACATTCGGAAAAATCCAATCAGAGATTGTCCATAGAGGCGAATTCTCGTAATAATCGTTAACTTGTTCGGTAGTCGTAACGGGCTTGCCTGTGGCTTTCCTTAATCTGTCCATTGCGGATGTAAGAGTATCTAAGTCATAACGAATATCTAAACCCTCATTGCCAACCGAGTAACCAACCACTATCGAGTCTTGACTGATTGTTTCGGCAGTTCTTAATTCTCTTTCGTTAGTTGGATCCCAGACTCCCATTATCATGCTATCAAATCCTGCTTTTTGAGCAAGTTTTGGAATATCAAGTATCTCGTTAGATGAATCCTCATTCATATAGATGGAACCATAAGTTACCAAGCCATTGAAGCCAGCATCATGCAGTACACGTAGATCTTCGTTTATATCCTGCTCTGATGGCCATTGAATCGGGGTCGTAGTGGGATCAAAATGAGTCGGGGAATAAGCAATCCAACATAATCGCGAAAGCAAATCATTTAAACTCTCCTTAGGCGCGTCAGGTTGACAACTCGCAACAAATGTGCTCGTCAGAATTAAAACCAGTATAGTGATAGTATGCGTTACGGACGAGGATGATTTGCTTCGGGACATTCTATAAATCATAATTCTTGGTGATGTCATTATTGAAAATAACCTCACCAAGAACTCATTTCATCGATGAATCTATTTCACGCCTTCAAATTGGATTTCACTTAGATAGAAAACTGCGCCTTGGGGATTGTCTATATCAGTGGCTACCCAAATAAATAGGGCGATCGCGTTTGTTAAATCTACCCCTACCAGAGTGATTTCATATTGTTTCCACCCTGACGTAAGGGAAACTTTACCCAATGAACGACCGGGGCTTGGTATTATTGCCACATCACCAACTTTGAACTCAATCACTTCTCCACCTTGCTCGCCTCGAGCCCAAAAAGTTAGGCGACTAATGGTTTTCAAATTACCGGCCTCAAGCACATTAACACCACACGTACCCTCCTTCACCTTTGCCCAGGCTGCATCATTGCCAGTGTCACCACATTTCAAAGGCCAATAGAAGATACCACCAAAAGATCCTCCAGGATTATATGTGACCCTAAGACAATTCACATCAGGTCGGCATTCGTTAGAGTCACCTCCTTTCAAATTTATGATTTGAGCTGGGGAACCACTGCCAACAAAAAAACCGGCTGGGATACCATGTGCGGCTTCCAAGCTAACTGTTGCTATTCCGGAAACCTTGACAGTAATCGAAGTTGAGGGCGATGCCCCCCAATCATTATAGGCAGTAACGGTTATGACGGCTTCTGTATCTGTCTGAGGTGCAGTATATAAGATAGTTGGGGTATCGGTCGCTGAAATTTCGCCGTCCCCTGCCAATTCCCATTCATAGCTAGTGGCCCCACTAGAATCGGCACGAATAGCTATCTTCTTGCCCGGCTCCACTGTAATTTCGGCCCCCCCTGGATCTGTTACTGGCTGTTCCGGCGGGGAACCTGAAGCAACAACAGGAGATACTGTTGCTGGTAAGTCAGTTGAAGGTGGGGGAGTAGTCGGAGGGGGGGCACCGCAGCTTGTTAGTATTGATGCTATTATGAGGAAAGCCGTCAATATCGTATATAGGCTTGTTCTACGTTTTCGATTGATCATGATGCACCTCCTTTGTGGTTTTATAGATCAATATGAAATCGAATAATCATCTTGGCCACATATTTAGGTTTTTTTCTCAACGTGACTTATTTTTCAATTTAAGCCTCCTACTCTCTAATCTTTAGCGTAAAGAAAGGCTGGTTCACCTCAGAAACTAATTTCAGATAAATTGATGTAACATTGTCTGCGAGATTAATAGAAAAACTGCAATTTTCCCGCGGGCTAAGAATAGTTTGCCTGAAAGAGTCTTTATTTGTGTACCATTCCCACTCACACTTTTTACTATTTGTAATCGCAGGACCTATCGCTTGACCGGACAGATTTGTTAATCCACCAGTTTCTCTGTACGAGAGAGTGACAATTTTCTTTTCATCAGGGCACTTTATTAGTGTTTGACCCTTAGAGCTGATGAATTCAAAATAGATGTCAACACCTTGGCATGCTTGTACACGTGTAGAAGTTGGATTGATCGCAGAATCGGGTATTTTGGTTGGTGTTGATTTCCTAAGTAATATCCCCGATGATATGATTGTTACGAGAATAACAATAACGAAAGTTGTTTGAGCAAATTTAGCTATGGAAGGATAAGCGATAATTCTTAGTGATGGAACCAATTTGGACTGTTTTTTGGAGAAGGCAAAGTGCCAAATTGAGAAAAGCAGGGCTATGTAACCAAGACCAATTGTAACCCATGTAACAAGTCCTTTGTTCCCGCTCCATAATTGAATAAAATTAACAATTACTACTACTGCGCCGATAAAACCTGTAACAGGCAACCACAGACGGTTTAACCATTCTATAAGAAGCGCAGGTTTATCATTATCTGATGGCACAGAAGCTCCCACATCTACGGCAACATATTGTTAGTATAGCCATTTTCCTTTCGGAGTACAATACCCAAAATAGAATCTAGGAGTCTCATATGCCCATCACCCTCGACGGATCATCCCTCACTATCGAAAAACTCGTTGCGATCGCACGAGATAACGAAAAAGTAGAACTTGCCCCCGAAGCCCTGGAGCGGATCAAGGTCTGCCGCCTCATGTTGGAGGAGAAACTTGCCAATAAAGAGATCATGTACGGCACGAACACCGGCATCGGCGAGTTTTCAGAGACGATGCTCAACGATGAGCAGGTAAAGGAATTCCAAAGGTATCTTGTCTACAACCACGCGGCGGGTATCGGCGACCCTGCGCCGGTCGAACACGTCCGCGCCGCGCTGGCAGGGCGGATCAATGTCCATGCGCATGGGAATTCCGGTCCCAGACCTGAGATCACGTTAACACTGGTGGAGATGCTCAACAAAGGCGTCACACCAGTTGTTTGTCAGAAGGGGTCGGTGGGCGCGAGCGGCGACCTCGCTCCGATGGCGCAAGCCGCGTTGCTCCTCATGGGCGAAGGCGAAGCCTGTTATAACGGCGAGCAGC
>Ga0214473_10008729_pt1 | contig 11979 bp, 10 predicted proteins | sample RVTome_7_FD_203509 | JGI IMG/M metagenome (GOLD analysis project Ga0214473, IMG submission 203509) | Soil microbial communities from uranium-contaminated site in the Upper Colorado River Basin, Wyoming, United States - RVT98D197 | ecosystem: Environmental > Terrestrial > Soil > Contaminated >...
GCTCTTCGCCCAGGCCCCTACAAGCTGCGTCCAGTAGTCCGCTCGATTCGACATGCTGCACCTCCGACCGCATCATCGCGCATCGCCGGTGCTCAACTCAAGATGTGATTGGTCGAACGCTCACGAAAGAGCAACGCGACAAGATAACGGAAATGTCACCATTGTATCCAGCATCCCGAATCCGGGTTGACCGAGGAACCCGCGAGGCGGCTCATTTAGCCAATTCACAGTAACCGGACGATCCGAGCAAACGAAGTCATGCGCCGATTGTCTCGCAACAATGACGAACCAGGTTCTCTTGGCGAGCAAGCCTAATACGAAATCAAAGCCCATAAGCATCATAGCAAGCGTCAAGTCTTGCGGGGGGACCACCCGATAGTCGTCACGCTCAATAAAGTCACGCATGTGTTCATAGCTAATGTCTTCATCGGCAGAGTAACCGTCCTTCCGCATTCGCTCGAGGCTACTATAGTATATCTCAGGCGAAGATACATTGTTCCTAAATACTTGCTTGGCAAGAGTCTCCATCAAATTGGTGGTTGCGCCACGCGCTCCCGGAACGCGGACAGCCATCAAAGCGACGAAATTGAGGAGAGCGCTATAGTCGTGCTCCGCATCCGGAATCCGTTTGGTTTCAAGGAGTCGGCGCAAGGCCGGAGCAGCCTCATTCTCGACGGATGCGAATGCGTGCTCAATATCATCTGGACTGGCAAGGCTGCCACCGGTTGCCCGGTAATAATTGCGCCGATGAGCGGCTTTACTTGGCGTAGTTATCCATTGCTGTCGTCGTGTCTTGTCCAGTACCCAAACGTTGCGCCGCTTCCCTTCCTGCGTCGCAAAATGCGCCAGATAAAACCTGGGTATATAATGATGCCTCATGCGCTGAATTCTCTAAGGACTATTTGCATCTTGTATTTCACCATTACGTTCCGTTTTGCGGTTACGTCGCTTGAAATAGCCGCGCTTCCGCGTGCCATCATAGTCCGTATAGTCTCCGAAGAGTCGACCGTTTTCATCTTCATAGATCATGACGGCTTGCATAACACCACCTATAGGCATTATCTGCGGCTCGCCACTCGCAAGAAGTCTAAGCCGTTTCTCCGTGGCTTGCAACGTCGACTCTAGGTTCCTCAACTCTATTGCTTTGTTATCCGCGTCAAGCGTTAGCTCGGAGAACTTTGCAGAGTGAGTATCAACCGTTTCCTTGATACGAGCAATTGCGTCATCGGTAAACTTGCTAATACGCCTTTCTGCGAATTCGACACCACCGCCAAGAGCCTTTAAGCTCTTGAGCCTATCGCTGAAGGCGACAAGCATTCCAACAAACAGGATGAAAATGACTGACGCAATGAACTCCGTACTGTCCAGTCCGAGGGACGTCTTGAAGACAACCAACGATGAAAAACCGCCAATCCAGAGCAACGAGCCTATGATTATCTTCATAGCCTATACCCTACTTCGACTGATAAAACGTCTCACAGTCGGGACATTGGAGTCTGCCCAACATTTGAAACGGTCCAGGCGACTCAATCAATGCCATTAGTTTTCCGTCCGCTTCAACGCAACGTGGACAGAACGCGGTATCGGCTTCGTATCCTTCCGCATCTTCCGTCAGGACGAAAACATCGTTTTTGCGTTTAAGCAGCGATCGAAAGCCCTCGGCTCCGCTCTTCCGTTGGGCGAGTACATGTAGCCGTTGATTCTCTTCCTTGAGCTTCGCGATTTCGCCTTTCAAATCTACAAGGTCGTTACGCAAGTCTGCGATTAGTTCATTGCTTTCTAAGTTCTTCAAGTTGCTGACCACTTTCCGCAAGCGCTCGGCTCTGTCAATCGCAGTCGCTATGATTGTAAATATGTCAGCCATGAGGAATGTCAACTTCTACAGCATCTGCTCGCCATCAAGGTAGTCGCTGCCGATGCTACTGACAATCGGCATTGGAAACGCTTCTTCTGGATCGCCGGGCGGACTCAGAGTCGGGTCGCGTCCCGGCGGAAGTTTCGTTGTCACGGAGTACGGCATCGCGCACATCGTCTTCTCTCGCCGGCAGGTCCGTTGACCCTGCGGGGCGATGGAGTAGTATGTCCGCGACGGTCGAGGCCAAAACCAGGGCGAGACTGTTCCCGGATTCGAGTTGAACCGTCTCCCGTGTGGATTCGCCATGGCCTGATCCTAACAGAACCCGAGTATTACCGTCAACCTCCACGGGGCCCGGCTCCAAAATGGTTGGGCGGGGCTAGCATCCGAAGGCAGCCGGAGGAGTGGCCGAGCGGCTGAAGGCGACGGTCTTGAAAACCGTTAGACGCGCAAGTGTCTCGGGGGTTCGAATCCCTCCTCCTCCGTTGGTCGAGTCACCCGTTGCCGAACCGGCGGGCCGCTCGGGTGGGACGAGCCAAGGCCCCGGGCGATAAAGCGTGAGGTCATCCGCCTGGGGCGATTCGAGTCCCCCACCGCTGAAGCGGTGGGCCACCCGTCCGGGGAGGCGCGGTCGAAGATCGGACAGCAGGCATCAGGGATCAGCCGTCAGCCATCAGCCATCAGCCGGCAGCAGGCAGCAGGCAGCGATCAGCCTTCAAGCCATCAGCGGGGCGGTTTGGCGCTGGGAGCGCGAGACCAAGACGGGGCGCGGTCTTGGTGGTCCAGGGACGACGAAGTCTCTGGACGCTGGCACCCGGCGCCGTTAAAGTGCCGACCGCGGTGTTGCAGCGGTGGCGCGGCTCCGCAGGTGCGGCGGTCACGATTCGGTGACCACTTCGGATTCATCCTTTACGACCCTGTCGAAGAAAGGGGGAACTGGCGATGTCATCATCCATGAGACGCCTTTCGATGGTTGGCGGACTCAGCGCGGTTTGTCTGATCCTGGCGTGCCCCGGCGGTGGCGGTGGCGGCGGCGGCCAGCCGACCGTGGTCACCTTCACCATCGCCGGGCGGACGTTTCGATTCCAGTTCGGCGAGGTCGGGCGCGTGGACACGCAGGCCAACGTCCGGACGCAACCCCGCGCCGCGGGGTTCACCCTCTTCAACCAGGCGCCCGCGACGACGCCGCCGACCGGGACGATGAGCGTGCGCAGCAGCGACGTGACCGTCGGCAGGCTGCTGACCGCCAAGGGGGCGGAGCGATACCAGGCGGTTCCGAACGGCACGGCCACGGTGACCTTCTCGATTGCCTCGGGGCAATCGGCGGCGCTGTGCGATACGGCGACGCTGCTGGCGGAGTACGACGTGGTGATCACGGGCGGGGCGGCCTCGATCACGAACGACGTCTACGACCTCTCCAGCGAGGCGCTGGCCATCATCGCGACCAACGACGTGACCATCTGCATCGAGGTATTCGCCAGCTTTGGCGGGCAACTCATCCTCAGTGAGTTCAGTCTATCCTTCGGCGGCGGGTCGACCGACACCGCCGGGTTCACCTTGCGCAACGCGGACGAACGGGAGAACATCCACATTCTGCTCCCTGGCGAGGACTTCGCGGACGAAAACCGCATCACACCGGGCTCGACGGTCACGACGACGCTGAGCGGCGTCAGCGTGGGCGATGTCATCAGCATTCGCGCCGGGCGGAACGGAACCGTTTTGGACACCACCACGTGCCCGACGGTCAGCGGCTCCGGCTACACCGCCACCGCCGAGTGGGACGGCGCCTTCGTTACCTGCGAAGCCGAGCAGGGCCCGGGTGAGGAACCACCACCGACGCAGGGCACGGAGCTGCAGGTGCCCATCGATGCCCTGGGGCAGCGTGAGAAGGTGACGAACACGTACAACGGCATCGACTACGCGGTCGTGGGGGTCATGGACGTCAACAGTTCCACGGCGTTCCCGGCGACGTTGCCTTCCAACATCACGTCACGACTCTCGCAGATCGACATTAACCTCGCCGAACTCGGGCTGGAGTACGTCGAGCGCATCTACTTCGCCACCCACGGCGCCTGGGTCGCGGATCTGCCCGGCGGCATCACCATTGCCAATCTAGCGTGTGACTACGCCGAGGGCGGCTCGGCGACCACGCTGGACCTGACCCTCGGCGTCACCACGGCGGAATGGTCGCACGAACGACGGGAGCACGACGTATTTCGAAGCGAGATGCACGGTCAGGTCATGACCCTATACAGTTTCCCGACTTCGATTGACTCGGCGTTCGAATACACGGGCCGGGTCTACTCGGTCGACTTGGACCTGGACACGTCGCGGACCCTGTCGAGCCTGACGCTCGAGCTGGTGGAGCCCACCACCTACATCGGCAGCCGGCTGGCGCCGGACCTGCACAACGGCGAATGGGCGGGGCACGCCTTCAGCGCCATCACGCTGGTCGGCCCGGCGGGATCGCCGGACGGCGGCGGGCCTGGACCCGGTCCGGATGAGCAGGGCATTGTGACCGGCACGGTGGTCGACGCCCAGACAGGCAGTCCCTTGGCCGGCGTGACCGTCCGGGTGGACGGCACCGGGCTGTCCACCACCACCGACGCCTCCGGGACATTCAGCATCAGCGATGTCCCGGCCGCCGGGCAGACGCTCGTGGCCACCCTGGAGGGCTACGTTGAGACGACCGCGATCGTCCTGGTGCTTGACGGGGCCACCACGGAAACCAGCATCGGCATGTTGGCCCTCGGGGCTGGCGGGGATGACGTCGCCGCGGTGCTGGCCTGGGGGCAGGACCCGCGCGATCTCGACCTGCACATGTCCGGGCCGGACGGCAGCGGCGGGCGCTTTCACGCCTACTACGCCAGTCGGACGCCGGTGCCGCACGTGGACCTCGACCTGGACGACACCAGCTCGTTCGGCCCGGAGACCATGACCGTCCATCCGGCCGCGGATGGCAACTACGTGGCCGGCGACTACCACGTGTGGGTGCACCACTTTGCCGGCGACCTTTCCTTCGGGCAGTCGGCGGCGACGGTGACCCTCTTCGCCGGCGGTAGCCAGATCGCCCAGTACAGCGTGGGCGGCGCCTTCGGCGACAGCGCCCTGGCGTACTGGTTGGTGGTCAACTTCGCGGTCACAGAGGCGGGCACCGTGACGAACGTCAGCGTGCAACAGTCGTTCGCCGAGGGCAGCATCGGCTTCGCCGGGGCGGGCACGGTGTTCTGACGCCGGACGTCGCGAATCGTTGCCATCGCTATTCCCGGAGTTGATGGCTTCCGCCCAGACGCGAATCCACGACCGGGTTCGGAGCGGGGCTCGAGGCCGGTACGTCGGCCCTCGCCCGCCGAAGCGGTCGGCGTGCGGGGCATGCCCTGCATTGTTCGTGCATTGGGCGCAGGGCGTGAGTCTGCCTGGTCCCATGGCGATGGGAATCAGCGCGGCCGATTTGTTTCCCCACCTCTAAAGCGGTGGGCCGCCCGAACGGCGAGTAGCGTCGGTTCAGGGCGCGCGGCCGCGCTTCGCTTCGGATACGCCCTACGACCGATGGACGAAGCACCCGATCGCCCGCGGCCCCGCTGTTTCCACATGCTCAGTCGGCGTGGGCTACCCACTTGAGCAGTTGCATGCAGACGAGTCCGCCATAGGTGCCCAGCACATAGCCGGCGACGGCGAGCAGTGCGCCGACCGGGGCCAACGCCGGGTGAAACGCCGCGGCGAGCACCGGGGCACTGGCCGCTCCGCCGATGTTGGCCTGCGACCCGACGGCGATGAGGAAGATCGGCGCCCGGATCAACCGCCCAATCCCAAACAGCACGACGATGTGTACGGAAATCCACACCAGACCCATCACGATCAGTGCGGGCGCTTGCAGGATCAGGCGGAAGTCCGCCGATGCCCCCAGGCAGGCCACCAGCAGATAGATCATCACCGAGCCAATCTTGGAGGCGCCGGCGCCCTCCAGGCCGCGGGCCCGGGTGAAGGACAACGCCACGCCGAGGGTCGTCACGATGATGAATTTCCACGTGGAGGCTGACAGGGCATCGCTGAGCCAGCAGAGCCCCGGCACGGCGGCGAGGCCCTCCGCCAGCCACAAGCCGAGAACGTAGCTGACCCAGGCCCCGCCGAAACCCAGGGCGACGATCAACATGAGGTCGGCCAGCGTAGCCACGCGGTTGGTCCGCTCCTGAAAATCCGTCATGCGCCGCTCGAGCTCTCGGATGGCCCGCGGATCGGCCCCGGACCAGTCGTCGATCCGGTCCTGATGAGCCGACAGGTAGAGCAGCACGCCCATCCAGATGTTGGCCACAAACACGTCGGGAATGACCATGGTGGCGAGCAAGGTGTCGGACACCTCGGCCGCCTGGCCGATGGCCACGAAGTTGGCCCCGCCGCCGATCCAGCTTCCCGCCAGGGCGGACATGCCCCGCCAGGCGTCCGCCGGCAGCCAGGGGCCGGTGACCAGCAGCGCGATCGGCCCGCCGAGCAGCACGCCCGCCGTACCCGCCAGGAACATGATCACCGCCTTGGGCCCCAGCCGCAGAATGCCGGGCACGTCCAGGGAGAGCACCAGCAGCATCAGCGCCGCGGGGAGCAAAAACGACTTGACCCACTCGTACAGCGGCGACTCGGAAGGGATGACACCGGCCGTAGTCAGGGCCGTGGGCACGAAATAGCAGAACACCAGCGACGGGACGACCTTAAAGAGCCGGCCGAACACCGGATGCCTGGCGAGCCAGAAGATCCCGGCGAGCACCGCCAAAAGCACCGCGAGCAGCCCGGCGGGATGATCGGTGAGCGCTGCGGAGCCGGCCGCATCCGGCACGGCGCTCGCCGGCAGGAACGAAGCGTGACCAAACATCCGGACGTGATAGTCGATGCCCTGGATGGAGTCCAGATAAAGCCGGCGCCGCGGACGCGGGGCCTGCTGGCCCTCTAGGTCCCTGCACGCCTGACCTCATCAATCACGATGATCGACCGAGGACGCTTGAACATGGAGTGGCGCATTCACCCGTTCATGGCGTCGTGCCCAGCGAACGGCTCGCCGCCGTCGTCGAGACCGAATTCGGAGAGCCATCGCTTGGCCTCGTCCGCAGTAAGGGAGTCCGGCTTCTCGTCCGGCCTATCTTTCGCCTTGGGCATCGGATGTTCCTCGGGAAAGAGCTCCCCGACGAAGGCGGCGCCGTCGACCCAGTGGCAGCGGCGGACGCGGGCCTCATGCCGGATCGCCGTGTCGCTGGACACGACCCGGACCAGATCGGGCCGGCCGGCGGAGTGGATCATCGCCACGATGACGTCGTCGGCCGACTTGGGGGCACTGAAGGCAACCTCGATCCTGCTCGACCGCATCTGCGCGGAAAGGCCCCCCGCCGGCTCCGGGCCGTCGAAGACCAGGGACACGAGGTCGTCCCTTTCCCCCGCCCAGGCTTCGATGATTCGTACGAGGGTCTCCCGCCCGATCGACGGCAGCGGGGCGCAGGCCTGCATGGTGAACAGCAGATTGTTCCCGTCGATGATCACGTGCCGCGTCATCGCCCGCAGTATGACGGAGCGACGGACTTGTGGCGAGTCGGCCGAGATTCCCATCGCGCCACGCTGTGCCTGCGCGGTTCGCGGCGGCTGGACCGATTGCGATCGGCGGTGTTTTTGTTACCGAAAGCAGCCGGCACCGGCCCGTAGCTCAGTATGGAGTGCGTCTGGCTTGCAACCAGGAGGTCGAGGGTCCAAGTCCCTTCGGCTCCAGTCTCGGTAACTCCCGACGCTTCGACTCCCCCACCACTGAAGCGACGGGCTACCCGAAGCGGTGGGCCGACCGGCCGACGCGCAGCTTGCCGTGCAACGGGATGTTCCGATAACCCACGAAGACCTTGACGATCGAAATCGCCCGGTTGACGCGACGGAATTAGATATATATAATATTCGAGAACGCGGCATGGAGTTCCGATGGATCGACTGGAACATCGACAAAGTGGGCGACCACGGGGTCAAGCCCGAGGAGGCCGAGTTTGTCGTTGAGCGAGCCGTCCACCCGTACCCGCGGCACCGCGAGGATGACAAGTTCCTCGTCTGGGGCCCGACGGCCGCGGGACGGTTGCTCCAGGTTGTGTTTCTGCTGGATGAAGATGATACCGTGTTCATCCTCCACGCCAGGCCTCTGACAGACAAGGAAAAGCGTCGCCGGCGCAAACGCGAATCATGAAGACGACACGTAGCAAAGAAACCGACGCCAAGTCCGTCAAGAAGCTGACCCAAGCCGAACTCGAAGCCATGTCCGCCGAATTCGATGGCGAGTTCGTCGCCGACACGTTCGGCCCGCCCACACGCCAAGCGAAAGCGCGACTGCGCCGCGCCAAGCGGAAGCCCGGGCGGCCTCGCATTGGCGCGGGCTCGAAGGCCATTTCCGTTACCGTCGAGAAAACGCTGCTCCGAAAGGTTGATCGCATCGCCAAGGGCCGCGGAACCACGCGCGCCAAACTCATCGCCCGGGGACTGAAGGCCGTCCTCAAAGAGGAAGAGGCCGGGACCCGCTGAGCCTTCCGTTTCCCGTTCGTGTTCGTGCGTGTCGTAGACCATGTTTGCGCGTCTTGAGACTTGCCGCCAGCCATCGACGGCATGGTCGCACCCCCTTCCAATCAAGCGGCGTGCGCCAGTCGATGCCGTTGGCTCTTGCCGGGCGTGGCGGGTCTGACGGGCTGTTGCCCGTCTTGATGGCGTTCGGCGGCTCTACGAGCAGGGTGGGGCTTGACGCTGTGGCTGGGGATCGATGCCCTGCTGGACCGCCGGGCGGATCGGTGGCTTCAGCGTGTGCCCGCACTTCGGGCGAGCTTTAGCGGTCTCGTTGCGCGCGTTCTCGCGGTTCGGGTTGAAGGCATTCATCGCTGTGCGCCTCCCGCGGCCCGCGCAAACAGAAACTACCCGCGCGGCCGCGCCCTCGTCAACGCCCCACCGGGGCGCACGCTGACGACGTCCGGTACGATGGCCTGTGGTTTACCCGGTTCTCGACCCGATGGGATGCGAAGACCTGTTGGTTTGCAACCAGGAGGTCGACGGTTCGAGTCCCTTCGGCTCCAGTGGGCCCGCAGAAGCGCCGGCCATGAAGCAAGCAAGACTCATTGCCGCGGCAATCGTCGTCCTCCGAGTCGCGGCACGCCGAGAGACGAACGCGAGTTCGTCCTTCCTCCCAACGATGAAGGCAAGGCTCAGGGCGCCGGCCCACCGACCGGTCCCACTGCTGCCGCGGCGGGCGCTGATCCCGCCGCGACGGGTCTGCTCCTTGACCACGCAGACAGGGCAGCGCCACCCGCCGCTGGTCCTTCAAGACGCTGTTAACTGAAAAAACTATACGAGTCCGAGCTGATCGCACAAGAAACGACACAATCGAAGATCGCCGTGCGTCCTGCTTCTTGGAACGCGCCGATTCGTTCTGCTATAGTTGCAGCGGTGTCGCGGCTCGTTCGCCGACGCCCTGGCAGACAGGATGCACGTATCAGCGGGGCACCGGCCCGAACCGGCGAGCCGCCCGCTCCTCGGCAGAACCTGATGGGTGAGGACCATGGCGATCCGTAACATCCGCTTCATTACCGGGGTGGCGACGACACTTGCGGTCTTCCCGCTGACGGCCGGCGCGGCCGACTGGCCGCAGTTTCGCGGGCCGGAGCGCAACGCCATCTCCCGCGAGACCGGCCTGCTGCGCCAGTGGCCGGAGGGCGGACCGAAGGTACTCTGGTCCGTGGACGTGGCCGAGGGGTATTCGGCGGCGGCGATCGTGGCGGGCCGGGTGTACTTCCACGATTACGACCGCGATCGCGAAGAGTGGCTGGTCCGCTGCCTCTCCCTCGCGGACGGAAGCGAGCTGTGGCGTTACGGCTACAAGAAGCGCATCCGCCCCAACCACGGCATCACCCGGACGGTGCCGGCCGTCGACGGAAGGTTGGTGTTCTCGCTGGACCCGAAGTGCAACTTTCATTGCCTCGACGCCGCGACCGGAAAAGAGCTCTGGCAGCAGAACCTGGTCAGCGAGTATGGCACCACCATCCCCCCCTGGTACGCCGGTCAGTGCCCGCTGCTCGAGCCGGACCGGGTGATCGTCGCCCCCGGCGGCAAATCCCTGATGGTGGCCCTGGACAAGGCGACCGGCAGCCCCATCTGGGCGACTCCCAATCCGGAAAGCTGGGGCATGTCCCACGCCTCGGTGATGCCCGCGGTCATCGGTGGGGTGAAGCAGTACCTCTACACCACGCTGGCTGGCCCGCTGGGGGTCGATGCCTCGGACGGCAAACTGCTATGGTCCTTCCCCTGGAAGTTCAACGTCGCGGTGCCGGTCTCACCGCTGGCCATCGGGGACGGGCGGGTTTTCCTCACGAGTTGCTACGAAGCGCAGACGGTGATGATCCGGGTGAGCCGGACCGGCAATGCGGCAGCACCAACCTTCACCGCCGAGCAGGTGTTCGCTCTGGCCGAGAACGAGTGGAACTCGGAAACGCATACCCCGATCCTCCACGAAGACCATCTCTTCGCCGTCGGAAAGAAACACCGCGGGCTCTTCACCTGCCTCGACCTGAACGGCAAACAGGCGTGGACCAGCGAGGGGCAGGCGTCGTTCGGCCTTGGCAGCTACATCCTGGCCGACGGGATGTTTTTCATCCTGGAAGGCAATACCGGAATGCTGCGGCTCATCGAGGCGAACACGAAGGAATACCGCGAATTGGATTCCGCCCAGGTGCTCGCCGGCCCGGACGTGTGGGCGCCGCTGGCGCTGGCCGACGGCAAGCTCGTGGTGCGTGATTTGGCCAAAATGGTTTGCCTCCAGGTAGGAAGCGCAGAGGTCGCCTCCGCCAGTGAGTGAACGAGACCGCTCGAACCAAACGCGGCACAGCACCCAACGCTAAAGCAGGGCCAATGTTTATTCGCCCTGAGTGCATTTCCACTAGCGTTGGGCCGGGGCGTGGGCATCGTCTCGTCGAACGGCGCCAATTTCTGGGTATGTCGGTGAGCATTCATCGACATCGCTCCGATGGAACGTGCCTTGCTAGCAGCGTCTGGGGAGTCGGAGTCCATCCATGCCTTATCGCCAGGTGCGAGCCTTCAGCGGGAAGGGTCCCGGCGCGGACCGGTTCAGCGACGCCCTGCGGGGTATCGCCGTTGACGGCCGTGGGTCGGTCTTCGCCGTCGGCGACCGCGAGGTGAAGGCGTTCGACGCGGAGGGCAACCTGCGCCGTCGCTGGTCGACGGACTTTCCGGGCTATTGCGTGGCGATCAAGCCCGACGACACCATCTTCGTGGGCGGAGACGGCCGGATCGCGATGTTTTCCTCCGAGGGCCAGCCGCTGGACGTGTGGGTCGATGCGGAGCGGCTCGGCCTGGTGACGGCGATCGGCTACTTCGGCGATGACCTTCTGCTCGCCGACGCCACGGCTCGCTGCATCCACCGCTACGATAAGCAGCGCCGCTGGCTCAACGACATCGGCAACCGCAACAACACCCAAGGGTTCCTGATTCCCAACGGCTACCTGGATTTCGCCGTGGATGCGGCGGGGATCGTCCAAGTGTGCAACCCGGCGGCGCACCGCGTGGAGCGCTACACACTGGACGGTACCAAGCTGGGCCAGTTCGGTCGGTTCGGGGGACGACGTCCGGAGGACTTCCCGGGCTGCTGCAACCCCACCAACCTGACGCTCTCTCGAGAGGGTCACGTGGTTGTCACTGAGAAAGCAGGTCCGCGGCTGAAGGTCTACGACGCCGACGGTAGGCTGCTGGAGGTCGTGGGTCCGGAGCCGTTCGACCAGAACTGCAAGAACATGGACGTGGCCGTGGACGGCGGCGGCCGTGTTTTCGTCGCCGACACGGTGCGCCTGTCCATCCTCGTGTTCGCCCCCACCGGCGAGCCGGGCGCGGGGCGCGGCGAGAATGAGCTTGCCGACCTGCCAGGAGCCGCCAGGCCATGAGCCCGCGACCGACGCGTCGGGACATGCTGACCCACGCCGCACGGGGGGCGGGGCTCCTCACTCTGGGCGGGGCCGTGTTCTATTTGTCGAAACGAGCCGGCGCGGAGGGCGTCTGGTACATCGACCCCGGGAAATGCGTCAACATCCGCCTTGGAGCGACCGGCGTGGACGTCTGCG
>Ga0214473_10008730_pt1 | contig 11976 bp, 9 predicted proteins | sample RVTome_7_FD_203509 | JGI IMG/M metagenome (GOLD analysis project Ga0214473, IMG submission 203509) | Soil microbial communities from uranium-contaminated site in the Upper Colorado River Basin, Wyoming, United States - RVT98D197 | ecosystem: Environmental > Terrestrial > Soil > Contaminated >...
AGTGACCTTCCCCGAGCGTGCGCGCGAGGCGTTCTTGCTCCCTGTCCATCACGGCGAGGATTTCGGCGTCCGAGTGCCCCCATCCGATGCGGATCTCGGGATGGAGGACGCCGCGGATCTCGTCGACCTGCCGGGGAGTGAGCGGGGCGCGTCGCCTCGCCCCGTCAGGGAGGAGCGCCCGGAGGCGCGCCCGGAGAGCCGGCGCCGTCAGGTCGTCCGCCGTCAGCACACGCCCCGGCTCGAGCGCGTCCTCGAGGGTCGGCCCGGACAGGGACGGAGCCCGGACGTCTGCGCTCGTGAGAGACGGCAGGACCACGCCATAGCCCCATCCACACGCGAGGTACTCGCCCGTGCGGAGAAGCGGGCGTCGCTTCAGCAGGTCCACGACCGTCAACGTGTACTCGCGGACCTGTCGGACCGGGTCCCGGTCAATGACGCTCCCGTCCGCCTGCCGGAGGCTCACGCCCGCTTCCGTCACCGCGGCGATGGATGAAAGCCGCCAGTCCTTGACCTCCAGCACGACCAGCCCCAGGTCCGGTCCCACGACGATGAAGTCCGGATGTCGGCCCTTGACGGAGATGTCGTGGTAGACGACGTAGTCCTCGGGCAGGTGGTCCCGCAGGGCCGCGAAGACCTGCCTCTCGCCCGCGGTGGCGGAGTCCGGAGCGGCCGGGATCGCCTCGGGGATGGTGAAGGCCATCAATCCGATGGTATCCTCTCCCCCCGCTATTACCCTTGCTTTCGCACCCGCCAGATCTCCCCGGACGGCCGGCCCCCGGTGACCCGCGGGAGTCCATGCCCGCGGGCGCCGCCGCGGTCCCCGCCCGAACTTCCCGCTTGACGGCCGAGAACGAAAGGGCGTAAGCCCTTATTGAACTGAACATCTCAGGAGCGAGGCGTGGCGCGCTCCGGATGGAGCCCCTCCGGTCCGCATGACAGATAGCGCGCATCCGCGGCCGTCCTGATGGTGTTCAGCGCACCCGTCTTCCTCTTCCTCTTCCTGCCCGGCGTGCTCGCGCTGTACTTCGCCACCCCGCCGCGCGGGCGCAACCTGTCCCTGCTCGTCGCGAGCCTCGTCTTCTACGGCTGGGGCGAGCCGCGGTTCCTCGCGATCATGCTCGTCTCCGCCCTCTTCAACTACGCCTTCGCGCTCGCGATCGCCGCCGCCGCCCGTCCCCGGATCGTCCTCGCGGGCGCCGTCGCCGTCAACCTCGGGATCCTCGCCGTCTACAAGTACGGCGACTTCGTGGTGATCAACGTCGACGCCGTGCTCGAGCGGTTCGGCGTGCCGGCGATCGCCCCGCCGGGCCTGGCCCTGCCGCTCGGGATCTCGTTCTTCACCTTTCACGCGCTGTCGTACCTGATCGACGTGTACCGGCGCCGGGTCCCGGCGCAACGCAACCCGCTGGCCGTGGCCCTGTACATCGCGCTGTTCCCCCAGCTCATCGCGGGGCCGATCGTCCGCTATGCGACCATCGCGCCCGAGATCGCCCAACGGCACACCACGTGGGAGGACATCGTCTCCGGAATCCGCCGCTTCGTCGTGGGGCTCGGCAAGAAGGTGCTCATCGCCAACACGCTCGCGGCGCCGGCCGATGCGATCTTCGGCTTGCCTCCCTCCGAGCTCACGGCCGGGGCGGCCTGGTTCGGGGTCGCCTGTTATTCGCTCCAGATCTACTTCGACTTTTCCGGCTACTCCGACATGGCGATCGGGCTGGCCCGGGTCTTCGGGTTTCACTTTCCGGAAAACTTCTGTTACCCGTACGTGTCGCGCTCTCTCACCGAGTTCTGGCGCCGCTGGCACATCTCCCTGTCCACCTGGTTCCGCGACTACCTGTACATCTCCCTGGGCGGCAACCGTCGCGGCCCCGCACGCGTGTACCTGAATCTGGTGATCGTGTTCGTCTTCTGCGGCCTGTGGCACGGCGCGAGCTGGGCCTTCCTCGTCTGGGGGCTGTACCACGGCGCCTTTCTCGTCGCCGAGCGCATCACCCGTGGCGACCGTGGCCGGGGGCGGTGGCGCCCGCTCGCTCACGTGTACGCGCTCCTCGTGATCATGCTCGGCTGGGTGCTCTTTCGCGCGCCGAGCCTCACGCACGCGTGGGACATGCTGGTCGTCATGGCCGGGTTCGGCGGCGCCGAGGTGCCGCGCTGGGTGTGGATCTATCTCGACGGAGAGCGGGCGCTCGCGTTCGCGGCCGGCGTCATCGGGTCCATGCCGGCGCTCGCGCTTCTCGAGCGCTGGCATGCGCGCGTCGCCTCCGGTGCCGCGCAGGGCGCCGTGTCCCTCGCCCGCGCCGGCTGTCTCCTGCTGGTGCTGCTCGGATCGGCCATCCGGCTCGCCGCCGGCACGCACAACCCGTTCATCTACTTCCGGTTCTGAGGCGTGGCGACGCGACCCCGCCGTCCGGCCCTCGGTGACGTCGTCCTGGTCGCGAGCTTCCTCGCGTTCATCTGCCTTCCGCTGGCCGACGGCCTCCTCGGGCTGGAACGGCCGCCCCGGGTCGTCGAGAACCGCATGCCGGCGCCGCCGCCCCGCCTGGCGCTGACCTGGCCGGCGGTCGCGGAGCTGCCCCGCGAGCTCGAGGCGTACTGGAACGACCGCTTCGGCTTCCGGCGCACGTTGATCCGCCTGCACGGTCTCGCGAGCGTCTGGCTCGGGGTGTCGCCGTCCGAGAAGGTCGTCTTCGGGAAGTCTCGCTGGCTCTTCCTCGGGGACGAGGTGCCGTGGCGAAATCCGCACGATCGATCGCCGCTGGCCGACGCGCAGCTCGTGCGGTGGCAGCGCGAGCTCGAGGCCCGCCGCGATTGGCTCGCGGCCCGGAGCGCGCACTATCTGTTCGTCGTCGTGCCCAACAAGGCCACCATCTATCCGGAATACCTGCCCGACGCGCTCGCCCCGCCGGCCGCTCCCAGCGATCTCCACCGGCTGATGGTCCATCTGAGCGCGCGCTCGACCGTCGACGTGCTCGACCTGCGGGAGGCGCTGCTCCAGGCGAAGACCCGCGAGCTCGTCTATCACCCTGCCGATACGCACTGGAACGATCGGGGTGTCCACACCGCGTATGCGGCGATCATCGACCGCCTGGCGCGGAGATTCCCGGGACTGACCGCGGTGCCGTCGTCGGCCTCCGAGACCCTCCCGCGCCGCCGGAGGTCCGGCGACCTGGCGGACATGGTAGGGCTGCGCGAGCACTTTGTCCACGAGGCGACCCCGCTGCGGCCACGGGACCCGCCGCGGGCGCGGCCGTCCGCCACGAGCGTGGGCGGCTCCCCCGGCCGGCGGGCGCCGTTCGCGAGCGAGCATCCGGACGCGGCCCGGCCGCGCGCCCTCGTCTTCCTGGACTCGTTCGGCCTGAGCCTCGCGCCGTACCTGTCCGAGCACTTCGGCCGGGCCGTCTACGTGGCGCGCCCCGGATTCGATCCGGTCGCCGTGCTCCAGGAGCGTCCGGACGTCGTGATCCACGAAGTGGTCGAGCGGCTCCTCAAGTGGAACCTCCAGCCGAGCGACCTGCCGGCCACCCCGCCCCCGCCGCGGCCTCGCTGAGACCGGGCCGGGCGGGCCGCCACGCGCCGTCAGCCGCCGCTCGTTCTATAATCGAGCGGCGTGCGAAAAGGAGACCAGCCCATGGCCCTTGCCCGGTTGACGCTCGACGAGCTCACGAGATCCATCAGCTCGACAACTTCAGCGACCGGACCACCGTCGAGGTCCATGTGCATGGCCGGGACCCGGTCGGCCTCGAGCGCTGCCGCTACGACCTCGCGACGGGCGCGATCCCGACCGATTTGCTCGGCAAGTAGGACAACTGCCGAGGCCGACCGGAGAGCGCCCCATGCCCGGTGAGATCGCCGCCGCCACCCTCGCCCACCTCCTGGACACCGGCTCGACGCTCGCGCTGATCGACGTGCGCGAGCCCGGCGAGTACAACCTCGCCCATATCCCCGGCGCCAGCTCCGTGCCGCGCCGCCAGCTCGAGGCCCGCATGGGCCGGCTCGTCCCGTTCCGGGGCGCGCACGTGGTGGTGTGCGACGACACCGGCCGGCGCGCGGCGCTGGCCGCCCGCACGCTCGAGCGCATGGGCTACGGCCGGGTGGCGGTGCTGGAGGGCGGGGTCAACCGCTGGGCGAGCCTCGAGCGGCCCACCGAGTGGGGCATGAACGTGCCCAGCAAAGACTTCGGCGAGAGGATGGAGGTGCAGCACCACGTGCCCACCATCGACGCCGAGGAGCTGGCGCGCCGCCAGCGCCGGGGCGACGCGCTCATCATCCTCGACACGCGCACGCCGGAGGAGTACCGGCGCTTCTGCATCCCCGGCGGCCGCAGCGCCCCCGGCGGCGAGCTGGCGCTCCGGATCCACGACCTCGTGCGCGAGCGCCCGAACGCGACGGTGGTGGTCAACTGCGCCGGCCGCACGCGCAGCATCATCGGCGCGCGGCTGCTGCAGCGGATGGCCCTGCCCAATGTCCTCAGCCTGCGCAACGGGACGTCCGGCTGGCTCCTGGCGGGGATGGAGCTCGAGCGCGGCGCCGACCGCGTCGAGCTGCCCGCGCCGTCGCCCCGGGGCCGCGCCGCCGGCGAGGCGTTCGCCGCCCGCGTCGCCGCCGAGGACGGGGTGCGGATGCTGGCGGTGGGCGAGCTCGAGGCGCTCATGGCGCGGGCCGGCGCCGAAACGGTGTACCTGATCGACGTGCGCGCGCGCGACGAGTACGGGGCCGGCCACATCCCGGGCTTTGCGTGGTTCCCCGGCGGCCAGGCGGTGCAGCGCGCGGACGACACGGTGGCGGTGAAGAGCGGCGCCGTCGTCTTCTGCTGCGACGGCACGGTGCGCGCCGTGGTGACGGCCTCGTGGTACCGGCAGATGGGTTTCCCCAACGTCTATGCCGTCGCGGGCGGCACGACGGCGTGGGCGGCGGCGGGGCGGCCGCTCGCATCGGGCGAGGACGAGCGGAGCGAGCCCCTGGTGGCCGAGGCGCGGGGTCGCGTGCGTCAGGTCTCGGCGGCCGACCTCGCGGCTCTGCTCGCGTCCGCCCGGCCGCCGCTGACGCTTCACGTCGACCCGAGCGACCGCTTCGCGGTGGGCCACGTCCCCGGCGCGCGCTGGGTGCCGCGGGGCTGGCTGGAGCTCCGCATCGCGGAGCTCGCGGGAGACATGAGCGCCCCGATCATCGTCACCGACGAGGACGGCCACGACGCCGTGCTGGGCGCGGCCACGCTGCTGGAGATGGGCTACCGGAGCGCGGCCGCCTTGGCCGGCGGCACGGAGGCGTGGCGCAACGAGGGTCGCCCGCTCGAGCAGGGCCTGACCGGCGTGGTGCGCCCGCCCGACGACATCGTGCCCGCGGGCCCCGATCGCAGCTTCGCCGACATGATCAACTACCTGCGCTGGGAGGAGCGGCTCGGGCACAAGTACGCGCCCGCGGCGGAGACCCCGACACCCTGACGCCGCCGGTGCGGGTCGCGCCGGCGGCTGGAAGGGCTCCGAATACCTCGGCAGGGCGCAGTCGTGACGCTGTGCCGGGGCACCGGGTTCAGCGCCGCTCGATGACCCGGATCACCGCGGCGGTGTAGTAGTTGTCCGTATCGCCCGCGGCCGCCGTACGCTCCATGAGCCGCCGCGTCGTGCCCGCTTGCTCGAGGGTGAGGCCCGGCGGGCGCTATTTCGGCGCGATCCGCTCCGCGATCTCCGCCACGATCTCCCGCTCGATCCCGTTGAAGCCGTGGTGGGCCCTGGCCTCGCACGGGTCGCCGAGGCTCGTGCCGCCCTCGGCGGTGATGAGCTCTGTCCGGGGGACCGCGGTGAGCTTGTTCATGAGAGAGGAAAGGTCGGTGATCACGAAGCGCGCCTGAGCGCCCTGCCTTGACGTCGGGCCGGGCCCACGTCCGTCAGAGCGGCACGCGGTAGTTCCACGCGCCGGTCTCCCACACGATGCGCGGGGATCCCAGCCATCCGCAGGAGACGCGGAAGTAGCGCACGCGGCGGACCGGCAAGCCGTCCGCCCCCGACTCCTCGACGTCCATGCGCGTCGCGCACCGGGTGCGCCTCTGCAGGAACCACAGGACCGACGACCGCGTCGACACGGCGACCACGCGGGTGGCGCGGATGCGTTGAAGCTCGGCGCCCCACCGCCGGGCCTCCTCGAAGTCGGGCGTGGTCGCGCCCCGCGCGCGCAGCTCGGCCTGTGCGGCCGACGAGAAGCCGACGCTCTCGTACAGGCGCAGAGCCTCCGTCGCCTCGGCGGGACTCATGGGGCGCGCCAGGAGCCATCCCGCGACCCAGCTACCCGCCGCGCAGGCAGCCAGCCCCAGGACGATCGCGGCGGGACCCACGAGGAGGCATCCGATGCGGCCCGGACCTCTCCTGAACACCATCCGGCCCATTCGGCGATCATACCCGGCCGCATCTGCAATCCGGCCATGCTCGGGCGGTGTCGCGATGATCACCCCCCTCCTCGGCCGAGGTGATGGAGCTCCCCGGAGCGCCTGGCGTCGTCTTGACGACGGTCCCCGGTGGGCGCAGTATCCCTAACCTGGAGAGGTTCGCATCGCCCATAGGCCGACGACGCGACGGGGGTCGCACACCATGAACTTCGACTTTTCTCCGGATCAGAAGGCCCTGCGCGACCAGGCGCGGAAGTTCCTGGGCGAGCATGCCTCGTCCACCCGGGTCCGCCGCATTCTCGATACCGAGACGCCGTACGATGCCGAGCTCTGGCAGGGCATGGCGGAGATGGGGTGGACCGGCACCGCGATCCCCGAAACCTACGGGGGCGCGGGATTCGGCCACCTCGAGCTCTGCGTGCTCGCCGAGGAGCTCGGGCGCTGCGTTGCGCCCACCCCCTTCGCCTCGACGGTCTATCTCGCCGCCGAGGCGCTGCTGCTGGCGGGGTCTGAGGCGCAGAAGCGCCGCTGGTTGCCCCGGGTCGCGGCAGGCGAAGCCATCGGCTGCCTCGCCCTCGCCGAGGGTCCCCAGGCGCCGACGCCCGAGTCGCTGACTGCCCGGGCCGAGCGCGGCGTGCTCAATGGGACCAAGGCTCCCGTGGTCGATGGCGACGTGGCGGACTTCGCCGTCGTCGCGGCGCGCGACGGCCGGAGCGCGTCGCTGTACCTGGTGGATCTGCACGGCGCCGGCGTGAGCCGGGCGGCATTGAAGACCATCGATCCCACCCGCTCGGTGGCGGGGATCACCCTCACGAACACGCCGGCGGAGCCGCTCGGTGAGCCCGGAGCCGGCTGGGCCCTGATCGAGCGCGTGCTGGATCGCGCGGCCGTGCTCGTGGCCTTCGAGCAGGTGGGTGGCGGCCAGGCCGCGCTGGACATGGCGCGCGAGTACGCCGTCGGCCGATTCGCCTTCGGCCGGCCCATCGCCTCGTTCCAGGCCGTCAAGCACAAGCTCGCCGACATGTACGTGGCGATCGAGCTGGCGCGGTCGAACGCCTTCTACGGGGCCTGGGCCCTGTCGACGGACGCGCCCGAGCTCCCGGTGGCCGCGGCCGCGGCCCGGGTGAGCGCCACCGAGGCCTATTTTCACGCCGCCAAGGAGAACATCCAGACCCACGGCGGCATGGGCTTCACCTGGGAGTTCGACTGCCACCTCCACTACCGGCGGGCCAAGCTGCTCGGGCTCATGCTCGGGGGCGTCCCCCGCTGGAAGGATCTCCTCATCGCCCGGCTCGAGGCGCGCGCCGACGCCACGCCCCAGACGGCCGCGGCCCACGCCTGACAGGGGTCAGCCATGGACTTCACCGATACGACGGAAGAAGCGGCGTTCCGCGCCGAGGCGCGCGCGTTCCTCGCGGCCAATGCCGAGCCCAAGGGCGGCACCTTCGAGACCTGGCAGAGCCGGTTCGGGGACTATGAAGGCCTCGAGCAGGCGAAGGACTTCCAGCGCAAGAAGGCCGAGGCGGGGTTCGCCGCGCTCGCCTGGCCCGTGGACTGGGGGGGCCGCGCGCTGTCGCCGATCTACCAGGTGATCTACGCCCAGGAGGAGACGCGCTACCTCGTGCCGCGCGGCTACTTCGAGATCGGCCTCGGGATGTGCATGCCGACCCTGTTCACCTACGGCACCGAGGCGCAGAAGCGCCGCTATGCGCCGCCCGCCCTGCGGGGCGATGAGGTGTGGTGCCAGCTCTTCTCCGAGCCCGGCGCCGGCTCGGACCTGGCCGGCCTGCGCACGCGCGCGGTGCGCGACGGCGATGACTGGGTGATCAACGGCCAGAAGATCTGGACGTCGGGCGCGCACTGGGCGGACCTGGGCATCCTGGTGACCCGCAGCGATCCCAAGACCCCCAAGCACAAGGGCCTGACCTTCTTCTTCCTCAGCATGAAGAACCCGGGCATCGAGACCCGCCGCATCAAGCAGATCTCCGGGCAATCGCACTTCAACGAGGTGTATCTCACCGACGTGCGCATCCCGGATGCCCAGCGCCTCGGCGCGGTGGGCCAGGGCTGGGGCGTGGCCATCACCACGCTCATGAACGAGCGCCTCACCTCCGGTGATTACCGCGGACCGGACTTCGACGAGATCTTCTCGCTCGCGCGCGCGGTGCGGCTCGACGATGGTCCGGCGATCAAGAATCCCGCGGTGCGCGAGCGGCTGGCCGACTTCTACGTCAAGGCGCAAGGCGTGCGGTGGTCGCGCTTCCGGACCATGACCGCGCTGTCGCGCGGCGACACCCCGGGCCCCGAGAACTCCATCGGCAAGCTCGTCAACGCCGCCAAGGGGCAGGAGATCGCCTCGTACGCGATGGACCTGATGGACATGGGCGGCATGGTGATGGACCGCGACTGGGCCCCGATGCGGGCGGCGTTCCAGGAGTCGTTGCTGTCCTCGCCGGGTTCCCGGATCGCGGCGGGCACCGACGAGATCCTGCGCAATATCATCGCCGAGCGCGTGCTGGGCCTGCCGCCGGACGTGCGGGTGGACCGCGAGCTGCCCTTCGAGGACCTGCCCACCAGCAAGCGCTGACCGCGGCGGGCAGCGTCCGAGGGAGACCTATCGCGCGCCGAGGGTAAAGACCGTTCGCAGGAATTCCTTCACGCCCGCAATGGCCGCGCGCTGGGCCCCGGAGTGATACCCCACCGTGGCGCCCCGCCCGACACAGGGGTCGCTCGACGCCGCGGGGCGACCGGTCTCGGCATCGACGAAGTCGCCGGGCGCGCGCTCGACGATGCGGCACCGGCTGCCGTTCTGGACGCTCGGGAGGTACAGGGAGCCCGGCAGGCTCGGGACGTCGAACCCGTGGAGCGCGTCCGGCAGCTCGATCAGCTCCGCGTCGACCCCGGCGCGACGCAGGCGCAGGACGTACTCGCGGCACGGCGCGATGGGTGTCCAGTCGTCGGCCGTACCGTGGAAGATCCGGATCGGCGCGCTCACGCGCGCCTCGTCGAAGAGCTGGAGGCTGCACGCCGGGTAGAACGGCAGATGTGCCCTGAACCGAAGCGCCTGCGGCCCCCAGAGCGGGTAGAAGCGGAGCAGACTCGCGGCGGCGGAGACGGTGCCGCCCTTCGAGAACCCCATCACCGCGATGCGCTCGGGATCGATCGCCGGGTGGGTGGCGAGCAGGGCCAGCGCACGGTAGGCGTCGACGACCATCGCGGCCGTGGCCACGCGCGACTGGTCCGTCGCGGTCTCCCGGACGCCGCGCCCGGTGAAGCTGTCGACGATGAACGTCGCGACGCCGATGCCCGTCAGCTCCGACCGCCAGACCGGCATATTGGTGCCGACGCCGCTCGATCCGTGGATCAGGACGACGGCGGGGACGCGCCCGGTCGCCCCGCGCGGCAGCGTCAGCTCGCCGGAGATCACCGCCGCCGGCGCCGTGGCGTTCCCGCGGATGAACTCGGCGCCGGTCGGGCTCTGCGTGGCGAAGCTGATCGTGCCGGTCGCCCCGTCCCCGAGATCGGCGCGCGGCACGGCGGACGCACACCCGGCGACGGCGAAGGCGAGGAGCAGGACACGGAGCGCGATGACGAGCATGGGTGACCCTCCGTGCGGCGCCCGACCTGACTACCGCTACCGCCTGATCCCGATCTTCTCCGCCATCTCGGTGTAGCCGGCCACTTCGCGCTCGACGAACTTCAGCGTCTCGGCGCCGGGCAGGAAGTCGATGTTCATGTTGATGCGCGCGGCGCTCTCGAGAAACTTCGGGTCCCTCGTCATCTCCGCGAGCGCGCCCTCCCACTTCCGGACGATCGGGTCGGGCGTCCCGGCGGCGAACGCCGCCGCCGCCCACCACTGCACGCGCGTGCCCTTGATCACGCCCTGCTCCTCCGCCGTCGGGACGTCCGGCAGCGACGCGACCCGCTTGGGTGACAGCACGGCGAGCAGCCTGATCTTCCCCGCCTTGAGCATGGCGTCGGCCTCGGCGACGGAGTGGATGGCGAGCATCACGTGCCCGCCCGCCAGCTTCTGCATGGAGTCGGCCGCGCCCGGCGTGATGACCATCTTGGTCTTCGTCGGGTCCACGCCGGTCTGGGTGAGCCAGTCGAAGGCGGTGTAGCGCGACGGCCCCGACGGCCCGACGCTCGACCACACCAGGTCGTCGGGGTGCTGCCTGACCCAGTCCGAGAACTCCTTGAACGTCTTCCACGGCGCGTCGGCCTTGACGGCGAAGACCATCGGGTCCCGCACGATTCGGCCCGCGTACTTTCGGTCGGCCAGCGTGAGCAGCGGCGTCTTGAAGGCGCCGAGGTGCATGGACGACAGTGTGTGGATGTCCATGAGCACCGTGTAGCCGTCCGGGCGCGCCTCCTTGAGCGCGGCGCGCGCGCCGGGGATCCCGCCGCCGCCGGCCTTGTTGACGACGAGGATCGGCGAGCTCCACTTCTTGCCGAGGTAGTCGGCGGTGAGCCGGGCGACGAGATCGGTGCCGCCGCCGGCCACGTACGGCACCACGATCTCGATCGCCTTCTCGGGATACTCGGCGCGCGCCGGCGCGGCGGCGATCAGCGTCAGCGCCGCCAGCAGTGGAAGCGTCACCAGGCGTGGCATGGTCATGATCGTCTCCTTGATGGTTCGGTGGTTCAGAGCGCCATCTCCCCGGCCGCCGTCTCGCGCACGCGCCGGCTCGTGTAGCGCACGAGCACGAGCGACGTGACGAGCAAGACGGCGCCGGTCAGGATGAGCCCGAGCGCGAGCGGGCGCTGCGCGAAGATCGCCAGCCGCCCGCCGCTCATGGACAGCGATTCGATCAGGAAGCGCTCGAGCAATGGCCCCAGGATGTAGGCGAGCAGCAGCGGCGCCAGCGGCCACTGCCACTTGCGCAGCACGTAGCCGAGGAAGCCGAAGACGACGCTGACACCGACGTCGAACATGCTGTTGCGCACCGAGTACGACCCGACGAACGACAACAACAAGATGACCGGCCCCAGGATCCCGAACGGCACCCGCGTGAGCCACACCCACATCCCGACGAGGGGCAGGTTCAGCACCAACAAGACCACGTTGCCGACGTAGAGGCTCGCGATCACCGTCCACACGAAATCCGGGTTCTTCGAAAACAGCAGCGGCCCGGGCTGCAAGCCGTACACCATGAGCCCGCCGAGCAGGACGGCCAGCGGCGCCGAGGCCGGGATCCCGAGCGCCAGCAGCGGGATGAACCCGGCCGAGGAGGTCGCATTGTTCGCCGACTCCGGCGCCGCCACGCCCTCGATGGCGCCCCGGCCGAAGCGCTCCGGGTGGCGCGAGAGCTTCTTCTCGGCGTCGTAGGCGAGGAAGACGGTCACGCCGGGCGCGCAGCCCGGCAGCAGCCCGAGCACGAAGCCGATGCCGGTGCCCCGCAGGATCGCGCCCATGCTCTGCTTGAGGTCGGCCCAGCGCGGGAAGACGTTGGTGATCTTCTCGGCGATGGCGACGCGCGCCTCCTCCAGCCCCAGGAAGACCTCCGAGATCGCGAAGAGCCCGACGACGAGCGCGATGAGGTCCACGCCGCTCATCATCGGGCCGAAGCCGAACGTGAAACGCGGCTCCGCCGTCG
>Ga0214473_10008731_pt1 | contig 11976 bp, 5 predicted proteins | sample RVTome_7_FD_203509 | JGI IMG/M metagenome (GOLD analysis project Ga0214473, IMG submission 203509) | Soil microbial communities from uranium-contaminated site in the Upper Colorado River Basin, Wyoming, United States - RVT98D197 | ecosystem: Environmental > Terrestrial > Soil > Contaminated >...
ATAAAGGCAAGACTCTGAAAATGATGCTGGATTTATCCCGGGTATTACGCGCCAGAAGGTTCGAAAAAGGGGGCCTCGACTTCGATTTACCCGAGCCCCACGTTTTCCTCGACCCGCAGGGCAGGGTTCTTGATATTGTCACAAAAAGAAGAATTCCCTCCATGGAAATTGTCGAGGAATTCATGCTTTTGGCCAATAAATACGCGGCATTATATCTGCAGAGAGTCCGGGCTCCCATATTGTTCAGGGTACATGCCAGACCCGATAGAGAGAAAATCGAGAATCTGGCCGAATTGCTCAACGAAATGGGCTTCAACTTCAATTTTAAAGGGGAGATCACCCCCAAAAAGCTCCAGCGCGTCCTGGAGAAAGTTCGGGGGAAACCTGAAGAACAGTTTGTCGAGGAAATTCTTTTGCGTTCCCTGGCCAAAGCCGCCTATCAGCCGGAAAATATCGGGCATTTCGGGCTGGCGTTCGAAACTTACACGCATTTTACTTCGCCTATCCGCCGTTACCCGGACCTGCTGGTTCACAGGACGTTGAAGCTGGCCTTGAATAATAAGCTCGATGCCGCCACTTTCCTTTCGAGCGGGAGCCAATTAAAGACAATAGGAGCCCATTGCACGGCCACCGAGATCGCCGCCGCCGAAGCCGAACGTGAATCCATGAAGATCAAACAGCTGGAATACTTGAGCGAAAGAGTGGGAGGGGTTTACGATGGTATCATCTCCGGCGTCATAAAATCGGGGTTCTTTGTCGAATTGGTCGGCAGCATGGTCGAGGGTATGGTTCCTTTCGCGTCGATTATCGACGATTATTTCGAACTCGAGGAAGGGAAACATCGGGCCCGAGGCAGAAGGAACAAGAGGATTTTCAAGCTCGGAGATAAGGTCGAGGTGGTTGTGGTCAGGGTGGATTTGAGCCAGAGGCGCTGCGATTTCGCCCTGGTGGATAAGCCGGCGAAAACCAAGAAATCCGGAAGGATAGAGAAGTGATATATATATTTTCACACGATCTTTCTCTGTCGGATAAAATTATCAAGGTTTTGCCGCGCCAAAGGGCGGAGCCGTATAGCGATGAGATCAGCCTGGCGTCGGCCCTCAACGAGATCATGCCCGACGCGGTGATATTCGATCTGCGGACCGGTAGCCGGCCGTTCAAGCTGATGGAGCGCGTCTATTTCGAAAAGCCGTCCATTATCGTAATCGCTCTATTACCGGGGGTCGGGATAAGCGAAGAGATATTTTCCGATAAAGAATTATATTGGCCGTTGGAGGTCGCCGAGATCGCCGAGGTATTTGAGAAATCCCGAAAGAACAGGGAGCTTTTAAGATCATGCGGCATTGTCGGCCGCTCCGAAGAATTATCGAAAGCTGCGGAAGTTGTCAGAAAAATCGCTCCTTCCGATATAAGCGTCCTGATCACCGGGCCCTCCGGCGCGGGGAAAGAGATTATAGCCCGCGCCATACATTCTCTTTCGGATCGTCCCGACAAACCGTTTATAGCGGTCAGCGTGGCCGCCATGGCTCCGGGCATCATCGAATCGGAATTGTTCGGGCATGAAAAGGGAGCGTTTACCGGCGCGGCATCCCGACGCATCGGCGCATTCGAACAGGTCTCCGGCGGGGTTTTATTTCTCGACGAGATAGGGGAGATTCCGTTGGAAATACAGGCCAAGCTCCTCAGAGTTCTCGAGCAGAAAACTTTCGCCAGGGTGGGCGGCAATGATCCGATCATTGCCGATTTTCGGCTTGTGGCCGCCACCAACCGGGTGCTGCAGAACGAGGTCGCCCGGGGACAGTTCAGGGAGGATCTGTATTATCGTATCAATGCCGTGACCATAGATATCCCCCCGCTCAGCCGGCGCATCGCCGATATCTCGCCGCTGACGTATCATTTCCTCGAGCGAAGGAAAAAAGAATTAAAGACGGATCGTCTGTCTATAGAACCAGGAGCCCTTCGTCAATTCCACCGTTATGATTGGCCGGGTAACGTGCGCGAGCTCAAAAACGTGGTCGATTCGTTTGCCGTGACCGGGCCGTCCGGACGGATTAGAACGTCCGATTTCGAAGTTTACGTGCAATCAAAACGTCCCAGCGCGGAGCTTCTCCCGGTGGTGACGGGACGGACTCCGGAATCGGCCGAGCATCAAATAATCATGCAGGCTTTATTGTCGTTGACCGGCCAGGTAAGTTCGCTCAGGCATCTGATAGAGACGGAGCTCGAGCGAATGAAATTCGCCGAGGGAGGCATTGTCGAACCGGCACGGACAAGGTTCGATTCGGTCAGAGTTGACGACGCTGAGAAGGAGTTGATAAATCGAGCCCTGAATGAGTCCGGCGGCAACAGGAAAAAGGCTGCCGGCCTTTTAGGTATCGGCGAACGCACATTATATCGAAAACTCGATAAATACGGCCTCAGATGAAGATATTTTCGATTTCGCTTATATTGCCGATAATCATACCTTCCTCAGCCGCTTTCGGGCAATGGTTCGATAAGATACAGACCGAATCCGACTGGGAGTTCTTTTTCCGGGATGGATTTTACGATTATAACACATATCAGTTATTCAGAACGCTTGCCGAAGACTCCGATATCGCCGATACGACCGAATATATCCTATCGACCATGGGAATATCCTCGACCGAACTGACCGAATTCCCGGAGTATGCGCCGCATTATAAAGCTCTTTCCCAGAACGACGATAAATCTCGTCGCCCGCCGCACCGGATTAAAATCGGCCGGAAAATTCTGGAAAATGAAAATTCGGGTTATGTAGCCTTTAGCCGGATACACGATAATATCGCGCTTGGTATCAAAATGCGCGACGAGGAAGGGGTCTGGAGAGCGGAGCGACGTTCCTTTTTTTTCAAAAGAGGCGGATATGATCTGACTGTCGGCGATTATACGGTCGTGGCGGGCTGCGGCCTCGGAATAGGACGTTTCGATTATCGGCCGATTTCATTCGAGCCGCGGCTTGACCGCGGTGAAGATCTTATCTTTCCCGATAACAGCTACTATAATGGTCTTAAGGCCGGATCCGGGAATCTCGAATTTCTGTATTCGATAAAGAAATATCGGGATGTACGAAAGAATTTTATCGGCGGATACGGTTCGAAAATAATAAGCCGGTTCAGGATCGGTCTGACCGCCGGGACGACTATTCTGGCGTCGCGATCGAATTCGAGATCTTTGGGAGCGGCGTCCTTGTTCATCGAGGAAAAGGAACAGAGCTGGCAGGCCGAAACCGGATACGGGGAATCGGGAGCGGGATTCTGCGGTGTCCTGCACGGCGATAGATATCAAATTAAAGTGTGGCGATACGCCGCTTCGTTCGTTAATTTGCAGTCGTCGGGATACGCCCATCCCGATTACATGACGTTCAGCGATGACAGATTCGAGCTTTCATTCAGACAGCCCCAGCAGGGGGAAACGGGGCTGTTTTACAGCAGAAGGATCAAGATATTGGATGGTATCGTAACGGGAACCGCGGAAATCTGGAAAAGATCGGCTTCGCGGGAAATGAAAATGGAAAATTCAATTTATGGCCGCTGGGAAGCAGCGCGGTCGATACTTCTCAGCGGCGGAATCCACGATAGGCGCGGAGGGGAAAACGAACGGACTTTGTTCGACTCGGGAGCTTCCTTTAGAAGCATATTGGAGATCGGCGTCCGCGGGTTCTTATGGATCGCGGACGGGGCTGTGGAAAAAGATAAATCGGAATATTATATATTCGCCGGAATTCCCCTTAATCACGGAGCGGCATTAAAAAGCCGGGTCCGCCGGGACCTGTCGGGCCGTCTCGATTACTTTATAGAGCAAAAATCCGATATCGGCCGGGACTATCGGATGACGGCGACTTATAGATGGAGCGAAGAATACGAAACCGATCCGGGGCCTTTTTATGTAACGGTTGAAAAACTATGGTAAAAATTTTCGCGGCGTTTCTAACTTTCACATCGAATCTATTCGGGCAGATCACCCTTTCCGAGGTTCTATCCAATGAGCCGGGCGGGCGGGTCCGTCTCGAATGGATCGAAATCTATAACCGCCTGCCAAGCGATCTCGATCTCCACGGGTTTCAATTAATAGTCAACGGCGACACGACCCGTTTCCCGTCAGGCACGATTGCCGGCGGCGAGACATATATCGTAATCGCCAGACAGCCGATCGCCGACAATGGTTCCGATTCGTTCGAAGCCTACTGGGGTGATTCATCCGGTGTCTGGGGAGACGGCGAGGGCGAGACCTATCGCGTTTATCAGGGAAATGTTCAATTGAGCAATAACAGCGGTTCGGTGACTCTGGCCGATTCTGCGGGACAATTCCTGGATCAATTCAACTGGAATGCTGCTTCCGACGACGGACGTTCTGCCGAAAAGGACGATATCTCATTGGATTTTACCTCCTGGCATAAATGTTTCGATCCCGGCGGTTCCACCCCGGGGGAAGCGAATTCTATCGTTCCGGACGGTGGCGCGGAATCGTTTTCCGCCGAGATCGCCCCCAAACTTATCTCGACCGGCGTCGGCGGCCCGGCTGATCGTTTCTCGATTTCAATAATAGTCCCGTCAAACGCGACAGTATCGGTTGAGGTTTTCGACGATTCCGGCGCGAGACGCAAAACGCTGGCGGAAAACGTCCGAACCCCGCTATTCGAAATCGCCTGGGATGGTTCCGATAACGCGGGCGGGTTTCTTTCTCCCGGCGTCTATATAGTAGCCATTTCCCTCTCGGGACAGAAAACGGAACATAAGTTCATTCCGGTGGTGATCGCGCCGTGAAACGTATTGCTATCATTTTATTCGTTATTTTATCCCCGGAGCTTTACGGCTCGGGTTTCGATGACACAATCCTCTGGATTTACGATCTTCCCGAAAGCTCGTCAAATTCTCTCAATACCGAACCGCGGTTAATTTGCGATTCGACCGTACAAGTTTCCGTCCTGTATTCCAGGCCTTACCGGATCGATGAGCTTTCCTGGAATAACGCGTTTGTCAAAAAAGGATTTGGCCGCTGGGGTTTGTTCGGCCGTTTCAATTCCTACGGGATGAAAAGATATTATAACGATTATATTTATGAAGCCGGTATAGCCGTGATATTACCGGGATCGCTGGCCGCGTCCGTCGCCGGAGAATATCATTATGAACAATTCGATGCCGTTGGAGGTTTTGCGCGAGGCGAACTGGACGCGAGACTTTCCTACCGGCGCGGCGCCGTCAGCGCGAACGCCGGGATATCGGGTTTGGTTCTTCAGGAAGAATACAAGATTCCCGGGGGAAGAAAATCGAGGCCGTGGGGAAGCGTATCCGCCCTGCTTAATAAGGAAATATCTTTATCGGCTGGCGTTAGGAAATTCGAAAACGGCCGTGTAAGATGGCTTTTCTGTCAACGGGCTCGTCTTTCGAGCGAGCTTAGCCTGTCGTTCGGGGTTATAAACAGACCCGACGTTATATTCGGGCGATTGATCGTCGCCCATGGTTCCTTTTCTCTCGATCTGGCATTTTATTCCATAAGCCGCCTGAACGACACGGCGGTACTGGGATTGACATACGGAGGTTGAGCCGGTTTGCTGCGCGAACAGTTAGAGAAAATCGAATTCGAATCCCTGGCCCCGTACGCCGCCAAGTCGGCCGATTCGCGGGGCAGAAAATACCCGGAAGCCAGGCATCCCTTTCGAACGGAATTCCAGAGAGACAGGGATCGTATCGTGCATTCCACGGCCTTTCGACGGCTTCAATATAAAACCCAGGTCTTCGTAAATCATGAGGGCGATCATTATAGAACGCGCCTGACCCATACTATTGAAGTCGCGATTGTTTCGCGCTCAATCGCCCGGGCCCTGCGTCTCAACGAGGATCTCACCGAAGCCCTGGCATTAGCCCATGACCTCGGTCATACGCCGTTCGGGCACGCCGGCGAGGAAGCGTTGAACGAAATCCTACGGGACCACGGCGGCTTCGAGCATAACCGGCAGTGCCTCCGGGTGGTGGATTTGATTGAGCGGCGATATCCCGATTTCCCCGGGCTCAATCTCACGTACGAGCTGCGCGAGGGCATCCTCAAACATCACTCCGACAGCGACTTCCCGGATCCGCCATCCGATCTTCGAACGGATTACGGACCCTCGCTGGAATCACAGATCGTAAATATGGCCGACGAGATAGCCTATAATTGCCATGATGTCGACGACGGGTTATCGTCGGGTATAATCGACGAAAAGCAGCTCGAAAAACTGGCCGTCTGGGAGCAGGGAGTCGCTCGTCTGGGAGGAAAGGCCGGCGATAATCAAGGCGTGCGCAGGCACAGCCTGATACGTTTCCTGATAGACTATCTCGTAACCGACCTCGTGAATAACTCTTGCGACATAATCACCGCTGAAAGGCCCGCAGACGCCGACGATATCCGGAAAAATCACAAATTGCTCATAATGTTTTCCGGGATAATCGCCGAAGAAAATCGAGAATTAAAGAAATTTTTAAATAATAATCTTTACCGGAACGCCAGATTATTGGGCATGGCCGAAAATGCCAAAAAGATGCTGATAAATCTTTTTAATTCCTATCTGGAAAATCCGGGGAATCTTCCGCCGCATATAAGCTTAAGACTGCAAGATAACGCGACTATTTTGGTCGTTGCCGATTATATCGCCGGGATGACCGACCGTTTTGCCGCCGCTGAATACGAAAAATTAACCAAAAAATAAAAAATAAGGGCGCAAACTACAACTCGGCGCAACCTTTTATCGCTTAGTAAGTTGACATTATGGTCTACTTAAAAATTGTTATGCGCGTTTGGCAATATTGACCTTGACAAAATTCAGGTTATTATTATATTTTGTGCGAAAGAAAGATTAGTTGGAGTTTAAATACTAAAATTAATCGAGGTTTGATCTACAAAAACCAAAGTATCAAATTAAGCTCGCGGATGCCGCGGGTTTAGGTTTGGCGTTATTCATATAAAGGAGGTTGTTGTTGGCCAAATTTGACAATATTGTTTTTTTTACTAAACTTTTTTTATGGAGAAAGAGTATGGAAAGATCGTTGAGATTCTTGTTTATCGGTCTTGCCGTGCTGATGTTTTCGAGCGTCGCCTACGCCGGTGAATACAGCCCGGATTTCGGCGCGTACTTAGCCGATCATCAGCAGGATGAAATGGTTGGCGCCATCGTCACGATGGCCGATAAGGTCGACCTGGAAGCGTTGAAATCGGAGTTATACGCGCGCCATGCCGACAGGCGCGAGTGGCATGAAACAGTAGTCTTGGCGCTTCAGGCAAAGGCTACCGCGACCCAGGCCGATATTCTGGCTCAAATCGACGGGTTGGCGGCGCAGGGTAAGGTCGAAAAATATCGCAACCTGTGGGTCGGGAATGTTATCCTGATCAATGCTACGAGGGAAGCTCTGGATATCCTCGTCGCCAGAAATGACGTCGAGGCGATTTACCCTGATTATCCCATTGAAAACATCGAACCCGTTAGTAAAGGGGATGATATTCCAATCATAGCCGGAGTCGAAAATGGGCTTCGAGCCATCCGCGCCGACGAGGTTTGGGCTATGGGAATCACCGGCGAAGGGCGTTTGGTCAGCCATCTGGACACCGGCGTCGACGGTAACCATCCGGCGCTTAACGCGCGCTGGCGGGGATATGATTCTCGTTATGATGGCCACCCGGATTGGGCCTGGTTCGATCCGCTAACAAATACCCAATTTCCTCAGGATTGGGGACAGCATGGAACCCATACTATGGGAACGATTTGCGGTCTCGGAGTCAATACCGGTGATACCATCGGCGTCGCTTTCGGGGCCGAGTGGATATCCGCGGGAGTTATCGACAGGCAATCTATTCCCCGCACGGTTCAGGACGCTCTCGCTTCCTTCGAATGGGTGGCTGATCCTGACGGCGACCCCGGCACCGTTTGGGATGTCCCCGACGCTAACTCGAACTCCTGGGGTCTGACCACCGGGCATGGTTATCCTCCCTGCGATCAGACATTCTGGACTGTGCTTGACGGTTGCGAGGCTGCCGGAATATTCGTGGTCTTCGCCGCGGGCAATGAGGGGTCCGGCCAGCGCACCTTGCGGAATCCCGCGACCAGGGCGACGACGGACGTAAAGAGCTTCGCCATCGGAGCCCTTGACGGTAACGATCCCAATTTCCCGATAGCCGGGTTTTCTTCCCGCGGACCGTCGGATTGCACTCCCGACGGCAGCGATGCAATTAAGCCGGAGGTTTCGGCTCCCGGGGTGAACGTTAGAAGCTCGGTTCCCGGCGGTGGATACCAGGGCGGTTGGAGCGGGACTTCCATGGCTTGTCCTCACGTGGCCGGTGTAGTGGCTTTGATGAGACAGGCTAATCCTAACCTCACGACCGATCAGATCGGCCAGATCATGCTGGAGACAGCGGCCGACCTCGGGCAGAATGGCGAAGATAACGCTTACGGCATGGGAATTGTCGACGCATACGAGGCCGTATTGATGGCCCAGGCCTTTCTCGAGGGCTGGGGCACATTGGCCGGCTATATCACCGACCAGGCCACCGGCAACCCGATCCAGGGCGCCACAGTGAGCGTCATTGATCGGCCCTGGTCTGCCCAATCTAACGGCAGCGGCTGGTACAAATTGTTTATGCCAGCCGATACTCTCTGGAATATCAGAGTCGATCACTCGCCGATGCATTTGCCGGAATTCGATCAGGTTATGGTAGCCGAGAACGAGACCCTTTATGCCGATTACGCTCTCGAAGGCAAAGTTACCGTGACTCTGACGGCGTCGTTCAGCAACCCGCAAGACGCTTCCTATAGGTCATTCTACTTTAAAGGAAGCTGGAACAACGACGGTTTCTACGATGCCTCCTGGTCGGGCGACCTGATTGAAGTAAAAGATGACGGAGTAGCTCCGGATTTATACGCGGAAGACGGCATTTACACCGGCAGGATACTCCTGGCCCGGGATACGCAGCACTCTTACAGTTGGGCTATTTACAGCGAAAACTACGGTGGAGAGAACGCCCGTCTTGACGACGGAGCTGACTTTAGCATTCCGACCCTCGATCCCCCATCGGTGCCCACTCTCGAAGTCAATCCTTCCGGTTTGGATAATAACTGGATAATCTCGGTTGAAGGCAATAATGATCTCTCTCTCGACCTTACACAGGGCATAAACAACAGCGCTTACAAATGGGGTGCCGCCACGGCTCTGGTAGGCGGAACAACCTATACATTTAAGTTCCATGTCATGCATTCCACCGTTGCCAGCTACGGATCAGGCGGAATCGGAGGCCCTTCGATCAACTACACACCCGAGATCGACGGATCATTTGACTTTATTTTCAATGATCTCAGCGATTCCTATGTAATTCAGCTTACCGGTACAGAGGGCCCCCCCACTTATTTATCCGCTCAATCCGGCCTGGACGGTCATATTCCTGTTTCCTGGTTGCCGCCGGGAACGGTTGAATCGCAGGAAATGGCTTACGACGACGGCACTCTGGTCAACGCCTATTACTATTTTGATTACGCCAATCTCATGGCCACTATGTTCGTGCCGCAGAGCTACCCGGTCTCCATCGACTCGGCGATCGTTCATGTCCTTACAGACGGCGATCCTTATTGGCCATGGCCCGATGGCGACCATGATCCTATCGGCATATCGATTTTCCTCGATGACGGCTCGGGCTTCCCCGAACCAAGCCCTGTTTTCTATACCGAGGCTACAGGCGCTCCCGGAGAGTGGATCAGGGTTGACGTTCCCGAGGTTATGGTCTCCAGCGGCAATTTCTGGATTGCCATGAACAACCTGTCTGGGGGCGGCGAAGAGGGTATAGGTCTTGACAACTGGACCGATTATCCCGGCAATAAATGGGCGTTCGAATTCGGGAGTTGGATTTTGCAGGATTATTACTCCGGCGATCATATGATTCGCGCCAAGGTCTTCGGAGGCGGCAGACGATTCTGGATGGGTTATGATGCGGAAATGGCCGCCGCGGTCCCGAACGGCGTACCGGTGTCTCTTGATCCCGCCGGGACTACCGGATCCATAGAAGCGTCAAAGCCCGGCGCTGCATCTGAATCCAGATTGGCGTTCGATAGGATGAGCTATCATCCGAGGGTCTCGCGGACTAATCCTCCGATGACCTCGGATACCGAGATTTTGGCCGGATACAATCTCTATCGCGACACTCAAACCGCCCCGTATGATCGCGATATGATGATCAATTCCGATCTTATCTCCGAAACTCATTACGACGATTGGGGCAACGACCCGTACGGTCCCATTGTCAACGGCGTACTTTATTATTACCAGGCTTCCGCGGTCTATGATATCGGCGGCGGTCAGTTCGTTGAAGTGGGTCCGTCCAACGAGACGACCGGAATGGCGGTTAACCATCCGCCTACGGCCCCCCAAAACCTGGTGGGTAGCTCGTTGGCCGATACCGTCTATCTGTCGTGGGATCTGGCCACCGATTACGATATAGCGGAATATCGCGTTTTCAGGCGCGATTACGGCCAGCAGAATTTCAACCTTGTCGGAACCGTGAATCATCCCGGAAACACCTTCAGCGAGGTTATAAGTGTCGATGGCATTTATCGATACAAAGTCGCCTCGGTGGATAACGGAGGCATGCAATCTTCCGGTTTCTCCAACAGCGTGGATATAGCTATCGGTGCTATTCCCCCTCGTCAGCTGACAGCGTCGATCGACCAGGAATTCCAAATCGAACTGGAATGGCGGCATCCGGGATTAAGACCATTAATCCCGAACTTGACAGTTCTTGTTGTTGCAGCCGATGACGCCAACATGTTCATTAGTGAACTCCAGGCGTTTGACGACGTCGAAATGGTCGACTATTTTGACCCCCGGAATGGCAACCCCTCGTTAGACCAATTATCTGGCTACAACATGGTGATTGTCTGGTCGAATTGGCCGTTTAACGATCCAACGGGCCTGGGTGACGTCCTTGCCGATTACGTCGATGCCGGCGGCTCCGTTATTCTGCACCAGTTCTGTTTCGGCAGCGGATGGAATCTGGGCGGCAGAATAATGAATGAGTACTCTCCTTTGTCGATCGGACAAACCCAATACGAGAATCGCTACCTCGGGGATTACGATTCCGGCCATCCTATAATGGAAGGCGTCTCCGATGTCGGCGATATATACCAGGCCAGCGTCTCCATTATCAATGGCGGAGAATGGGTGGCTTCATGGGATGACGGCACTCCGTTTGTAGCCTTTAATCCCGAGGTAAACGTCGTCGGTATCAACGGATATATCGGTGATGATCGTCAATTTACCGGCGATATGATCATGCTCGTTCACAACGCGATGAATTTCGTCGCCGGAGGCGCCGAGGTAATTCCCGACAACTACAAAGTGTACAAGAGCAATAGCCCGTCGGGTCCGTTTAACGAAATCGCCATGCTTCCCGGAGATCTGACCGGCTATATGGACTCTCCCGTGCCCAACGGTGTTGATTATTACTATTTCATCACCGCGATTTACGCCGGGCCGGAAGAATCAGATCCGTCCAATGTGGCCAACGGTCGCGGGCAGAATCATCCTCCCGTAGCGCCCGAAAATCTCCAGGCCATTGTCGACGATCGTAATGTCACTTTGTCCTGGACTTTCAACGATGCCATGGGCGATTTCGATCATTTCAATATCTACAAGAAGCTTATTCCGGGCGGTAGTTTCGAGCTCGACGGCTCATCCACGTCGCCGAGCTACGTGATGAATATTCCCGAGGGTGAAGACGGCACTTACGCCATCGCTGTTACGGCTGTCGACGACGGCTCGCCGCAGCTTGAATCCGCTTATTCGAACCAAGTCTTCGCCTCGGTCGGAAACCTTCCTCCCATAAATCTCCGGGCGACATCCAACCAGGAAGGCGTTGTTCCTCTGGAGTGGAGCGAACCCGGCATGAGCCCGACGACCACGTTGAGCTATGACGACGGTACGCTGGTTAACGCGTATTATT
>Ga0214473_10008732_pt1 | contig 11976 bp, 23 predicted proteins | sample RVTome_7_FD_203509 | JGI IMG/M metagenome (GOLD analysis project Ga0214473, IMG submission 203509) | Soil microbial communities from uranium-contaminated site in the Upper Colorado River Basin, Wyoming, United States - RVT98D197 | ecosystem: Environmental > Terrestrial > Soil > Contaminated >...
TGGATCTCGTCCATCTCTCTTTGGCGGGTGTTTGCTGCCTCTGCGCGCTCGCTTGGCGCGAGGCGTTTTTTTTCTTTGCTGTGCTGGCAAACGTTTTTTTCGACCATGTCGCAAACGCTGGCGCCGACGCGCACCAACCTGCCCGCTGGCAGGAGCCAGCTCGCGCAGCTGCGCCGCGCGCTCGCCGCGCAGCGCGCGCAGAGCTTCGAGCCAGCCGTCATCGCAGTGATTGCCACGCCCGAGCCCGAGCCAGAGCCCGCAGTCGAGGCGATCCAAGAGGCGATCGCCACGCCCGAGTCAAAAGAGGCGGGCGCCGCGGCCGAGGCAATCCAAGAGGCGAGCGCCGCAGTCGAAGCAATCCAAGAGGCAAGCGCCGCGGCCGAGGCAATCCAAGAGAGCGCGCTGCCGACGCCGTCGCAGCGCGAGTGGGCCGCCTACCTGTGCCGCCTCAAGCGGCTGCCCTCGGTCAGGCTGGCCAGCCGCGACGGCGGCGCCGTGCGCCACTGGGACAACCTGTACGACTACTACGCCGACCAGCTCGCCGTCAACTCGACCGTCGACACGCTGGCGCAGATTGAGTACTGCAGCGCGCGCGCAATTCTGATCGAGTTTGCGCAGCTGCTCGACCGCGCCATTGCCGAGCAGCAGAGCTTTTGGAATTTCAAGCGCGACCCCGAGGAGCTACGCCTGCTGCAGACACTGCGCCAGGCGCTCTGAACAAAATGCCCCCGCTGCTCGCCGCACTGCTGATGATTAAGTTGGGCTGCGATCTGTGCATCGTCGAGGCCATTGATCTGGGCCAAGAGTGGCGCCGCTGGCAACCGAGTCGGGCCAACCTTTGGTACGCTGGCTGGTTGGGACGTCGTCTTGAAAATCCCAAGGCGCTGGGCGTGGGGCGTGGGGACGTTTCGCTGGCCAACGTCTGGCTCTCGTCGCTACTAAACACAATTTGATTAGAGCTCCTTTGCGCGTCGCTGAAATGCCGCCGCTGCTCGCCGCGCTGCTGATGATTGAGCTCGGCTGCGACCTGCGCATTGTCGAGGCCATTGATCGGGGCCAAGAGTGGCGAGAATCAGACAAGTGTGCGCGCTATGCGGATAGTTGGTATGCTGGGTGGCTGGGCCATCACCAAACTGCTGCCGAACCGCTGCCGCGCTTTGTGGCAGGGTCGTTTTGGTGGCCATTGCCTCGCTACGGACAGCGCTACGACAGACACTAAAAAATGCCGCCGCTACTCGCGGCGCTGCTGATGATTGAGCTGGGCTGCGATCTGCGCATCGTCGAGGCCATTGATCGCGGTCAAGAGTGGCGCCGCTGGCAAATCAGCTGGGGCTCAGGCGTGGACTTTGCATGCTGTGCAGACGCTTGGTACGCTGGGTGGCTTGGCGCCCATTCTACTCGATCATTGTCCAGCACGATTGGTTCGTTTTGGTGGCCGTCAGATCACTGGGCACGGCGCTACCCACACGACAACTCGCCGCAGTAAAAAAAATGCCGCCGCTGCTCGCCGCGCTGCTGATGATCGAGCTCGGCTGCGACCTGCACATCGTCGAGGCCATCGATCTGGAAGAGTGGCGCCACTAGCAATCGAGCGCGTGCAAAGATTGCTCCAACGCGCACTGCACGCTCTGGTCCGACAGTTGGTACGCTGGCTGGTTGGGACGTTGTGTTGGAAATCCAAAGGCGCTGGGCGCTGGGCATGGGGACGTTTCTCTGGCCAACGTCTGGCTCTCGTCGCTACTAAACACAATTTGATCAGAGCTCCTTTGCGCGTTGCTGCTGTCGCGCCAGGCAGAAAAAACAAAATGCCGCCGCTGCTGGCCGCGCTGCTCATGATTGAGCTCGGCTGCGACCTGCGCATTGTCGAGGCCATTGATCTGGGACAAGAGTGGCGCCACTGGCAGCAGAGCGGGTCGGCCGTCGATCGCGAGTGGTATGCCTACAACTGGTACGCTGGCTGGCTGGGCTGCCGCGTCGACAACTGGCGATGCCCGCACAAGGGCACGTACCTGTGGCCAGGGCCTGGACGTCGTTATCAAAAAACAAAATAGATTTGATCCAATGCCGCCGCTACTCGCCGCGCTGCTGATGATCGAGTTGGGCTGCGACTTGCGCATCATCCAGGCCATTGATCGGGGCATGGAATGGCGCCGCTGGCAAAGTTACTGGGAATCGCCAATGGTATCCAATGGTATCTATGCGCACTTTGCAAATTATTGGTATGATGGCTGGACAGGCTGCTACCCAAGCGCCGCCAAGCCAATGCACCCACACACGATTGGCTCGTTTTGGTGGCCATCGCATCGCTACGGGCAGCGCTACGAGAGACACAAATCACATTAAAAAAATGCCGCCGCTGCTCGCCGCGCTGCTGATGATTGAGCTCGGCTGCGACCTGCGCATCATCGAGGCCATTGATCGCGGTCAAGAGTGGCGCCACTGGCAGGGGGACGACTCACGCTACTGGCGCGCGCACTATTCCGACAACTGGTATGCTGGGTGGTTGGGCCATCGTCCTGCGCTCTTGTGCCCCAGCACGATTGGCTCGTTTTGGTGGCCGAAGCACTGCGGACGGCGCTACCCGCGCGACAGATTGTCGCATTAAAAAAAATGCCGCCGCTGCTCGCCGCGCTGCTGATGATCGAGCTGGGCTGCGACCTGCGCATTGTCGAGGCCGTCGATCTGGGACAAGAGTGGCGCCACTGGCAGCCAAGCGTGTCGGGTTTGGATTACAACTGGTACAAAGGCTATCCCTGCAGCTGGTACGCTGGATGGTTGGGCAGTCGCGTCGACGATTCAAAAACCTTGTGCCGAGGCACGTTTGGGTGGCCAGTGCTAACGTTTGGACGTTGTTACTAAACAAGCGTCTCTTCTGTCGCCAAAATAGCATGCCGCCGCTGCTCGCCGCGCTGCTGATGATTGAGCTGGGCTGCGACTGGCGCATTGTCGAGGCCATTGATCTGGGCCAAGAGTGGCGCCGCTGGCAGCCAGCCCCCACCGACTGCGCCAACAGGGCCTGGTACATCAGGTACCCGACGAGTTGGTATGCAGGGTGGTTGGGTTATCCGCCCGATTCGCGCGCTTTGGATCCGCGCGCCCTGCAAGTCGGTACGTTTTTGTGGCCAGCGCCCGAATATGGCCAGCGCTACTGAAAACAAGGGTCAGCGCAAATTAAAATGCCACCCTTGCTCGCCGCGCTGCTGATGATGGAGCTCGGCTGCGACTGGCGCATTGTCGAGGCTATTGATCTGAGCATGGAATGGCGCCACTGGCAGCAAACCCTGTCTGCCAACTGTTGGTACGAGGGCGTGTTGGGCCATCCTATGGCCAAGGAGGTGTTCTTCGTGGGGGCTGGGACATTTTGGTGGCCGTCGCCAAGGTTGGCACAATCCTGTGGCTTGCAGCGGTATTACGAGTAAAACAGCATGCACACGTGTGATCAGAGCCGCTGCAGCGTTTTTTTAATATCCTGGTACGATCGGTGGCGCCCGCGATTGTCGTGCGCGTCGCGCCAGCTCGCGTAAAAGAGCAGATCCTGCATGCCAAAGTAGACGCCGCGGCGCGTGCGCACCTGGCGCCGCCAGACCCAGCCGAGCGGCAGCTGGTCGAGCTGTGGCGCGCGGAGCAGCGCGAGCGGCGGCGGCTGCGGCAGCGGCACGGGCGCCACGTGGAACAGGCCGTCGCGCAGCGCGCGCCAGTGCGCGAGCAGCGGGCCGTGCACGTAGCGCTCGAGCGGCTCAATCTTGCGCGGGCGCTGCGCGTCGGGCGAGTGCAGCGTGCACAGCGACCACGCGGCGACCACGTCGTTGACGCAGTCGAGCTCGCGCCAGTCGGGCGTCGCCTCGCGCCCGCAGCACTGGCCGCTCTGCGCGGCGCACGCCTGCACCGCGCCGTCGCCAAAGCGCAGCGCCGCGCGCGCGGTGTACCACTCGAGCAGCTCGGCCGCCGTCGCCCAGAGCAGGCGCCACGTGCCGTCGACGAGCGTCGGCTCCGCGGCGTAGGCGCGCGCAATGCACGCCGCCCAGTCCGTGTCGAGCGCGCGCGCGTACACCTGCTCGGGCGTCGCGGCGAGCCCGCAGCACTGCGCCGCGTGGAACAGGCCGTCGTGGTAGAAGCGCGCCAGCAGCGCGTCAAAGGCGCTGTGCAGCTGGCGCGCGGCGGCGCGCGGCGGCTGCGGGTGCACGCTGACGAGCGGCGCGTCGGGGCGGCACGCGATCGCCTCGCGCAGCTGCGCCATCAGCTCGCCCGCCCAGCGGAACCACGTCGCGCACGCCGCAAACTCGACCTCGTCGGGCAGGCGCACAATGCGCTCGTCGTCGCGCCGCGCGCGCCACGCCGCCTCGGGCTGCGCGTAGATGCGGCCCTCGGTCCAGCGCAGCCACTCGGCAAAGGTGCCGCGGCGCGCCGCGCGCGCGCTCGGCAGCAGCGCCCACGCCCACGTCAGGGGCTCGGCCTCGGCGCCGCCGCCCCAGTAGCTCGGCACGCTGTATTCGGTCGTGGTGACTGGCCAGCAGCAATGTTGCAGAAAAGGGAGAAGCGAATCGTTCTATTTCTTGGAAAACTGAGCCGCCAGTCCAAGGCGCCGAGGTGCCGATCGGCGGCGCTATTTCGCGAGCAGGCGCCCGCGAGCCCGCTCAAACGCCTCGGCCCTGCTCACATACTCGACGTCGGCGCCGCCCTCGCTCCACGCCCCATAGTCGGCGCGATCCCAAACGAGATCCAAGTGCACGTGCCGCGCGCCCTCTTGCCAGTGCAGGTAGAGAAAGCACGGGTACACGTAGACCGTTGTGGCGCCCTTGGAAAAGGCCCAGCACTGCTCTGACTCGAGCCAGCAGCGCGGCGCCAGCTGCTCAAGCTGCTCCATGGCGCTATTTTTTGAGGGGCGCGCGCGCAGTGATCTGGGTGCTTTACTCTGGCTCGCTGATTTCGGCGCTCGACGGCGTGCAGACGCTGCTCACAGAGTCGCCTGTCGCTTTCGAAACGCTCGGACTTGGCCGCATTGCTTTCACGAGGCCGTAGATCAGCAACGCCGCCGCCAGCGCCATCGCGTCAATCCAGTAGCCAAACGTGATAATCAGCGGATCGCCAGACGCGGCCATGCCGAGCAAGATGGGCCACCGCACGGCGTGGTAGAAAATGTGCGCACACGACGCGGCCGCTCTTCTGTCTCTGCACACCTCGTAGCTGCAGATTGGGCGGTGTCGCGCGTCATAATCGGAATCAAACTTGTACTTGAGCGCGACAACGTAGACGGAAATCCAGCTCCCAATGCCAACCGCAGCTGCCCAAGTGTAGGGAAATGATACGTCCAACTCCAAAAGGCACGTCGTGTTGAGACACCAGTCGGGCAACGGCGGCTCATGATATTCAAAGGGATCTGCCAGGTTGGGCAGGATCTCGCAAAAGTGGCCAATCAGCCCAAAGGCGACCAACAACACCAAAACAACAGTCAGCTCGACCAGAAAGCCAGGGCAGCCACGGCGAAACACGGCAAACGGAAGGCGACGCGTCCAGCTCAGGTTCATGTTTTTGTGCGCTGCAGCGCGTGGAGTGGCACTTGATCTGCGCGCGCTGCGGTTCAATAAAAAAAATGACCCAAGCAGCGTGGCTGCTGGTGTTGCCCTACCTCGACGCCGAGAGCCTGCGCGCCGTGCTCTGCATTCGCTGGCCGTTCCAAGTGCCCCAGGGCCTGATTCTGGCAGCGACAGGTCTGAGCGAGCGCCAGGTGCTGGTGCTGCTGCACAGGCTGCGCAGCCAGAATCTGGCCTGCCACTGCTGCTACGGAGCGCCCATCTCGCACTATGGCGACGACCCCAAACAGCCCCAACGAACGTGTCTGCACTGTGGCGCGTTGCTGTGTGCCCAGTGCAAACGATTGTGCGACAAAAGCGTGTGCAGCGACCACAGGCCAGGGCGGCATGTTATGTGCCCGCGCTGCGCTGCCATTCGCTGTGCGGCGCCCGACTGCCAGAGCGCCGAGTGCCAAGAGCGGCGGCCGTGCGCCGCGTGTTGCGCCCGCGTGTGCCCTGTGCACACCCTTGCCTGCCGCAAGTGCCAAAGCGCCTGCTGCGCAGCCTGCTGCACTGTCTACGCTGATCCGCTGCTCGGCACTGAGCACTCGCTCTGCCCCGCTTGCGCCCGCGAGCACGCCAGTCTGCTCAAGCGCTGCGCTCGCCTGCGCCAAAAACGCGACGGATAAAGATCTGTTCGGGTCACTCTCATGTCAGGCAAGGTTTGCAGACACTACCATCCGCTCTTGGCAGCCTTGCGAGGTTTTTACTGATCACGTGTCGGTGCTGTGTCCGCCGCCCTCGGACGGCTGCTTGGTCGTGGCTCGCGGGGCGCTGGTTGACTTGCTCGTGGGGCTGTCCTCGCTGGTCGTCTCGCTCGTTGGGCTGTCTGCGCTCGCTGGGCTATCCTCGCTCGTCGACTCGCTCGAGGGCTCTTTCACGGGAATCGATCGAGTGCTCGACTCGCTGGAATCACTCGGCGCAGCACCCTTGGCTTTTGCGGCGCCCTTGGCTTTTGCAGCGCCCTTGGCCTTTGCGGCGCCCTTGGCCTTTGCGGCGCCCTTGGCTTTTGCAGCGCCCTTGGCTTTTGCGGCGCCCTTGGCCTTTCCCTTGGCAGGCCTTGAGCTCGACTCAGTCTCGCCCGAGCTGTCCGAGCTCTGCCAAGCGCGGCCTCCCAGATCGGCAATCTCGCGCTTCAAAGTGTCGCTGCAGCAGCGCAGCATCGCCCACAGGCCATAGACTATGAGCGCCGCGGCAATCACCATCAGATCGAGCCAGTAGCCAAGCGTGATGATCAGCGGATTGCCCGACGCGGCCATGCCGAGCAGGATCGGCCAGCGCACGGCGTGGTAGATCATGTGCGCGCACGACGCGGCCGCTCGTTTGTCCTTGGCGGCCTCGTCGTCGTACACACAGCAGGCCTTGGCAATGAGCATGATCACATAGACAAGTGTCCAGAGCCCAATGCCAATCGCTGCCGCTGCAATGTAGGGATACGAAGCGTCGCGGAGATGATAGTCGAGCACGCAGTCGACGTCGTACTCCTCACTGACCGTCTGCCCGTCGCCGCTGTCTAGGCACTGCTCGGGCAGCGGCGGCTCATAGTGCGTAAAGGGATCCGCAAGGTTGGGCAGGATCTCGTAAATGTGGCCAATCAAGCCAAAGCCGACCAGCATCACCAGCACCGTCGTCAGCTCGACGAGAAAGCCAAGGCAGCCCTGCCGCAGCACGCCAAACGGCAAGCGACGCGTCCAGCCAAGGCGCATGTTGTTCTGACAGCGCGTCGGGCGCAGCGATCAAAGAGGTCTTGGCAATCCAACCGTTGAGCGCGCGGCTCACTTTTCGAGACGATACAATGTCAGAGGTCGAGTCCCGATTAAAAGCGATGAGGCAACAACGTCGTCAGCTGTTGCGAGAGAAACGGATACTCACCCGCACGATTAAAGAGCTGCAAAAGATCTCCGCTGCCGAACGCGCCAACCCAGACAATTCCGACGAGTCAGCGCCCAAACGACCGCGGCTCGACGAGACGAGCGCATCATCCGCCGACTCGGACGTGGATCGCAGCGACGCGCGACGCGTAACCTGGGCGCAGATTGGCGTCGGCACGGTGTTTGCTGTCCCGTAAGATCATCGTGCTCAGTCGCAGGGCCGCCGCGCCAGAGCGCTTTGCGCTCTGCAAGGTGCTGCGCGATCGAAAGCGCCAGCGCCATGTGCAGTTTTTCGTCCGCACCGCCGAGGGTTACGTGCTCGACGGCGGCGTCGAGCGCTCGGTCAGGAAGATCTGGGAAGAGGCACTCTTGGCCTGCGTCAGCCTGGTGCAACAGGGCAACCAGGTTTGGACAATCCGAGCCGACTCGCAAGCCCACATTGCCCGCGAGCTCGCAGTAACAACGACTTTACTTAAACGCTGATTTTCCACTGCTTGAAGGGCGCGCGATTCGCGTCGAGCTCCACCGCGACAACGCCGTCTGCTCGAATCATCGCCTTGGCCTGCTCCAAGCAGTCGTCGTCCTCGCCGACGTGGCGCGCCAGAGATTCTTGCCAGATCTCGACGCCGTCGATTGGCGGCTTCCAAACGCCAAGGACGATCTGCTTGTCGCGCGTGACGACAAACAGATCGGGGCCCTCCATCGCGCCAATGTCGCCCAGCGCCGCTCGCAGCGTCCAACGGGTCGCCCTCTGCTTGGAGTAGCCGACGCGGCAGAGCTGGTGCTCGCCCGCGGCTGTCGTCCACGTCTCGATCGGAATGAACACCACATCACTCGTGCTAATGTCGGTGCCCGTGTGCGCCATAAAGACCCAACGCCCATTGTTTTTGCTAAGGCTGTAGACACGGTTGTCCATGGTTGTGTGTTTTTTGTTTTACTGCGCGCCCAGCTGGGCGCGCGCAGCGCAAATCCACGGGAAAGCCCTCGAGCTGGCGCGTCGAGCACTGGCCTGTGTCAGCCTGGTGCACCAGGGCAACCAGGTTTGGACGATTCGAGCCGACTCGCAAGCCCGCATTGCGCGCGAGCTCGCAGTAACAACGGCTTTACTTAAACGCTGATCTTCCATTGCTTGTAGGGCGCGCGATTCGCGTCGAGCTCCACCGCGACGACGCCGTCTGCCTTAATCATGGCCTTGGCCCGCTCCAAGCAGTCGTCATCCTCGTCGACGAGGGGCGCAAGAGATTCGTACGAGATTTCGATGCCGTCGACCTGCGGCTTCCAAACGCTCAGGACGACTTGCTTGCCGTGCGTGACGACAAACAGATCAGGGCCCTCCATCATGCTCACGTCGCCCCGCGCCGCTCGCATCGTCCAGTCGGCCGCCCTCTGCTTGGAGTAGCCGACGCGGCAGAGCTTGTGCTCGCCCGCGTCGGTCGTCCACGTCTCAATCGGAATGTGCACCACATCGCCTTGGCCCACGTCGGTGCCTGTGTGCGCGATAAAGCCCCAGCGGCCATTGATTTTGCCAAAGACGTAGATGCGGGTGTCCATGTTTTTTTGTTTTGTGTTTTACTGCGCGCCGAGCTGGCGCGCGCAGCGCAAGAGCTCGTCGTCTTGGCGTGCGAGCGCGATGCGCACGAGGCGATTCACGGGAAAGCCGCCGAGCTGGCGCGCCTCGTCGAGCGTCGCGTACGTGCAAAAGTCGTCGGCGCAGCGCACTGGGAAGCGGCGCAGCGCGCGGCACACGATCAGGTTGTACGTGGTCGCGACGCGGTCTTGCTCCAGCAGCAGCGTCAGCACGGCGTGCGCTTGCATTTTGTTTTGGAACGAAAATGCAGCGGCTGCGCGTTTTGGGCCGCTTTGGCATGCAGCTCGGGATACCGCACATCGACGGCCAGATCACATCAGTCACCTGTGAGCTGGCATGCGATCGACTTGATCAGTTCGACACGGTGCTGAGCAGCATTCGGCTTGTGCTGAGACACACTGGCGAAGCGATCAGCCTCTGCGGGGCCGCCAACGCGGCGCTGGCCAAGCTGCGCGGCTGCTGGCCGCTGCCCGTGCGCGCTGGCGGCCAGTGGCGCATGGCCGTGCCGCTGATGCTGCCGTGGCAGCTGCTGGCAATGACATTTGGCGCGCCGTGGCTGTCGGGCGCGCTCGTGCTCAGCGGCGCAGACCCGTTGGACCACGCGCCATATTCGATCACCGTCGCCTACAAGCCCGTCGCGCCAGTGCCAGCGCCAGTGCCAGCGCTTCAGCAGGTGCTGCTGACGCACGAGACGCTGTATGATCGAGCCGACGGCCCGCGCTACATGCTCAACTTTTCGCATCCAACGAGCGCGCTGCTCTTGTTCCTGGACGCGGCTGTCGACTTTGATCGGGTGGTGCTGCTCTGCGAGGAGCTGCCGCTGCAGTGCTGGACGTACGCCGAGGCCAAGCGGGACGGCTTCTTTCTGCTCTCGCTGAGCGAGCACTATCTCGACAGCCGCGTCGCAACGACGCTCAACCTGAGTCGCATCCACACCATCGCGCTGGACTTTGGACGGCCCCTGCACGCCCGCGACTTGCGCATTGTTGGGCTGCACTTTTTGCCGTTTCGCGAGGGCTGCTTTGCGTTTGGGCGCTAAAAATAAAGGACAATACACAATGAACCCATGGTATGCAATGGGCATGGTGCCGCACGTGCGCGGCGCGCAGGACAAGCTGCTGCGCGACTGCGGCTATGGCGCCACGCCGCAGGCTCAGCGCTGCCCTGCGAAGAAGAGCTTTCCGCTCAAGTTTTCGCACAGATACGAGATCACCCAAGCGACGCGCGCGTCGTTTGCGATCGAGCGTGAGGCGCTGCTCGAGGGCATCACGTGCAGCGTGACGCTGGCCGACGCGAGGCCCGAGCTCTTTGAGCAGCTCTTTGCGCGCCTGGCGCTGCGCGTCGGCGCGACGCTGCTGCTCGACACGACGGGCAGCGCCAACGCGGCGGTCGCGCTGCTCCGCGGCCCATGGCGCTGGCGCGTGCGCAAGGGCGATCGCTGGGCCATGTGCATCCCGATCATGATTTCGCCCGCCTGGCGCCAGAATCCGTCGTCGGTGCTGCCCATCGACCGCGCGGTGCTCGCCGACGAGATTAGGTTTGAGTTTGAGACGATTGACGTTGCGGCGACACTCGAGTTTTCCGTGACACACTGCTGGCTCTACGACGAGGTGCAGTGGCCGCGCCGCCTCGCGCAGCCGTGGGCGCAGATCTACAGCAGCCGCGAGCACGCTGAGCGCGGCGATTTTGCGATCCGCCTGCGCTTTCCAACGCGCGCGCAAGCACTGGCGCTGCTGCTGCTCTTTGATCAGGACGTCGACTTTGATCACGTCGAGCTCTTTGGTGCTGGCGCGGGCGCGGGCGCCGCGCCGCTGTGCTGGAGCTATGCCGAGGCCAAGCAGGCGTGGTGCGCCGTGCACCCCGCGGGCGAGATGCCGCTGCGCCCGTGGTTTGCGCTGCCGCTCGGCCAGCTGCGCTGGAACGACGCGCTGCCGCTGACCGATACGCATCTGACGCTGCGCGGCCTGCGCGCCAGTGCGTCGCTGGAAATCGTCTGCTGCGCGCAGCAAGAGTTTTTGCTCGGGGAGGGGCTCATTGCTCTCACATAGAGCGCTGTCATGCCAACCTGCGTCCAAGGTCACGAAACACATTTAAAAACTGTCCAGAATCGCTTTGCTCTGTTCACAGCGCAAAGCCACGGCGCACGTCCTGAGCATCTCGGTTTGGATGGTGTTGATCGCACAGCCATTGCTCTGACCCAGTAAACCACAAAAAATGCACTGGCAAACCCAAGACCGACATCTCGAGCAGTGGATCAAAGCGCCCCAGCGCACGCACGACTATGCTGCCCTGTGCTCTGCCTCGTACATACTGACCGTCTTTCCCGACTGCATGGTGTGGCGAAAGCGCGACAGCAGCGTGACTCGGTGGGAATGGCACTGCTGGACCGAGGTTGTCGCTCTGTTGGCGAAAGAAGTGTTTATCGTGGACGGGGGCTTTCGAGACGACGACTCGGACGCGCTTGTGCACCGCTGGAAAGCCGACCTCGCCGCAATCTATACCTGGCGCAGCTCTGCGACGCGGCGCTGCTGGAAGCAATCGACGCGGCTAGTGCAGCGGCGTAAAGCCACGGCGAACGTCGTTGACGTACGGATTGTGCTTCAACATCTCGGTTTGGATTGTGTTGATTGCATAGCAGGCCGTCTCGTCAGTGTACTTGTCGTTGGGCACGCGGATTGTCGGCATCGCGCGCATCGACGAGTACTGCGCCACGTCGAGGTTTCCAGCTCTCCCGAAATCTAGGCAATCATCGGGCTTGAGCTGTACGCTGATCTGGTAGCTCGGGTTGAAATTGCGATCGGGCCCTGCCATGCGGTTAAAGTCGGCAATCTCTTTGCGATCGTCGACTGTCCAGTTGCGCCACTCGGTCTGGTCCATTGCGGCGTGCGCGTAGCCCGCGGGCCCGCCGAGCTGCGGGTTGTCCTGCGTCGCGATGCGCAGCGTCGCC
>Ga0214473_10008733_pt1 | contig 11976 bp, 9 predicted proteins | sample RVTome_7_FD_203509 | JGI IMG/M metagenome (GOLD analysis project Ga0214473, IMG submission 203509) | Soil microbial communities from uranium-contaminated site in the Upper Colorado River Basin, Wyoming, United States - RVT98D197 | ecosystem: Environmental > Terrestrial > Soil > Contaminated >...
ATTCTTCGGGAAGCCGTTTTCTTAAATGGCCAGTATCGCAATGTGGTAGCCATGGGACAGCTTACGGGAGAGTTTCAGGCGAGGCCGGAGTATGAACCAGAGTAAGGCCTATATCATCGCCGAGGCTGGGGTCAACCATAACGGAAATCTGGAGGCGGCTAAAGAAATGGTTGCCGTGGCCGCTGCCTGTGGCTGTGACGCTGTGAAGTTCCAGACCTTTCGAGCCGAGAGGCTGGTGAGCGCTGGGGCCCCCAAATGCAATTACCAGGTAGAAACCACTGGGGCGGAGGAATCGCAATTGGAGATGATCCGCAAGCTTGAGCTGGACGAGGCCGCTCACCTGGAATTAATCCGCGTGGCTGGGGAAGAAGGTATCGATTTCATCTCCACTCCCTTCGACGAGGAGAGTGCTAATTTGCTGGCCAATCTGGGGGTAAAGAGGATCAAACTTCCCTCCGGGGAAATTACTAACCTGCCCTTTCTGGCGCATGTAGCCAAGCTTAAGAAGCCGATCCTGCTCTCCACAGGAATGGCCTATCTCTCCGAGATAGACGAGGCGGTCAGAGCCATCCGGGAAAATTCCCCCCTTCTGCATGCTCAAGGCTCTTCACCCTTTCTGACCCTCTTGCATTGTCTGACCCAGTACCCGGCACCGATGGAAGAAGTGAATTTGAGGTGCCTGTTGACACTCCGGGAAGCTTTTAAATTGCCCGTGGGGTACTCCGACCATACCCTGGGTATCGAGGTTCCCATAGCCGCAGTCGCCCTTGGGGCCACGGTTATCGAAAAACATTTCACCCTGGACCGGACCCTCCCCGGGCCTGATCATCGGGCCAGCCTGGAACCCGGAGAGCTGAAAAACATGGTACAGGGGATTCGCAACATTGAAGCCTCCCTGGGGGATGGATGGAAAATTCCATCTGCCAGTGAGTTCGAAAATCGGGAAAGGGTTCGGAAAAGCCTTGTCGTTACAGCCGATCTTAAGGCCGGCCACCGGCTTGGGCCCGGGGACATCACGGCCAAAAGACCGGGCAACGGGATAAACCCGGGCCAAAGGAAGTGGGTCATCGGTTCAACGTTACGGAAGGGGATTAAGCAGGATACCCCGATTACCTGGGAACACTTATTAGACCGCTAAAATGATAAACATCTCCAGGAAAAGGAAGATCGCGGTGGTCACCGGAACCCGGGCCGATTACGGATTACTCTACTGGGTCCTTCAGAAGATCCATGAAGACTCTGAATTGATTCTACAGTTGGTGGTTACAGGAATGCATCTCTCCCCCGAGTTTGGACTCACCGTGCAAGAAATAGAAGCGGATGGATTTCCCATCTCTGAAAGAGTGGAGATGCTCCTTTCATCGGATACGGAAGTGGGAATTTCCACTTCCATTGGTCTGGGAGTCATGGGCTTTGCCAGAGCTTTCAGCCAGTTGAAACCGGATATTCTGGTTCTCTTAGGGGATCGGTTTGAGGTCCTGGCAGCCGCTACGGCTGCGGCTGTGGCCCGCATTCCCGTCGCCCATATTCACGGCGGAGAGTCTTCAGAAGGGGTGATCGATGAACCCTTCCGCCACGCCATCACCAAGATGAGTCATGTCCATTTCCCGGCAGTGGATCTGTATGCCAGGCGCATTCGGCAGATGGGGGAAGACCCGGAGAAGATTTTCACCTTCGGGGGACCGGGACTGGACCATATTTACCTTACTCAATTGCCTCAACGGAAAGACCTGCAGAGCGAGCTCAAAATCGACCTTACCAAAAGAGTAGCGGTGATTACCTACCATCCGGTCACCCTGGAGTTCTCCACCGGGCGACACCATATGGCCAATTTGTTGACGGCCATACGGGGCCGAGATCTAACCCTGGTGTTCACGTATGCCAACGCCGATACGGGCGGGCGGGTGATCAACCAAATGATCGAGGATTTTGTAAAGAATGAGCCAGATGCCCATGCCTTTCCCAGCCTGGGGCAGCGCCGATATCTCGGGTTGTTGCGGATTGCCGATGTGATGGTGGGAAATTCATCTTCCGGAATCATCGAAGCTTCTTCTTTCCAGATTCCGGTGGTGAATGTTGGAGACCGGCAGCGCGGCCGGGTGAGGGCAGCCAACGTCATCGACTGCGGAGTAGAGCAGAACGAAATTGCCAACGCCCTGAATCAGGCCCTTAGCAAGGAATTCAGGGATTCTCTGAAAGGCCTGGTCAACCCTTATGGGGAAGGACAGACCAGTTCCCGAATTGTATCCACGTTGAAACAGATTCATCTCGGCGAAGAATTACTCAAAAAGAGTTTTAAGGATTGGCCATGCGTATGAAGCTTTTCATGTACGGAGAGAGAAATTAGATGATCGGGATTATCAATTACGGCATGAGAAATCTATGTTCCGCGGCGAACACCCTTTCCTTTCTGGGGGTGGACTTTTCCCTCATTTCTACGGGTGAATTAGAGAAATTGAAAAATCCTGCATTAAACCAACCTTCTACCATGGAACCGGCGCGGGGGTACCAGCCGGTCTCAGAAATGGGGAGGTAGGCAAGGAATATGTTACCCAAGATGGTGATCGTAGGAGCGGGAGGGCATGCCCGAGTTTTGGCTGAGATTGTTTATTTGTCGAAACAATTTCAGCTCGTGGGCTTTACGGATCCGGACCCGAAATTGAAGGGGATGATGATTTTTGACGCCCCGGTCTTGGGGGCGGACGGGATCTTAGCCGGCCTGCGGTCGCAGGGGGTGGAGAATGCGATCATCGGGGTGGGTTCTTCGGGAAACAATCATGCCCGGAGCCTCCTTTTTGAAGAAATCATCCGGATTGGCTTTCAGCCTGCCGTCCTCATCCATCCCACGGCAGTCCTCTCCTCAACCATCAAAATCGGAAGAGGAGTGGCAGTGATGGCCAGGGCGGTCATTAACCCCTACACCCGGATCGGCGATAACGTGATCGTCAACACTGGAGCCATCATTGAGCATGATTGCATATTGGGCGACCATGTTCATGTGGCCAGCGGCGCCTGCCTGTCGGGAGGTGTTCGGGTGGGACGAAAAAGTTTTATCGGTGTGGGCGCATCTTCTATCCAAAATGTGAGCATTGGAGAAGGATGTCTGATCGGGGGCGGGGCTGCCGTCGTTGGGGATATTCCCGATCATTCGGTAGCTTTGGGGGTTCCGGCGCGAATCGTGAAAAGGCATAAGGAGTAAATATGGAGAACATCTGGATCAAATGCGATCGCATCACGGTGAATAACCGGGCCACCTTTAAAGAGGCTGTACTGAAAATTACGGAAGAAAAAAGCGGCATGGCTCTGGTGGTGAATGATGAGGCCCGGTTAGTTGGCGTGATCACCGATGGAGATATCCGGCGGGCGATTTTGAAGGGAATCGGCCTGGAAGACAATGTCACCCTGGCCATGACCCCGAACCCGATCATCGCCAAACCCGATTACACCAAAGGGGAGCTGTTCCGGATGATGGTCCAGCATCAAGTAAATCACATCCCCGTGGTTGATGAAGAAAATCGTCTGCTGGGCATTGTGTATGAAGATTCACTCCGCCAGGAAAGCCTTCTGACCATACCGGTGGTGATCATGGCCGGCGGGCTGGGGGCCCGGCTACGGCCCCTGACCGAAAAAATTCCCAAACCTATGCTAAAGGTTAACGGGAAGCCCATGCTGGAGAAGATCATCGAACGATTCCGGGACCTGGGTGTGGTGGAATTCTATATTTCCGTGAATTATAAGGCGAAAGTCATCGAAGAATATTTTGGCGCAGGCCAGGGCTGGAGAGTCCAGATCGATTATCTGCGCGAGAAAAAACGCTTGGGTACGGCCGGTTCTTTGTCCCTGCTTCCCCCCAGAATGGACAGCGCTTTTTTTGTGGTCAATGCCGACATCATCACCGATCTGGATTTTCGGGCCATCTGTCAATTTCATCGGGACAATAGTCCGGACCTCACCGTAGCCGTCAAGAAAGTCAGCTATCAGGTTCCGTACGGAACCATCGAGGTGGAGCATGGCCGGATCATCAGCCTTTCGGAAAAGCCCCATATCAAAAAGTATGTCAATGCCGGGATCTATATCCTGGAACCCAGGGTCGTCGGAGAAATTCCAAAAGACCAATTTTTCGACATGACCGACCTGATCAACAAGCTCATTGTGCAGGGGAGAGTGGTCAGCAGTTATTTAATTAACGGCACCTGGGTGGACGTGGGCCAGAAAAGAGATTATGACCAGGCCAATGGCGCCCCCGGCCCGAATGGAAATGATCAGGGGAGAGAAGAGGAGACGATTCTGGAGTTGACCCCTTTACAGCCGGCGGAAGCCAGATGACCCTCAAAAATGAAAAAGTGTTGGTGACCGGGGCCTGCGGCTTTATCGGCAGCCATCTGGTTGAGCGACTTGCAGAGATGGGAGCCAAGGTCAGAGCCTTCGTGTTTTACAACTCCTTTAACCATTGGGGGTGGCTGGACAGCCTGCCAGAAGAAAAACTTCAAACGGTAGAAGTGTTTGCCGGGGATGTGAGGGATTTGCCATGCGTCCACAAGGCGATGGAAGGGGTTAAGGTTGTGTTTCACCTCGCAGCCCTGATCGGCATTCCCTACTCTTACATTGCCCCCGAATCCTACGTGGATACCAATGTAAAGGGAACCCTCAATATTTTACAGGCGGCCCGGGAGACATCCGTTGCCAAAATTATTCATACCTCAACCAGCGAGGTCTACGGAACCGCTCAATATGTTCCCATAGACGAAAAGCATCCCTTGCAGGGGCAATCTCCCTATTCGGCGTCGAAAATTGCTGTGGACATGCTTGTCCAGAGTTTTCATCTCTCCTTTGGATTACCCGTGGCCATTTGCCGCCCCTTCAATACCTATGGTCCCCGCCAATCGGCCCGGGCCATTATCCCCACGATCATCTCCCAACTGCTTTCCGGGAAAACCAGTATTCGCCTGGGAAATATTCGTACGAGCCGGGATTTTAATTTCGTGACGGACACGGTGGATGGATTCATAAGAATTGCGGAATCAAGAGAAGCCATTGGCCAGGTCATCAACATTGGCAGCGGACAGGAGGTCACCATCACCTCTCTGGTGAGGAAAATTTCAAAAATATTGGGTGTGGATATGAAAGTGAAAACGGATCGGGAACGAGTCCGGCCCTCCGCCAGCGAAGTTTTTCGTCTCTGTGCAGATAATACCAAATCTAAAAAGATACTGGGATGGCAACCGAAGGTCCGATTGGAAGAAGGTTTGCGGCGGACCGCCGAGTGGCTGACGAAGTATAAGGGTCAATACAGGGAAAACTTGTATAACGTTTAACGTCCAAGGAATTTCTTGGACACAGGTGAACACAGATTTTAAGGAAATGAAGAGCCGAACGAATGGTTAGAGTTTGCTATAGAATGCTTACCGGTTTTGGGCCTTGCACTGGGAGCGAAATCTCAGTTATTCGGTTATTGCGAAGAAGTATCTGCGTGCATCCGTGAAAATCCGCGTCCCAATAAAAAATAGGTGGAACGATGACCAGAAAGATTCCTTTATCTGAACCGGTTTTTGGGGGGAATGAATGGAAGTATCTCAAAGATTGCCTGGATAGTGGCTGGGTGTCATCCGGTGGGAAATATGTTGAACGATTTGAAAATGAGATGGCCGCACTGGTTGGAGCGAAACATGCCGTGGCGACGGTGAACGGAACAGCGGCCATCCATACCGCCCTGATGGTGGCGGGGATAACGCATGGAGATTGGGTCATGGTCCCCACGCTGACCTTCGTTGCGACCGTAAATCCAGTCATGTATTGCAACGCCAGCCCCTTTTTCCTGGATTGTGAACCAGAGACGTTTAATTTGGACCCCGAAAAGCTGCTTCAGGCAGTTATAAAATTGGATCAATCCGGTCAAAGGCCCAAGGCCGTGATCGTTGCCCATCTTTATGGACACCCCTGTGATATGGATCCGATCATGGAGGTGGCGAACCGATACGAAATGGTCGTCATTGAAGATGCAACCGAAGCACTCGGCGCAAAGTATAAAGGGAAAATGGCGGGTCGGCTTGGCCATATTGGATGCCTCAGTTTTAATGGGAACAAGCTGATCACTTCGGGTGGAGGGGGGATGCTGGTCACCGATGTTTCCGAGTATGCTCAGCGAGCAAGATATCTTACCACCCAGGCCCGGGATGATAAGCTTGAATTCCTTCACCACGAAGTAGGATACAACTACCGCCTGACGAGTCTTCAGTCGGCCCTGGGTTTAGCCCAACTGGAAAAAGTGTATGAATTTATCGATAAAAAGAGGGCCATCGCCTCTTATTACCAAAATCACCTTAAAGGGGTGGAAGGGGTCAGGGTCATGGAGGAGGCCCCGTGGGCCTATAGCTCTTTCTGGCTGGTCCCCATTCTGATCGACCGGGAAAAGTTCGGTCTGAGCTCCCGGGAACTCTGTGATTTCCTGCGCAGGCAATCGATCGAATCCCGGCCGTTTTTCTGTCCTCTGCATAAACTCCATCCCTTCCAAGGATATGCCTCTGACCCCATCGACATTGCTAATCGGGTCTATGACCAGGGGCTCCTTCTCCCCTCTTCCGTATCTCTCACCGAGACGGATTTATCCGAGGTCGTGAATCGTATTCTGCAAGCTAAACCCAGGGAGCACTATTTCCCAGAAGGTGAAAAGACGACATGGCAACCTTATATGAGAAGAATTTAGCGTGGTTGAAAGAACGGTGCCCCGCCTTTTTCGACTGGTTGGAGAAATCGGAGGAGGATCCGGGGGTAGAAATGATCGAGGTCAAACCCGGCATCAAGGATCTTCGGGTGACGGGAAAGAGCAGGCAGAAATTCCTTTTTTATCATACCGACCAGCCTTTAGAACATGAGAGGGAGCTCCTCAAAGAAAGAAAATTTGAGGAGAGGTGCGTCACTTTCCTGGTCGGTTTGGGGTTAGGCTACAACCTCCTGGCCGTCGCGGAAAGGATGGAGAAAAACCATACGGTTGTGGCGATCGAATGCAACGCCACGATCATGAAGCAGGCCTTACAAATCCAGGACCTTACGTCGCTGGTTCAGGAAGGTTCCCGCCTGATCTTCTGTCCGCCCGACCCCCAAATCATAGAACAAACCGCCCTCAGACTGCTGACGGGAGATATAGGATTCGATGCCCCAGAGGATGTCTATATTCTTTTACATCCTTCATCGGATAATATCTCCTCCGAATACAATGACTATTTTAAGCTTTTGGAAAACCAATTTTATTATTCCATGGTGAATTTAAAAACGCGCACCAATTGCGGGAAAATATTTGCCCTAAACGAAATTCAAAATCTTCCCCAGATCATTTCTTCGCCGGGAATTCAACATCTGTCGAATTGCCTGCCCAAGGTTCCAGCCGTCGTTGTCTCCGCCGGCCCCTCACTTTACAAGAATGTTCATCTGTTAAAACAGATTCAGAACAAAGCGGTGATCATCGCCACGGCTCCGGTAGTAAGAATCCTCCTATCTTATGATGTCCGGCCTCATCTTGTCGGATCGATGGATTATGGCCAAGACAACTATCTATCTTTTGAGGGAATCTGCGATTTTGAAGAGATCCCCCTTGTCTACCTTACCCGGCTTTACCCGCCAATCGTTTTCGATTACCAGGGAGATCTGATCGTCGTCCCTCAAAATGGAGGGATTGTCAATGGGCTGGGAAATCTGTGGGGAACCAAGGGAACATTACCGGGTTGTGGTAATGTAGGGTTGTTTTGCCTCTATATCGCTGTCGCCCTAGGCGCCGACCCTATTATGTTAATAGGGCAAGATTTAGCTTTTACCCATACATTCGACCATACCGAAGGGATCATGGGCCGCCAGAAAGTGGATCCGGATAAAGGGAAATACATTTGGGTCGAGGGGAACCTGGGAGACAAAGTCCCCGTGAACAGCCCTTTTCTGGCCTACATAAACCAATTCAAAGACGCCATCCGCTCGTTTAAGAGCTTGTGCATCAATGCCACAGAGGGGGGCGCCCGGATTGAAGGCGCCGTGGTGATGCCGCTGCAGCAGGCAATCGAAACGCATTGCTCTGAATCCTTGGATATTGATTCGAAGATTAAGTCCGCTTTGGATTCGGATCCATTCGGAGCGGTTGATCACCCTGGCTTGATTCAGGAAATCGAAGGCAAGATCAAAACGTTTCGACACATCAAAACGCTTTGCCAGAAAGGACTGAAACTCAATCGGAAAATAGAGCGAATCCTTAAAAAGGGGGAGGGGATTAAAGATCCGGGAATAAACACCTTGATCCGTAAAAATTACGAGGTCTCCACAGAGATTCAGCGTTTTTCTGATGCCTTCATTCTATTTGAGATCTATATGGGGAATGAAATCTTCCGGATTAACAGGATGGAATACCGATCGGAGCCGGACCAGCCCTGCAGAGCCTATGATCCGGATTCCCTTGCCAAGGGAATTAAGCGAAATCGTTTGATCCTTCGAGAATCCGAAAAAGCCGTTCTTGATTTGACGAAAGAATTCAAGAAAAGCCTCCATTTGATCCAAGAATATTTTCAATGCCAGGAAAAAGTATCGGCAGCTCCCCATGATCCTCTTCTTCATTATCAATGGGGGAAAATACTATTAAAGATGGGATTCGGGAAAAAGGCGCGGACCGCCTTCCTCCGTTCTTTGGAATTGGGTCAGGATGATTCAGATCTACTTTTTAGTCTAACGGATTCCTATGAGCGGTGTGGTCAGATACCGGAGGCGATGCAAATATTACATCGAATTGAAAAACAGGACCCGGCGAATAGCGAGAAGGCGCAGATGGCTTTATCCCGCCTTTCAGAGCTGGAAAGAGACTGGTGGAACCGGGCTAAGGCGTTTTGGAGTCAAGACGATTGGGTGAATACATTGCTTTACAGCAGGAAAGTCAGTAAGCGCAATCCACAGGCAGAGGAGATGATAAATCTGGCCATTCGAAGACGTGAAGAAACGACCCTGAAAGCAGACAGGGAGAGAGCCGAATGGGACAACACGTTAGCGGCTCGCACGGAATATGAAAATCTATTTGAATCCGGCCGGAAGATGTTTGACGAAGCTCGATTCAAGGAGGCAGCGGGTCTTCTGGAAAAGGCGATGGCCTTACCCTATGTAGAAACATTAGAAGCTCGGGTTCTCCTGGCCTGTGTCTATTCAGAATTGGGGGAAATCGGGAAGACGGAGGCATTATTGAGGGAGGCTATTGCTAAATCACCCCGGAACGGTCTTTTTCACGTCAATCTTGGAAGGGCCTATTTAAGAAATGGCCGTTCCGTCGAGGGGTTGAAAGAGCTCGAACAGGCGGCGAAAAAGGAGAGCCGATTTTCCCAACAGCATATGGACATCGGAAGCATCTATTTTCAATTACGAAATTACCCGGAGGCGACCCATCATTTCGATCAATACCTGACCTATAATCCCGGAAGCTACGAGGCATTCACAAAAAAGGGGAACTGCCATCTGGCTCAGGGGCAGATCGAACCGGCAATGGAGTGCTATGAGAAGGCCATTCAACTGAAGTCGGATTTCCCCGCGGCGAAGGAAGGAATTTCTACCATTGAGAGAATCAGGCAACGCCGCCTTTAGATTTTCCTAAATCAAAATGGAAGCAAGGGTTCTAAAAGGATTCAGAGGATGGGAGACATTGGAGTGTGGACGACACCTCATTCACAGCGCCTATGATCCCCAGCGTGAAGCCTCACTGTTTATCCAGCCGGCACTCAAGGCCAATCCTGATCTGCTGTTGATTTTTGGCTTGGGGCTGGGCTATCACCTGGAATGCCTCGTCCAAAAAGCGAAAAGGATTCGAGCGATTGTCTTTGAGCCCAGCCAGCAAATCCATCAACTGTTTCTCCAGAAGGGCCGGCTTTCTCAGGAGCCCCGGGATTGGTTATGGGTCACCACCCGGCTCGAGGAGTTCAATGAAGCTTTCTCACAACTCTATGTCTATCATCCCGGGGATATATCTTTGGGATTATTGATCTTACCCGCCTATGCCAAACTCTTTCCCGAGGAGCTCGCCTCTTTTCAGGAAAACCTGAATCGCATGGTGACAAGGAAAGCATCGAACGCCGATACGATCGTCCAGAAAAAAAGGTTGTGGTTTGATAATTTTCTGGAGAATATCCCTCATTTGCTTGAAAGCCCCGATATCACCTCGCTCTCGGGTTTATTTCAGAATATTCCTTGTTTTCTTGTGGGGGCAGGGCCTTCCCTGTCAAAGAATGTTGAGCTGCTAAAAAAAGAAAACGATCGAGCCTTAATATTTTCCGCCAATGCGGCCTTCAACAGGCTAAACCAGGAAGGGGTGCAACCCCAAATCACAGGAGTTCTTGAAGGAAGCGATGTCAGTCATCATTTAAGGGGGATGAAGGGCATCTCCCAAACCTATCTGGCGGTGGAAGCGTGCAGCAATCCGCGCCATTTTCAGCTTGAATCGAAGGGCAGATTTGTTTTCCACAGTCAGAAATGGAGTGCCGAACTTTTGGGGAAGAGCGTTTTTGTGCCCAACGGAGGTCATGTCGGTTCGGCAGGTTTTACGATGGCGGTTCTTTTGGGGTGTAACCCTCTCCTTTTAGTGGGACAGGATCTTAGCTTTGAAGGCGATAAGGTTCACGCGGAAGGAGCGGAAGATTCTTCCATTCTGACCGAAAATGAGGAAACGGTGGGTATCCCGAGGGAGGAGAGAAGGGCGATCGCCAGGAGATCCATGTCAGCCTATCAGATGTGGTACGAAGAATCGGCCGCCTATTTAAGAAGAGAGGATCCACAAAGAATTCTTCTTAATGCAACGGAAGGGGGAGCCACCATTCCCGGTATTCCCAATGTCTCTCTTCAGGAGGCATTAGAGAAGTTCTGCCGAAATGAATTTGATTTCGAGAAGGTCCTGCGAAAAAGGAAAGCCCAGGAGCGGATCGATGCTTCCGTCCCTCTAAAAAAAGTAGAAAGGCTTATTCTGTCATTGGACGAGTTCATGGCTAAGAGTGAGGGAAAGTATTCCCGGGATCAGATTGAAGAATTTACCGGCAGGAGTCGTTTTATAGAGTTCTGTTTTCAGAATGTTCCGGTCAATAATATTGAACTGGTGCGCACCAGGGCCTATCTTGCCCGTCTTCAGGATCGGATTCAGAGATATCCAGAGGAAGGATCGGAAAAGTGATGAAGGGCAAAAATCCAGCCCTCTCCTTGTGTATGATCGTCAAAAATGAGGCTCATAATTTGAGCAGGAGTCTGAAGCCGATCCATGGGTACTTTGATGAGATTATTGTATTGGATACAGGATCCACAGATGGGACGAAATCATTGGCCCAAGAATATGGCGCAAAAGTATTGGATGTCCCCTGGCGAAACGACTTCTCTTACGCCCGGAATCAATCCATTGAAAGGGCCTCTGGAGACTGGATTCTTTGGTTCGATGCGGACAACCGCATGGAAATCGAGGATGCTAAGAAAATTCGGGGCTTGCTGGATGACCAGCTTAACAAGATCTTTTGGTGTACGGAGGTGGTGGAGCCAAATGGGGGCCAGCTGATCCAAAAACGAATTTTCCCCAACCGGCCTGACATCCGGTTCAACGGCTCCATTCACGAACAGCTGGTCCACCCCCAAGAAGGAATCCGTTATGTAATGACCGATATCAAGATTTACCACTGGGGTTACGTGGATAAGAGTTTAATGAAAGAAAAAACATTGCGGAACCTCGGTCTTCTCCAGGACGAGCTCCGGCTTCGCCCGGATGATTTCTTCGCCCATTTTCATATTGCCCGGTGTTACGGAAATTTGCGGGAATTTGAGAAGGCGATGGATCATCTGGAGCGAGTGGTACAAAATCCCGCTGCCAGGCAGGAGAATCCTGATATCTATTTTCATTCCTTTATCCTGATTTTCCTCTTTCTGGAAAAATTGGGAAAGAGACGGGAGGGGCATTCCATATTAAAGCGTCTGCGAAAAGAGAACCCTCGG
>Ga0214473_10008734_pt1 | contig 11976 bp, 8 predicted proteins | sample RVTome_7_FD_203509 | JGI IMG/M metagenome (GOLD analysis project Ga0214473, IMG submission 203509) | Soil microbial communities from uranium-contaminated site in the Upper Colorado River Basin, Wyoming, United States - RVT98D197 | ecosystem: Environmental > Terrestrial > Soil > Contaminated >...
CGAGGAGCAATACGATGGCGATCTGCGCTGGTTTTTTGCTCAGTGGTTCAATAACACCTGGACTCTTGATTACGGGATAGATTTCATTAAGTCGCGAAATGACACGCTTGAAGGTCGAACAGGTTATAGCACGACGGTCGGTATCAAAAATCATGGGCGTTGCATCATGCCCCTGGAGCTTTGCATAGAGCATAAGCATGCCGCGCCTGATACTCTGAAGGTACCGGTGGATGTGTGGGAAAAGGGCGTTTCGAGTTTCGATACCACCGTTTTCTTAACGTCACCGCCGACGAAAGTGACAATTGATCCGGGACTGATGCTGGCGGATGTCAACAGAATGAACAACTCTATGGTAGTGATCGGGGAATTATTTAGCCTGCAGCTATTGACAGCGCCGGTTACTTTCCAATTCATGGTGCCGAATTTCGTTTACCGAAAAAATTATATAGAGTATCTTGTGGATTCATACCGAATTGCCCATTATCCGACTCTTTGGTACAATTCTTTAGATGGAGCGCAGGTTGGATACGCATTTAAAGGGGCCTATCTTCAGCACTTCCGAAGGGCCGATCTGTCCGTTGCCGCAGGGCTGCAAAGCGGGAAGATCAATTACCTGTTCCGATATGGTAACCCCATCCCGGCCTTTCACCCCATGGTATCATTGACAATCGGCTCCAGGGAATGGGAGGGTCGCGGGCGGCAGGAAATCGGCTTGCTTTATGATTCAGACGATACTTACGCGATGCGGTCTACAGTTGCTGGGATATCATTGCAGCGGAATTATTTTTTCAAGCCCGAATATATTTATGCGAATTCGTGGTCTTCTGGTAACGTCGTCTCCGGAGAGGTAAATTTATTCCAAAAATACAGCAGTAGGTTTGGAGAGTTCGACGTTCAGGGAAACGTCTCCACCGGAACATTTGGAAGCGATTATAATTTCAGACGCATCGCAGGAGGCTTATCCGTATTCGTGGCGGGGATCGGTGCCGGCGAGACGAATTTCATGGTTAAGGTGGGACGGGCCGACGGCGATATTCCGTTGCAAAGGCGATTTTTTCTTTCGTCGGCCGACCCGTACGACATCTGGGATTCTCCACTTTTCCGCAGCCGGGGCACATTGCCGGATCGCTGGCTTGAGGACGGTTATCTATTCAAACCGGGAGGCGCCGGGCTGGCCGGTTATCTCGAGAAAGGTATCACCGGCACAAGGCTTTTCTCAACCAAAATAACTACTGATCTTCCTCGCTTGGACCTTCCGCTGAACATACCGTATTTGACCAAGGAGATTGCTCGGATTGCGCCCGAAATCTACGCTGTGGCAGGAAAGGCATGGAGCGCAGATAATGACATCGATTTTCTCTATGAAGCGGGGGCAGTTCTCGAATATCAAATACCATACCTTAGTTTATTCATTAGCGAAAGCAGACTTAGGCTATTCTTACCGTTATGGCTTTCAGACGTTGACCAGGGCCAGGACAAGTTTATGTGGCGCTGGATATTCAGTATTACGCCATAAGTGGGTCCATGATTTTCTGTCTCCTGTTCAATATATCAACAGATGCGGAACCTTCATTGAAAGGGCGACTATAATATAATAGAGGGCTGGTCTTCTGGAGGTTCTTTTGCTCTCGACTTATTTGCAGGTCGAGATGGACCGGGGAAATATGCTGGAAATTGGAGAAGGCCGGATGTGGAAATAGGATCAATTATCACGACCTGGCAACAATTTTCTTGACAGTATTAATAATGTGGCTTAAAATGACATTCGTCATAAAAATTCAGCCACAGCCATTCTCATGAGGAGGTGACTCAATGAAAAGAATCGCAGTAGTATTAGTGGTTGCAGTAGCAGTACTTATGTTTGCGGTCATGTTGATGGCGCAGGAAAAGACCGAGGCCCCTGCCAAGGTCGCCGGCCACAAATTTATCGGCGCTCAAAAATGCAAGGTGTGCCACAACAGCCCGACCAAGGGCGAGCAGTTCAAGAAATGGAGCGAATCGAGGCACGCCAAGGCGTTCGAGACTCTGGCTACTCCGGCCGCCAAAGAGGTTGGCGCCAAAGCCGGGGTGGAAAACCCCCAAACCAGCGAGAAGTGCCTGATCTGTCATGTAACGGGCGCCACGGCTCCAGCCGAGGCCAAGGATGCCACTTTCAATCAGACTGAGGGTGTGGGATGCGAGGGGTGTCACGGCGCCGGTTCCGATTACAAGGATATGAAAACCATGAAGAGCCGGGAGTTATCATTTGCAGCGGGTTTAACGATTCCCGACGAAAAAACATGCATCAGTTGTCACAACGAGAAGAGCCCGACATTCAAAGAATTCAAATATGCCGAATTCTGGGCCAAGATAGATCATTCTTATCCTGAAGAGAAAAAGGCGGAATGATTTAAGAGGATATTTAGTTATTTGGGGAGGTCGACCATGTCGGCCTCCTTTTTATTTTCAAGAGGCCGTTTAACCCGGGAATGTTGATTCAGGATGTCAATGCAGTATAATGAGAAATTTCGAGCGGGGAAAATCAGTTATTAACGCGACAGATTCGATTCACTCGGAAATGCAGCCGAGAATCTTCTCCCTCAGGAAATTCGGGGCCTTGTGCAGGCAACAGCAGTCGTGCACCAGCTTTTTCAGGCTCTTCTCGAATTCCATGCTATCGCAGCACATCTTGCATAAATCGAGATGCTTTCCCACTTGTTCGGCGGTGGCATGATCGAGCTCGTGATCGAGAAATTCGTGAAGTTTTTTGACCGCTTCTTCGCAAGTCATAGAATCTTACCTTGTGCAGTATTCCTTCGTCTCTGCAATTAATCCGAGATTAGTCGGAGCTGTTTCTTCTTATCGATCTGGTCCAATTATCATATCGGCATTTGTGAAGCGTTCCGAATCCGCATGACAATTTTCCTTAACATCGACCATTATCTTAATTGTTCCTCAAGGGTGAGAACTATACATTCTCTCAAATGGCGATGTTGAACTTGGAGTCCCGACAGAATCACACCTGCTCGCCCGGCACCGTGTAATCAATTGTCTTACAATGACTTAAAGGGCCGCCTCGATATCCCCTCTGATTCTGGATAACAAGTTCATCGACGGCTTTTTTCCAAAACAACTCTCTTGCAAGGCCCTTATGACCTCAGCATCGAACTTGCAATGGCTGCAGGTAGTCTGACAGAGCCGAAAATGCATTTCCATGATCTCCGCTGTTAAGTTGGGCACACCGGAGTTCAAGGAATCATAAAGCCGTTTGACAACCTCCTCGCACGTCATCCTTATTTACCTTTCAATATACCCCGTTGCTTGGCGAAATCCCAGAGCTGCTTCTGAAGAATTTTCCGCCCTCTGAAAATGCGCGATTTGACGGTTCCCACGCTGATACCGAGGATTTCCGATATCTCTTGATAACTGAAACCTTCGACATCGGATAGGAGCACCGCAATGCGAAATTGCTCGGGGACATTTTCCAAGGCCTCGATTATATCATCTGAAACATAATCCTTCAGGATTGTGGTTACGACTTCCGCCCCCTGAGCCTCCGACTTATCGGAGGCGGTGATCTCTTTGACCATCTCGTCGGCCAGGCAGAAATTTTCCACCGCCTCGAAATCGACCATGCCGGGCTCCTGTTTTTTCTTGCGGTATCTGGTGCGGAACGTATTAGTTAGAATGGTTAATATCCAGGCCCGTGCGTTTGTGCCCCGTTCGAAACGATGGAAAAATCGAAAGGCCTTCAGGTATGTTTCCTGGACAAGGTCCTCGGCGTCTTTTTCATTGCGGGTCATCCGCAGGGCGATGCTGTAGAGGTTATCTAATAGGGGAAGGAAAAGGCCCTCGAATTCCTTTTTTTTAACTTGATCTGTTTTGCTTTCTGCCATAATATTGCCTGAGTGTATTTCCCCCTTCATGGAAAAAGTAATGCCATTGGTATTTTTTGTCAAGTTCTATATCCCTGTAAAGCCGCATGCAGTTTGATAAATACTTGAAATATCCTTATCGATCCTTTCCATTGAAGGGCGCATTATTCGCCATTCTCGGAGCGTCCTGCCTGCTCGCAAATTCAGATGCACAAGACGTCAAACCAAAGGCTTATTGGGTATTTTATACGCAAAAGGTTTCAAATGAAATTGAAGTCGCTTCGCAAAGGGCATGGCAGCGAAGATTAGCCAGATCCGACATCAGCGATTTCACGTGGCACGACAATAGTGTAACTCAAGACTATATCGAGCAAACAATTGCGACCGGGGCCAGGGTCAGGACGATATCCCGCTGGCTGAACGCGGTAAGTATCGACGCTGATATGGAGGCAATAGAGAGAATCGTCACATTACCATTCGTGTCTGAGATTCAACCGGTGTCAACATATAAGATGCCAATTCCAAAAGCTAACGATGGAATTACTGCGTTTCCTGGCGTGATAGTGGCTCTCGAGTATGGGCAGTCATATTTTCAAGTGGCGCAACTGGCAATAGATTCACTCCACAGGTTGGGATTGTCCGGCGATAGCGTTTTGATCGGAATAATGGATACCGGCTTTGATACCAGTCACAGCGTTTTTGCAGCGATGCGGGCCGATGGGCGAATCGTGGCCACGCATGATTTTATCAACGGCGATGACGACGTAATGGACGAATGGGGCCCCCAGAGATTTCACGGGACGGCGGTTCACTCGTTGATAGGGGCGTTTTTAGAGGATACATTGATCGGAACGGCCTTTGGGGCGGAATATTTGCTGGCAAAGACCGAGATAGTGTCGGACGAGATTCAGGCCGAGGAGGATTACTGGGTGGCGGCTGCTGAATGGATGGAACCACAGGGAGTCGATATCATCACGTCATCGGTGGGATACGCGGATGAATGGTATGACATATCTCAGCTTGACGGCGATACTCCGGTCATCACGCGAGCCGCAGATATGGCGGCGGAATTGGGCGTAATAGTAGTCAATGCCGCCGGCAACGAGGGAAACACCATGTGGGGAAGAGTTATCGCTCCCGCGGATGGCGATTCCGTGATTGCAGTTGGAGCGGTTACGCTGGCGGGGGAGGTGCTTGATTTCTCATCGCGCGGGCCTACCGCCGACGGCCGAATCAAGCCCGATTTCTGCGCCTTGGGAGCGGGCGATTTTGTGGCCAATTATGCCGGCGGATATGGCTACTTCTCAGGAACATCATTCGCCGCGCCGCTCCTGGCCGGAGGCATTGCGCTCCTATTGGAGGGGCATCCGGATTGGAATTTCGGCGACATTATTTCCGTCTTGCGGCGGGCATCATCGCAAGCGACCCAGCCCAACAATGACTACGGCTGGGGAATCACCGATTTTGTAAGCGCCTTCAACAGGCAACCGTTCAGGCCGCGAGGCCTATTCGAATTGCGAATCGCGCCTCATCCGGCTTTAGACACCGTCGTTTTCTATATGACTGTTCCTGATGGGGGCCAGGTGGTGCTTTCTGTACATGATGTTTCCGGGGCGCAGGTGCAGGAATGGAAATTCTCCTCGATTGGACCGACAACGATAATCGAATCCTGGGACGGCAGGAATCGCGCGGGCAAACAGATAGCATCGGGGATTTATGTTTGTGCGCTCAAGGTGGCTGGCGAGACGGTGCGCGAAAAGATGGTATATGTGAGATCAAGGTGATGTCAGGGATCGCCCGACAATCGCTTAAACCTACGCAGTTGATTCGTGGCTTCGTTTTTGTAGCGGTCACAATAAATTATGACACCCAGGATAGCTTGCATAATAGAATGAGGTATGGCGGCGCATACCCCATCAATATCGCGAGTCACAGAGTTCCGAGCTTGTCCGCCGTTTCGACTGGCGGATTTATTTTACTCGCGAGACTTTCTTCCTCATCACGTCTTTGCGCTTGACCGACGGCATGTGGCCGTTGGAAGCCAGAATTCTTTGCACTTCGGCCTTGTCGACATCCATTACATATGAGATTCCGGTCATCTCGGCGGCCTCTTTAGTCAGTGAGGCAATATCGTCGCGCGAAATCAGGTCAGTCGAGAATTTGCGGCTGCCGGCCATCAATTGGCGCAGGCCCTGGGCCAACCGCTCATAGTAAGTGTACAGGCCAAGAGCGCCGCAGGGGACCTTGTCGAATTCCTTGGCTCCAAGTTCCTTTTTTAGGTGGGCCGCCGTGACAAAAATTTCATCTTTCGAATTTCCAAAACGCTCGACATAAACGGGCAATTCCCCGGCCTCGAGAGCCAGGCCGATTGTCTTGCCGACCATGGCGGCGGCAATCGGAGCCCGGGCCATGCCAACCAGCTTCACAAAAGGCGCGCCCAATGCCAGTCCCTTGAAAATCTGGTCCTCGAAGGTGAACCCGCCTGCCACCGCGATAGCCGGGACATGGCAACCCTTCTCGGCTGACTGGCGGACGTATTGATAAAGAAGCGTATGCAGTTCTACTGGAGGGATGCCCCACTCGTTCATCATGCGCCAGGGGCTCATGCCGGTGCCTCCGCCTGCGCCATCGACGGTGAGGAGATCGATTTTATATTTCGATGCGTACGCCACGGCGCGGGCCAGATCTGCGGGACGATAGGCGCCGGTTTTGAGGAATATATATTTGGCGCCGGCCTTGCGAAGCTGCGAAACGCGCTCGGCGAATCCTTCCTCCGTCACCATTCCGACGCGGCTGTGGCGCTCGAATTCCTTGAAGGCGCCGCGCTCGAAAGCCTCGATGACGTGCGAGTCAGTGGGATTGGGCAGCACGATATATCCGCGCTCGTGTAGCATCTGGGCCTTTTTGAGGCTGCGGATTTTAACTTCGCCGCCGATATCTTTCGCTCCCTGGCCCCATTTAAGTTCGACCACTTCGACGCCGAGCTTGTCGATTGCATATTCCTGGACGCCGAGGCGGGTATCCTCGATATTAGCCTGTACTATGATGGCGCCATAGCCGTTCAGCATATGATCTTTGTAAATCTTTACACGGCGTTTCAGGTCAACTGTGTCGATGACGCGGCCATTTCTAATGATAGATTCCACATCCATACCGGCAACATTCTCGCCAATAGTCAGCGCGGTGCCCGAAAGCGCCGAGCCGATGGCCAAACCCTCCCAATTATTCTTGGCTATGTCGGTCGAGCCGATGCCGGGGATTATCCAGGGGTAACGGAATCTGAGATTCTTGTCGTGTCCGATGGCGACTTCCAAATTTACCTTGGGAAAGATTGCCTTGTCGCTGTCGGCGGGAATACCGTGCGCTCCCACGGCGGTTCCCATTATATTAAAATGCGAATAATCAACCGGGTATAACTTCTCGCCCGCGGTTGTAATCACGCCAAATGGCTGGGGATAGATAACCTCGTGCCCCCTGTAAGCCGATTTGCCTATCTCGCACATTCCGATACAACCATCGACACACGTAACGCACATGCCGGATGCCGGGACAATCGACCCCTCAGTCCTATTCTTGGTCAGCGTGGCGGCTGAGGAATTTACGCGGGAAAGTGACATTATATATCCTCCTTAATCGTTCTTAATTTCACAGGCAACACAAGGTTCCATGTAACACATCATATCATCGAATTTCTCTTTATCAACGCATGGCGGGCTCAAGTTGGCGCATCCACCGCACACCGCCTTCTCCGGCTCGGTATAGGTGCAGCGGAGCGAGCATACCGGGCAAACATAGATGCAGCCGCCGCAAAGGCGACAGACGTCGGATTTGATATCGAAGGGGGTCCCCAGAGAACGCCGCTCCCCCCTGCCTCGGAATCCGATGGCCTTGGCCATCATCTGTTCTTCGCACATTCGTGAACACAAGCCGCACAGGATGCAGTCCTCGAATTCCTGTTTGAATCGCTGCTGACGAACCTCGTGCGCCGACGCCAGGTCCTGAATAATTTTGGACTGCGGGGCCGTGGCCAATAGAAGTTCGAGCACCATTTTTCGCGCTCTGACCACCCGCTTCGAGGCTGTCCTGACTTTGAGACCCTTTTCGGCGGGATAAGTGCAAGATGAGACCAGTTTCGCTTTCGGTCCTTCACCTATCTCGACCACGCAGAGGCGGCAAGCGCCGTACGGCGACAGCCCATCCATGTGGCACAGGGTCGGTATCGGGAATCCCAGAAACTGGGCTGCTTCCAGAAGCGTAGTTCCCTTCTCCACTGATACCTTCAGTCCGTTTATGGTCAAATTTATCACGCGACCTTGCCTCCAATCCGCTCGACTTCCTCTTGCGCGGGATTCGTAAATTCCAGATCGCAGCGCAGGCAGCGCCTGGCTTCGCGCATGGCGTCGGTCTCAGTAAGCGCCTGCTCGACTTCCACAAAACTCGACCTGCGAGAAATCATATCGATGGTGGCTGGAACTGCACGCCTGATTTCGCTCAATTCCTCGTCGCTCAATCCTGACGGGGCAATGTAATGTCCGGGTAGTTTAGCCTTGGATGGCTGTCGGAGCTCGCAGTCATGCAGGTAACGATCAATCATGATTGCCGCTTTTTTCCCTGCGGCAATAGCCCTGACCACGGTATTAGGGCCGGTGACAACGTCGCCTCCTGCAAATACCCCCGGCCTGCTGGTTGTCAAGGTCTCAGGATCATATTTGACTGTTCCCTTCTCTGTGATCTCGATACCCATCGATTCGATAAATTCAATGTCGGGCACGTCCCCGATGGTCACGATCAGCGTATCGAATTGAGCAGTAAACTCCGAGCCGGGGATCGGCTCGGGATTGCGCCGACCGGACGCATCCATATTGCCGAGTTTATTGCGGATACAGTCGACGCCTGTAAGTTGCCCTTTGCGGGCGCGGACTTTAATAGGCGACACAAGCGTTTCAAGAACGATACCCTCTTCGATGGCGGCGTCGACTTCGCTCGAAAGGGCCGGCATCTCCTGGCGGGTGCGGCGATATAAAATAGTAACGCTTTCTACACCCTGCTGGCGGACGGCGACACGGGCGGCATCGACTGCGGAATCACCGCCGCCGATAACACCCACGCGGCCGCCGGCTATTTTCAGCCCCTTAAGATTGAAATCCTTGAGGAATTGGATAGCCGGGTGAACACCCTCGATATCTTCCCCCTCGATATTGAGCTTGCGGCTCTTATGGGCGCCCATTGCTAGGTAGACCGCTTTGAATCCCTTCTTGAAAAGATCGTCGACTGTTATATCCCGCCCGAGCCTGGTATTGCAATAAATTGTCACGTTTTCGTCGAGCAACGATTCGATCTCTTTATCGAGGATTTCCCTTGGCAGACGATATGATGGTATGCCGCACGTGAGCATGCCTCCCGGGATATTTTCAGATTCGAAGACGGTGATCTTATATCCTTTGAGGGAGAGATAATGGGCCGCAGTCAACCCGCTTGGCCCGGAACCGATAACCGCAATATTCATTTCGCCATTTCCATTCGAAGAATGTCTCAATGGTTTGTAAATCGAGGGGTCGATATTATCCGTCACATATCGCTTTAAAGCTCTTATGGCAACCGGGCTCATACCTGTCGTTCCGAGCTTGCAGTGCGACTCGCATTTGTGGTCGCAGACACGGGCGCATACCGACGGGAATGGATTGGTTTCGCGAATGACTTTGTAAGCTTGCTCGTATTCGCCGTGCGCTATATGGGCCACGTAACGCCAGGCCTCCGTGCCAATGGGGCAGGCCGACTGACAGGGCGCGCCGACCAGGTCCTTGCAGACGAAGGCATCACATCGCTGATTCCAGATATGTTCTTCGTATTCATTCTTGAAATAATTCAATGTTGAGAGCACAGGATTGGATGCCGTGTTTCCGAGGCCGCACATCGTGGTATCTTTTACCACCTCGGCCAGCTCCCGAAGCAAATCGACATGTGGCATGACAGCCTTACCCTTGGAAATATCATCGAGAATCTCATGCATCCGTTGAGTACCTTTGCGACAGGTGAAGCATTTGCCGCACGATTCGTCTTTGAGGAAGTTCATATAGTATTTGGCGATATCGATCATGCAGGTGCTCTCGTCCATGACGATCATGCCGCCCGATCCCATGATAGAACCGGCCCTGGAAAGCGAATCATAATCTATCGGCAGGTTAAACATGCTCAATGGGATACATCCCCCAGACGGACCGCCGGTTTGCACCGCTTTAATCTTATAGATTCCCGACGGGCCGCCACCAATTCCATTGACGACCGTTTCAATCGTGGTTCCCATGGGTACCTCGACCAGGCCGGTATATTTGACTTTTCCCACAAGGCTGAAGATCTTGGTTCCTGAATTACCCTTGGTTCCGATACTGGAGAATTTCTTGGCTCCCATTTCGAATATGACCGGGATATTGGCCCAGGTTTCGACGTTGTTTATGGCGGTCGGTCTGCCGTTGATGCCCTTATGTACGGGGTACGGCGGGCGCTGCCTGGGCTCTCCGACTTTGCCCTCAATCGACCGGATCAGGGCCGTCTCCTCTCCGCAGACGAAAGCGCCGGCCCCCTTGACTATTCTGACATCGAAGGAAAAATCTGTTCCCAGGACATTCTCCCCGAGTAGTCCAAGCTCGCGCGCCTGTCTGAGAGCTATTATCAGATGTTTGATGGCGAGTGGATACTCGTTGCGGACGTAAATAACGCCCTCGGTCGCCCCCGTGCCGTAGGCTCCGATCAACATGCCCTCGATAATTCTATGAGGATTGCCCTCGAGAACGCTGCGGTCCATATATGCCCCGGGGTCCCCCTCATCGGCGTTGCAAACCAGGTATTTGCCGCGATTGCCATTTTGTTTCGCCAGCATTTCCCATTTGATGCCGGTCTGGAACCCGGCGCCGCCCCGTCCCCGCAGGCCTGAGAGTTTGACTTCGTCGACCACCCAATCGCGTTCGGCATTGGCGAGTATTTTCAACAGCGATTGATAGCCGCCGTTTTCGATATAGTTGTATATCCTTATCGGGTCCACTTTCTCGTTGCGCGATAGGATTATCCGGAGCTGCTTTTTAAAGAATGGTATATCGGCCTGCATAATCACCGGCTGTCCGGTCTGGGGGTCCCTGAAGGGCAAGTCTTCAAGAACCACATCTTTGGAAACCGCATCCACAATCCGCACCATATCCTCAAGGCCAACCTCAGCGTAGAATATGCCGTGCGGTTCGATGAGGACGGACGGTTCCATTTCGCAGAATCCATGACAGCCGGTGATACGCAGGTTAATTTTATTGGCCAGACCCCTGGAGAGGATCTCGCGTTTTGCGACACGAATGAGATCGTTGGCGCCGCTTGCCTGTCCGCAGGTGCCGGCCGAAATTACTATGGTCGGAATGTCCCGGTCCCGAACAATAGTAAGGCGGTCGTAAAGCTCTTTAAAATTGTCTATCGTATTGAGACTTGCCATCGCCAAAAGCTTTCTACCCGATCGATAATTCGCCGGGCGAATTAGATATTCACACCATTCAAATCCAGAACATGCCCTTTGCATCCGCGGCGCGAACAGATCTGCACAATGCCGCCGCCGCGCACCATCATGGGCACCATCGGGGCGCCGCATTCCGCGCAGGGTGAAACGCCGTTCAATTCCGCATGGCAGTGTGGGCAGAAGAAATTCAACACGGCATCCCTGGGAATTAAATGCTCGTGCGCCACGGGGCTTCTGCCATAAAGGCTGGAAAGCCTGAGCCAGCCATGCAGCGCTCCAAATGATACCGTCACCCTTATAGACGGATAGCCGTCAATATGATGAGTATCGTCCATCAAGCTGTGGTTGCACCTCGGGCAACTGACATCGAGGGGAAATATCCGATCACCCGCTTTGTCGAGCGCTTTATCGAGTCCCATCCGCGCGGCGTTCAATATTTCCTTTATCCTGTTGGATTTTACATTGGAAAAGTAATGGCCATCGACAACGACAATCGGACCCAGAGCGCATGCTCCCAGGCAGTTGACCGTCTCGAATGAGAATTCATTGTCGGGAGTGGTTTCACCCGCCCCAACGCCGAGCTGGCGTTCGATCTCCTTCGATATCGAAGGGGCGTTACGTACATGACAG
>Ga0214473_10008735_pt1 | contig 11974 bp, 9 predicted proteins | sample RVTome_7_FD_203509 | JGI IMG/M metagenome (GOLD analysis project Ga0214473, IMG submission 203509) | Soil microbial communities from uranium-contaminated site in the Upper Colorado River Basin, Wyoming, United States - RVT98D197 | ecosystem: Environmental > Terrestrial > Soil > Contaminated >...
TGAGGGACGACGGCGCCTCGGGCGACGAGCTCCCGCAGGCCAGCCAGCGTCGCCGCGCCCTCAGGGCAGACCAGGATGCCTTCCTGCTCTGCCAAGTCACGTTCCGCACGGCGGATTGCCTCCTCGGTCACACGCACCCCACCGCCCCGGCAATCGCGCAAGGCACGCAGGATGAGCCGATCGGCGTAAGGCTTTGGCACGCGCAACCCGGCCGTCCGAGTGTCCTTTGCCTTCCATGCTACCATGCGATCGGCGCCTTGTTCGAACGCCTCGACAACCGGTGCGCATCCCACAGTCTGGACGGTGATCAGCCTCGGCCGACCCTCGTCGATCCAACCCAGCGCCTCAAGCTCGTCGAAAGCCTTCCACATCCCGACAAGACCGGTTCCTCCCCCGGTCGGGTATACGAGCACCTCCGGCAGGCCCCAGTCGAACGCCTCGGCCAGCTCGAACCCCAACGTCTTCTTGTCTTCCACTCGGTAGGGTTCGCGAAACGTGGATATGTCGAACCACCCGGATCTCTCGACCTCAGCCTGGACCCGGCGGCCGGCCTCGTCGATCAGGCCGTCGACCAGGTGAAGGTCGGCCCCTGCGGCTTGAACTTCCATCTGGTTGACCCTGGGGGCGTCGGCCGGCATGAAGACGTGGGCCCTTCGTTGGTGCAGGGCGCCTCCGGCATTCCCGGCAGTCGGAATGGCCAGATCTCCGGCCCCGAGCTCTGCCGCCCGGGCTACAGCAACGGAGAGGCCACGGGCCTTGAAGGATCCGGAGGGGTTTGCTCCTTCGTCCTTCACGAACAGCGCCGACAGTCCCAGATCTTTGGCAATCCGACGGATCGGAAGCAAGGGCGTGTCGCCCTCGCCCAGGCTCAGCCGAAAATCGGGATCCCGGACGGGAAGTAGTTCATTCCAACGCCAGAGCCCTGCACAACAGAGGGCACGCGGATCCCGGGTGAGGGTCTTGCGCAAACGCGGCAAATCATAGCGGGCCAACAGCGGCGAGTCACACGACTCGCAAACCGTCTGCAGCCGTTCGGCTTCAAAAGTGCCCCCACATTCCGGGCATTCCAGGCCGACCAGAGCACTCACTTTTGCGCAGTATAGCACAAGGGGACGGCCGAGCAACGCCGGCAAGTAGGGGCCATTAGAACCGACCAAGATAGCGGAGGGCTTGGCTTACGCCATTCTTGAGCCTCAGTTCTCCATCCCCCTGCGCAAACCCCTCCTTTGGGAAGCCCCTCGACACCCCAAGGTGAAGAGGGCAGACGGGGTGGGGGCGTGGAAGGAACTCAGTCTGATCCTTCTGCCCTCAGACATGAGGCGTCGCGACAAGACTGAGCTCACACTGCTGCATTGGATCTACATAACATAACTCGCAGACGGCGTCCCGTTCAATAAAAGCCAACGTGCCTTTACAAAGACACCCTCTAAAGTTTACAATACTTGCCGAGCAACTTTATAATAATTTGCCACCTGGATGACCATGGTTTCCAATCCGAAGCGTCGGACGGCCGACATTAGGGATTTCATCCTCGACAGTATCGAGGCTCATCCTACCGATATCAGTCGGGTTACTGCTGAGCACTTCGGCATCACCCGCCAAGCAGTACTTGCACACATACGTCGCATGGCAGCTGAAGGGCTCCTCAGGATCGAGGGTACAACCAAGGATCGTGTTTATTCGCCAAGGCCGCTTCGCAAAGAACTCGTAGAACTCCGACTAGACATCGATCTGAGCGAGGACATCGTGTGGCGTGATCGCCTCCGACCATTGATTGAGACGCTTCCCAGGAATCTTGTCGACATATGCCAGTATGCTCTAACGGAAATGTTAAATAACGTCATTGAGCATTCTTCCGCCGACCTCGCACTCATTACATTTGAGGAACATCTACGCTGGATTCGATGGACGATTCACGACGATGGGGTTGGCATTTTCGAGAAGATCATGACTGACCTTGGCCTTGATGACATTAGGCAAGCCATCCTGGAGCTTTCGAAGGGTAAACTCACCACCGATCCGAAAGGCCATACGGGCGAAGGGGTCTTTTTCACATCCAGAGTCTTCGACACCTACGCCATCCTATCGAGTGATCTCTACTTCTCCCACGATCAGGCTGGCGACGATTGGCTTGTGCAGAGCGAAGCTTCAAGAGAGGGTACCAGCGTCTTTATGAAGATTCGGAAGGACTCAACTAGGACAATCCGTGAAGTTTTCGACAAGTACTCTGTCCCAGGATCATACGCCTTCGACAGAACTCACGTCCCTGTTTCACTCTCTCGCTATGGAAACGAGAATCTTGTTTCAAGATCGCAGGCGCGTCGTCTTCTAGCTCGGTTCGAGAGATTCCGGGAGGTCTTCCTGAATTTCAAGGGCGTTGAAACCATAGGTCAGGCATTTGCAGATGAGATATTCAGGGTATTCCAGGAAGAGAATCCAGGGATCAAGATAGTCTATGTGAACGCCAATAGCTCCATAAAGAGGATGATCTGGAGGGCACGAGGCGTTCAATAATCAGCCCAACATCGTGAACGCGCTATGAACCATTTCACGACAAATCTAGTTGACGATTCCCTGGAGTGCGCCCGGCCAGCGCGCGCCTCTTGGCTGATGCTGGCTACGCAAGGCGCTCGGCTCAGGCCCAATTGCCTCCTGCGCACATCCTCTCCGGGTAGGCAACGCCCCTAATGGACTTCAATCCTTACCTCGTCGGCCTCGTTCTTCATTATTGAAGAGCCACCCGGCGATCTCACCCACGTCGATATCGTCGTCCTCCGACCAGGTCATCATGGCTGGGTAGGACCGATCGATCCGCGAGCTCGATTCAGACGCCCGGGATGTGCGAATCGCCACTCGCAGAGCGGTCGCCCGCTCTTGCCAACGACTCATGTTTTCCGGTGTCAAATCGACCCAGCCATGCTCGCTGTCCACAGACTTGATCACCGGCCCACGCAACAGCCGCTCGCCGTCGGGCATGAGGATCGGGATCCCAATGGAGAGGATCTGCTGCCTGAGGCGTGGGTTGTCGGCGAGATCCTTCAGCACCATCTCCGCCAGGGCCTCGGGGGAGTGCTCGAGCATCATCGACATGCGAGCACAGCTCCTTTTCAGCAGGTAGGCCTCGAAGAGCAGCTTCGATAGCCGCGGTGGGCCGAGGATCTCAAAGGCGACCGAGTCCACCTCATGTTCAGCTTCCAGTTGACGCAGTCGGCTGAGCGCCGCCTGGCGCAGAAAACCAGCTCTGAAAGAGGGCCCCATCACCGAGGCATCGATGCTGGCGATCACATCCTGACCGGTGTTCCCCCCACGGATCTCGGCCACAACTGCGTTGGCGATCTCCTCCGGTGTCACGAACTCCATCTGTCCCAGGGTAGTGATAGCGGCAAATTCCTCCGCCGCAAACAGACCATTTTCACCGGTGTCGATGAAGACCGATTCCAGGACCGCACCCGTATCGCGTCCGAAGTCGCCCTCGGCGGCGAGCACTCCGGGATCCGTCACCTTCCGGGCCTCGTCGGGAAGACAATCGTATAGCGCCATCGTCCGCCCTCCACGGCGAATCGGGCCATAGCCGATATCCTTCCAGGCGATGGCGGCGGTCGGCTTGATCTCCTTGACCACCTGGGGCCCTCCCGGCGTCCGGGCAAGCAAGAAGATCAGCATTGTCTGGGCGCCGGCCACGGCCGACTTGGATAGCAGCATCCGCGACGGCCTTTCCTCGCCATGCGTGTAAGGGATGTTGAAACCCATTCCCCCCGTTCCGCTTGTTCCGACCTTGACGAAGGCGTTCGTGCCAGCCTGTAACATGGCTTCGTAGTAGATTTGCATATGCCTGACGAGCTGAGGGATATAGAGTGCACTCAACAAACGCTCGACCTGCTCGGGCCAGTTCATCTCTTCTCCGCGACGGATCTTGTCCTCCAACTGGATCGCGGTTTGAAACACGTTCTGGTAGGCAACTGCCGTGGCGATATTGACACAGTCGATCACGATCTGAGCCGGCTTGCCACCGAGCCCGGCTGTGCGGCCAAGAATCATCTGGTAGAGCAGGGAAGCTTCAAGAATCTCAGGACCGAGTTCGTCGAGGATGTCTGCCACCAGCCTTCGTCGCTGGGAGACCTCGGACAAGACCGAGACCCGAGGATGTACCCCCTCCGGAGCCGATTGCCACTCGGCCCGCAGAAGGACGTCGCCCCATGCGGGCAGGATCTCGGTGGCCGGATCAGGATATTCCCGGCGAAGCTTTGCCACCGCCTCTTCGGCTTCCGAGCGCCTGAGTGAGCCAACCACCAATCGGGATGGCCCGTGTGGCAACAGCTCACGACAGACGGCCATGCCGACCAGACCATAACCACCTAAGACGAGAACGCTCTTGCCTCGGATGTCCACGGTCTATTCTCTCCAGATTAGTGACTTCTCGGACTTTCCCAGCATACCCTACATTCGAGGAGGGAAGAAACGCCTGGACCACCTTGCAACCGGAAATAGAAGGCGACCTCCCAATAACTTCGCAGGATCAAGAAGGGGATCGTGCTCCAATCGCGAGACACAATCCCCTTCTACAAGCCCTGTCCGGCCGTTACCGACCCAAGAAACCAGGCGGCCTTGGATCTCCGCACCGGTCGCCGCGCCCTCCCCCGAACTCTCCGGTGTCAGGCTCTCCGAGGCCGGAGCTCGTCGCGCAGGGCCATCGTGAGCAGAGCGCTGACGACGCCGACCACAAGCCCGCCCAGGAAGGCGATCCACACGTACTCCCAGGAAGGCCAGGGCGCCTCGATGGCGAAGCCGGTATTGAAGAACGTCCCGACCCAGCCTGTCAACACAAACATCCCGGTGTTGATCGCCAGTGTGAATAGACCCAGGGTCAGCAAAATCAGCGGGCAACTGACAAACTTTAGCAACGGCCTGACCAGAGCATTGACTGCACCAAAGATCAACGCCAGGATCAGAATCCCCCACCAGGTTGTATTCTCGGCCCGAATCCCGGAGATCCAGCCGGTGCCGACGGCAATGTAAAGGGCGGCGGCGTTGATCGCCCACCGCAATACGAAACGCTGCATTTCAGCCTCCTTAACTGGTTTGCAAGTCAGTGGGATGTCCCTGAGGCGCATCCCGGTCTGACCGCCTCCCGCTCGTATCCATCGACCGAATTGACCTCTTCCTCGGGCGTTCGCGCTGGATCACTCTACATAGATCTCCACCCTCTGACCTTCATCCTCGTCGACGACGTCCATGATCTTTCCGGTGACACCTTGCTGCAGTGCATCGGCCACGTTGGTCAAATCGATTCCCTCGACATCGGGCACGAACCGTGCCCCCACGCGCAGACCCACATTCACCATACTCAAGGGGAGGGTGACATTGACGGCAGGCTTGCCACTATGCAGATCGGTCACCCGCACCCTCAACCAGCGTGAATCGCTTTCACTTACGCCGCCGCGTTTACGCCCGCCCTTATTCAGGGCGGACAGGAGCCGGGCTCCCTCCTCCGCAGTGATCTTGCCTTCCTCGACGAGCTTCAGAATCCGGAGTCTTTCTTCAGTCGTCGCCATCTTCACCCACTTTCCGGAAACGAGGGGAAGTGCCACAGATCCTGGACGGCCCCATCCCTGTCTCCAGCTCGAAAGCTTGCGTTGGATCCGATGTCCGTCTCCCGAGGCTCATGAGGATACTGCCTTCGAGGCCTCGGCTGGTTCGAACTCCCTCCGAGTCGACTGGTGGTGGAGCAACAAGAACACCGCCACCGCTGTCAGCCCGATCAACCCTGACGTATACCACAACCATCGTGGGTCGAAGCTGTCCATGATTCTTCCCGCCAGCAGCGGTCCGGCCGCGGAAGCAAAGACCCAATTGAAACCGAAAAAGGCCATGTAGCGACCGCGCATCGCCGTGGGCGCCATCCGCGAGACGGCGGCCTGCGAGACCGGTTCGATGATCATCTCGCCGATCGTGACGATCACCATCGCCAGAAGGAAGAACACGTAAGCGTCGAAAATGCCGTACATGGTGAACCCGACGGCATACACTCCTGTCCCAAGGGCCATCATCAGCATGGGAGGGAAGCCGCGCACGCGTCGGGTGGTCGAAAACTGAAACAACACAACGATGATCGCGTTCAGGCTCATGATGTATCCATAGTGTCTGAGGCTGATACTATGGACGTCACGCAGGTAAACGCCGAGGGTCGTATTCATCTGAATGTAAGCCAACGCCGCCAGAGTGCAGCCAAGGGTGAAGGCCATGAAGGCGCCGTCTCTGGTGATCCGGCCGTACCCGCGGAAAGTCCCGAGCATGCTTTCGGGGGCCTCCGTCCTGCTCCACTGGGGGCGCGTTTCGGCGAGCAGGAAGTGCACCAGGATCGCTACGACCACGCTGATCCCCGCATCCGACACGAAGAGCAGCAGGTACGACTTTGCCGCCAGCAGTCCGCCCAGCGCCGGACCGATCGTCGCCGACAAGTTGAAGGCCACCCTGATCATGCCATACCCATCGGCGCGTTGGTGCTCGGGAAGGATGTCTGCCACCATCGCCTGCCGGGCGGGTCCGCCGGCATTCGAGACTATGCCAACCGTGATTACGATCGGAAACAGCACGGCGAAAGAATCGGCCAGACCGAGAAGCAGGCTCGAAAGGCCGCTGGCAAGCACTCCAAAGAGGATTATCCCTTTCCGGCCTAACCGGTCGGCCAATCCGCCTCCGAGCACGCTTCCTAGGACGGCGGTCACCGCGAAAACGGCGAACAGCTTCCCGACCTCGGTCATGCCTACATTGAATCGCTGAGTGACATAGAGCGCGAAAAACGGAAAGAGGAGAGCGCCTCCAATTGAGTCGATAAACGTCAACAAGACGAGCACCCAGAACCTGGGAGGGAACTCGTCGTAGATCTTGTGTATCCGCCTGACTTGTCTTCGTAAGAACATCACCTTACCTGCTTCCAGGGATCGCCTCCCTACCATCCCCGCCGATTCGCTCAGTCAAGCGCCAACCGCATCCACCTCAGGGTGTGCTCCGCGCGGAAACCTTGCGCCAGGAAGACTTCCTCGGCGACCTCGGCCTCATAGTCCAGGCTGACCGCCAGGCCCCCGGCATTCGCGCTCTGAAGTGCCGCCGCCACCAATGGACTTTCGGCCGTCCCCCGCTGTTCAGGCCTTACCATTAGCACCGCCCTCCAACCGGCGCGGCTGCTGTCGATGTAGCTCGAGATACTCCCAACCACCTGACCGGCCTCAACCGATACCCAGTGCGACCGACCGTCCATGTTCAGAAATCCCTCGAGCGGCTTGGGCCGGAACAGAGATGCGTCCGCCGGGAAAGGCCAGAGTAGACCCTCCGGGTAGAAACGGCGGGCGAGATCCCACTGCTGCGGCCATTCCCCGGTGGCCCGGCGTCGGACCGAAACCGAAATGGGGGGTTCGATTCGCGGCAGGCGTCCCCCTGCTGAGCGGCTCCAGGTCGTGCGTGTCGTCAACACCTCGAACCTCATCCCGGTGTAGAGCGCTTCGGCGCCCTGATTACCTCGACGTACCTGAAGTACGACCTCCAGGCCGCCGCGCGCGCGGGCCAGGTCCAGGGAGGATTTCACCAGCGCCCGGGCGATGCCACGTCGCCGATGATCGGGATCCACGGCAACATTCGCCATGACCCACCGTTGAGCGAAACCGCTCACCGGCAGCAGGCTGGCATTGCCGACCACCCGACCCTGCTCAAGCCAGACAAAGCCCAGGGGGTATGCCGCCGGCGGGAGGAACAACCGTCCGACCAGCCAGCCGAGCCACCCTGCACGGCCGAATGCCCGCATTTCGCGGACCATGTGTACGCCGTATGGGTCGAGTTCTCCGGCAAAGGCCGTTTCCAGAAGGGTGGCAATTCCCTCCATGTCTCTTCGCGGATTCACCTCCCTGAGCCCACTCCCTCCGCGGGATGCGCCTGCGAGTGCGGCAGCGGTCACCCGGCATCCTCCAGCGCCTGCAGCAGGGCTTCGGCTTCATCGGTGTTGATCTTCCCCTCCTCCACCATCCGCAAAACCGCCAGTCTTTCTTGTTCACCTCCAGCTGTCGTTGCAGCTGCGGTTGAACGCAGACCCCCCTCCGTTTCGGTCGATGTCCTGACCTGCGCTCCCCCTCTCGACGCGGCCCGAACCGCACGGGCGACGGCCTTGCGCACGCGGTTACCGAGCCGCTCCGAATCGATATTGACCGAGTCCAACCCCAGTTCCTCGAGGCTGGCTTCCATTTCCGCCAGGGAGGTATTGACACGGGCGGCGATCTCGCCCTCCAAATCCACGCCCCACACGCTCTCGCTCCCGACACCCCCCAGCCGCAGGGTGAGATCGCCTCCGGAGGACAACTCGACACTCGCCGAGCCGGAGCCACAACGGACAACTCCCGGACCTTCGACAGCGACGTGTTCAGAAGGCTTCGGGAGGAGCACGTCTCCCAAGGCCGTCACCCGCACTACAGCCGAAGCATCCCTCGGCAACCAGGCCGTGACGTCTCCCTCTGCCTGAATCCGCGAATGCGTGCCCTGCGAAGGACTGAGGCGGACCGAGGCGTCTCCGGACACATCCGCTTCAACACTCCCTTCGATCAGTCGCAGCCTGAGATCGCCGCCCACATCGTGCAGGTGAAGATCACCCTGGACATCCCGCACCTCAGCCTCGCCTCCAACGGCCTGCACCCGGAGATCTCCGTTGATTTTGTCCACCGAAAGACTGCCACCCAATCTCTCGACACTTACCGCACCGGCGCGTCGCAAACGTGCATCCCCTTCGACATGGTTGAACCTGGCCTGGCCCAGGAGACCCGTAAGGTGAAGATCACCACCCACTGAATCGACCTCGACTTGCGATGCAGCCGGGAGGAAGATCAGGCAACCAGCCTGACAACTTAAGTCGATCTGCTCGCCTTCCTGTCGAACCATCAGCTGGCCTTTGGTCGGCGCCTGCGCCTCGAAGACCTTCCCGGCCTGCCCTACAAGCCGCAAGTCGCCATCAATCGTCTTGATCCTTACCTGGGGAGAGCCCTTCGTCTCCAGCGTCAGCGTTTCCATATTCTGTTCTCCATTCTTGCGGAAGGGAACGAGGCCTATGCGCCTTCCAGCTGGCGCATCGCCTCCTCTGAAGTGATCTCCCCTGCGGCCAGCTGGTCGAGGATGTGGTGCCGGTCCTCATCGCTCGGCGCCGGTCCTGGGCCGAGCTGGAATCCCATCTGACTGACGATCTCCCCCAGCCTGGCTCGCAAAGTGGGATAGGACATCCCGAGTTCGCGTTCCATCCGGTTGAGCTTTCCCTCACAGCGGATGAACGTCTCGACGAAATCGATCTGTTCGGGGGACAGCCGACCCAGCCGACCGGTCTCGAACTGCCCTTCCACGACGGTGTCACAGCTTCGGCAATGAAGGCGCGTGACGGTTAGTTGCTCCCTGCAAACGGGGCATACGGTCAAGAGTTGGTTCATCGGTTCGACCCGCCCGGCCGGATGGCCTTCCGGAAATACGCGGCGCAGCCCGTCGGCACCTGCATCTCTCCCCCTGGCCTACGGAACATTTGGCCGATTGCTTGGGTTTCTGAAACAGTATATAAGATTCCTTGACTCGGTCAAGCGTAACTAGTGCGATTTCTCAATGTGAAGATTAACTTTCGGGGCTTTTTCCGTCCATCTTGCTCTCCCACTCCGACCAAGGCCGGCGCCGGGCGCCAGGGGAGGCTCTGATAGAATTCGAGGCACCGGTTCATTCGAGGAGTAGATGGCCCATCTGTTCATCCCCGGTCCGACCGACGTCGCTCCCGAGATCCTTTCTGCCCAAGCTCAGCCGATGATCGGCCACCGAAGCCTGGCCTTCGCTGATCTTTTCGGGCGGATCCAGCCCAGGCTGCGTCAGGTGTTCATGACTCAGCATCGGGTGTACGTGACCGCCTCCTCCGGTTCCGGCCTCCAGGAGGCCGCGGTTCGGAACTGCGTTGCCTCGCGGCTCCTGGTCGCGGTCAACGGCGCGTTCTCCGACCGCTGGTATGAGATTGCCCTGGCCAACGGGGTGCAGGCCGACCGCCTCGATGTTCTCTGGGGGAAGGCGATCACCCCCGACAGGATCGGGGCCGCCCTCTCCCACTCGGACTACGATGCGATCGCCGTTGTGCACAACGAATCATCGACGGGTGTCGAGAACCCCGTTGCGGAGATCGCTGCCGCGGCGCGCACAATCAGACCGGATATCCTGGTGCTCGTCGACGCGGTCTCATCCGCCGCGGGCGTCCGCATCGAGACCGACGCATGGGGCCTCGACGTCGTGCTGACTTCTGCCCAAAAGTGTTTTGCGTTGCCACCCGGTTTGGCTTTCGCCGCCGTCAGCGACCGGGCCCTCGAACGCGCTGCGACTGTGAGCCGGCGCGGTTGGTACTTCGACTTCATCCTCCTCGAGCGCTATCTTGCGCGGAACATGACGCCCGCAACCCCAGCAATCTCGTTGCTCTATGCCCTTGACGCCCAGCTGGGGCGCATCTTGGAGGAGGGGCTGGAGGCACGCTTCGCGCGACACGCGCAGATGGCGGAGTACTGTCAGGATTGGGGGAAACAGCGCTTTGGCTTGTTCGCCCAGGATGGCTATCGATCCAAGACCGTCACGGCTTTCAGCAACAGTCGATCCCTGGATATCCCCGCCCTCAACACCTATCTGGCTGGGTTCGGGATGGCGATTGCCAATGGTTACGGCCCCCTGAAAGGCAAAACCTTTCGCATCGGCCACATGGGCGAGACCCGCCGCCACGACCTGGAGGTCTTGTTCCAGCGTATCAACGAGTTCTTGGACGGCACGCAGGCCGAACCGTCAAAATGAGGCAGGGGATAACCAGTACTGGGCAGCAACCCTGGCTAAGCCGTTGGGCCTTGTGCGGTGTGTTCCTCCTGGCATTGGCGCCTCGACTGGCCCTGACGGTGGCTTACCTCCGCGCCCCGATTGGCCTGGATGACATGTTTCAATACGACATGCTCGCCCGTTCCATTTCCTCCGGAAAGGGCTACCGCTGGTATCAGCGTAAGGATGTCGTCTTCCTGCAGCCATATCTTCGACGCTTCTACGACATCGATTTGTCCGTCGACGATGTCCCGGTCGACGGTTATCTGACCACGTTCCGGGCTCCAGGCTACCCTTTCTTCCTGGCCGGGCTGTATGCGGTCTCCGGCGTGGCCTCCCGGATCGCCGTCGCCAGGGTCGTTCAGGCTTTCCTGACGGCGACCCTGGCACCCCTCACGGCCCTGCTGGCGCTCCATCTTGGGTTCTCAAAACGGTCTGCAATCTTCTCCGCCATTGCGGTTGGGCTGTACCCCATCCTATGGATGTACCCTCTTGGGTTAGGATCGGAAAACCTCTTCATCCCTCTCTTGCTCGGCAGTGCTCTGCTGCTCTTGATTACCGCCCAGCGTCACACTCGAATGATCCTGATTGCGACCGGCGCGGCGCTGGCCGCGGCGATCCTCACCCGGCCCGCCCTGGTTCTCTTCCTGCCGTTGGCCGGGCTGTGGGTCTGGCGCACGGTCAGCCCGCGGGCGTCAGCGCTTATCATGATGACGACGATTGCCGGCTTGATGCCGTGGATGATCCGTAATAGCCTGATTCTGGGGCACCCCGCTTTCGTGGAGAACACCCTCGGCTATAACCTTTTCGTCGGGTACCACCCTCAAGGAGACGGGGGCTTTGTCAATGAAATCGGGGTGATCCCGACCCGGTTCCTGGACGACGCCGAGCGTGGTGAGTGGACCATACAGCAGGCCCTGGGTTTCATTCGCGCTGCCCCTGGCCGCGTGCCCAGCCTGCTGATGCGCCGGGTGGTTTACTTTTGGGGATTGGAAGATCGAGAGCTGGTCTACTTCTATGCCAACGATTACTTCGGCGCGATCCCTCAACCTTGGCTCACTGCTGCTTACGCGCTTCTCGTCGTACCTCTCATCTTGATCGGGCTATCCGCGCCCTGGGGTTTGGC
>Ga0214473_10008736_pt1 | contig 11974 bp, 10 predicted proteins | sample RVTome_7_FD_203509 | JGI IMG/M metagenome (GOLD analysis project Ga0214473, IMG submission 203509) | Soil microbial communities from uranium-contaminated site in the Upper Colorado River Basin, Wyoming, United States - RVT98D197 | ecosystem: Environmental > Terrestrial > Soil > Contaminated >...
CTTCCGGATGGTCTTCCATATAACGTTTCGCCAAAATGGCCATATCCATGGCGGTCGTATATTGATCGTCTTCGGGCATCCCATGGGAGTTTTTAAATTGGGATTCCTTCAATCCAAGGAGTTTCGCCTTCTCATTCATCTTTGAAACAAAGGCTTCTTCGGAACCCGATACATGCTCAGCCAAGGCGATGCAGGCATCATTTCCTGAAGCAATGGCAACGCCCTTCATCAGGTCTTCCACTTTCACCCGCTCTCCGACCTTGATGAACATTTTGGAGCCTTGCATCCTCCAGGCTTTTTCACTCACTGTCACCATGTCGTCCATCTTGATTTGTTTTCCACGAATGGCATCATAGACGACATAGAGAGTCATCACCTTGACGAAACTGGCAGGGGGAATTTTCAAGTTGGGATTCTGTTCATAAAGAACCTGGCCCGTGAGGCCGTCCATCAAAACAGCAGATTGAGCATCACATTGAAGGCCCCCCGAAGTGGTTTGAGGAGTTTGTGTGGTCTCGGCCTTATGAGACGTCTTAGACTTTGAGAGGGCTTTGGTGCTCTTTGAAGTCTTAGTCGTTTTGGAAAATATTTGATTTGGAAAGGCAATTAAAAAGCAAAACAAAATCAAGATAGTCGCACACACATTTTTATGAGAACGAATCATCATTTTTCTCCTTCGATCTATTTACAAATCAGGATAGGGAGTTTTATTTTTAACAGATTCCACTCCAATTTTCAAACTGAATATTGAAATAACGATTCATCTGGGTTAGATATGTTACATATATAAACCTGAGAAATTTCTAATACGATTCCAGACACTCATCTATGAATAAAGAAACTTCTCTCCCAAAAGTTCTAAAAGAATTCGAAACCATTGCTTCAAAAGGATATCGAGAGATAGCCTTTACTTTCCCCAAGGATCGCGACCCCATCGGTTTTTTCTGTCCCTATGTACCGGAAGAACTCATTCATGCTGCCGGTGGTCTTCCCTTCCGTCTCATGGGTACACCCATCAAGATGTCCCATGTCCAGGCCCATTTACCACCTAATTGTTGCCATTTGGTGAAATCCTCCCTTGAAAGTTTGCTCCAGGGGGAGCTCGATTTCTTAAAGGGAATCATTTTCAGCCATACCTGCGACTCCATGCAAGGGCTTGCAGATATCTGGGCTTTTCAGAGACGCACTCCTCTTCAGTTCAACTTAATGATGCCATCGCGTTTGGATTCCGAACTTTCGCATCATTTCTTAAAAGCAGAAATAGAACGATTCAAGAGCTTTCTGGAATCCCATGTGGGAAAGATATCTCCCCAGAACCTAAAAACCTCCATTCAGCTCTTTAATCGTATAAGAGAACAACTCCAAAAGGTTTACGCCCACAGGCCAACCTGTCACAAACAAATCACTGGAATGGACTTTGCCCGGATCATTCGGGCAGGATACCTCATGGATCGCCAACGTTACCTCGAACTTTTGAATGATTTACTGGATACGTTATCTGAAAAAACAGAGGAGAGCGACAATCTCGTTCCCGTTTATCTTGCTGGGAATATGACCCATTCTGATTCCTATTTCTCTTTAATCGAAGAGGCGGGTGCCATCGTGGTTCAGGATGATCTCTGTAGCGGAACGCGATTTCTCCGTTTGATGGTACCGGAAGATATCGATCCCATAGAGGGTCTCACCCATCGTTACCTCACCTCCTTTTTATGTCCCACCAAGTATAAGGGGGCTTATGCCCATGTGGAAACCCTTTTAAAAGAAGTTGAAAAATCCGTGGCGAGAGGAGTCATCTTCCTCCTTTACAAATATTGCGAAACCCATTTTTTCGACTATCCGGATTTAAAACAGGCTCTTGAATCGAAAGGAATTCCAACACTACTTCTCGAAGTGGAAGATCCATCCTATTCCATCGGACAACTGAAGATTCGGATTCAAGCTTTTGTAGAAATGCTCAACCCGTTATGAAATTGCGGATTTCGGAATGCGGAATTCGGATTAAAAATTCAAAACCTAAATCTTTTTTACTGTATATTTAATCCGCAATCCGCACTCTGCATTCCGCAATCAACTAGGATGAAAACCATGTCAGAGAATCAACTCGAAACTAATCCTTACCGAAAGATAAAGTCCACTGCTGCCTATCGTCGTCTGATGACGGCGTATTATTTTATGGTAAAGCACCCAAACTGGTTTGGCAAAAAAGTGGCATGGATTACCAGTGGTGGACCCGTGGAACCTCTCTATGCCATGGGAGTCCTTCCTTTTTACCCGGAAAATTATGGGGCGATGTGTGGAGCCTCCCGGATGTCAGTGTCCCTCTGTGAGGCCGCGGAACACAAGGGTTACTCCCATGATCTCTGCTCTTATGCGCTCACCGATATTGGATCCTCCTTCACCGGAAAGGGTCCTATTGGCAAGCTCCCCAAACCGGATTTTTTAGTTTGTGGAAACAATATCTGTGGGACAGTCATCAAGTGGTATGAACTTCAAGCCCGTCATTTTAATGTTCCCCTCTTTTTCTTTGATACCCCTTTTATCTATGATGAGATTGAAGAACACACCATGAAATATGTTCAAAATCAGATGAAAGAATATATTTCTTTTCTTGAAAGCTTGCTTCAGCGTCCTTTTTCAGAGAGACGCTTTCGGGAAGTCTGCTCTCGCTCCTTCGACACGATTGCCCTGTGGAAAGAAATTCTTGACATGCCCTGCCATCATCCGGCACCTTTGGCTGCATTTGATGCGTTTATCCACATGGCTCCCATCGTCACCTTAAGGGGAACGCGTTGGGCGGTCGGGTATTACAAAAAACTGAAGAAGGAAATGGAAGGGAGAATAAAAAAGGGAGTGGGAGCTTTTGCTCGTGAGGAAATAAGGCTCATCTGGGATAACATTCCCATCTGGTACGATATTCGAAACCTCTCAAAAATACTCTCCTCCCAGGGGGCGGTCCTGGTGGCGGATACCTACACTTCGGCCTGGGCTCTAAATCAACTTGATCTGGGCCAAGATTTGATCAATGGGTTGGCCAGGGCTTACGCCACGATTCACTTGAATCAAGGGTTGAAGTATAAGATACAGAAAATAGCCAACCTGATGGAACACTACGGAGCCCATGGATTTATCATGCATTCCAATCGGAGCTGTAAACCCTACTCCCTGGGTCAGTTAGATCTCAAACGAGAAGTGACACGATTGACGGGGAAACCCGGGTTGATCATTGAGGCGGACCATACGGACTCACGAAGCTACGCCCCCAAACAGGTCGAAAATCAGATTCAAATTTTCCTGGATATTATTAAATCGAAAGATAAACTTTAATATTGATAAAACACCAAAACAGACTCGGCGGGGGCACTGTAAGAGCCTTGTAGCGGAACCTTTTGAATGTCAAGCACTAGGGTTCACTAACTTCGCTGGAGTTTACTTTTGGTAATGTCCTCCATGACCTATTCAATTCCGAAAAACCCGCATTACAAGGGTCTGGAAGTGTTCCCGCCGAGTCTGTTGATGCAACTGTTGGATAAATTTATTTGAATTGTTTCAAAGCATCCCAAGCAGGCCGGGGGTTACCTTTCGCATCGGCTAATCCCATCAAACCGAAGTAGGGTTCCTTGCGGTCACGAAGGAGCAACCAGTAGATTCTTTCGACACCGAATTCAAATGTCTGCCGATACGCTTCCCCTAACCACTTGGCTTGTTTTTCATAGGAACCATTATCCTTACGACCAGCTATCTCTGTCGGAGCGCTCACATATCCTGTCTCGGTGATCCAAAGGGGACGGTCTCCCACCCCTGACTTATTAATTAATTCACGGATATGATCCAGGTAACTGCGAAACGTGAGGCCATTTGCCACGATATCGCTTGGGAAATAGTAATTGTGGATATTCACCACATCAAATTTTTTAGTTGAAAGGATGGGTTGTAACCAGCCGTCATGCCACTTCCATGCCTCACTTCGAGCCCCTTCCAGTTGATCATTTCGGACGATACCACACCCCATTGCGGAGGGAAGTACTTTGGCTTTTGGGTCAGCTTTCTTAATCACATCATACCCAACTTCCAATAGCTCTAAATAATCTTCCAACGTTCCCTTCCAGAAAACCTCTCCATTTACTTCGTTCTCTATTTCGTAATTTACTCCCTGGCCCCGATAGCGATTCGCTAATGTTTCTACAAAATGGACCCACTCCTTCAACTCCACGGGAGAGGGTTTTATTCGAGTCGCACCCCTTTGGCGCTTATGTTTTTTGGTCTCCTCTCCAAAAGTGGTGCGTATAGTAAATAGAATTTCGATTTGTTTGGTTTGAGCACTTTTTAATAAACGATCGATGGTACTCCAATCATACTCACCTGGACGTATTTTTACTGACTGCCATTGCAAGGGCACACGAATGCCACCCACCCCCAATTGCTGAACAACCTTTAGTTCTTCTCCAAAGTCGCGAAGGGTCGTATTCAACCCTAAACGCCTTGATTCCTGTGCCAGAGCATTAAAGACCAAAATAGAAAAGAATAGCCCCGTGCCAATGAGCAACGTGCTTATTCTCGCCATCGTGGCTCCTCCTTTACATCGAGGAATGCTTTGAATCATACGTAAATCCTTTCAGGGTTAGTAGACAAATTTTAATACCTCATCGACAGGCCTTCTATCTTTCTGGGGCGACTCATCAGGATACCCCGCTGCCACTAGGCAGATGAGATCCATGCCTGGTGGCACTTTCAATATGGCTTCAATCTCTTTCTTGGCCTGAATGGGTGATACCAGCCAGACAGTACCTAATCCCATATGGTGAAAAACGAGAAGCAGGGTTGTCACGGCGGCAGCTCCACTCTGGATAGCTGTGGGAGCGGATCTTCGAAATCCCAGGATCTCCTTCGCTTCAGGGTCAAAGGATTCCCGCGCCATCAATACCTTATCCATCGGACTTTGATATCCACCACTAAAAACGCCTATACACGTTGGGGCATTTCTGAAAAAGGAGGCATTCTTCTGATAACGACTGACATCTTCTTGCCATGACTTGGCCTCTGGCCAAGAAGCAATCATATCAGCAACCGATTGAACGGCATCCGCCATCTTCTCAATGACCCCTTTATTCTTCACAACAATGAAATGCCATCCTTGATAATTGCCTCCATTGGGAGCCCATGTTGCCAATTCCACGGCCTTCTTCAGTAAGAAGTCTGGGATGTCCTCCTTTTTCCACCGTCGAATTGAACGCCTTCCCTTGATCAATTTCTCCAAAGCCTGAAGGTCCATCTGTTTACCTCCTCATCGGATTTTTCCTCTTGCTACGGATGCAAAGATCCCTCCGAAACAGAGGATCGCGAAAACAATGAAAGCCGTTTTTACACTCTTTAAAAAGAGCGAATAGTGCTGGGGTGCAATCTGAATTTTTCCAATATAAATGGAAAAAATGAGCATGGCAATCCCCATGCTGAACATCTGTCCAATCATTCGCATCGTTCCCAGCGTTGCCGAAGCCACTCCATAAAATCTTTTATCCACAGAGCTCATCACAGCATTTGTATTGGGGGATGAAAAAAGACCAAATCCCAAACCGAGAAGAATTAAATTGAGGATAATGAATCCAACGGTTGTTTGTTCGCTTAAAAAAACGAAAGAAAAAAGTCCTACGGTGGTCAATGCCATTCCGAAGGAAGCCACCCTTCGGGGCTCAACCCTATCCGACCATCGGCCGGCGATGGGTGAACAAAAAGCTTGGAGAATAGGTTGAGCGATCAAGATGAGACCAGCCTCTTGGGGGGTGAGCCCCTTTGTGTATTGGAGATAAAGGCTCAAAAGGAAACTCACAGCAAAGGTTGCACTGTAATTAATCAGGGCAGCCAAGTTGGAGAATGCAAACACGGCATTTTTTCTAAAGAGATCGACATTGAGTAATGGATGTTTTACCTTGGTCTCCCACTTGATCAAGACGAAGATCCCCAAAATTCCGATGAGGATGAATCCATAACCCGTGATGCCCGGCAACAAAGAAAAACCATACATGATGGATATCAGGGTCAATCCATAGACGGCGGCCCCGATAAAGTCGAACTGTTCTCCTTTGCCTTCGGCCCATTCCCCTTTCAATTTCCAGAACGTCAAAAAAAGGATCATGAGGCCCAAAGGGATATTAAAAATAAAAAGACTTCTCCAACCAAAATGCTGTGTGAGAAACCCTCCCACGACGGGTCCAAGAGAAAGTCCACTGTAAACAGCCGCCACATTGATTCCAAGTGCTTTCCCTCTTTCTTCAGCAGGAAATACAGAGGTGAGAATGGCCACCCCGGGGGCAAAAATCATGGCGGCTCCTATTCCCTGAATGACGCGGAAACCAATAACCATCCTCGCAGAGGAGGAAAGAGCCAAAAAAAGGGAGGACACCGTGTAAATCAATATCCCATAGCTAAAAATCTTTTTCCTCCCATAAAGATCTGCTACCCGCCCAAAGGGGACAAGCAGTGTCGCGGAAGATAAAATATAAGCACTCGGCACCCAGCTCAATGAAATCGCATCCATCGCGAATTCCCTTCCGATTGAAGGAAGTGCAATATTCACCGAGGATACAGCAAAAGGGGTGAGAAAAGAGGATAGGGTCAGAATGATCAAGGAGACTCTTTTCAACCCTGCATGAATAAAATGATTTTCTTGATCCATCATTTGGAGCGGAAAAGCTAAAAGAGACAATCAGAATCTCTGGACATATTGGTAAGCAAGATTAAAATATTTCTGGGCCCTCTCCAGGGCCCCTTTTTTTTCTTCCTCTGGGATATGAGGATCATCTAACCGAAAACTTTCAACCTTTCCCCGAACATAGGCCCGGTAACATTTGTAGAAATTCAGCACTTCCATTAATTCAAGGTCTCCCGACTCCCCAACATAGGCACGGATGAGATGCTCACTGAGATCTTCCCGGTTGTGGTAATCAAGATCCATGGCCAAAAAGGCAATGTCCGCCGCCACATCGGTATAGCGGAACCTCTCATTGAATTCAATGCAATCGAAAATGGAGACCTCCTCTCCCCAGAAGATATGTTCCAGTCGAAGGTCCCCGTGACAGTCTCGAATTCGGTCGGTGGTAATCCTCTGATAGAAAATTTCCATCTTCGTTTTAAAAAAATCGTTCGTCCTATTTTTAACTTCTTCATAAACTTCCCTGGAAATAGCCACTTCAATATATTTTTCGGTCTGTTCGAAATTTTCATCGGTATCTTGTTTCAGGCGTTCCGGCCTGGCAAAACTTTTGATGCGATCATTCGTCTCTGCCGCAAAATAGAACTGAACCAATTTCTCTGATACGCTCTCAATCATTTTTGGAGTCACCTGTTTCTTCTCGAGCAACTTGTCCATCAGAAATTCTTCAGGAATCTGTTTCATCTTCACGGCATACTCCAACACCTCCCCTTTGCCGCCCAATAAAATCCGGTCCCCTTCTTTTATAATCCTCTCGACACCCAAATAAATGTCCGGAGAGAGCCGTCGGTTCAGCTTGACTTCTTGCTCACAAAAATATCCCCTTTTTTCGAGAGAGGTGAAATCCAAAAAGCCAAAATCCACCGGTTTCTTCACCTTATAAACATAATTTCCTGTCAAAAAAAGGAGGGAAATGTGAGTCTCCATAAATTTTATGGATCGGGGGCGATCTGGATATATTTCAGGATTGAGAAGAGCTTCCCGGAGAGATGAGATTTGAAGTCCTTTGTTCATATCATTGAGTCGAGTGCTCCGATCGTCTAATAGTCCAGTAGTCGAAGATTAAGTGCTACAAGACTACTTGACGATACGACTGCAGAACTAAGTCTTTTTTTCTATTTTTCTAATCTTCCAATCAAGGAGCGTGTCATATTCCGTATCGATCGTTAGATAGACGATCGGAAGTGTCTTAAACTTCATTTTTAACTCTACCGTATCAATGGGCTGAAACAAACCCTTATTGTTTAAATAAGCCTCCTGGGTCAAGGCATTCGATTCATAATTCTCTTTTGTCCTTTTTAAAATCCGCTCAATGGATTTCTCCTCTGTGCAGGCACATTCCGCAATGACAAAAGCTCGATGGGTCTTCTCAGCCAATTCAGCAGCCCTTGCTCTCAATTCCTGGGTAAAAAAAGTAGCATCTAAGATCAATCCGTCCTGGGTCGTCTTCAATAAATTCTCCGCCTGTCGGAACATCTCTTCATAAACCTTTTTTCTCCGATCCGGATCTGAAGCCACTTTATGATCGAAAACATCTTCACCCTTTAGAACTTCCAGCCGGATGATATCGGACCGAAGAATCTGAAATCCCTTCAGCCTCGCAATCTCCTCGGTCACCGGACTTTTCCAACTCCCCGGCAGACCCACAGAGATCAGGACACAGTTTTTTGGAATTTCAGATTCGATGACTTCCGAAAAACTTCTCTCCATCAAAACCTCCTACCATAAATGGTGGAAATCGTTTTTGGGTTAAGGTTACGAAGCCCGTTTAAGTGGATAGTCAAACGGTTATGGGTGACGACGCTGGTATCGAAGCAAGAAGCTCGTACAAAAAGAAGTTCGAATATCCAGTATCGATAGACGAGCCTCGATACGAGCTTCGACAACGACAAACGTTAGTTCCCTTAAGAGTTTTTTGGGCCATAACCCTTTGACGAACCGGTCATCCCTGCCTGCCCTGTACCATGTTAGGTTCAGGGCCTGCGCCTGCCTGCCGGTAGGCAGGGGAGGCTTCTTTACCCTAACCTTCAAACCTATAATAATTTTATCACATTTTAAGGGCCTTTAGTACCACCTCATGCAAAATTCCATTGGTAGCCAAAACGCCATGATTCTTTACCATCTTTATTCCACATGAAAAATCTAATGGACTTCCTAAAACATCCGTCACTCTTCCTCCTGCCTCTTCAGCGATGATGGATCCTGCGGCATGGTCCCAAATGTTTTCTTTATACCCTGGCTCCGAAGGCGAGGGAACTCGCAGATAAAGGGTCCCCTCCCCTCTCGCAACAATCCCATATTTTGCCTGACTGTCCATTCGGAGAGAGGGTTTTGAGATATTCAATTTCTGTGCAAGACGTTGATGAAAAAGATGATCCGCATGGTCGGGTTCAACGCTTTCTGTCATGGTTGCTTCGGAGGGATTCTCTATTTTGGAAACGGAGAGGGTTCGTTTGCTTAAACCCCTTAAATCCATTTGGATCGAACCCCTGCCCTTCAACGCAACAAAAAGGCATCCTTTCTCTCCCAAAGGTTGATGGATATCCACATAGAGGTTAGGGCAGGCCAAGATGCCTAATGTCACTACCCCCTTTTCAACAAGCGCTAAGGCAATAGCATATTGATCTGCCCTGAGAAATCCCTTCGTCCCATCGATAGGATCTAACGTCCAAAATCGATCCGTGATAGAATTGGAGCTGAAATCAATCCAAGAGCACACTTCCTTTGAAGAAGCGGTTGGAATGAAGGCATGGACATAGTTTGTGACCTGCTCCAGGATTTTTGAACGATCCGGCCTCCTTAACTCTTTCGAATCCTCCTCTGCAATGATCGTATCATGAGGAAATTTTTCCCTGATCAATTTACAGAGTATCGCCTGAGACCCATAATCGGCAATGGTCACAGGGCTTCTGTCGCTTTTCAGAATGGATTCCCCACCGACAAGATCCTTTCTTATTTCTTGGCACAGCGCCGACGCTTTGATGACCGCCTGAATGGCCGTTACTACTTCAAGAGAATTTTGATCCATGATATTCGCCAATTTAGGAATTAGGGAATTGAGGAATTGCGAATTTACAAGTTGAATAATTTCAAAAATCCCTCAATCCCTAAATTCCTCAATCTTAATCTAAAATAACAAAAGGAGGGGTATTTTCACCTCTCCTCTCGTTGATTGTCTGATGGTGCCGAAGGGGGGATTTGAACCCCCACGGGGATTACCCACCACCCCCTCAAGATGGCGTGTCTACCAATTCCACCACTTCGGCTTCATAATGCTTGGTTGAGAAGGGATAAGGTAAAGATGCCAGTTTTGTTGAGGCTTATATCATTAATCTTGAACCTCAACCTTCAAACTCTAAACCAAACCGGCTTCGTAACCCTTGCCCAATAACCATTTGGTCTACTTCTTCGGTTCTGGTACAGGCACCTGAGGTTGGACCGGCATCTCCGAGGGAGCTGCAGGAGACGTCGGAGCTGGCCTCTCCTTCATGATCGTTGAATCTCTCCTCGTTGAGGCGAATGTTAGAAGAAGTGAGGTAATCATAAAGACGATGGCAGCCACAGTGGTCAACTTAGAAAGAAAGCCCATTGCCCCTGCACTTCCAAAAATCGTCTGGCTCGCTCCTCCAAATGCAGCCCCCATCTCTGCCCCTTTTCCTGCTTGAAGCAGAACGATCAAAATGAGCGCCACGCATACCAAAACATGGACAACAATGATAATTGTCATGAACCCAATCCTCGCATTATCTTTAATTCTATATCATAATTCCTTAAATCTGACAATCTTTGAGAAAGACTCTGCTTTCAGGCTAGCCCCTCCCACCAGCGCGCCATCGATATCTGACTGACTCATCAGTCCTTTGACATTCTCTGGGGTCACACTCCCACCATATTGGATCCGAATTTCTTCCGAAATCTCCAGTGAATAAAGCTTTTCCAATTTTTTCCGGATAAACTGATGCACTGCCTCGGCCTGATCTGGAGTGGCTGTCCTCCCCGTTCCGATCGCCCAAACGGGTTCATAAGCCAGCGTCACACTCCTCACGGCCTGATGGCCCAATCCGTTCAATCCGCCCTCCACCTGTCTCTCGATCACAGAAAAGGTCTTCCCCTCTTCCCTCTCCTTTAACGTCTCACCGATGCAGAAGATGATCTTCAAACCTTGAGACAGTGCCGCCTTCATTCTTCGATTGACTGTTTCATCTGTCTCTCCAAAAAACTGCCGTCTTTCAGAGTGACCGATGATCACATAGTGACAACCCACCTCTTTCAGCATGAGTGGAGAGACCTCACCCGTAAACGCTCCCTTTTCCTCCCAGTAAAGGTGTTGAGCAGCAAGAAGAATGGAAGAACCCTCGAGTTCCTTACGAACCGCATAGAGTGCGGTAAAAGGAGGAGCCACAGCCACCTCCACTCCCTTGACTCCTGATATGGCCGTTTTCAATTCCCTGACGAGATCGATGGCTTCTCCAACTGTTTTATTCATCTTCCAATTTCCTGCAATGAAAGGCAATCTCCCCATCATCTCCTCCTCAAAGCCTCAATGCCTGGCAACTCCTTCCCTTCGAGAAATTCGAGGGATGCTCCACCACCTGTAGACATATGACTGATTTTATTCGCCACCCCTGCTTTGTTCACCGCAGCCACAGAATCTCCTCCTCCCACAATACTAAAGGCTGAGGAGTTGGCGATGGCCTTGGCGATGGCAAACGTCCCCTGACTGAATGGCTCCATTTCAAAAACACCCATGGGTCCATTCCATACAATGGTTTTGGCAGATTTGATCTCCTCTGAAAATGTCTTCACTGTCTCCGGACCAATATCCAAACAGACCCATTCTGATGGGATCTTATCATTCTTTACAATCTCTCTCTTGGCTTGGACATCCATTCGTTCTGCTGCGATATGATCAGAAGGAAGAAGGAATTTTATCTTTCCTTTGCCCTTTTCCAAAAGGTTGAGTGAGAATCTAATCTGGTCCTCTTCGACGAGTGACTTCCCCACCTGAAACCCTTGCGCTTTAAGGAAGGTGTACGCCATCCCTCCCCCAATCAGAAGAGTGGTCACTTTATCCAGAAGATTCTGAATCACCCCTATCTTATCGGAAACCTTTGCCCCTCCGAGAATCGCCACATAAGGTCTTTGCGGGTTCACTAAAGCCTTCTCCAGACTCTCAACCTCTTTCATCATTAAAAAACCTGCTGCTATGACTTTCACAAATCGTGTCATTCCTTCTGTGGAGGCATGAGCACGGTGGGCAGCCCCAAA
>Ga0214473_10008737_pt1 | contig 11974 bp, 9 predicted proteins | sample RVTome_7_FD_203509 | JGI IMG/M metagenome (GOLD analysis project Ga0214473, IMG submission 203509) | Soil microbial communities from uranium-contaminated site in the Upper Colorado River Basin, Wyoming, United States - RVT98D197 | ecosystem: Environmental > Terrestrial > Soil > Contaminated >...
CATAAGAATACCTCAGCGCTAGCCCCAAAGGCAATTCGGACCCACTAGAAGTCGTTGCGAGACGAGCGAGACTGGCGGGACAGGCGAGCCGCGCGAAGGTTAGAGGTCGGAAGTTCGAGGTTTCGGAATTTCGGGCCAGAACTTCGAGTCGCGCCTTTCTCGCATGTCTCGCACGTCGCGCACCGCTCCGGCGCTAGTGGTGGATTTCAGCACATGCTGGTGGATATCAACCACGCCTATGCACGTCACTTGCCCATAAGACTCCACTTTTCAGGGAAATCCAGACCGTTTCCTATGACCATGCTGGCACGCGCATTGCGCCTCAGGTGGGACAAAAACACGTGAGCCAACCATTATGCAACCACATCTACCTATTCAACCAAGGAGGGTGCCATGAGTGAGTTCAAGTCTGGGTTTTTCGTCGGGGGAGAGGCCTGCGAGGGACGGGTGCTCGTGGTAGACGATGAGCCCGATATTCGCAAAGTCGTGAAGATGACCCTGCAGAAGGCCGGCTATGAAGTCCTTGAAGCGGAAAACGGTGAGAAGGCGATCGAAGTCATCAATTCGGGCGAAAACCGGCTCCTCCTCGACGTCGTCATCTGCGACATTCGTATGCCAAAGATCAATGGAGCCGAAGCCGTTGCCTACTTCCGGAGCAACTACCCTCGCGTCCCGCTCATCGTGCTGACCGGCTTCCCGGATGCCGATATGGCAACATCCTTCCTCCGACAGGGCGTAGTGGATTATCTCGTCAAGCCGGTCGAAGGAGAGAAACTGAGATCAGCCGTCGCGCGAGCCATAGAACAGCGGGAACTTGCACGGCTATGACATGGAAAGCTCTGACCATACCAAGGTCGCCATTTTGGGAGCAGGTCGCGGCGGTCGCGCGCTGTTAGATCTGCTGCACCAAATCCCGTCGATTGAGATCGTCGGCATTGCAGACCGTGACCCTGCTGCACCAGGGCTGCAGCGCGCGCGTGAGCTTCAGGTTCCCGTGACCACCAATATACCGGACCTGATCAGCAACCATGGCGTGAGTCTGATTATGGATGTCACGGGCGATCCGGAGATAGAAACGTATCTGCATGCCCACAAACCTCCTACCGCAAACATCCTCAGTGGATCAGCCTCCCGGCTGCTGTGGGAGCTGGTCCAGCATGAATCCAAGCTGGAAGCCGAACTTCTCCAGTCAGAAAAGCTTGCGGGAATCGGCTCATTTGCTGCAGGAATCGCGCATGATATCAACAACCCCCTGCAACTCATTTTGGGCCTGGCCGAAAACCTTGCAGAGGAACGGGACCTGACCGTAGTCCACGAACAAGCCCGTGACATTATTGAAGCCGTCAAACGGACAAGTGCCATCTGTCGAGACCTCACCCGCTACTCACGACGCGCATCCCCCCACGAGGATGTGCCGGTGTCTGTACAGGGAAAGCTGGACGAGGCGCTGAAAATCGCACGCTACGCATCAAGCTTTCACGATATTGAGATGATCAAACACTACCAGCCCGGCGCCGCCGTAAAAGGCAATCCGGATGAGTTACTGCACGTCCTCGTTAATCTCATCACCAATGCGGTCCATGCCATGGAGCGCGGCGGCGGCACACTGACGCTCGAGACCACAGTCCTTGACGGACAGGTCGACGTCCGAATCTCCGATACGGGATGCGGCATCGCCCCGGACGAAATCCCCGAGATTTTCGAGCCATTTTTCACGACGAAGGCCCCCGGCAAAGGCACGCGGCTGGGACTCTATAACGTCAAAACCATCGTCGACAAAATGCATGGCACGATTGCTGTCGACAGTCAGATCGATAAGGGAACGACTTTTACCTTGACCTTCCCCAACGCCGAGCCGGCCGGACAAGGATGTCTGTCATGAATCCCGCACGTCCCACGTCTCGCTCTGAAACGAGGTGGGGGCTCCAACTCAAAGTGATTCTATCCATGTTGCTCGTGGGGGTGGTTCCCCTCATGGTGGGTCTCGGTCTCGCCTTTTGGCAAGGCTCTCGCGAGATCCAGGTCGTCAGCGGCGAAAGCTTCAAGGCCCTTGCCGAGGAGACTGCACGAAAAGTTGATCTCTTGATGTCAGATGAAGTCGGCCGGACAGCACGGATTGCGGCAGACCTTTCGATTATCCTTGAACTTGAGCAACGGCGTGATGCCCTGCTGGACATGACGGAAGCTGAGCGTCGCCGGGCGGTGGACCGGCTCAAAGAAGGCTGGGAGGCCAAAGATCCCGCGGCAGTCCAGGCCATCACGGGAAGCAAAATAGCCGGCCTCATTCAGGAATATCTCTCGGGAGCCCAGAGCGAAGCAGATCAACTGATACCGCAAGTGGTCCGGTCTGCCACGAAGATGTTGTACATCACCGACATTGAGGGCAACCTAGTTGCCGCGTTGACCACGCTGCCTCCCTTTGCCAATAAAGAAACGGCTTGGTGGAAAGGCGCTTCCCATCGCGGGGTCGGCCAGCTCTTCATCGAAGATGTGCACTTCGACGAACGTGCCCAGAGCTATGTCATCAGCATCTCGCTTCCCATTATGGATCGCATCCGATATGGAGCAGTCGGCGTACTCCATCGCGTGATTGACGCCAAAGAGTTAATCTCGCCCTCGATCTCTCCCATTCGCTTCGGCAAGACCGGACATGTGATGCTGATCGACCATCGCGGCATCGTGATGAGCTGTCCCATTCTGCCGACCGGCGTCCGACTCTCCGATGCACAGCTCATTCCCCTCGTCACACCTCTTCAGCCGGGCTGGGTCAGTGCGCCGAGCGATGGCCACGGCGGACAATCGACCTCGCTTATCGGATTCGCCCCGGTGCCGGAAACCAGCCGAGCCACCAATAGCGATTTAGACAAAGGCTCCTGGCACACCTTCGTGTGGCAAGCCTCTGACGAACTCTTTGCCCCGATTCATCACTTCCTCACCTGGATGGCCGTATTCAGTCTCATCGCTGTCGGATTGATGACGTCTCTCGGTTACCTTGCGGCCAATCGTATCGTCATGCCGGTGCGCCGATTACAGGCAGCGGCACAATTGATCGGGCGCGGTGAGCTTCGGCAGCCCATCGACATTCAGACCGGCGATGAGCTCCAGGATTTGGCCGACGAACTCAATCGAATGAATCGCCAATTAGAGGCCTCCTTTGCAGGCCTGACCGATCAAGTGGCCATCAAAACGCAACAAGTGGAGTCCCTGCTTCACTCGACGGACCAGATCCTGGATGCAGTCCCAACCCCGATCATCATGGTCGATCAAAATGAACAGGTGCAGTACATCAACCGGGTTGGACGCGACTCCTTTCAGGTCTTACTTGATTCAACCCAATCAATCCCGTTGTTCGATATACTCCCCGTCGATGCCGCTGTACGAGAGCACCTGCGAAAAGAATTCAGACGTGCACGGAGGGGAGAAAATGTCGCGACAGCATCTGAGGCAGAGGATGCCGCTGTCGTCAATACCGCCCGCGACCCGTTGGCTCCCGTGATGGGAACGGCGGAACCACGCAACCGACAGGAGATTCAGATTGGTCCCCGACGGTATCACTATCAGTGGTTCCACATGGCGGGGAGAAACCAGGGAGAGGATCGGATCGGCCTTGTCTTCAGGGACACGACTGACGACAGCCGCCTCCAAGACCAGCTCATCCAGGCCGAGAAATCAGGCAGCCTTGGGACCCTCACCGCCGGAATCGGACATGAGTTGAACAATCCGCTCTTCGGAATTCTCGGACTGGGAGAAGCCATCGGAGAAGAAGCCAACCTCGACCGCGTCAAATCCTATGCCCACGACATCGTCCAGCATGGTCGTCGAATGGCCGCTATTATTCGAGACTTTACCGGCGTCACGGCTCGCGAGACATCGGACCAACGGCAACCGGTTCACCTCGAACGGGAACTCGATCAGGCCATCGCGACACTCACGGGCAGCATGAACACCTCAGAACTCACAATCCAGAGAACGTACGCGGGAGACACCTGTGTGCCGGCCCTCCCCGACCAACTCAGACAGGCGTTCACGAACCTGTTGATGAATGCCATTCAAGCGATGAAAGGCCGAGGTATCTTATGTCTCTCGACGTCCCTGACCGATACATCCGTCGTAACCACAATCGCGGATTCAGGCCCCGGCATTCCGAAACAGCATCTGTCAAAAATTTTCGATCCGTTCTTTACCACCAAGGGACAGGGCGAAGGATCCGGACTCGGCCTGACCGTCGCACGCCGGATCATCAAGAAATTCGGAGGGGATATCAGAATTGAGAGCCAGGAGGGGAGCGGCACCTCGTGCATCGTGACCCTCCCGATAATTCCTCTTCTGCCGCCCACACAGGAGGCTTCATGCACCGAGTCAACGTCTCGCTCTACGCCGCAGCCCTCACCGTCCTAATTTTCTGGCTCTGGTGGGAGCCCTACGCCCTCTCCGCCAAGGAACGCCCTGGGTCGTCAGGCATCCCGCCGGAGAAAGCGGCGGCCTATATCTATGCCGTCATCAAGGCCGATCGCACGCTGTACACTACGGAGATCGTCAATCGACTCCAGGCGAAAGGCGTCACCACGGCGTCCGAACATTGGGAACAAGAGGACGCCCTCATGTTGCCGGCCCAGTTTCTCCAGCATTCGGGCAAGCTGGCAGCCGAGAACGGAAGCGGGATCCGGTATCGACTGATCGGTCTCTGGCCTATTTACCGGCGCAACGCTCCGGCGAGCGACCTGGAGCGCAACGCGTTGGAGTCTCTTCGGAAGAATCCCGACCTGCCGGTCACCGGAATCGTGACCAGTGGGCGCCAGCAATACTTTCAGGCGATCTATCCCGACCTCGCCGTCTCACCGGTCTGTATCGACTGCCACAACGGTCATCTGCTCAGCCCGAAACGGGACTTTAAGCTCAACGATGTGATGGGCGGGATTGCCATCACTATTCCACTGGAATAGGGATGGCGATGGCCGCGAACGAACGATGTGAGGCGTACATGAAGTGGAAACGTTAGATGGGCAGGGAGCGCAGCTCACAGCACGGGAAAGAGAAACGGCCGAACCATCAGGGCGATCTGATACAGGAGCAACAGAAGGAGAGCAGAGAACACGGCGGTGAAGCGCTGCGGCTTCGTCATGGATTGGATACGAACAGGAGAGAACCGGCAAACCTATCGGTGCGCTTCGCCGCTGGACCTTTTATTTATCATGCACCACGACCTGCTTGGCCCGGCGTGCGGAAAGATCATTGAGGTTGCCCAGCAACTTCGGAGGCTCGTCGGCCCAGGCGGTCACCCCCATATCCGTCACACCTTGGAGCTTGGCACCCTCTTCCATGATGAGCGCCGGCGTAAGGACTTCTCCGATGAGCGTCGCAGTCTTCATCAACTGGACTCGCTCAATGGCCGTCACCTTCGCCTTGATGCGGCCGCTGCTGATCACCGTGCCGGCTGTAATCGTTCCCTGCACCAGTCCATCCTCGCCGATGATGACTTGCCCCTTGGTCTGAATTTCGCCGTCGAGACGGCCATCGATCCGCACTGTCCCTTCAACATGGATCTCGCCTTTCAACACCACCCCTTTGGCCAAGAGGGTAATGTTGTCATCTCCAGCAAAGCTATTACTCTTCATGCCTCATCCCCCCTTCACACCTGATCGTTGACGCCAGCTTACACCATTCCTCCCTGCGAGACCTAGGAGAATCCAAAAGTATGCTTGAGCCGTTCCCATATTCCCCCTCCATGCACCTCACAATAGACACTGGGCTCCGTGCCCTCGATGAATACCTCCGAGACCTGCTCGGGACACTGAAACGTGGCCAACTGCCCGGTCTTCGGATCGATGTCGCGGGTGACCACACCGGACGGCATCACGAATGCAGGGACATTGGGCGGGATTACCCGGCGCGCGAGATCCATCCAAATCGGTAAGGCCGCCTGCGATCCCGTAAGACGCAGAGGTCGTTCATCGTCAAATCCCACCCAGACCCCGATCACCACGTCGGACGTGTAGCCCACGAACCAGGCGTCGCGATAGCCGTCAGTTGTGCCGGTTTTCCCGGCCACCGTACCTTGGAGTCCAAGCACTTTGGCTTTGCTCGCAGTGCCCCGCTGGATGACGCCTTCTAGGAGAGACGTCAACACATAGGCCCCTTGAGGCGAGGCCGCCTGCTGCCGATCCGGTGCGCCATTCCAAATAATGTCTCCATGTCGATCCCTGGTCGATCGCACCGCAGTCGGCTTGACGGCGATCCCTCCGTTGGCGACCGCTCCATAGGCCGCAGTGATCTCGATCAACGACACCGACGAACTGCCCAAGGCCACCGACGAAAGATCATCGCCGATAGCACTCGTCACGCCAAGACGGTGCAGCAGCTGCACGATCGGCTTGGTCCCCACGGTCTTGGCCGCCTGCACCGCCGGCACATTGAGCGACTGTTCCAGCGCGCTCCGCAAGGTGGTAGGCCCGTGAAATTGTTTGTCGTAGTTCTGCGGAGACCAGGGACCGGTCTTCGACTCAAAGGTTACCGGCTCGTCCGCCAACAAGCTCGCCGCGGTCAACTGGCCGGCTTGACCCTCACGGGCCGCTTCCAGCGCCGCAAGATAGACGAAGGGCTTGAAGAGCGAGCCCGGTTGCCGCTGCGCCTGAACCGCGCGGTTGAATTGACTCCGCCGGTAGTCCCGCCCTCCGACCAACGCCAGCACAGACCCGGTCTTGGGATCGAGCACGACCACCGCCCCCTGGATCGATTCCAGCGAACTGTTGAGATGGGGATGCGTCGCCTCTAACTTGGCCAGTCCCTTCTCCAGCGATTCGGTGGCCGCCTGCTGGATCATCGGATCGAGCGTGCTATCAATCCGCAAGCCCTCCGGCAAGGGAACCACGCCGGCCTCCTCTACCTCCCGAAGCACGGCATCGACGAAGTAAGGCGCATCGGTCAGAACGTCTTCCGATGGAGTCGCGCGCACTGGTACATTGACGGCACGATTCCAGGCCTCTTCAGTCAGGAGACCTGTCTCCCGCAGCCGCCGCAACACGATATCACGCCGCTGCTTCGCCAGCTCAGGATGTTTCGTCGGCGCATAGCTATTGGGCCCCTTGATCAGGCCTGCGATCATCGCGACCTCATCGACCGTCAATTCCTGAAGGGTCTTGCCGAAATAGCGATGGGCTGCCTCACTCACACCATAGATTGAGACGAATCCCGCCTGCCCGAGATAGATTTCATTCAGATAGCTCTCTAGGATGTTCTGTTTCGTATACTTCACCTCCAGTACCAGCGCCGCCAGGGCCTCCTTGAACTTTCGTCCCATCGTCCGCTGCGGCGAGTAAAACAAATTCTTCGCCAGTTGCTGCGTGATGGTGCTGCCGCCCTGCACCACACCGCCCTTCGTGAAATTGGTCCAGAGCGCCCGTCCTACGGCAACCGGGTCGATGCCGAAATGGGAATAGAACCGGCGATCTTCGATAGTCAGGACTGTCTCAATGATCCGCGGAGGAATCTGCGCCAACGGAATCCATTCACGCACTTGGCGTGACTCACCGCGCACACCACTCAGGAGTTCCGGTTCCAGAAAGATGGGAAAGAGCGGTGTACCTTCAAGCGGAGACAGGACATCCGTCACTCGCCCCTGATCCAACGGCAATGTCACCATAGTCGCGCCGACATGGGCCTCCGGCTGCGGATGGAGATAGACCGTCAAGGCCCCCTCGGTCAGCTGATAATCGCCAGGAGACTGCACGGGCGCGGTCACTCGTCGATAGCCCAATCTTTGCAGTCAAGAGACCGGGTTGCAGCAGGAAGGGTCCACTGTACAGACGCAGCGGAGGATGCTCGTCGCTCTTGGGCAGTTCAAGAAATGTTGCCAAATACGCGCCATAGACCACAATGACGAGGCCGAGCGCGACGACGAAGCCTGCCAGGACCATGCTCGCATATGTTACCCATCGGGCAGGTCTATTCACGATTCTGGAACCTCACCACAGCATAACCGATAATTAAGCGGGACGGGCGAGAAGAGCGAGAGGGGCGGGACGAGGTGGAAGTCCAATCTGTCCACGTCCCGCATGTCCCGCTTGTCTCGCCCCTCACGCCTTACTTGTTCCGATCTTCTGAGGCAAAAGCGAGCCGACAACCATCCCCGTCGCCGCCACGAGAAACCCGACCAGTTGCGGAGGCCAAATTGAATCGGACGGACCGAACAGTTCCAGCCCCATCCAGGTCATCAGCCCAGCCACGAAGGCACACATGGCCCCTTGCGTCGTCGCTCTGGACCAAAAAAGCCCGGCACAGAGTGGAACGAAGGCTGCTACCAGCGTCACCTTGTAGGTGTTCACCACAAGCTGGTAAATGCTGGAGCCGGAGCTGAGTGCGATGATCAGGACCAGGGCGGCAAAGATCACCAATACCATCCGCATGACCCGAAGAAACTCCCGGTCACTGAGATGCGGCAGCGCCCCTTTGATCACGTTCTCGCTCAGCATCACCGACGGCGCCAACAACGTCGCGCTGGCACAGCTCATCACCGCAGAAAGGACGGCCCCGAAAAACAGGATCTGCGCGAAGACCGGTGTGTGGCGCAGGATCAAGGTCGGCAACACAAGTTGAGAGTCCTGATCGAGCAGCGTATTGAACAGAGCCGGATCGACCAGCGTCGCCGCATAGGCCAAAAACATCGGCACAAAACAGAAACAGAAGTAGAGCGTACCACCCAGCAGCGACCCGCGTATGGCCGTGCGTTCGTCCTTCGCCGAGGTGATGCGTTGGAATACGTCTTGTTGGGGAATCGACCCCAACATCATCGTCATCCAGGCCCCGACGAAGGGAATCCAGGCCGCGAACGTAGCCGGCGGAAAGAAGTCTAACTTGCCGGCGGCAGCCGCATGGTCGATCACAGCACCCACTCCCCCCACCAACCCGCTGACGACAGACGCGATATAGAGCAACCCCCCCATGATCACGGAGATTTGGACAAAGTCCAGAATGGCGACGGAAAACATGCCGCCGAAGGTCGTATAGGCCAGGACGATCACCGCGCCGATCACCATCCCGACGGACTGACTCACTGCGCCCCCCGTGACCACGCTCAGCACTAATCCGAACACTTTGAACTGCGCAGCCACCCATCCGAGATAGGAGGCTGCAATGCATAAGGCGCAGAGGACCTCGACGCCACGGTTGTACCGCAGACGATAGAAGTCGCCGACGGTCAAGAGGTTCAGCCGATAGAAACGGGGGGCAAAGAATAACCCCACCAGGATCAAGCAGAGGCTCGACCCAAAGGGATCGGCAACCACGCCGTGCAACCCTTCCTTCACAAACGTGGCCGAAATTCCGAGTACGGCCTCTGCGCCAAACCAGGTAGCAAAGACCGTGGCAATCACGATCGGCAGCGGCAAGCTCCGACCAGCCACCGCAAAATCCTTCGTGGTATGGACCCGCCTGGCGGCAGCCAGTCCGATCCCCACCGACAGAAGCAAATAGAGAATGACGAATCCCAGAATCATGAAGACGGCTTAGGCATACATGTGGACGGATTCTAGCAGGATGCTGAAAAAGTCCGCCAGCATAAGAAGACCATTGTTTGGTTTGTCTGGCCTATGTTGTTTATTTGGTTGAACCAGACTAACCGGATAAACCTGATGAACCAAATCAACCAGATGAACCAGATAAACGAGACAAACCAAACAAACAAGCCAACCAGCTAGCCCCCTGTTCCCTTGGTTAATTGCATGGTAGGCTAATACCAGTTGCTACCAAGCAGGATGCCTATGAACGATCACAACTTCCATCGTCGAGAACCCTCTCGGAAGACAGCATGGCTGTGGCCACAGCTCCTTATCGGAGCGATCGGAATAGGGATCGTATTGGCCGGGCTACCGGCCCAGGCGAGCGAGTCGCAGACACCGTGGGAATGTTCGAGTTATACCAGCGACGCCCACACCCGTTGTGTAGAGGCCTTCGCCGAGTCGCAGCGGGACCAGATCGCAGCACTCCAAGGAAAGTTACAAGCCCAACAAGAGACCGTCAATCTCTTAAAAGATCAGCTCGACCGTCAGGCGGCCACGAGCGCCAAACTGCAACGCCAACTGGCACAACCACCCGCCGTCGTGCAAGCGCTCCCTCCCCTCTACGCCTATCCCTCTGTGGGACTCGGCCTCTACTTCGGTCGCCCTTGGACGTACGGCTTGCCCTATTATTACCGACCATACGTCTATGGCCCACGCTACCGGGACCACCGTTGGTGACGATGCCACACGAACACTCACCCGCTTTCATGTTTTAGCAGTTTGTGACACTAACTATTTTGGCGTGTCAGAACTCCTCGATACCTGTGACAGACTCCTCTCATGCTCGTGCACCACACAGTATCTGCCTTCTCCAGACACAGGCACTGCACAGACACAAAACCGAGTAGGTAATACGACAACTGGCGTTATAGCCAGGTGCTTCATCATGCTATTTCCTTTATATGATAAGGCTTAGAGAATACACTGGCTGTGCTGTGTCGGGTTGAGGCACCTTCCGAACAGGGATCGAGAATGGCACGGTACTACCCTAGTGCCAGGAAGTATGGTGACCTCTAACATTATGATGAGCGACACCGGGCAAAGAGTTCTCCCAAAACCCAGACAGGGCGACGTGACACGTCTTGCCTTGGTGGGGGTTCTCACGACAGCCATTTTCCTTTGGCTTTGCAATTTGGATACTGTATCTCTTTCCGATCTGGTTCACGCTGCGACTCCATTGGCAGCGACTCAGTATCTTACATGCATCACTGTGTACCCTGTTCATCCTGGCCGGCTTCTTTTGGTCACCCCCAGGTCATGTCACCATGGATGTGGTAAATCGTTCTGTGGGAGTGGTGACGCTGTGGGGAGTGGCGCTGCTTGGACTCCGCCGTCAGCAGGCTGAGGACGCACTCCTGACTGCCCATAACGAACTCGAACGGCTTGTCCGTGAAGGAACCGCCGACTTAACACAGACCAATCAGGAGCTGCAGGAACAAGTCCGGGAGCGTCTACAGGCGGAAAAGGCGTTGCGTGAAAGTCAGGAACACTTTACCAGCGCCTTCCAGGACGCGGCAATCGGGATGGCGCTCGTGGGGACGGATGGGCAATGGCTGCAGGTCAATCGTGCCTTGTGTGAAATTGTCGGCTATACGGAGCAGGAAATGCTCGCCACGACTTTCCAGGCCATCACCCATCCGGATGATTTGGAAACGGATCTGGCCTATGCCAAGCAGCTGCTCGCGGCTCAGATCCCGACCTATCACATGGAGAAACGATACATTAACAAGCTCGGCGATATCGTCTGGATTCAACTGAATGTGTCGCTGGTACATGATTTGGAAGGTCGACCAGCCCATTTCATTGCTCAGATTCAAAACGTCACGGATCGCCACCGGGTCGAGGAGGAACTCCGTGAAAGCGAAGCACGACTCCAGGGGATTCTCAATAACAGTCCGGCGCTGATATTTCTCAAAGACACAGAGGGGGGCTATCTGCTTGTGAATCGGGAGTTCGAAAAAACCTTCCATCTCACCCGGGAGGACATTGTGGGCAAGACCGATGCTGAAATTTTTTCACCAGTGTATGCGACCGCGTTTCGTGCTAACGACATCAAGGTACTCCAAGCCGATGCGCCTCTGCAGTTTGAAGAAATCGCACTCCACGATGACGGTCCTCATACCAATATCGTCTTCAAATTCCCGTTACGTGATGGAACCGGGAAACCCTATGCCATCGGCGGCATCGCCACTGACATCACTGATCGTAAACAAGCGGAGCGAGCCTTGCGCGCCAGCGAGGAGGACCTTCGCCGGGTCCTCGCAGAGCGGGAAGAGCTCTCTCGGGACCTGCACGATAATATTGTTCAGACAATCTGCACGGTCGGCATGGGACTTGAGGAGTGCCGACACTTGATTCAAGAAAGCCCTGAAGCCGCTGGGAACCAACTGACTCGTGCCATCGCGGAATTGAACGTGGTG
>Ga0214473_10008738_pt1 | contig 11973 bp, 8 predicted proteins | sample RVTome_7_FD_203509 | JGI IMG/M metagenome (GOLD analysis project Ga0214473, IMG submission 203509) | Soil microbial communities from uranium-contaminated site in the Upper Colorado River Basin, Wyoming, United States - RVT98D197 | ecosystem: Environmental > Terrestrial > Soil > Contaminated >...
CAACTGCAGCGGCACCGTCGCGAGCACGGCCACGGCCGCGCGGCGCCTGTTCATGGCCGGCGTGCCCGTGTACGTCATCGGCTTCGCGAATCTGAACCCGGCGGACATGGACAGCATTGCCGAAGCGGGGCGCGGGCTCCCGGCCACGATGGCCAACGATTGGTACCCGGTGACGAGCCGGGCGAGCATCCGGACGGCGCTCCGGGCCATCGCCACCGACATCGCGAGCTGCTCGGTCACGCTGATGCTCGACGGGGACGAGGACCTGAGCCGCATGCGGATCGAGATCGTCATCGACGGAACCGCGACGCCGGTCGCGCCGGGGGCGCCCGACGGCTACAGCTATGATGCGGGCTCGCGCACGGTGACGCTGCTCGGGGCCTCGTGCACGACGCTGCAGGACGCGACCCGGGCCGGGAGCACGGCGTCGGTGCGGGCGCGCGTCGCGTGCGCCTCGTGCGTGGCCTCCATGGAGGTCTGCGACTACATCGACAACGACTGCGACGGGCTCGTGGACGAGGACTGCATGAGCTGCCCGGCCGAGACCTGCGACGGCGTGGACAACGACTGCGACGGCGAGATCGACGAGGGCTGCCCGCCGCCCGGCTGTATGCCGCGACCCGAGATCTGCGACGGCGTGGACAACGACTGCGACGGGATGGTCGACGAGGGCTGTCCGCCCCCGGGCTGTCGCCCGAGCGTCGAGATCTGCAACGGCGTGGACGACGACTGCGACGGCGAGATCGACGAGGGGTGCGTGCCCGACTGCGTGCCCTCCCCCGAGATCTGCGACGGCATGGACAACGACTGCGACGGCGAGATCGACGAGGGCTGCCCGCCCCTGCCGATCTAGCGGCAATTCTGGGGACAGGTAAATTTCTGAACCGGACTTCGGGACTGGGCGTGGGTCCGGGACCGGGTCGGGAGCCGGGACGGATATCGGGCGCCCCCGGAGCGCCGCCTCACGGGCAGTGTGCGCCGAGCCCGGACAGGTCGTCCCGCGCGTGAGCGGTCCACTCGAGGCTCGGGTCGAAGGCCAACAGGGGACGCGATCGACCTTCGACCGTCGATCTCTCGACCGTCGACCGTCGACTTTCGACCTCTCGATCGTCGTCGGTCGTCAGTCGTCAGTCGCAGGTCGGCCCCGCGGACCCTTCGCCCTACCCCTACGAGCCGCCCACAGCCCTGGTGGCCCGCGGGCCCTGCCACTGGTATAAACGCCGCCCGAACCGTCAAGCGTTTCCGGAGGACTCCGCCATGGCAGATACGGTCCGCTGCGGGCTCATTCAGTGCCACAACCCCATCAACGACGAGAGCCGACCCGTCGCCGAGATCAAAGAGGCGGCCTTCGAGAAGCACCTGCCCCTCATCGAAGAGGCGGGCAAGAAGGGCGTCAAGATCCTCTGCCTGCAGGAGATCTTCAACGGCCCCTACTTCTGCCCGAGCCAGGATCGCCGCTGGTACGACTCGGCCGAGCCGGTCCCCGGCCCCACGACCGAGCGCATGTCGGCCATCGCCAAGAAGCACGCCATGGTCATGGTCGTGCCGCTCTACGAGAAGGCCATGCGCGGCGTCTTCTACAACACGGCGGCGGTCATCGACGCCGACGGGACCTACCTCGGCAAGTACCGAAAGCAGCACATCCCGCAGGTCGCCGGCTTCTGGGAGAAGTTCTTCTTCACGCCCGGTGACGGCGGCTACCCGGTGTTCGAGACGCGCTACGCCCGCGTCGGCGTGTACATCTGCTACGATCGCCACTTCCCCGAGGGCGCGCGCTGCCTCGGCCTCAACGGCGCCGACATCGTCTTCAACCCGAGCGCCACCGTCGCGGGCCTGTCCCAGTACCTCTGGAAGCTCGAGCAGCCCGCTCACGCCGTGGCCAACGGCTACTTCATGGGCTGCATCAACCGCGTGGGCACCGAGCCGCCCTGGAACATCGGCAAGTTCTACGGCACCAGCTACTTCGTCAATCCGCGCGGGCAGATCATCGCCGAGGCCGGCGAGGACGAGGACGCGCTCGTGACCGCCGACCTCGACTTCGAGATGATCGACGAGGTCCGTCAGCTCTGGCAGTTCTATCGGGACCGCCGTCCCGACGCCTACGACGAGATCTTCGAGCGCTGAGAGGACGTGTTACGGCCATGGCGGACATCCGAATACTGATCGTCGAGGATTCGCCCGCCATGCGCATGCTCATGGGCCGGGCCGTGGCGCGCCTGCCCGGCGTCACGGGCTTCGACGAGGCGGCCGACGGCGCCGAGGCCCTGCGCAAGCTCCAGTCGACGACCTATGCCCTCGTGATCGTCGACATCAATATCCCGGTGCTCGACGGGCTCAAGCTCATCGAGCGGATCCGGGCCTCGGACAAGACGCGGGACGCCAAGGTCATCGTGGTCACGACGGACAGCGCCGAGTCCGATCGCAAGCGCGCCATGGACCTCGGCGCCGACGCCTATCTGCTCAAGCCGATCCAGCTCGCGGACCTCACGGCGGCCATCGAGCAGGCGCTCCTCGACCGCTGAGCGTCAGCGGAAGTGGCAGTCGAGGCAGTCGAGCGCCTCGACGACGCCGTTGATGTGGCGCGCCGGATTCGCAAATCCGCCGCCGGGCGCGATCGTGAACGGGTGACAATCCCAGCACTCCGCAGTCCCGTGTCCGAGGTGGTTCCTGTGGCAGGTCCCGCACGCGGCCTCGGTCCCGTCGACCACCGTCCAGGTGGGCTCCATGTTCGTACCGGGCTCGGCCAGCGTCGCGCCGTGACAGTACACGCCCGCGCACGTCGTGCCGTTCCACACTGGAATCGCCGCGTCGCTGGTGGCGAGTGTCCCCCAAGTGAGCTCTGCCGGCAGCGCCGTGTCCATGTGCCCGGCGTCGCCGAACGCCGCCGGCACGAGGTGACACTCCTCGCACGCGATCTCGGCGTGCCACGACGAGCGCCCGAGATGGCTCCTGTGCGCGCCCACGCCCGTAAACGTCGTCGCAGTCCTCCCGGCCGTGTCCGTCGGCGGCGCGAACACGCCGCCCGAGCCGTGACACGTGTCGCACTCCATCGGCTTGACGTCGAGCACGCCGTTGACGTGCAGGGACGGATCGTCGAAGCCCGGTCCCGTGCGGCTCGGACCCGGATGACACAGGCCGCAGGCGGTGGAGGCGGGATGGGGCGCGGCCGGAGGCACGCCGTGGCACGCGCCGCAGGCTGCCTGCGTACCGTCCACGCGCGTCCACTCGGGGGAAGAAACCGTTCCCCCTGGCAGCGTGGCGCCGTGGCAGTAGACATAGGAGCACGTCGTGCCGTCGAAGGCGGGAGAGCTCCCGTCGCTCATGGCGCGCCAGCCCCACAACAGCTCGGCCGGCAGCGCCGTGTCGGCGTGACCGATGTCGAAGATGTAGTCGGGCACGAGATGGCAGTCGTCACATGCGAGCGGCGCATGCCAATCGGAGGCGTCGAGGTGGCTGCGATGGGCTCCCACGCCGCGGCTCGATGTCGCCGTGCTCCCGGACACGTCGCGGGGTGGCTCTGCGCGGGTCCCGGAGCCATGGCAGCTCGTGCACGTCAGTCGTGAGAGGTCGACATTCACGCGGCCGTCGATGTGGGAGTTGGGCGAGAGGAAGGTCCGGTCGGCCCGCACGGTCGGATGGCAAGCGTCGCAGGTCGCGATCTGAGGATGGGGCAGCGCCGGCGGTAGGCCGTGGCAGGTTCCGCACGCGGCCTGACTTCCGTCCACCGTCGTCCACGCCGGCGTCGTGTTGATTCCTCCCGACATCAGCGTGGCCCCGTGGCAGTAGACACCCGTGCACGTGGCACCGTCCCACGCCGGCGTGGCGCCGCCCGCGAGGGCCATACCCCACCAGGTGAGCTCCGCGTAGGGCTCGGTGTCGAGGTGCCCGGGCGCCTCCACGGTCTCGGGGACGATGTGGCAGTTGAGGCAGGTCAGGGGCCGGTACCAACTGCCGTCGCCCTCGAGGTGGCTGCGGTGCGCGCCCACGCCTCGGTTGGTCGTGGCCGTGTTGCCCGACGTGTCACGAGGCGGGGCAATGCTCGTGTCATCGCCATGGCAGGTGTTGCACGGCAGGGGCGGAGGCCCGCCGTCCCGCCGGATGCGCCCCGCGTCGGGCGGACCGGCATCGAAAGCGTCCGCATCCATCGGTCCGGCATCGGTCGGGCCCGCATCCTCGCCGCCCGCGTCGAGCGCGCCCCCGTCGAGGATGCCCGAGTCCACGTCGCCGCCGTCCAGCTCGCCGCCGTCCACGTCGCCGTCCGCGACCGAGCCGTCGGGCATGGGCATGGGAGAGTCGTCCCCCCCGCAGCCGACCACGACGATGAGCAGCGCGCTGCAGAGCCACGCGTCCGCGCGCGACAGGACACGGCGCCGGCGAGAACGCCGGGCCCCGAGCAGCGCGAAGACGACCAGGGCCGCGAGCCACCACGAGCCACGACGCCCGTCGCGCGGCACGATACGGCAACCGCAGCCGTCGTCTCCGCCGCTCGGCGGACCCGCGTCCACCTCCGCGCCCGCATCGAGCGCGCCCCCATCGACGACGCCCGCGTCGAGAGGCCCCGCGTCGGGCTCGGTGGATCCCGCGTCGTCCGTCACCGGCCCCGCATCGGGTGGCCCCGCGTCGGCCGGCCCTGCGTCGATCTCGCGACAACCGGCCACCTCGTCGTGGGCGCACGCGTGGTCTGCACAGCGATCCGCAGTGCACGAATCCCGATCGTCGCACCCGCGGTCGTCGAGGCAGCATCCTGCGATGGCGACGTGCGTGCACGAGCCGCCCGGGGGACTCGCACAGGCGTCCGTCGTGCATGCGTTGCCGTCGTCGCAGTCCCCATCCGCGAAGCAGCACTCCACCACCGGCACGTGACGGCAACCCGTGGGCTCCTCGCACATGTCCGCGGTGCACGCGTCGCCGTCGTCGCAGTCGAGGGGCGTCCCCGCGCACTCGCCGGCGCTGCAGCGCTCCACACCATTGCACACGAGCACATCGCGACAGAGGCTGCCATCGGGCTGGAAGAGGTCGGACGGACAGGCGGCGGAGACCCCGTCGCAGCGTTCGGCCACGTCGCAGAAGCCCGCCCGGGCGCGGCATGGCAACCCGCGCGGCGCGAGCACGTCGGCTGGGCAAACGGCGGTCCGCCCGTCGCACACCTCGGCCGCGTCGCAGGTCCCCGAGACGGGTCGGCACACCGTGCCGGCGGCAGCGGGTCGGTCTGGTGGACAATCGAGCGAAACGGACACACAGGTCTCGGCGCCGTCACATCCGCCGGTGGACGCCCGGCAGACCACGGTGGCGGCCGTCGCGGCAGGAAGCGGCGAGCAGATCCCGTCTGCGGCGGCGCCCATCGCCACGCTGCACACCTGACAGTCGGTGGCCCCCCCGCCGCATGCGGTCGTGCAGCACACGCCGTCGACGCAGAAGCCGCTGAAGCACCCGCTCGGACCCGTGCAGGGGGACCCGTCCGCCGCTCCCGAGCTCGACAGGGCGTAGAAGTAGGCCGAGCCCGAGGACTCACCCCGGTCGTCGTCCCCATCGGCGCCCACGATCACGTTCGCGCCCGACAAGCCAACGGCGAACCCGAATCGATCGCCTGCCGCCCCGTCGCTCGCCTGGACTTCTGCGCGCCGCGCCCATTCGAGCCCGGGCGCGAACACGTGCACCGACCCTGCGAGCGCTCCGCCGGCGTCGTCGCCGTAAGCGCCCACGACCGCCATGGCGCCGTCGAGGGAAACGGCGAAGCCGAAGTAGTCCGACGGCGCCGCATCGGGCGCCACGAGCTTTGCGTCCTCGGTCCAGATCACACCGACGCGGGTGAATCGATAGGCCGCCCCGGCGTTCGCGCCCACCGCGTCGTGATTGGGCGCGCCGACGAGCAACTGGGCCCCGTCGAGGGAAACGGACTCGCCGAAGCGATCGCCCTCCGCACCATCGGCGGGGCGCAGCACGGATCGTTCGGTCCAGACCGAGCCCGTCCGCCCGAAGACGTGGACCGCGCCCTCGCTCACTCCGTCGGCGGTGTGGGGCGCGCTCGCGAGTATGGCGGTGCCTTCGATGGCGACAGCCCAGCCGAGCTCGTCGCCCGCATCGGGAGACGTCGCGACGAGCTTCGTCTCCTGGGGCCATGCGGTCCCCGAACGCGCGAACACGTAGGCCGCGCCGGTCACGTCGGCGGCCGGCGCGTGGTACGGAGCGCCCACGAGCGCGCGGTCCGCGTCGACCGCGACGGACCAGCCAAAGCGATCGTCCGGTCCGGGGTCGCTCGGCACGAGCTTCGCCTGCTCGGTCCAGGCCGTTCCCGATCGAACGAACACGTACGCGGCTCCCGCCCGCCGGCCGCCCGCGCCATCGTCCCGCGGCGCACCAGCGACGAGCTGGTCGCCCCGCACCGCGACGGAGAACCCGAAGAGGTCCCACCGGGCGTTGTCGGCGGGGACGAGCTTGGCTTGCTGCGTCCAGATCCCCGCAGACAGGACGAGGACGTACACTGACCCCGATCCGTCGCCGGTGCTCACGTCGTAGGGCGTGCCCACGGCAGCCGTGTCGCCGTCGATGGCGACAGCGTATCCGAAGCGGTCCCACGTGACGGCGTCGGCCACGGTGACCTTGCTCTCGACGGCGAGCACGAGGTCGGCGCGCGCTGCGCGGACGGTATCCGGATCGTCGGTTTGCGCGGTGCAGCCGAGGGCAAGGCACAGGATCGCGAAGAGGGCCAGGGTCGCGCGTCGGGTGATGAGCATGTGTGCCTCCGGTCCGCGGACGCGGGCGCCGCGGACGCAGACCATCGTGGCCTGTACCCCCTGACGGGGAGTCAGACAAGCGCGGATTTTCCCCCCTGATCGAGCCCGGCGAGCGCCCGTCAGCCGCAGCCGCAGTCCTTCAGCACGTCGTGTGGAACAGCGCGCCCACGGGCCCCTGTTCGGCCAGGATGTTGTAGAGCGCGACCGCGTCGAGGGTCTTGGCCACGTGGACTTCGACGCCCCGGTCGCGCAGCGCGGCGACGAGATCGTCCCGCACCTCGAGTCGCTCGTACATGCCGCGCGAGATCACGATGACACGCGCGCCGCGATCGATCAGCTCCTGCACGTCCGAGAGCTGCACGCCGACGTCGTGCTCCGTTCCCGTCTCGTTCCAGTCCCACTCGCGCGATCCCCCGGGGAAGAGCTTCGCGTCCTTGTAGCGAGCGGGTCCCACATCGATGCGGCCCCACGACACGTGGGTCACGAGCGGTGAGCGTAACTCCATGCGGTCCCCCTTCCCCCCCCTCGGCACCGCAGCGGCCTTGGGAAGCCCCCCCCAGCACTTCTCGAACGTGGAGCGTTCACTCGAAGGGTGTACCCATCTCGCACACCGCGCCAGAGGCGCCGCGCATAGCCACGCCAGTGGCCACCGGGCGCAACCGTCCCCAGCGATTTGGCGCGCTCACGGCGCACGATTGCAGTCTCGTCGCGGCTTTGGGGCGTCGCGGGCATGGCACGCGACTTGCTATGCGGCTCGCTCAGGAGGCCAACGATGAGACACGCAACGATCCTCTCCTTGGGCATCGCCCTCGCTCTCGCAGGGTGCACCGCCTCGGTTCCGACCACGGGCGAGCTGAGCAAGGCCGAGGCCGCCGCCATGGGCGGCAAGGCCGACGGCGACGACTTCTGCGACGTGTACGGGTGGTACGGCGACGACGAGTGCGACGATTTCTGCCCCTTGCCCGATCCGGACTGCGCCATCGATTGCCCGCTGACGGGCATCGTGTGTACGCCCGAGTGCCCAGAGGACGGACGGCTTGCGGGGGGCTCGCCGTGCCGCGCCGGCACGTTCAACGCCGAGACGTGCGAATGTGAAGCGAACGAGCCGCCGCCGCCCGAGTGCCCGCCCACCGGTGTGCTCTGCACGCCCGAGTGCCCCGACTCCGGTCGCCTGCCCAGCGGCGCGCCCTGCCGACGCGGAACCTTCGACGAGACGACCTGCGAGTGTGTTCCGCCAGCGCCCGAGTGCCCTCCGACCGGGCTGCTCTGCACGCCGGATTGCCCCGCGTCGGGCCGGCTGCCCGGCGGCGCGCCCTGCCAGCAGGGGAACTTCGACGCCGCGACCTGCGAGTGCGTGCCCCTCACGGCCGACTGCCGCACGACGGGCTGCGCCGAGGGCCGCTACTGCTCGTTCTGCTGGAGCCACTACGCCTGCATTCCGGAGGGCGCCCTCTGCTGAGGACCGTCTCCTAGATTTCACTCGCCTCCTCGGGGCCCCGGTACCAGCAGTGCCGGGGCCCTTTCTATCGTGCGGTGCTCGCGACGGACTCAGCGCTTCGGACCGCCCGTCGGCGACGCAAGCACGCCGAGCCCGCGCAGGACCTTCTCGGGCGTGATGGGCAGATCCCGGATGCGCACGCCGACGGCGTGGTGCACGGCTTCGGCGATGGCCGGCGCGGTCGGGCTCACCAGACCCTCACCCGCTTCCTTCGCGCCGTAGGGTCCGTCCGGCTCGTGCGTGATGACCTCGTAGCAAAGGCTCTCAGGCATGTCCTCGGCCGCCGGGATCTTGTAGTCGAGGAAGGTGCGATTGACGGTGCGCCCCTGCTCGGAGACGAGCTCCTCCGAGAGCGCGTACCCCAGGCCCATGTGGATCGACCCCTCGAGCTGACCCTCGACGCCGAGCTTGTTGATCGGCACGCCGCAATCGTGCGCGGTGTGAATGCGCTCGACGGTGACGACGCCCGTCTCCTGGTCGACCTGGATCTCGGCGACCTGGGCGGCGAAGGAGAAGGCAGGCGTCACCAGGCCCTTGTTGCGCGGCGTGTAGTAGCCGCAGGCCGACAGGGGCTCTCCGCGGCGGGCCCGGAGCGCCTTGTACACGCACTCGCCGAAGGCCATGCCCCGGGCGGGCTTGGCCTTCACGAAGACGCGGTCGCCCCCGAAGCCCACGTCGTGGATCAGATTGAGGTCGTACTCGGCGAAGAGGACCGGAATGAGCATGTCCTTGATCTTCGACGCGGCGTCGATGACAGCGTTGCCCACCATCAAGGTCACGCGGCTGCCCCAGGTGCCCAGGTCCGCCTTCGGCGTGATGGCCGTGTCACCGGCCGTGAGGCGAATCTTGTGCACGTCGATGCCGAGCTCGGCCGCCAGGATCTGGCGCAGCACGGTGTCGGCGCCCTGGCCGATGTCGGTGGCCATGGTGAGCAGGTGCGCCGTCCCGTCCTCGAAGACGCGCACCTCGCAGGACGCGAAGTTGTACTTCGTGTCGAACCAGTTGAAGACGCCGCCCGAGATGAAGCTGCAGCCCGCGACTCCAAGGCCACGCCCCGGCACGCGCTCGGCGCGCTTCGCGTCCCAGCCGCTCATCTCGCGCACGCGCTTCAGGCCGTCCTCGAAGCCGCAGGTGTTGATCGTGGCGACGCCGGGGAGCACGTCGCCCGGCTGCATGGCGTTTGTGAGCCTGAGATCGATCGGGTCGATGCCCAGCTCCTCGGCGGCCATGTTGAGCTGGCTCTCGCAGGCGAAGAGGGCCTGCGGCGCCCCGAAGCCGCGCATGGCCGAGGCCGGCGGCTTGTTCGTGTACACGTGCCGGCCCCGATAGCGATAGGCGGGGATGCGGTAGAGCATGGCGCCGAAGTTCCCGGAGAGGAACGTGGCCGTGGGCCCCATGGCGTTGTAGGCGCCGCCGTCGAGGGTCACGTGGAGCTCGCGCGCCGTGAGCCTGCCGTCGCGGGCGAAGCCCGTGCGCACGCGGACGCTCATGGGGTGCCTGCGTCGGCCGAATGCGAGCTCGTCCTCGCGGCTCAGAGTGAACTTCACGGGGCGCCCGACGCGCAGGGCCATGAAGGCGGCGCAGAACTCCCAGGGCCGCATCTCCATCTTGCCGCCGAAGGCGCCGCCCACGTTGAGCTTGACGACACGCACGTGGTTCTCGGGCAGGCCCAGGGTGCTCGCCAGCAGACACTGCACGATGTAGGGGACCTGCGTGCTCGTGTACACGGTGACGCGGCCGCCTTCGTCGGGTGTGGCCAGCGTCGAGCAGGGCTCCATGTAGGCGTGGCTCACGGCGTGGAGCGAGAAGGCGTCGTCGCGCACGAGGTGGGCGCCGGCGAAGCCCGCTTCGAGGTCGCCGTAGTCGATGTCGCGGGTGATGCTGACGTTGCTCGCCGTGCCCTCGTGGATCTCGGGAGCGCCTTCGCCCAGCGCCTCGTCCAGCGTGAAGACCGCCGGCAGCTCGTGGTACTCGACGTCGATGAGCTCGCAGGCCCGCTCGGCGGTCTCGCGGTCGATGGCGCACACGGCGGCGACCTCGTCGCCGATGAAGCGCACGCGATCCACGGCGAGGGCGAGCTCGTCCTGCGTGTGCGGCATGAGCCGCCAGTTGCCGTACTTGATCCCGGGGGTGTCGGCGCCCGTGACCACGTCCTTGACGCCGGGCAGGGCCCGCGCCCGCGACGCGTCGACGCGCACGATGCGCGCGTGGGCCACCGGGCTCCGAAGCAGAGCCCCGTAGAGCATGCCCGGCATCTCGAGGTCGTCCACGTACAGGGCCCGACCTGTCACCTTCTCCGGGGCGTCGAGGCGAGGCAGGGCGGCGCCGATGATCTCGGGCGCCTTCATCGCGCACCTCCCTTCGCCCCGGCGACGCATCGTTCGAGCGCGCGCCGGGCGAGGACGCCCACGACGTGTCGCCGATAGACCGCCGTCGCGCGCACATCATCGATGGGGCGGGCGGCGGCGGCGCACGCCGCGGCGGCCTTGGCGAGCCGGTCCGCCGTGGGCTCCTGGCCGGCGAGGAGCGCCTCGGCGTCGGGGCAGCGCAACGGCGTCGGCGCGACGGCCGTGAGGGCGAGACGCGCCCGCTCGACGCGGCCCTTCGAATCGAGAACCAACAGGGCCGCCGCGCCGGCGGCCGCCATGTCCACGCGGCTGCGTGCGCTCATGCGCAGATACACGGAACGCGCGCCCGGCGCTGGCGTCGGGACGTGGATCGCGACCAGCACCTCGGCGGGGTCGAGGTCCACCTCGCGCGGACCGCGGAAGAACGCCTCGAGCGCGACCTCGCGCCGGCTGCCCTGCCGGGCGAGCTCGACGCGCGCCTCGTGCACCAATAGCGGGGATGCCGTGTCGGCACAGGGAGAGCCGTTGGCGAGGTTGCCCGCGACAGTGCCCATGGTGCGGATCTGGACCGTGGCCATGACCGACAGGGCATCGGCGAGGGCACCGTAGCGCGACTGAACCTCGGGATGGCGCCCCACGTCCGCCAGGCGCGCGCCCGCTCCGATGACGAGGCCGGTCTCGGGGTCGAAGGCGATCCTCGAGAGCTCGGCAATGCGACCGACGCTCACGAGGTGGGCCGCGCTCGCCGCTCCCGACCGAAGGCGCGGAACGAGGTCCGTCCCGCCGGCGATGACCCGCGCGTCAGGGCCGTGGAGGGCCATGAGCGCGAGGGCGTCGTCCAGCGTCGCCGGACGATGGTGCGCGAAGGGTGTCATCGAGGGCATCTACCGGTCCTCCGCTCGGCGTGGCATCGCGGCCGCGGTGCGCACGGCGTCGACGATCTTCGTGTAGCCGGTGCAGCGGCAGAGATTTCCCGACAGACCGCGGCGAATCGTGAGGTCGTCCGGCTCGGGCGTCTGCTCGAGCAGATGCACCGAGCTCAGGATCATCCCCGAGGTGCAAAAGCCGCACTGCACGGCGCCGCGCTCGGCGAAGCTCTTCTGGACGGGGTGGAGATCCTTGGGCGTGGCGGCGAGGCCCTCGATCGTCGTGACCGGTCGGCCGTCCGCCTCCACTGCGAGGAGCAGGCACGAGCACACGGGCCGGCCCTCGAGCAGCACGGTGCAGGCGCCGCAGTCGCCGTGGTTACACCCCACCTTCGTCCCAGTCAGGCGCAGATCCTCGCGCAGGACCTCAGCGAGGGATCGCCGAGGATCGATCGTGACCCGGTAGCGATCCCCGTTGACCAGCAGCTCCACCGTCTCGAGCGTCATGGGGCGCCATTGTCCACGAA
>Ga0214473_10008739_pt1 | contig 11973 bp, 25 predicted proteins | sample RVTome_7_FD_203509 | JGI IMG/M metagenome (GOLD analysis project Ga0214473, IMG submission 203509) | Soil microbial communities from uranium-contaminated site in the Upper Colorado River Basin, Wyoming, United States - RVT98D197 | ecosystem: Environmental > Terrestrial > Soil > Contaminated >...
TCCCTCGACCTTCGGGGCTACCGGCATCCGCTGCCGGCGAACCTGGCATCGGTAGGCGGCTCCCTCTACATGGAGGGCTACCAGCATCCGCTGCCGGCGAACCTGGCATCGGTAGGCGGCTCCCTCGACCTTCGGGGCTACCGGCATCCGCTGCCGGCGAACCTGGCATCGGTAGGCGGCTACCTCTACATGGAGGGCTACCAGCATCCGCTGCCGGCAGGGCTGAAAACAGACAGGATTGGCGAGTAAACAGTATTAGCCTACTGTCGAGGAGGAGACATGGGAGTAATCATAAAAGGACACACGGTTACCGTGACCGGGCCGCTGGCCAGAGCGATCGCCAAGGCTGCGAAGGAGCGGGGCGTGACGCCGCAGGAGGAAATCCTGTCGACGCTCAACGAATTTACGAAAAGGAGGCCGAAGCCCGGGGAACTGTGCGCCACCTGCGCAGACTACCAAGGCTGTAAGATTGGTCGGGACGCGGCTGAGTACTGCGGTGGGTTTAAGCCGCGGGTAACTAAACAGTAGTCTTATACTATGGAGGCGTCCATGGACATAGTGAAGCGAGCTTACTTGAAGACCATTGAGGAATGGCCCAAGAATGCTGAAATCATCGGCTTCGAAGCGGCGGTCCAGGAGGAGATAAAGAGGCTCATCCGCATGAGGGCTTACTCTGGCCGGGACTGGCCCAGGGAGCTGGGGCCTATTCCGGATGATCTGAGGGCTAAGAAGAGATGAGTAGTTTTACCACTCCACTGGTAGTCTCACCTTTGCCGGATGGCCGACGCTGGAAGCTTATTTTCCAGTTCGGCTATGATGTCGGCTACGAGGGGAGCGGTGACCGAATCACGGTCCCTGTCGGCTTCGTGACAGACTTTGCCAGCACCCCCTTTCCGATTTGGGGCATAATCCCGCCCTGGGGGAAATACGGCAAGGCAGCCGTCGTGCATGATTATCTGTACCAGACACATAAGCGAACTAGGAAACAGGCTGACGATATCTTCCGCGAGGCCATGATTGTCTTGGAGGTTGATCCGGTGAGGGTATTCTTGATGTACTGGGCAGTGCGGATTTTTGGTTGGCCGGCATGGAAAGGTAAACGCTAGAGGGGGTACTATGAGAGAGCATATATTTTGCCCGCTGGAGACGTGCAGATGGTACGCTGAAGCCAAGCCTGGGGGCAGGAAGTGCTACTATGGTGAGCCCCAGTGCTGGAAGGGGTGGCTGGATATGATTATCCTACTCATCCGGCTCAGGTTTTCCAGGAATAAACAGTAGAGGAGTACTGTGAAAGTATTATTGTTTGATTTAGATATTAATAGAAGGCATAGGCCGTTCCCCAACCTAGCCTTAATGAAGATTTCGGCATACCACAAAGCACGGGGCGATGAGGTGTTTCTCAATGCGCCATTATTCGGTTATGACCGCGCCTATGCTTCCTGTGTCTTTTCCTGGCACAAGAAGAGGGTGCAGGGCTTGCCCCAAGGTGTGGATCTTGGTGGGCCAGGGTTAAACCTGAAGTCGGAGCTGCCAGCGGAGATTGAGCACATTATGCCGGATTATAGCCTCTACCCCGCCGTAGACTTCAGTATGGGATTTACCTCACGCGGCTGTATACGCCGGTGCCCCTGGTGCGTCGTTCCCGCCAAAGAAGGCCAGATTAAACCCTGGGCTTCCATCGATGAGTTCTGGGATCGCTGCCACCGAAAGATAAAACTCCTTGACAACAACTTCCTGGCCCAGCCTGTCCCACATACCATCTTGTCCAGGTTGATTGACGAGCAAGTCGAGGTAGACTTCAACCAGGGTCTTGATATAAGGCTGGTAGATGAACGGATAGCTTTCTACTTGAGCCGGGTCAAGGCGAAGAAGCTACGTTTTTCTTTTGATGATATTGCCTACGAGAAAGAGGTGAGGGAAGTCGTCAAGCTCCTGCAGGTGAATGGTGTACGCTCCCGCAAATTGTTGTTTTATGTCCTGTATGGTTTCAGACCTGACGACCAGGCGGTAGAGAGGATGAATATCCTTGGGGAGTTGAACGTTGATGTCTATCCTATGGGTTACCGGGGTCCGGATGGTAAAGAGCCGCAGCGCCAAGTCATCTATCACGGGGACATTCTCTGGCACGGTCCATGTAGAAACAAGCTCAAATTTCTAAGATTAATGGGGAGGCTCCACAAATAACTAAACAGTAGTGCAATACTGTGGAGGGGAATATGGAAATAGAGAATCGGAACGGTGAAGGGAACATTTCCTTTATCATCAGCGGCATCGAGGGGGATATGGGAGGGAGGGCAGAGTTGACTCTTATCCAACAGGCGGATGGCGATGTAATTCTCAGGCTTTCTGATGACGAGGCCGAGAGGTCTATGAGCATCGAGTTTTGCTCAAGCAGCGGCGGTGGCCGGCGTCCCATTATCGCCCAAAGACTGAGAGACCTCATCCGGGACCTCATGGCCGGCGGGCCGCCCAGACCGACGTTCACCCAGCTGGACGCGGAGCATGTCCAGAAGATGTGGCAGTCCGGTGAGGGGATGATGAAGAATCCCATAACCAGAAAGGAGGCTTAAATTGGAGACATTAAACAAATGGCTAGTCGGGGTGCAGGGTGACATGATTGTGGTCGGTCTGCCGATGCAGGCAGCTCGTATGTCGAAGGATGATGCCTTGTTGCTAGCCGCTTGGTTGGTGGCACTGGCTTCAGATGACCCGGTAGAGTTTGAGCCAGTATTAAACGCGGTGCTGAGCACTTAGATGGACATCGTTGATTACGAGAATTTCTACAACGAGGGGCAGTACTGCATCCTCCCGGGTAGCGGCACCAGGTACTGCCAAGAGCGGTACTGCCGGAGCTGCGATATCTACCGCCAGTGGAAAGACAACCCCGCGGCATTCAAGCGCATCCCTATGAAGCAAGACCGTGTCCTCGTCGTCGGAGACGGTGGCATGGCCGCGGGTATGGCCGTGTCCCAGGTGCTCATGATGGCGCAAAGAGGGAAGAGGAAGCGGCTCGCAGCCGAGGTTTCCTGGGAGGAGCTAGTCAAGGCTCACCCGCTGCGGACCACCAAGAATGACTACGACGGCGCCCTCCGGAGAAAATGCGTGCCGGTGGAGCATCTTGATGATGCTAAGAGCATCATCAAGCATCTGCAGCTGGCCATGAGCAGGCAGTTTTCCGGTAGAACTCCGGTAGGTTTTGCCGCTAACCAGTTTGGCTTCGGCCTCCGGGTTATCGGCTTCAAACTGGACACCGAGACTACCATGGTCATGATCAACCCGGAGATCGTGAAGAAGGCGCCGAAGTTGGCGCCGGCGATGGAAGAGTGCATGAGCGTCAGCGGTGAATACTGGGTGCGCCGGCCGAAGTTTATCAAGGTCCGCGGTACTCTTCCGGACGGCAGCTCAAAAACATTCAAGCTGCATGACATTACTGCACGGGTGGTCTGCCATGAAGTCGACCACCTGGACGGCGTTCTGATATCAGATTTCAAGAGGGAATGAACAGTACAAGGGTACTATGAAAGGAGGCTTGATGCGCCAGACTAAGGAATCGCCGCCGGCGTTTACAAAATATCCTTGTTCTTGTTGTGGCTCCAAAGCCTGGTGGTGGAGAGAGCCCCATATGTTATTCGGGGATACTTACAGCCCGGGTGAGTGGCTCTGTGGCCGGTGTCACCCAGACCCAAATAGAGATTTAAAAATAGGAGGTGCGAAAGATGGCCAGATACCCAAGAGTGGAAATACAACAGATTGAGAAGCTCGGGATATCCTTTAAGCAGGGCGTAGCGAGGATATCCTTTGAGGTCGCTCTACCTGGTCCGGAGCTGCTGAAGTTGATCTATATGCAGGCGACCGCTGTGCCTATGAGTGCAGTCATCGAGTCCCCGCAGGCGGAGCTGGATCTGGTGCTGACGACGATAAATGTCAAGACTGGGGAGGTGGTGAATTCATCAAAGGTGTCAAAAGATGTCGAAAATTGAATGGTGTGACTTAACACGCAATCCCATCAAGGGCAAATGCCCAACAGCTTGCCCGTACTGCTACGCCCGGGCAATTTACGATGATAATAAGTGGGACTCGGGCATACGCTTCCGCCCCGAGGTTCTTGACGACATTCCCAAGAGGCCATGCCGGATATTCGTCGGCAGCACCATGGATCTCTTTCTGTTCCCTGAGTGGCTGCCGGCTATCTTTGACCGATGCCGGCAACACCCGGAGCATACCTTCATCTTCTTGACTAAAAAGCCCCAGGAATTACCCTGCTGGTCCCCATACCCCCAAAATTGTGAGGTGGGGATAACCGCCACTGATGCCGAGGAAGCCTTTGATAGGACCAGCTACCTAGCGTCGGTGGAAGCCCGGGTAAAGTTCGTCTCATTCGAGCCGCTGCTGGGGGAGCCGGATGTTAGTTATGGCCAACTCGGTGAGGTCATGCAGTCCATACACTGGGTTATCATCGGCGCCATGACCGGTCGGAAGGGCAAGCTTGTACAGCTGCAGGCAGAGAGATATCCCCAGCTCCACCTCGAGAAGCTCGACGCCGTCGGCAGAAAGTGGACGCTGCTGCCCCATCTAGAGTGGGTGCGGGATATTGTTGTGGCAGCCGACCAGGCTGCTATTCCTGTCTTCCTGAAGGACAATCTCTATAAGCTGCTGATGGAAAGGCCGGCCGGTGACCATGACCTTTACTGGGAAGACATGTCCACTCTCAGACAGGAGCTTCCGGAACGGAGGGTTAGGGTCTGATGCCTCATTATCAAACCAAGTCGCAGCGGCAGTACCGGTACGAAAGAATCGCTAAGGCAGAAGGGGAGCAGTGCATCCTATGCTACATTGAGAAAGGCATCAGGAAAGGTCCGCCGAAAGCGAAGCTCATTATCGAACATTCTGATAATAACAAGGAAAATTGGTCCTGGGACAACCTCCATTTAGCTTGCTACTCCCATAACAAAATACTAGAAAAGCTGAATGTTCAAGAGAAAATAAAGCTATTATCGTCATACAGTGACCAGCTAGAGAGAGACAGAGAGAGAGAGAACCTTCCCACCTGGAAAACCATCGCCAAGGAAGAGATTCCTTACGAGTACGGTCCACCGGAGATGAGGGCACACAAGGTCTTCCTTAAGAGATGGTTAGCCCGGGTACATCAGATCCTGTCAGAGGAAGGCTCGGAGAAGAAAAAGGAACTCATTGCCAGATCTGCCCACTATGCCAAGTGCAGTAAGCAGACTTCTAGCAATTACCTCGAGGTCTACACGTCAATCGACAGCCCGTTCATGGAAACCAACGACGGCGAGGGAAACGTAATAATAACTTTTAGGAACCAGAGAAAGGCTTGACAATAGACGCTATAACCGTTATACTAAACTGTAAGGATTATGGTAATGGTAGTGAAGAAGGATAAAAAAGAGGTGACTACCATCCAGGTGGAAAAGGATTTGGCCGAGACATTAAGGAGCCTCGGCCGAATGGGGGATACTTACAGTACGGTTATCCGGCGTCTTCTCGACGGCCATAAAGGAGACGCACATGATAACAGGGGAGATGAGGGAGATGAGCCTGTTAGGGATCGCCATTAGAAAGCAGGACAAGAAGGACCCGAGGGAGACGATCTACGTCGAGTATCATCGGTGTGACCGGTGCGGCGCGGAGTACCGGGTGTATCTTCGTTCCCAGAAGGAAGCAGAGGAGGCTTATCAGGCTTTCGCCAAGATGTTCGGGAACAAAGCCGATGAGGAAGACCTCTGCTACAATTGCCAGAGCCAGGTCATCTTCGACCAGCCGATGATGCCCCTGAGGGTCTGAGTGGTTAGGGCGAAGTCGGACCTGGCCGTCAGTGCGTCCTTCCGTTTGAGGATGGAGGAGATCAAGGACGATATCGCCGCCGGCAGGATAAAATTCTACAATAGCCCTCCGGAGTGGACAGAGCAACTCTTGACCATAACCGCCCTGAACTGCGTCTTGCTGCAGCTGGCACAGGAAGCCAGGTGGAATTAAGGCACAAAAAAGGGGCCTGGGGGGAGCTCCCCCGGGCCCTCTCTTTTTACAGTAGTCTAGTACTGTCAATAAGTGGTAGGAGAGCCATCGTGGTCTGGCTCTCTTCCTACCCTCTCGATATATCCGCATCTGTGGCATTCCCACTGGTAGATATCGCCATCGGCATGGGGGCTCCCCTGCGTCATCCACGTTCCGCATTTCGGGCATCTTCTCACAATTAGCCTCCTTTCAGAATAGACTTACTTGCACATTCTGCTTTGGGTGAAAGTCTGTCAAAACGATAATCTCGTCAGTACTCGCCTTGAACAGTTTCAGCAACTGGCCATCTACCGCTACTATCTCATTCAGCCAGCCATCCGGTTCGCCGGACATCTTGCCGTCCTTGCGTCGTTTTGCGTCTGGGAGAGAGCACACCAGGCTGATATTCTTAACGCCATAGTCTTCGTGCTCAGATATAGCCTCGACAACATAGGGCCCGGTATCGTAGCTGGTTCTTACCACGCTACCGACGTGGACGATTAAGTCTCATTTGGGGCCGGCTGGATGGCGAAGCATGTCTTGAGTAACACGGTAGCCGTTCAGGTCGGCCACGTAGCTGCTATGTAGAGGCAATGGAGAGACTTCACGGCGCTTTGCCGCGGCCTCCGCTGTTCTATCTTCGGGGTCAAAGAGCACAAAACCACCTCCTTTCACAGTATCGGGATACTGTTTTACCTGGTTAGTTTTACCCGGAGCTGCTTCTCCTTAGAGCCGGGTTCGATATTGACCATGTGGCTGCCGCATCTCGGGCACTTGGCACGAAAGGTAAACGCACCTTGGGAACTGCCGGCAACCTCGGCCATAAACTCGGTATCTTTGAATTGGCAGTTTACGCACTTGAACACAATATCACCTCCTTTCTTTCACAATATTAGTCTACTGTCAATCTTCCAGCTCTTTCATTAACTTTCGGCCGGTTGCAACCATTCGACCTATTATAAGGCAGTCCCAGGTCACCTTTTGCCCATCCAGAGGGCATTGAGGTCTAGAACACCGTCCGAAATCCTCACAATGATAGCAACACATCATCCTAGTCTTCTTACATAAGACTAGGTCCGCTCTTTTTATATAGTTACAATTACTGTGATTAAGGTCTGGCTCTCCGTCGGCCAGGCGGTAATTACAGGGTGAGTAAATCGGTGTCACCGGGCCGGCACACTGGGGGCATTTAAGCTCCCGGAGCGGGGTCTGGTCTTTTACCCGGATATGCCATCTTATCCGGCATCGGTCGCACTTCGCTTTCTTGGCCATCGCCTACCTCCTTTTCATAAATTCCAGTCCATCCATCCCGAGACGAACATTATCGGTGGCCACCAGGGCCGCAGCTGGAGCCAAAAGCTGTGAGTTATATTGTGTTCGCCATCTACCTTGAATACCTTTTGGCGCTGGGCATGCCACCAGAACAATACAGACCATTTACCTGTGCGATGTGTTTTGATGATGATGAAGCCAAACTCGGGCAAAAAGTCGGGGGAGTCAAAGCGGAATAGTTCCCTATCCTCATCCATGTGTACCTCCTAGAATTTGAACAGCGCCGGTTGCTCCGCAGACTGCCGGGCCTGCTCCTGCTCTTTGTGCTCTCGCCGCTCCGCCCGGTCGCGCTCCTGCCTTATTTTAACACGCTGCCGGTAGAGCCAGGCTTTAAGGCGCAGCATCTCCCCCATACGGTAATCGCTGATAGATTCGACGGCGATATCGGCCGGCATATCGACCTGTTTATGCCGCCGGCACACCCGGGTACTGATATACAAGTATATCTCCGACCAGTCGCTGTCCATCGGCGCCGTTAGTCCCGCCGTATAGAGATAGGCACAGGTTTCCGCATCGGTGCCGGTCATCGGCTCTCCCCGGAGAGACCTAACATTCTCGGTAAGTCTCTCCAGGGTGATGGCCTGTTTGAGCCAGTCCGGCAAGGTATCTCCCCAGCCCCCGGGCATGACAATAATCGGGTCCGTAAAGACACCCGCTATTTCGGAGATGCCTTTCTCTAGTTCCATATTCTGTTTCAATTATTACCTCCTGTTATTTAGAGTATTGCCTACAATCCGGACCTTTCGGCGCCAGTAGGGGCAGTCCCTGCCATTATGCTTGATTCTCTCCTGGATATCCTTCGGCTTGGTATCGGCCTCCAGGCAGACGTAGTGAGGGACAAGCCCCCGGGACATGACGAAGTGGTAGCAGGTATCGCATGATCTTGTCATACCTTCGCCTCTCTTTTCTCCGGGTTCAGCACGGCTTTGAGCACCACTTCCCCGGTGCTGGTGTCGATAATCTCGGTTTCGCCCTTGGCCAAGCAGCTGGTGTATCTCATACGTATCACCATCGGCACGGTCGAGAGCGCGTCCTCAGCGTTCACCGCCGCCACGGGATAGGTGCAGGTCACCTTCACCTTGTATTTGGGCAAAGAAACCACCTCCTTTCCGTGCAAGGCCGGCCCGTTATTCCTTGAACTTAGTTATATGCAGGCATGCGTAATGGCTCCTGAAATTGTCAATAGGACTTTGCCAGAAGCCATTGCGAAAGTCAAGAAGATAGTGCCAGTAACCCTGGTACTCCTGGACCTGGACGGCCACCAGGAAATCGGTAAATATCCGGACACAGGCATCCCGCCTTCCCCAGAGTACAATAACACTGGGGAATTGTGTTCCAGAAGAAAAGTTCTCCACCTGGAGCTTCTGGATTTTCAGGTTATCGAGCCAGAAGTGCCGGCCGCCGGCGTCGTAAGTGCCGATGTAGATATCCTTGCCCTCGAGGTCTGCAAGGATATCCCTCAGCTGGGCGATTGCCTCTCTCCGTTGCTTCCGGATTGGGACAAGGGCCTCCCTCTTGCCGAGACGTACCGTTGTTCGTGGCTCTGGCTTCTCTATCTCGACCTTCGCCTCTTCGAAAAGGCCGAGCTGCGTGGTCACAATATCACCCCCTTTCTTTCTTAGATTTGGATGGCGGCAGGGCTACATGAGGGATTGCTGCTCGCCCTGCTTCTGTTTAACCTGGTCTGACTTGAGGGCAGCGCTGGGGATGTTATCCCGGACGTGTACGATGCCGGCCCGGATACGCCCGACGGGTTCATACTGGCTGCCGCCGATTGCCCTGTCAATGTCGCTGATGACGCGGTTGAAACCGTCGCTGATATACTGGGGAAGGCTGTCGATTTTCAGGGCTTCCCTGGCGACGTTACGGGCACACTCCAGCGGCTCGACGGCCTGGTTGAGGAACTCCTCGGTCATGTCCGCCGCTTCGGTTACTTTCAGGGTATTCCATTTTATGGTCACAATATCACCTCCTTTCAGGCATGGAAAATCCTGTAGATTTGAGCACTGGCCCGCTCATCACCGGCCACCAACCTGGCGCTGGTGACCAGTGTCAACGGGTTAATACTCGTCGGGGAATAGTATGGTTGTCGCTGACCTGTCGGCTTCGGTGATTATCCAGATTTTGGGCATACCGTCGGCCTCATAGGCTGACAGGAGACGGAAGCCTTTTTTAAGGCTTAGTTCGTTCTCCTGCTTGTCCTCATCGCCCAGGTTGCCCCAGTCTCCCCGCCGGTGTCGGGTGAGGCTGCTCATAGTGAATTTGGCGAAAGCCTCATTCTCGGCTACCAGGTCATTGACCCCCCTGGTCATAACAAGTCGCCCCAGGTTAAAGCTAATCAAATTCCTCTCCTTTCCGCCACAAAAAGGGGGCTACACTCCCGCATCGGGGAGCATAACCCCCTTAAAAAAACAAAAAAGGGCGAGTAATTAAACCCGCCCCTTTTTGCGTGGCTGTTTTGTGTGTTCAAGCGTTCAGACTTGACTTTAGGCTACGGCTACAAGTTCCTTCGCCTTCCGCTTCCGTTTCGGCTTGTCCTCAGCTTCCGCTTCGGTTGCCTCTATAGGCTCGGCTTCCGCTTCGGTTGCTTCCGCTTCCGCTTCTGGCTCGGCTTCGGGCTTCGGTTTGTCGCTGGTCAGCATCGGCATGGTAACAAGCTGGTAGCCGTCAACCGCAAACAGGACTGGCGACTTGCTATCGGTGAGCTTCAAGTCCACCATACCGTTACAGGCTCTCAGGGCATCGGCAAGATACTTGCCGTCAAGCCTTACCCTGTTTGGCTCACCATCTATGTCGGCTGGTATAACCGCTTGCCCCTTATCATCGGGGCTAGACAGTATCACCATACCGTCATTCGTGGTGAGGTCTATCGGGTAGGACTTGCTATCGGCGAGCGCCTTAAGCGAGCTTACCGCTTTTAATGCCTCAACGGTATCAAAGTGGATTGCGGTTTTCGTCTCAGTCGGTATGAGCTTTTCATAATCAGGGAATTGACCGTCAGTCCCCCGCCACTTATAGCGGATAACTTCCGTGTCAATTATCAAGCTCGTTCCGTCAAGGCTATCCCCGCTTGCCTCAAAGCTCAGAGCTACCCTTTGCGCTTTCCGCAAGGCGTTGGCAATACCCGCCAGTTCATCACGGTGTATAAGGGCTTGTCCCTCAATAGCACAATCCAGCTTGACTACCGCCAGTCTGAAGCCGTCAGCACTTGCCAGCGTGAGCTTGCCTTCCCCCGCCCTGAATAACACACACTGTAAAACAGGTCTGTTATCTTCGGTTGCGGTGAAGGGTATCACCCTGTTAAGAGCTTCCGCAAGCTCCAGTCCGCCGATGTTAGGCTTGACGGCGTTATTAGGGCTTACCCTGACCTCAGCGTGTGTCATAGGTGTTTTTTCACCGACCCATGCCATGTCCTCAAGGTAGCTGGTATTGCTTCCGCATATCACCTTGAGACGTTTACCGATGCCATGCGACTCGCTATCAGCACCGTTCGCAGGGACTATCTTGACCACGTTTGACCCTGCGATTGCCTTAAGGTAAACGAGTAAGCCTCTCCGCCCAATAGTAAAGTCCAGCAACATCAGCCTATCGGCTAATGCCCTGGAGAGGGCGTTTACCAGTGTAGCCTTATGAGCTACAAAGCCGTTACCTGAACGCTTGCCCACGATATTCAATTTTTCCACTTGACCCCCTTATTGGCTATCTGGCTAGTGGGCAGGGCTGCCAGCTTCACCTAGTAGTAAGCTACCGTCAAGCTGCGACACGCTAGCCTTAACGGTGCTTCCATTATATATACTGTAATTCGGGGGCTTTTTGGGACATCGGTTTTGAGCTTATTTTTGCAGGTCTTAAACATCGGCTTACCTGATTTATAAGCCTAGTTTTTGATTGTAGCGTGTCAATTATGTAAAATAGGCTCAAAACAGGGCTTTTTGCTCACTTTTGCGGTATCGGTATAGGTATTTGCGGTCAGTTTCGGAAAGTGACTTGCCCTCTAGCTTTTTGTAGGCTATCTCCGCCAGTCTGGGGGGTAAGGCTTCAGTCAGCTTTTTAAGGTCATACCAGCGGTCTGGCATATCCTCTGCCTTGTCGCTGGCTACCGTGTCCAGCAGCTTGACCCTGTAGCCTTCGGGGTCAATTATCTCACCGTCAAGCCGTTCCACCGGTCTTACTGCCAGCCACGCACACCGCTTGCTCTCGGTATGCCTCTTACAGCTACGGCAGTGCGGTTCGGTAGGATAGCCGTTGACGATGCAAACCCTAGTCGCATAGCGGTTAAGGTTGCGGTAGTAGAGAGCTACCATCAGGGAAGCTATCCTGTAGGCTCTCAGCTCCGGCAGGGGCTTGCCGTCTCTCGCTTCCGCTCTCTCCAGCTCCAGCATGGTGTCATGTCTCCAGTCATCCCTATCCTGGGCTGGTATTTTACTCTCATAGCGGTTCGTAACATCAAAGTAGCTTGCCCAAGCTCCGGTCAAGCCGTTATATTCGGGCTTCACCTGGTCGGGCTTCCGGCGGGGTCGGCTCTTGGCAGTGCGTTTGCGCCCTGTCAACAGGCTGCCTAACTCTTGCCTAATAGCTACGGACTGCCGTTTTGTTTCCCTGACGGCGTCAAGTTCGCCCTGGGAA
>Ga0214473_10008740_pt1 | contig 11971 bp, 10 predicted proteins | sample RVTome_7_FD_203509 | JGI IMG/M metagenome (GOLD analysis project Ga0214473, IMG submission 203509) | Soil microbial communities from uranium-contaminated site in the Upper Colorado River Basin, Wyoming, United States - RVT98D197 | ecosystem: Environmental > Terrestrial > Soil > Contaminated >...
GATCCGGATCGGTGCGGGCGGGGGGTTCGCCTCCCAGGTAGGTGATGGTCACGTCCGAGAAGCCCTCTTCATCCAGGTGGTCCCGCAGCTGCTGCAGGATCTCGGCCGGGCGCTGATCGGGCACCAGGCGGAAGTCCACCTTGGCGGTGGCCCGGGCGGGCAGGACGGTCTTGCTCCCGGGCCCCTGATACCCGGATGCCACCCCGCACACCGTGCAGGTGGGAATGAACACCTCCTCGCGGCGCAATTCGGGGCCGCCATTCAGCCCCTTCAGGAACCGATACAGCCCGTAGTGCCGTCGATGGTGCTCAGACTCATCCGGTAGGGCGGCCATCAGTTCCAGATCGCGGGCGGTGGGCGGCATCACCCGATCGTAGAAACCCGGCAGCAGGATGAGCTCGTCCTGCCCCTTGAGGCTGTTCAGCGCCCAGATGAGCCTCCAGGCCGCGTTGGGGAAGATCGAGCCTCCCAGCCCGGAGTGCGCATCGCGGGTCCCGGTTCTCACGGAGAGCTCCACATAGCAGATGCCGCGCAACCCGGCATCCAGGATGGGGATCCCATCATGGCTGATCCGCCCGAACTCCCAGATGCAGGCATCCGCCGCCAGCGCCTGTGCGTGCTCCTTCAGGAAGGCGCCCAGATGAACGCTGCCGATCTCTTCTTCGCCCTCGACCACAAACTTCACCGTACAGGGTAGTTCGTCGTCAACTGCCAGCATGGCGTCCAAGGCGGCCAGGCGGCACTCCAGGTGACCCTTGTCGTCGCTGACCCCACGGGCGAACAGGCGCCCTTCACGCAGCGAAGGAAGGAACGGCGGGCTGTCCCACAGCTCCAGCGGCTCCGGAGGCTGCACGTCGTAGTGATTGTAGAAGAGCAGGGTGCGCTCCGAACGGCCTGGCCGTACTCCCACCACAACCGGGTAACCCTCCGAAGGCATCAAGTCGGTCTTGAAGCCGCGGGCGGTCAGCATCTCGGCGACCAACTCGGCGCACTCCTGCATCCCGGTGCCCTGGGCCGCAACGCTGGGCTGAGCGCACAGCCTGCCCAACTCCTCCAGAGTCGTGTTCAGATGCTGATGGATGTGTTGGTCTACCAACCGATAATCCATCGCGCGGACCTCCGAGAGACGTCTGGCAGCATTATAGCCCTGCGGATCGGGGCCGGTTCGCCTTGCGTTCGGTTCGATTCTATAATGCGCCGCCCGGGAGGACCGGCATGCGCATCTACGACATCTCCGTAGGGATCTCGCCCGAGCTTCCCGTCTGGCCGGGAGATCCACCGGTCAAGCTCGAGAGAGTTCAGTCGCTGGAGAAAGGTGCGGACGCCAACGTCTCCCGCATGGCCTTCGGAGTGCATGTGGGCACGCACGTGGATGCTCCACTGCACTTCTTTCAAGATGGAGGCAGCGTAGAGAGCATTCCGCTGAAGCGCCTGATCGGGCGCGCCTACGTCGCCCATCTGGGCAAGGCCTCGGTGATCGACGCCCGGGTGCTGGAGAAGGCCGGCATACCCCCGCGCACCAAGCGAGTGCTCTTCAGGACCCAGAATTCCGGGTTCTGGGGAAGCCGTGATCCCAAGTTCCGCAAGGACTTCGTGGCTGTGGATGCCAGCGGCGCGCAGTGGCTGGTGCGCAGAGGTGTCCATCTGGTGGGGGTGGACTACCTCTCGGTTGCCCCCTTTGAAAACGGGACACCCACCCATCGCATCCTGCTCCAGGCGGGGGTGGTCGTGCTGGAAGGATTGGACTTGAGTGGGGTGCGCCAGGGACGCTATACGCTCTACTGCCTGCCGCTCAAACTGGTGGGCAGTGAAGGTGCGCCGGCCCGTGCCATCTTGATCGGCGTCTGAACCGATGACCCTCTCGATGGCCGGAGTCTTTCCACCCATCCCGACCCCCTTTCGGGAGGATGAGAGCCTGGCCCTGGATCAACTGCAGCGCAATCTCGAGCGCTGGAACCAGACCGGCCTGGCCGGCTACGTGGTGGGCGGCTCCAACGGCGAATTCGTCTATCTGAGCGTGGAAGAACGCCTGGAGGTGGTGCGCGCCGCCCGAGCGGCTATCCCCCGCAATCGGCTGTTGATCGCCGGGTCAGGCATGGAATCGACCCGGCAGACCATTGCGCTGTCTCAGGGGATGGCGGCCGCCGGAGCGGACGCGGTGATTGTGGTGACTCCCAGCTACTATCGCGGCCGCATGGATGCACAGGCCTATGAGCGGCACTACCGTCAGGTCGCCCAGGCCTCTGCCGTTCCGGTGCTGCTCTACAGCGTGCCGGCCAACACCGGCATCGAGCTGCCGGCCCCGGCGGTCATCCGGCTGGCGGCGGAGCCCAACATCGTCGGGATCAAGGACAGCGGCGGCAACATCAGCCGGATCGCCGGGCTCGTAAGCGATACCCCGGAGGGTTTTCAGGTTCTGGCGGGGTCGGCCAGCTTCTTCCTGGCCTCGTTGGCGGTCGGCGCGGCGGGGTGCGTTGCGGCCTTGGCCAACGTCGCGGCGGAGGCGTTGATCGGGCTGTTCCAGGCGTTCGGGGCGGGCGACCTGGCCCGGGCGAGGGTAACCCAGGCGCGGCTGCTCAAACCCAACCATGCCGTCACCGCCGCCTACGGAGTCCCCGGGTTGAAGGCCGCCATGGACATGCTGGGGTTCTATGGGGGCCCGGTGCGTTCGCCTCTAGGACCGTTGGGGGAGCCGGAGCGGAACGACCTGCGGCAGGTGCTGGAAGCTGCCGGGCTGCTGGACTAGATCTGGCCCGACCGTCCCCAGTTCACCAACAGTTCTCGGTAGGCAGGATCCTCGTACCTGGCCGGAAGAAACCACTTTGCATGTTGCGGCAGCGGAGCGCCGGCGACGTGCGCTGCCAGCAGATCGCCGCAAGCCGGGGAGGCCATCAGTCCAAAGCCCGACAGCGCGCCGAGCACCCAGGCTCCTCTCACCGGCAACGGGCCGACCAGCGGCCGATTCTCTACGGTCTTGGTGTAGTACCCGCCATCGACCACCGGCCTGGGCAGCCGGCCCAGATAGGCTCTGAGGGCCGGCAGCATCGTTGAGAGTCCACGCAGCGTGACCTCAGGCAGGTGCGGATCGAACGCCGGCGGGAAGGCCGGCTCCACCCGTTCCAGGTGATAGGTCCACAACATTAACACGATTGGGCTGTCACCGGGGCCTTCCGGTCGGGCGTGCACTCCCTCCGGGAACTCGCCCAGCAGGAATTCGGCTTCCGGCTCAGCTTCCAGCTGCTTCTTCTCCGCTTCGTCCCAGGGAAGGTGCTGGGGATCGGTCCAGATCAGCAGCGGAGCATCCCGGGGAAAGAGCCCCAGGTGGTCCTGGAAGGCCACCTTGCCGTGCAATTCGGAGTGGACCGGGAGTTCAATTCCCAGCATCTGGCCCACTCGCTTGAGGTGCGGACCGGCGGCGTTGACCAGGTGCTCGGTCAAGACCCGGGGCGGCGCCCCGCCCTTTCCCAATCGAACCGCCTCCACTCGGCCGCCCCGGACCTCCACCGATTCCAGGCTGGCCTGCACCAGGCTGGCGCCGGCGGCCCGGGCACGCTCCAACATGAGCATACCCAACTGCTGCGCGCTGAACCAGCCGCAGCGACGCGGGTGAGCCACCGCCACGACCTGGTCGCTCAGATAGGGAAAGTGCCGCCGGATCAGCTCCGGATCGGTGATCACGTCGGCGCCGGTGGGTTGGTCCCGATACCCGCTCAGAGGAGCGGGGTGGTAGGGCGGGTCGTCCGGCCGGCCGCGGTGGTAGCGCACTTCCCCCGCCCCCAGCGCGGCCGCCTCTTCGGCCCGGGCGGCGAATTCCTTGGCCCGCGCCGGATCGGCGGTGACGAAAAGATACCCGCGCCGGTTAAGGTTGATGGCGTTGCCGCTCTGCTCCGCCAGATCCTCCAACAGGTCGATGCTGCGGTTCATCAAGGCCACCATGGCGTCCCCCGGGCCGGGCCACCAGTTGCGGTAGCACTCGGTGGACTTGTCGCTGGTGAGCGACAGCGGCGGCCGCTCGTCCACCAGCAGCACCTTGCCCACCCCTTGCGTTACGCACAGGTGGTAGGCTGCCGAGATGCCGGCAATGCCGGCCCCACACACCACCGCGTCGTAGGTCTCGGTCATGGGCCCAATCCCTCTGCCCGCAGTGCAGCCAGCGCGCGGGCAGTCACGTCCTGCCGCAGGCGCAGGTCGGCCTCCGGACGCAGTCGATCCGCGATGGCCTGGAGGGTCTCGCCACTGAGCGGATGGACGGCGGTTGGCGCGACCTCGGCGGCTGGGATGGCAACATGCGGCATCGTGAGCAGCTCCGGATCGGGAAGGATGAGGTCATCCAGCACTGAGGATCGGTCGCCCACCAGCAGCAGATCGAGGTCGATGGTGCGCGGCGCATACTTGTCATCCGTGCGCACCCGGCCGAACTCGGCTTCCAGCCCTCGCAGCGCTGCCCTCAGCGCTGCCGGCTCTAGCTGAGTCTCAAGCAGCACCGCCGCGTTGAGGAATTCGGCCTGGGGCCGGCCTCCGCGGGCAGAATTCTGGTAAACGCTCGAGACCGCCTTCGCCCCGAGCGTCCGCAGGGCGGCCACCGCCTCGGGAAGATGGCGTTCCGGCTCGATGTTGGATCCCAGCGCGACAATCGCCTGTTCGGACAAGCTAATCGGCGGAGCGCTCGATCTCCACCCCCACGGAGCGGGCAAAGCGCAGCGCGCCGGGCTTCTCCACCCTCACGCGCACCCGCCGCACCCGAGGCTGCTCCAGGCTGATGCGAGCGATGTCCTCGGCCAAGGCCTCCACGGTGAACCGGTGGCTGGCCTGAACGTGGGAGATGACCTGCTTGGTCAGCGTGCGATAGTTGACCGTGTCCTCCAGCGAGTCGCTGGCGCCGGCCAGACTCAGGTCGGCGTACAGGGTGAGGTTGATGAGGATGTCTTGCTCCTGCTGGCGCTCCCAGTCGTTCACCCCCAGGATGCCGCGCACCAACAGGTCCTTGATCTCGATCCGGTCTTCGCTCATCCCTGAGCCAGCAGCCTTCCACCATCCAGCACCAGCACTTCGCCGGTGATGTAGTCCGGCCCGGCCAGGAGGAAGATCAGGCTGTCCACGGCCTCCTCCACTTTCCCCCAGCGGCCTAGCGGCACTCGGGCGATGGGGTCTCCACCGGCGCCATCGGCGGGTGGCAAGATCGCCCCCAGGGCCAGGCCGTTGACCCGGATGGCTGGGGCCAATCCCAGCGCCAGGCTGCGGGTAAGCGCCTCCAGTCCGGCTTTGCTGATCGTGTAGGGCAGGTGATCCGCCCCCGGCCGCAACGCGCGCCAGTCCAGAATGTTGACGATGGCGCCCGGGCGCCCGGCCCGATGGCGGGCGAAGGCCTGGCACAGCAGCAGGGGCGCGGTCAGGTTGACCTGAAAGTGGTGATCCCAGACCTCCGGGGTGACCTCGGCCAACTCGACGGCCTCGAAGAGGGCCGCGTTGTTGACCAACAGATCGATGTCCCCCAGGGCCTCGACCGCCGCCGGGAGCAGGGCGCCGGCCTGCTCCGAATGGGCCAGGTCGGCCTGGAGCGCGATGGCCCTTCCGCCGCCGGCCTGGATGGCCCGAACCGTCTGATCAGCCTCCGCTCGCGCCCTGCCGTAGTGGACCACCACCGCTCCGCCCCGGGCCGCAATCCCCTCGGCGAAGGCCCGTCCCAGGCGGCGTCCGGCTCCGGTGACCAGCGCAGCGTGGCCAGACAGGTCCAGGTCCGTCGGCATGGCGCAATTGTACCCTCGGCGTCTGTGCGGGCTGCGCCGTGTGCAGGTATGAGCGGCGTCCGATCCGCGCAGGAGCCACAGAATCGCCCAGAACCTCTCCCGCCAATCGACTGTGGTAAGCTCTGAAGCGACCACCGCATCCGCATCCACGGCAAGGTCAAACGGCGAGACGGCCGCGAGCGTTGCTGCCTGTCCTCGCCTCTGGGAGGCACGCCGAATGACGGACGACAACGATCACTGGAAGACCGTCGAGCACCGCAGCGAGATCGAAGCGGCCGCTGAGCTATTCGGCGGGGTGGGAGTATCGCGGCCGGAGGTCGAGCTGGCGGTCCGGACCTTGCTCGCAGCGGTGGGCGAGGATACCGAGCGAGAAGGCCTGCTGAAGACCCCGGAGCGGGTGGCGCGCATGTACGATGAGCTGCTGGCCGGGTATCGGGTCGATCCGCAAGCCATGATCAACGACGCCCTGTTCACCGTCGACTACGATGAAATGGTGCTCGTCCGGGACATCGACTTCTACAGCCTATGCGAGCACCACATGCTGCCCTTCTTGGGCCAGGCCCACGTCGCCTACCTGCCCAAGGGGAAGGTGCTGGGGCTGTCCAAGATCCCCCGGGTGGTGGATCTCTTTGCCCGGCGCCTGCAGGTTCAAGAGCGGATGACCCGCCAGATTGCCGACTTCCTGGACACCGCCCTGCACCCCCACGGTGTGGCGGTGGTGGTCGAGGGCTGGCACTTGTGCGCCATGATGCGGGGGGTGAAGAAAGCCAACGCCCGCATGGTGACTAGCGCCCTGTCCGGGACGTTTTCAACCAGCGAGCTGACCCGCCAGGAGTTCATGGCCCACATCTCGCGCGGGAGCCATTCCTTTCTGAGCTGATCGCAGGGCCGCCCAGCCCGCTATGACAGATCCACTGAGATCGCGTATTGAAGCCGAATTGGCCTACGCCGCACAGGCTCGCGCACACGGCAAGGAAGGCCGCGCCCGGGTGTGCGCCCGGCGAGCGGCCGGCTGGGCCGTGGGAGCCTATCGGAACCGCGCCCAGGGTGCTGCCGACCCCGAGAGAGCCGCGCTGAGCCACCTGCGCTGGCTGCGCTCCCAGGCAGATCTGCCCCGCTCTCTGCAGCAGGCGGCATCCCGGCTTACCGATCAGGTCGGCGAAGACCATCGGCTGCCGCATGGGGAAGATCCCCTGCACGACGCCCGCTCGATCGTGGAGGCGTTCCTGGGTCTTATCGAGGCAGAGCGTTCCGATAAGGGGCCCGCTCGATGACGCTCGATCCACACCCAAGAGGAGATATGGCCGATACCCTGACGCCGGAGGAACTCAGCGAGCGCGCCGTCAACACAATCCGGTTCCTGGCCGCCGACGCGGTTCAGAAGGCCAACTCAGGACATCCGGGCCTGCCGATGGGGGCCGCCGCCATGGCCTTTGTGTTGTGGACTCGACACCTGAAGTTCGATCCGCAGCATCCCGATTGGCCCAACCGGGACCGCTTCATCCTCTCTGCCGGACACGGCTCGATGCTTCTCTATTCCTTGCTGCACCTCTCCGGATTCGATCTCCCGCTGGAGCAGATCCAGCGCTTTCGTCAGTTGGACAGTGTGACCCCCGGCCATCCCGAGCATGGGCTGGCTCCCGGAGTCGAGACTACCACCGGGCCGCTCGGGCAGGGATTCAGCAATGGGGTGGGCATGGCGGTGGCGGCGGCACACCAGGCCGCGGTCTACAACCGGGAGGGGCTCCCGGTCGTCGATCACCATATCTACGCCATCGTCTCCGACGGCGACCTGATGGAAGGCGTCGCCTCGGAGGCCGCCTCCCTGGCCGGGCACCTGAGGCTGGATCGATTGATCTACCTGTACGACGACAATCGCATCACCATCGATGGCAGCACCGATCTGGCCTTCACAGAGGATCGGGCTGCCAGGTTCCGGGCCTACGGCTGGAACGTCCTGCAGGTGGACGATGGAAACGACCTGGAGCTGGTCGATCGGGCCATTCAGCAGGCCAAGGCTCAAGACCGGCCCACGCTGATTGTCTGCCGCACCCACATCGGCTACGGCCTGCCCACCCGGCAGGATACCGCCGAGGCGCACGGAGAGCCTCCCGGAGAGCCGGAGCTGGCCGCCGCCAAGGATCGGTTGGGCTGGCCCCAAGAGCCGCGCTTCCTGATCCCGGAGGAGGTCCGCCAGGTATTCCAGCAGGCCGCCGAGCGCGGCGCCGCGGAGCACGCCCGCTGGCGCAAGCTGATGCAAAACTACGCCAAGGCCCATCCAAGCCTGGCGGTTACCTGGCAGCGCACCCAGGCCGGGAGGTTACCCGACGAGCTGGCAGCCAGTCTGCCCAAGTTTGAGGCCGGCGACAAGGGTATGGCCACTCGGGCCGCCTCCGGGGCAACGCTGGCTGCGCTGGCTCCGGTGCTGCCGGAACTCATCGGTGGGTCGGCGGACCTGACCGGCTCCAACAAGACCGACATCAAGGGAGAGCGGCCCTTCAGCGCCTCCCATCGAGCGGGCCGATACCTGCATTTCGGCGTGCGCGAACACGGCATGGGCGGCCTGCTGAGCGGGATGGCCCTCTACGGCGGGCTGATCCCTTACGGGGGCACCTTCCTGGTCTTCTCGGACTACATGCGCCCGGCGGTGCGGCTGGCGGCCATGATGGGCCTGCGGGTGATCTATGTGTATACCCACGATTCTATCGGGCTGGGGGAGGACGGACCGACCCACCAGCCGATCGAGCATCTGGCCGCCCTGCGGGCGATCCCCAACCTGGCCGTGATCCGGCCGTGCGATGCCAACGAGACCAGCCAGGCCTGGCTGGCCGCACTGCGTCGATCTCACGGTCCAACTGCCCTGGCCCTCACCCGCCAGGCGCTGCCGACGCTGGACCGCGGGCGTTTCGCGCCGGCCGAGGACCTGGCCCGTGGAGCCTATGTGCTGGGGGACCTCGGAAAAGGAACGCCGCGTGTGCTGCTCATGGCCTCCGGATCGGAGGTCAGTCTGATCGTATCTGCCGGGGAGAAGCTGGCGGCGAAGGGGCAGCCGGTGCGCCTGGTCTCCTTCCCCTGCTGGGAGCTCTTCCAGGAGCAGCCGGAGGCCTACCGAAATAGTGTGCTGCCCCCGGAATTGAGGGCGCGACTGGCGGTGGAGGCCGCCGCCATGCAGGGCTGGGAACGCTGGGTGGGCGATGCTGGGGCGACTCTGGGGATGCAGGGATTTGGCGCCTCGGCTCCCTATCAGGATCTGTATCGCCGCTTCGGGCTTACCAGCGAGCGAATTGTCGAGATCGCAGAGGGGCTCATCGACGCATGAACCCCATCGAGCAATTGCACGCCCTCGGCCAATCCGTGTGGCTGGATTACATCCGCAAGGACCTGTTGGAGTCCGGCGAGCTGGCCAAGCTGATTTCTGATGGCGAGGTGCGGGGGGTGACTTCCAACCCCACCATCTTCCAGCAGGCCATCGCCAACTCCAGCCTCTACGATGAGGCTGCCCGCCCATTGGCTCAGGCCGGATGGAGTGAGGAGCAGATCTTCGAAGTGCTGGCGGTGGACGACATCCGCGCCGCCACCGAGCTGTTCCTGCCGCTCTACGAACGGACCGAAGGCGCCGACGGATTCGTCTCGATCGAGGTCAGCCCGCGGCTGGCCTATGACAGCCAGGGGACGGTGGCCGAGGCACGCCGGCTGTGGTCGGAGGTGAACCGGCCGAATGTGATGATCAAGATCCCGGCCACCGAACCGGGGCTGCCGGCCATCGAGCAAGCGATTGCAGAGGGCATCAACGTCAACGTCACCCTGGTGTTCTCGCTCAAACGCTACACCCAGGTCATGCAGGCCTATCTGCAAGGACTGGAGCGCCGGCATCATGCCGGGAACTCGCTGGACCATGTGGCCTCGGTGGCTTCTTTCTTTGTCTCCCGGGTCGATACCCTGGTCGATGGCCGGCTGGAGCAGGTCTTGCGGGACGAGGGGCCCAAGGCGCCGCGGGCGGCCGCCCTGCTGGGCAAAGCCGCGATCGCCAATGCCAAGTTGGCCTACGCCCAATTCGAGGCCTTCTTCGACGGCCACCGCTTCACGCCCTTGCGCGAACACGGGGCGCGGCTGCAGCGGCCGCTGTGGGCGTCGACCAGCACCAAGAATCCCGCCTACCGCGATGTGGTGTATGTCGAGAACCTGATCGGTCGGCACACGGTGAACACGCTCCCGCCGGCCACCCTGGTGGCATTTCGCCAGCACGGTGTAGCGGAACTGACCATCGATCAAGGTCTCTCCGCCGCCCGAGCCCAGCTGGAGGCCCTGGAAGAGCTGGGGATCTCGATGGACCAAGTCACCTCCCAACTCGAGACCGAGGGGGTAGGGAAGTTCGCGGAGTCCTTCGAGGGCCTGCTGGATACACTGGGTTCGCGCGGCCAGGGCTTTCGCGCTGAGCTCGGGACGTTGCAGCCGGCCTACCAATCGGCCCTGGAGCGGCTGGAGCAAGACCGGATCGGCCCGCGTCTGTGGGCCCGTGAGCTCTCGTTCTGGCCGGCAGGGGAAGCCGACGAGATCGCTGGGTTGGATTGGCTCGACATGCCCAAGACGACCATGGAGGCGCTGCAATGGGCCAAGTCGATCGGAGAGGCGGCGCACTCGGCCGGAAAGACCACCCTCGGCTGGATCGCCCCGGGCCGCGAGAGGGGTTTGATGGCGGAGGTGCTGGACGGCTACCGGAAGTCCGGGCGGGGCCTTGAGCTGGCTGGACTGGACAATCTCGACCCCTCTGGGGCGCGCCGTTTTGAGCGGGAGACGCCGGTACGTACGAGTTTATTCGTGCTGGAGCAGACCGACCGCCCGATGATTGAGCTTCAAGCGGGTTTCGAGCCGCACTGGCAGCGCGCCCAACATCAGCTTGGCGAAGCAGCCGGCCAGGCCTTCGCGGTCCTGGCCGAGTCTGGATCGCCGGTTGCGCGGCTGGCCGCAGAACGCGGATTTGCTTCACTCCTGGAGGCGGGTGCGGTCACCCCCGGGCCATTTGCGGCCCTCTCTCCGAGCGAGCTTGTTCCTGCGCAGCTGACCGGGGTGGACTCCGAGATGTTGCTGGCCGGTGCAGCGCAGATGGCTCGCTGGTGCGGCCCGAACGCGCAGCCGGCCCGCAGCCCCGGGCTGTCGCTGGCGGCCTTTCTGGCGGCTGCCTGCGAAGACGGCTCCCGTTCGCTGGCGCTTTTGGCCGATTCCCGGCATCAGTCCCTCGCACAGTGGGCGGAGGATATGGTCCGCACTTCCCTGGGACTGGAGGTCCGAATCCCGGTCGGCACCCTGGGCGGCCGCCGTCCGCCGAAACCCGAGGCCTACATCTACCTTCGGCTGGCCGGCGTGTTGGACGAAACAGTGGAAGGCCTGATTGGCGCGGGCTCACCGGTGTTGGTAATGCAGGTTGGAGATGACCTGCGCAGCCTGGGGGCAGCCGTTTTTCGCTGGCAGATGGGCGTGGCCTGCGCGGCCCAGCTTCTGGGAAGCAGTCCCTTTCGCAGCCGGCGGCGCCGCTGGGCGCTTGACAAGCTGGATCGGGCGCTCGAGAGCTATCGCCGGAGCGGGAAGCTGCCGGCACCCCGCGGCCGAGAGCTGGCCGGCGGTATCACGGTCTGGCCGGACAAACGCTGGGGCAGGCTCCCCGAGGCCTCTTCAATAGAACAGGTGGCTGAGGCCCTGCTGGGGGCGGTCGGAGAAGTGGACGATCTCCGGGTCAGCCTGTACCCGGAGGGAGCCCGAGGCAGTCGGGGGCAGACGGCCCGGATCCAGTCCACTATTACCGGCCGATCTATGGCTGCGTCCGGCCAGGCCACACTTCAGGTCGTGTTACAGCCTCGGCGCGACCAGCCCATCCCCGGGCTGGACTTCAGCTACGGCGCCCTCAACCAGCTGTTAGCCTGGGCGGAGTTCGAGGAGCTGCAATCCCGCAAAGCGCAGGCCTGGGGCATCCGACTCCCTTCAGGAATCCAGCTCAAGCACCTCGCCGATGCCCTATCCGCCGCGACCCCCCGAAGTGGCTGAGGACAGCACAGCGGACCCTGGGCTGGATGGCGAGGCCAGGCTGAGGCTGCGCCCGCCCCGGCTGCTGGCCGGGCAGGGCGAGCCCATTTTTGGGCGGCTTCCGGAGTCCGTACTGCAGAACCTGTGGAATCCAGCCTCGGAGACCGCGCTGCTGTGGAACCTGATGTACCCCTTGGTGCAGCCGC